>ENA-ORDC01000408-ORDC01000408.1-marine-metagenome-genome-assembly--contig:-NODE-408-length-43444-cov-15.050891_pt1 | contig 43444 bp, 30 predicted proteins | sample MGYA00237783_ERZ508515 | MGnify/ENA primary metagenome ERZ508515 (study PRJEB26186, sample SAMN06268792) | marine metagenome | isolation source: Eden Landing Ponds, San Francisco, CA, USA | place... | reverse complement strand
AACTCGACCTGCAGTTGTGGTTTCAGGAGTGTGTACTCCAGTTGCCGGTCGTACCAGTCGAGCATCTCGAAGGCGACCGTCGGCGTCTCCGGCGTCGGATCGTCCTGTCGGGCGAAGTACAGCCCCGGGAACAGATACGACGGGTCCTCGAGATCTCCCAGATCGACCGCCCGGCGCTTCATGTACTCGCCCGTCTCTGCGACGGTCGCTGCCAACTCGTCCAGCGACCACCCCTCCTCAGGCGGGGTCGCGACCAGCACCGACTGTGGCGGCCGGTTCCCCGGGTCGTCGTAGTTGAGCGCGACACCCGAGGTTTCGCTCTCGTTGGGGATGGCCTCGCTCCACTCATCGAGGAACAGCCCGGTGATCGGTTGATCGACCGCTCCGGGTGTGAGGTCGGGACCGAACTGCGCGACCAGCGAGAGTTTGCCCGCGTCGGGATCTGCGTCGTCGACGCCGACCCACGTATCGCCGGGTTCGTAGGGAACCTGCCCGACGGTCAGTGGTTCGGTGAGCGTGCCCGCGATGGCCTCGGCGTACGTCCGGGCCTCCCGGAAGTCCGCGACCGTCTCGCGGAACGTCGCACTCCGCTGGAGCAGCGTCTCGGCCGCCATCGAGTCGTCATCGGGAATCAGCCCGTCGTCGGTGAACGTCGTCGCCAGTTCCGGGCCGTTCGAGGGTGTAAACGGCGGTAAGACGGTGAAGTCCTCGCCGAACAGCGCCTGGAGACGGTCGGTCTGGGCCTCGACCCGCTGGGCCGGCGGCTGTGTCCCGCCGTCGGTCGGCGCGCGCGGATCCAGCGGCGCAGCGTCTTCCAGCCGAGTTCTGAGCCGTTCCAGCAGCGCGCGGGCCTGTTCGAGCAGCGCGGCCTCATCCTCGGGCACGCCGCCATCCGGACTCCGTGGGGTACTCCCGAAGACCCCATACGAAGCCGCGACGGTCATCGGCTGGCGGAGGCGTTCGAGGACGATCCGGCGGAGCGAGCGGTCGGCCTCGCTACCCACCACGGGATCGATCGTCGTCGCGACGCTGTGGGCGTCGCTGGCGAGGTCGGTCGTCGCCGCGGAGGCGTCGGCGTCGAACGTCGCTTTCGCGGTCGCGGGATCGGGCATCGAGGGTGCGCCGCCGCCCATCGTCGACGCCAGTCCCTGCAGGTGGATCTTGAACGTCTCCAGATGGGTCTTGTCCTCGACCGTCGGGAGCCCGTCGAACAGCACCGCGAGCGCGGGCATGTCGGTGACGACACTCGCCAGATCGTGCAGTGTCGTGGGCAGATCGCCAGGATCCTCGACCGACGCAGGATCGTAGAGCCACGCGGTCAGCTCTTCGAAGAGCGTCACCGGATCCTCGACATGCTCGTCGATATATCGCAGGACCCAGGGCGGACCCGAGAGGAAGGCGTCGAGATAGGCTGCGACCCGCTCGCCGCCGTCCATGCCGTGCAATAGCGCCGCCGAATCGTGATGATACGACAGCAGCCAGGGGGCAGCCCCCGCGTTGTACAGCGCTGGATTGTCGAGCGTCCGCGAGAGGCGTGCCCGAACGTCTCCCAGTGACTGGGTCGGGCCGTACCAGAAACGCACGTCGTCTGGCCCGCCCTCGCCGGTAACGTCGACGATTCGATCGAGACCGAGCTTGCTGATCGGCCCGACGGCCGAATCGAAGTGGCTCGCGAGCGCCGACGGATCGATCCCCTCGACGGCGAGCAGATCGTCCACCGAATCGACGTCGTCCGTGGTGATCGGCGTCGTCGACGGGTCGGCCGCGTCGCGCTCGGATTGCAGCGCGTCGAACTCGGCCATCGAGAGCGCGTACGCGAGGTCGCCGCTCGCACCACTCGCGGTGTCGAAGCCGTCCTGGCGCGACCGCAGCCAGAGCAACTTCCGAAGGTTGGGACAGTCGTTCTCCAGAGTCGACTGCGCAGTCGTACTCAGGCTGTCGTCGACCACACGGCCGGTCGCGCTGTAGACGACCGTTCCATCGACCGTGGCGACGAGCTGGAACGGCGTCCCGGACGCGACGTCGCTGAAGTCGAAGTCGACACTGAACGAGCCGTCGGGGTCGGGCGTCGTCGTCGCCTCGCGCTCGAACCACGAGAGGCCGTCAGTCCCCCACGCGCGGATCGTCGCCGTCGACGTCGACCAGTCGATCTGCGGTTCCGAATCGTCGTCGGAGCCGTCGCCGCTTTCATCCTCGGAACCGCCCGCTCCACCGTCATCCTGGCCCGAGCCACTGAGACCGAGTGCACCACCGGCAATACTGACTGACTCCAGGTTCTCGGCGTAGTCGGTCGTCCCCGAGTAGGATGTCTCCGAGAGGTCGGCCATGTCGACGGTCGTCTCGGGCTGGGAGAACGTCGCGTCGGGGATCGACGTCTCCAGCTGGCCGCCCGGCGGCAGCCACGTGATCGGCCCGCTACCTGCGGGACCGTCGTCACCCGACCCAGTTCCGTCGCCGGATCCGCTTCCGTCGCCCGAATCGTCACCATCGCCCGAGTCACTGCTCGCGCCATCCGCGTCGTCGCTTGGGATCACGGGGACGGAGACCGGCTGTCCGAGCACACCGGCGATCGACTGCTGGGTGCCGGACTCGACAGTGACATCCGCTCGAACAGCGTTCGGATCGGCTACTCCGGCAGGCAGGGTATCCAGCAGCGCCGACAGTTCGGCTCGAATCGCGCCGGCGTCGACCGCGCTCGCTGTCAACTCGGCGTCTGCAAGCGGGACCTCACTGACGACGGCCTCGATGGCGTCGACCAGATCGGTCGCCTGCTCGGTCACCGTCGGCTCGGGAATCCGGAATGGGGCGTCAGAGACTGGCGAGGTATCTCCGGGCAGCGTCACGCCACCGCCGAGCCCGCCCCAGGAGCCGCCGGCGTTTCCAGTCGGCGTCCCGCCATCCGCGCTGGCGGTCTGGGCCGCCAGCAGATCGTCGACACCGTCGCCGAGCGCGTGATCGCTGTCGAGCACCGAAAGTCGTTCGTCCACCTGCACCGCGATATCGAGCAGTCGGTCCTGTGCAGTGTTGGCCCGCGTTTCGAGCGTATCCGCGGTCGAAACGTCGTACCCCTCACCGCGCGCGTCGGTCGGATGGGCCAGATCTTCGGCGGTCGCTGGACGACCCGTCTGAACGACTTCGCGCAGGCTTCGCGCCAGTTCGAGCACGTCGGCCATCGGAGTCGCCCCCGCCGAGACGGTCTCGGTCAGTTCGAGTTCGATCTCGGCGTCGGCAGGTACGGCGGGACTGGTCGGCCGGTCGCGCACGAGCGCATAAACGAGTCGCTGTTCGAGTTCCGAGCGGGCCGGCTGGCGGTCGGCCCCGAACAGCAACAGCACGTCCAGCGACCCGAGATCGAGGTCGGAAAGAGAGACGCTTGTCTCGTGGGTCTGCTCGGTCTCGACTTCGGTGCCACTCTGGTCGATCGTCGTCTCCGTCCAGCGGTAGGTCGCCAGACACTCGACGGCGTCGTGGTCCGGGAGCAAGCCGCTCGCCCAGGCCGCCAGGGCAGGCTCTGCACTCGACCGCGGGGTCGCCCCGCTCTGGACTGTGGGCGTTCCGAACAGGAGACACTGGCGGTGCGTGAGGCCAGTCTGACTGCGCGGTGTCCGTGCAATCTCGGGATCGGGCAGTGGATCGCCGTCGGCCAGCGCCGATACCGAACCGCCGGCCGCCTCGTAGTTGCCCTGCCCGAGCTGGTGGACGCTCTCTGCGGTCAGCAGGTCCCCGGCCGCGTCGACATCGTCGCTGAGTTCCGCGACGATGGCGTCGATCGCGTCGTAGTCGTCTGTGCCGACCGCGGGCAGTTCGTCGCCGTGGCCGAACGGATAGTCGTCCCAGTTCTCGACGAGCTTGCGGCCGTCGACGACGTCGCGCTTCGCGAGGTCTTTCTGGCCCTCAGTTTTGCCCTGGATCTGGGACTCGTCGGGGCGTTTCAGTTTGCCTACTTTCGCCGGGAACGCCGTCCGGAAGACGTGGGCGTACTGCATCACGTCAGCGTCGGTTTCGAGCGTCGTCTCACGGAGTCGACGCTCGAAGCGATAGCCCAACAGTTCGGCCAACGACTGGCCGCGGCGAACGCCCCGGATCAGCCGCAGACCTGCCCGGACGCGGTCTGCCGAGAGGTCGATCGCCAGCACGTTCTCGCCTTCGTCTTTCTCGTGGGCCTCGTAGCCGCTGCGGAGGACCGCCGCGGTCGTCGCCTGCTGCTCGGACGGCGCGTGGACGTACTGCGGGTTGTCCGTGCCTTCGACGTCGGCCGAGAGGTCCTCGACGAAGCCATAGCCGCCGACGTACAGTCCCGGATCAGACTGCGCCCGCGAGGAGAGTTTCGAGGGGTCGGTCAACTGCTCTCGGGTCGCGATCTGACCTGACTCGGCAAGCGCGTCGAGGTCGATCGAACCAGTCTGCGAGCCACCGCCTGGTTGCTGATCGCCGACGCGTGTGTCCGAGGACTGCTCACCGCCTGAGACGTCGCCGAGGTCGGTGTCGAATCCGCGGAAGCCGCCGTCGGGCTGGGAGTCGTCGTCGGCCTGGCTGCCCGAGAGCTGGATGTCCATATCCGCGATCGCTGCGGGATCGAACTGCGGCTGGACACCCCCACCGGTCGAGCCTGAACTGTCACCCTCGCCGACGTTCGAGACGTCGGCCTCGATATCACTGGACACACCGGCTCCGGTCGAAGCGCCGCCCCCAGCCGAGCTACCAGCGCCGGTGCCACCCGACGTCCCAGTACCGCCAGCGATCCCGTCGGGTAACGCGACGTTCGAGAGCAGTCCGGGATCGAGCGTCGCACGAGGGGTGTCGCTACCCCCGCCACTCCATTTCTCGTGGTCGAAGCCCGCCTCAGTATCGTAGCTGCCCTGTGCTTCCCGGAGTTCGAAGAGGTCCTTGGTGGCCAGAGAAGTCCACCACGCGTCGAGTCGGTGGCTCGCGAGGTCCATTGTTTCCCTGGCCAGCGTGGCCAGTTCGGCCGGCTCGACACCGCCGAGATATTCCAGGCTGTCGGTGAACTCGCTCATCCGCGGATCGATCGACGTCGTCGACGTGTAGTGCAGCGCGGCGTCCTGCAGCGCGTCGACGTAGTCGTACACCTCCCGCGTCGGCGTCGTCCCGTACTTCGAGTAGCTCGTGACCTCCGTCTGCATGCCCCCGATGTTTGGATGGGCTCCGAGCGCTTTCGGAGCCTCGTCACGCAACGTCGACAGCGGACCCACGTCGCCCGGGCCGTAGTAAGCCGGGTCTGGCCAGGCGTCGGGCAGGTCGTCGTAGGCCAGTCCCAGTCGTCGCCGGGCCGTGACGTACTCCTGAAGCGTCCCATACTGCAACAGGAGCCTGAGCAGCGACCGCAGGGCCCCCGAATCGTTGTGTTCGGTCTGGTTCTGCGCGAACTGGTAGTACTTCGACCGCCCTGGGAAGTTCGCCCGGGCGTTTGTGACGAGTTCGTCGACAAACCCGTTCGGATCGTCCGCCTTCTCCAGCGCGTTGACGACCGCCCGACGGCTCTCTTCGTCGGTCATGCCGGCCCAGTTGTCGACGTCCTCTATCGCGTCGGCATTCAGCGCGACGTTCTCGGGTTTGATCAGTTCGATGTGAGAGAGGGACTTGATCTCCGAGAACGTCGAGTCGAGCAGGATATCGATAAACTGGCCGATATCCGCGTCGACCATCTCGTGCGGTTGGATCGTCCCCTGACGATCGAACGACAACATGTAGTTGTAGAACTCCTGGATGTCGCGACCTGAGGAGCCGTCACGGTCGTTGATTGCCTCCCGAGAGATGTCCTCCAGCCGGAAGTGGCCGATCCGGGGATCGAGGTCGATCCGCCCCTCGCACATGTCGTAGACCAGGTCGCGGATCGGCGACCCACCGCCGTACCAGTACCGAACGAGGTCGTTGACGCGGTCTGCGTGATCGATGGATTCGGCCGAGAACGCCATCGTCTGCTGGCGGATGTCCGCCGATACTCCCTCACGCTTGAGCGCGTCGAGCACGCCGCTCTCGTCGGTCGGGCCCGCAAACGGCAAGCCCGCCGCCGCGTCACCCCACTGCTCGCCGAGGCCACCCAATCGGCTCTGGAGATCGCCTGGCAGCTTGTCGTCGATCGACAACGGGCGGACGACCGGGGCCCCTGCGAGAACGCCACCGTCTGGCTGTCCCATCCCCCCGCCGCCCGACGTACCGCCAGTATCCGAGCCCGACAGTTGTCCCAGCTTCGGGGCCGCAGGATCGAAGCTGAACGAGTACAGGTCCCGCTCGGCCTGCTCGGGGTCCTCTAACACTGTGGCCGCGTACTGCACGCCTTCGAGTGCCGCGTCGGCCACTTCGTCGACACCAGCCTCACCCTCGACAACATCCGCTGCGAGTTGGTCGACGTCGACCCCCGCGACCTCGAGTTCGACCGAATTGAAGCCGGCGTCGAGCAGTTCCCCCGGATCGAAACCGTGATCCAGGAGGTCCTCGGCTTTCGCACCCGCGTCTTTGAGTCGGCGGGCGTCGACACCCGCGTCGGCGAGTGACTTCGCGTCGACGCCGGCCGCTTGCAGCGAACTCGGATCCATTCCGGCGGCGACGAGTTGGTCGGTCGACAGCCCGGCGTCCTTGAGTTCACCCGCGGTGTAGCCTGCGGCGACCAGTCCGGCGACATCGATTCCTGCTTCCAGCAACTCGCCGGGTCCGTACCCCTCCGATCGAAGCTCTTCGGGCGGGTGGCCGGCAGCGAGCAGGTCGCCGACATCCCGGCCAGTGCCTTCGAGGGCAGTCCTATCGACGCCCGCCGCCGAAAGTTCCTCCGGGGAAAAGCCGCCGTTCAGCAGTTCCTCAACGGTGTAGTTCGAATCGAGCAACTCCGCGGCAGTATAGCCAGCCTGCCGCAGCGATCCTGCGGCCTTGCCGGCGTCACGGAGCGTCCCGGCGTCGACGCCCGCGTCCCTGAGTTGGCTCGGCCGTGCACCGCCCTGGGCGACACCCAGCGCGTCCGCACCCGCCTCCAGGAGGTCCATCGCCGCAAACCCTGCCTGGACGAGTTCCTGTGCGGGAATCTCACCACCGGAGAGATCCTCGACGGCCGCACCGAGCCGGGACAGCTCCTGCGGTGACGCGCCGGCTTCGAGCAGGTCCTGTACCGGAATCGTCCCCTTGGCCGCGAGTTCGACGACGTCCATCCCGGCGTCGACCAGCTTCTTGGGCGCAAGGCCAGCATCGACCAGCATCTGGGGATCAACGCCTGCGTCGACCAGTGCCTTCGGCGAGAGTCCCTGTTCGAGCAGTTCCATCGGTTTCAATCCCACCGAGAGAAGATCACCGAACACCGCTCCGACGTCCGCGAACGCATCCGGCAACACCCCGGCGTCGGCCAACGCGTCCGGTGTCACGCCGGCTTCGAGGATGTCCTCGGGCGAGACCTTGCCTGCCAGGACAGCAGCCGGTGTGATCCCCGCGGATTCGAGCGAGTGGGGCGTGATTCCGGCGTCGCGGAACGACTGTGGTAAGAGCGCGTCCGCGAGGTTCTGGGTATTCAATCCAGCCTGCTGGAGATCCTCGACACCCACATCGCCGTTGAACAGTTCCTCGACGCCGACCGCCTGCCCGACTTGTTCGGGCGTGACACCGAAGTCAACCAGTTCCTGAGGGAGCAGTGCTTCCGCGAGCGCCTCGCTGGTCACACCGGCAGCCTCCAGATCCGCGGCTGAAACCTGCCCGTTCAGTAGATCGACGGGAGAGAGATCGGCGTCTTCGAGCGTCTTGGGTGTGATGCCGAGGTCACGAACGGCCTGTGGCAACACGACGTCGGCGACAGCACGCGTCGAGAGACCGAGTTGCTCGACCTGGGCGGCCGAAATCTCACCCCGCAGGAGTGCGCCAGGGGTGACACCCGCACGTTCGAGCGCGTCGGGTGTGATCCCGAGCGATTTGGCCTGTCGCGGGAGAAGTACCTCCCCGACCGCCTTCGTCGTGATTCCAAGCTCCGCGAGTTGCTCGTCGCTGACCTCGCCGCGGACGAGCGCACGGATGGTGAGCCCCTGCTGTTCGAGTTCCTCGACAGGAACGCCGGCCGACTTGAGGCGTGACCGCGTCGCTCGTGAGGTCTTCAGCAGGCCGATCCCGTCCTGGGTGAGTGAGTCGGGGGTCATCCCACTCTCTTGGAGGATCGTCCTGGCCTCGACGCCGCCAGCAAGCAGGTCATCCGGTGATGCGCCCGCTTCGAGTAGTTGGTCGGGTTTTGCACCCGCATCCATCAGCAGGGTCGGCTCGACGCCACCGTTGACCAGCGTGGTCAGATCGGTCCCCTGTTTCTCCAGATCGGCGACCGACTGCCGGCCCAGTTCCAGATCTGCGACGACCTGCTGGTCCAGCACCGAAATGTCGCGCTCGGTATCTATTGCCTTCGTGGGTAGGATTCCGTACGGCTGTTTGCCGACCCGAATCGCCGGGAACGGACCGCGGCCGCGGACGTAGCGGACGAAGTGGCGTCGATAGGCGTCGTGCCACAGCATGAGCTGTGAGAGTCGATCCCGGCGTTTCGAGCCCTGGAGATTCTCGGGCATGCCTCCGCCGAAGATCGACGGGTTGTCCGTCAGATCGTTGTGGATCATCAGATCCTGGAAGAAGTATCCGAGTGTTGCCGGCCACAGCGCCGAGTTCATGTGGCGTGCGTCGCGCTGCTGGGTGCCGCCGGCGTTCTCGACGTGCTCGAAGACGTGATCCTCCTCGGCATCGATTGCCAGTGCCCGGGCGAGCAGGTCGCCGTCGCTACGGTCGCCCGACTCGACCAGCGGCTCGCCGACTTCGATCTGCATGCTGTCGAGCGGGTCGTCTTTGGCTGTGTATCCCGAGGAGCCGTCGTGGTTGTTTGTCGGCGTCCCCTGTTCGAGAAATTCGATACCGTCGGTGTAGTGGTGGGCGTCGAGTAGCTCCGTCACCGCGTCCGGCGTGTCCTCGGCGTCCATCGACGCTTTGACCCCCAGGACCGTCAGCGTCGAGAACCCGCGGTGAGGGTCGAATCCCGACAATCCCGACAATCGGAGTCGCATTCCCATGCCGACGGTTTCGGCCGCCTCGAAGTCGACCATCCACTCGTTGCCGTCTGGGGCTGGCGAGTCAGTCGACTGATTCGCGAGATCCTCGGCGGCAACCGACTCCGGGCTGGGCCCCATCGGCAGGGGCTCCCTGATGGGGTCGCCCTCGACAGCCGCTCGTTTGGTCTTGCCCTGGGGAGTCTCCCACTCGGCGACGGCGATCCAGCGATCGGGCAGTAACGCGGCACGAGGCTGCTGGGTCCAGGAAGCCGGCCGACGCGGCACCTCAGGGAACGAGAGAGTTGATACCTTCGTGGGCAAATTCCCCGCTGATCCGTCCTCCCCAGACTCCGCCGCGGTCTCGCCACCGTCACCGCGTAGATCCTCATCCGATTCCGAGCGCTCGATCTGTCCGGTCGCGTCGTCGTCAAGTTGGAGCGACGAGTCGTCGATCCCTGTCGAGGAGCTGTCTATCTGGTCGTCGAGTGCGTCGTCACTGATCTGGCTCGTGATGGCGTCAGTGTCGATCTGCTCGGCGAACGCGCCAGGATACATCCAGGCAGACCCATCGCCCTGGTCAGAGGGTGGCTGTGGGGGGGCGGGCGGCCGGGTTACCAGCGCGCTGGCCAGGTCCTCGTCTGTCGGTTCCAGCGCGTGGACGACGTAGGCCGCTCGCTCGCGGCCGAAGCGATCGAGCAACTGTTTCCAGGCGCGCTCTTTGAGTTCGCGATAGCGTTTGTGGTGTGCCTCCGAGAACTCGGCGGGATCGATGTCGGCCACCAGTTCGCGGAGTCGCTGGTTCGGCAGTCGATTCTGCACGTACGAATCCGACGGAGTACTCGGGACGACGTCGGGATCGGGGTGGCGGGCGTACCACAGCGTCGCCCAGAAGTTCTGCCCCCAGCGTACCTCGTCGTCGGTCAACTGCTCCTCGTGGGTGTCGCTGTGGATCTGATCCGGATACACCCGCACGAGCAACTGCGTCAGATCGTCGGCTTTCGCTCCCGCGTCGTCGACGAACCGCGTCTCCAGGCGCACCGGCAGGAGTGCGATGGGCTGGTCGTCCATCTCCGACAGGGGCTCGTCAAGCTCGGCGTATGCGCTCGCGAGTGCCGTCTGGAGGGCGTCGGCTCGCGTCTCGCGTGCCGCGATCGCGGCTTCGACTGCGAGTCCGAACAACGTCACGAGCTGTTCCAGCGTCGTCGTATCGATCGCCATCGGCCCCCCTGTCGGCTGAAGGACGTCCGTAAACGCGGATTCGACGGCCGACCAGCTTCCGCCGTCGACGTAGGAAGCCAGCGCGCTCGCCACATCGTCGGCCGCGGTCGTGACGGCCCGCCCCTGCTGGAACGCGGCCCGGACAGTCAGGTCGCCGTCCAGCACCGGGGTGGTGAGAAAGTCGAGCGCTGCCCGGCGGTCGTCGCTCTCGCCGCCCAGTCGCCCCAACGAGTCGATCGTGTCACCGATTGGGGCGTTCTCGGGTTTGTTTCTCACGAGGGCATCAAGTGTCGCCGAGAGGTCACCGTGTATCGCACGGAGGCGGGGAAGTTCGTCGTCTGCCTGCTGCCAGTCCGCTCTGGCATCGGCGACACCGCTCCAGGCGTCGGTACTCATTGGCCACCTCCGAGGTCGACGATCGTCGCCGGGGTGTCGATCTGCACGTTTCGCCAGTCGGTCTCGTCGGTCGGGGGTTCCTCGGGGATCATGTCGTCTGCGTGGATACTGATTCGGACCGGCAGTTGCCAGGTCGCGCGAGCCATGTGGGCGCTGTTGAATCCCCAGCGCGTGGGCGGCGTGTCGGTCACATCGTCGGCGTCGAACGACCAGTTCTCCCCGCCGGGGCGCGAGCCGTCGACGTCGACGTGGGTCACCGACGAGGGATCGTCACCATCCTCGACGATGTGCGCCCACGACAGCCCGCTCCAGCCAGTCTCGACCTCGTCTTCGAGTTCTTCGGACGGCGTCCGGGGCGTCCCGGAAACGCTGGAGTCGATTCCGTAGGGGGTCTGCCCGATGTCCTCGTCGGTCCCCACGTCCATGCCGAAGCGAGTCTCGGCCGGTGGCTCTTGCAGCACGAAGAACCAGCCTTCGTCGGGATGATCGTCGGGCTCCGTACTCCCCTCGTGATAGGGGTCGTACAGCGCCTCGTCCGGTGAAAAGTCGAACCCGAAGAAGGTGATGTCCGGATCGAGTTTCCCGCGGAAGACGGGGAACTTGACGTCGTCGCCGGCATCGTCACGCGTCACGTGGGTGTTCGGGAGTGCCGGCACGCGGTCGGGTTCCTCGCCAGGATCGGGGTTGTCCTCGGCGACTGCCTTGGCGACGAAGATATCGGTGTTCGGGTATCGGCGGAGCAGTTCACCCCGGACCAGCAAGACGACTTTCGCGTGGTTGTCGTGTGGGCTGTTGGTTCCGAGTGTGTTCTCGTCCCAGGTGTGGATCGGCGTGATGTCAGCCAGTGCCTCGTGGTCGTCGCTGTCGATTTCGGGGTTCCCTTTCCGGTCCCAGAACCGGCGGAAGTACGTCCCTGCCCGGTCTGTCGGGAAGTTTCGCCACTGGAGTTCCCGGGCGAACTCGTGGTTCAGCCCCGTCATGAACGACTCGATAAATTCGGGATTGGTCTGGAGGACGCCGATGCTGTTCTTCGGAATCTCGCCCGCACCAGGAAGGAAGTACTCCTGGTCCAATTCAGCCAGCAATTCGTAGGTCGTATCCGTGAACGTGGGCGCAGCCATGACGTCCTCGACTGGATCGTCCCGCTGGCGTAGTTCCGGGATCCCCACGACCTCGGCGGCGTGGTCTGACAAGGTCACGGTCGGGTCCAGCCCGGAAACGACCGAATTCCGTAATTTTTCTTTCGAGGGCAGTTCGACCTGCTTCGGCGCGGCCTGACCGATCTTCGGGACCTTGGCCGGCTCACCGGAGAGGAATTCGTCGCCGGCCGTCATCGACATCGTCCGCATCGTCGTCGCGGGGCGACCCTCCATCGACTCTCGCAGGTCGTCGCTGGCGCCCTGTAGCTGATTCACGGCCTCGCTGGCCCGATCCAGATGTCGTCGGATCTCCGGCGGTGGATCCCCGGCCGCAAGCGACGCCATCGACGCCTCGACTGCTCCTTCGAGTTCCCGTTGGGCACGGTGGAGGGCCTGCAGGCGCTGGTTGGCCGCCGCCCGATCGAACGAGTCGGCGAGCCGATCAGGACGTGGGTCCGTCAGTACTTTCGCGACCGCCCGCGAGAGTGGCTCGAACGTGTTGCGGCGGATGTTCTCGCTGTGATCGAGGACGGTCGGAGCCGTCTCCACGAGATCTCGAACCGTCTCGACGTCGTTTCGCCGAACGGCCGTCGAGAGGTCGGTGATCGCTCCGTCGGCCGTCCCGGCGTGGGCATCCAGACTGTCGAGCGCCGTCAGGACTCGCTCGACATCCGGCCCCGGCTCGGGCAGTTCCTCGTCCCCACCGAACGCACCCGCGGGTGGGCCACTGCCAGTCGATCCGTCGGTTCCGTCGCCGGGAAGAGACCCGCGCATCGCTTGCATCGTCGTCCCGCTGCCCGGCCCGGTCGATCCACTCCCCGCTGGCGCGCCAGCCCCGGCAAGCATCGGTTCGGCGCTGAAGGAGAGTCCGTCGGTCATCCGCGGGATTCGGCCGGTTTCGAGGTGGGTCGCGAACGTCGCCGTCTCGACCGAAGTGCCCGGCCGGCGTGCGAGTGGACCGGTCGAACGAGTGAGCCTGCGGAACGACGGCGAGGACAGCGGCGTCGGCATGTCGGTCTTGATCGACGTGCCGTGGATCGTCTCGGTCCCCGTATCGGCGTCGAGTAAGGTTCCGTGCACTGGCGAACTCATCCCTAGCAGCGACCCCGTCGAGTACGACTCCAGTTTCTGGTGGCGGAGTTCGAGGATCCCCTTGCCGAGCTGGATCCGCCTGAGGAATCGATTCGCGATGTCGAGGTCGCCGAACTGCTCCCAGGCGCTCGTCATCAGCCGCTCCTGTTCGTCCTGAATCACCAGCGTGCCGTAGCCCGCGGCGATCCGGTTGCGCGGGTCGCTGTTGAGCGTATTGAACCACTCCGGATAGTAGTAGATCGACGTATCGACGTCTGGGTCCTCCAGTTCGGGCACACCCGCGTGCCAGCGGCCGTACAGCGGCGGCCCGACCGCCCCGTAGTCGGTCTGTTCGACGACGTCGTTGGGCGTGTTGAGCAACTCCCGGAGCGTCGATCGCATGTCCGTGTCGTAGGTGTCGGGCTCTGCACCGATCGACTTCAGCGCGCCGCCGATTCCGACCGTTCCCGTATCTGTCGCAGCGTCGTAGGGGAGTTTCAGGTCGACCGGGCCGGGGTTGCTGACGTCAATCGTCCGAAAGCCGATGTTCGGCCCGAACTCGACGGGATCGAGTTCCCGGGCCAGCGACTCGAAGTCGCCCTGTGCCGAACTCGTGAACACCCAGGAGTGATACACCGGCAATCGAACGGAGTCCTCCTCGCCCCAGGCCAGATCCATCGAGCCCCGGCCATCGGGGTAGGGATCGAGTCCGAGGCCTGCTCGTCGGCCCGGTTCGAACGTGGGGACGACGCAGGCGCGATACTTCGTCTTCGGATCGAGGTTCCGGGGGCACAGCAGCCGGGACTTCGTTGCGGTCGACCGAGAGCCGAACACGGACTCCGGCGAGTGACTGCCGACGACCTGGGCGTGGGCCCACGCCCAGGACTCGCTGGCATCGGGTAACTCGCCGGTCGGCGTCTCCAGTACCGCCAGCGGCCCGGTCCCGGCAGGCTTGTAAGACGTGTTCTGGACTTCGACGACGACCAGACACAGCCAGGGTCGGTTGCGCCCCTTCCCGTCGGCGCGCTGGGGACTGAACAGCCACGGCAGTTGCGGACTGTCGAACTCGACCAGCGGGAAATAATTCGGCGGGAACGCCGTGGTCTCGGGCTCGGGCTCCATCCGAACGATCTGGTCGGTGTCGAGGTTGGTCACCTCGCCGGGTCCGTAGAGTGTCAACTCCACGCCCGGGTTCTTTTTGATCGTCCCCTCGGGACCGGTCGCGGTCAACTCCAGATCGATCTGCGCCGACCCGCTTGCGGGAATATTCCCCCCGGATTTCGAGAACGTCTCGGCTGGTCGATACCCCTCTCTGACAGTCGGATAAAACGTGAATGTCGAATTACTCATGTGAAACCTCCGTCGCTGCAGCGTCCATACGTGAACATCGGGCAGTCGAAGTCATCGACTCCCACCTCCCGAACCGTCGGTCTTCGCCCGGTGAGCTTTGACCACTCTGAGCTGGGTGGCGGCCGACGGGAACTGGCTCTCGTACCGCGAGAGCGCCCGCTGGGCCTGGGATTTGGACATCTCGCCGTCAGCAGTCGGGATATCGACCTGCTGGAGGTCGCTCGCCCGCGCGACGACGTAGCTGGTCTGGCTCATCGAGATCGACCCGGCCAACCCGCCGGTGTCGGGATCGCTCCCGCCGCGAACGACAGACTCCTCGCCGTCGGCCCCGCTGACGGTCCCAACCGCGCCGCCGTCGACAGCGTCGACGATCGCCTGGTCGGTTTCACTCAGCCGGAATCGCTGGTTGCCAGCCACGCGTGCCGGTGAGTGCGCCACGGCACCGACCTGTGTGAGCGCACTCACCTGATCGTCGGTTATCCCAGAGATCGCCGAGAGTCCCTCGGCTCTGAAACGACCGAGTGTCGCGAGATCGGTGCCCCAGTTGTCCTTGGTCCGGTCGATGACCGTACACTCGTAGCCGAACTTCGTCTGGCGTCGGTTGCGGTCGCGCTTGCCGCCGGGATAGCCACAGTAGATGCCTCCGTGGTGCATCTTCCGGCCAGCGGGGTGTTTCTCGAAGGATGGGCTGTTCATCTTCTCCGAATCGCTCATCTTCGAGAACTGCGCTGGCGCGAAGTCCTCCTTGGTCGTCGCGTCGAAGTCGATCTCGGCCGACCCATCGACGGTCACGTCGGTGATCTCGAACTTCGTGTACCCCGAGGGCGTCGCGTTGCCGAACTTCTCCAGTTCGTACTGCAACGGCGCGATCGTCTGGCGAACGCCGATCTCACCCATCGGGTGGGCCAGGACCTCGCCCTCGCCGGCGTCGACCTCGCGGAAGGTCGCCCAGCTCGTTCCCGACGCTGGCAGCTGAGCGGTCCAGTTAGCGGGCTTGTTGAATTCGGCCACGATCTTCGGCAGGACCTTCGCCGGCGGTAGTTCCTCTTTGTCCTTCGAAGGCCCGATCGTGACGTCCGCCTTGACCGTGATCTCGATGAAGAGAATGTTGATCTTGATCGTTCCCTTGATCCGGAACGGCCCCGGGCCAGAGAGCGTGCCGTCGATTGTAATCGACAGTCCCTTGCCCTTGATCGTCACCGAGAACGAGGCGTGGAAGTCGACGATGAACTTGAACGGACTGAACTGGATCAGCGCATCGAAGGATAGTTTCCCCTCGATCTTCGCCGGCCCGGCCTTTGCGAGCGCGTGGACGCCGGCACCGGCTTGGACGGTGTTGGACGTGACGGCGAAGTAGCCAGTGAACTCGATCTTCGGGTTGCCGCCGGGCGCGCCCAGGTTGGCCGTCACGCGCTTGAGACTGGGGAAGTTCTTCGGCGGATCGTACCGGGGATTCCAGCCGCCGACCGACAGGAGGAACCGGGGGTCGTCGCCGTAGTTCGAGCGCATCGCCATGTCGCCGCTGACGGTCCACATGACGATCCGCGAGTCGTACAGCGACGCGTCGATCGCGACTTGCTTGTTCGGTGGATCCAAAAAGCCCGCCACCGACAGATTGAGTTCGATCAGTGGCGCTTTCTCGTCGGGCAGTAGCGCCGACAGCCGCCCCAGCAGTGCGATCTTCCACGTCGGAACTTCGAGGACGACCGCCAGGTCCGCGGTGATGAGCGTCGGGGTCCCCCAGCCCAGCCTGGCCATCGGACCGAAGACGTGGGTCCCCTCGTTCGGCGGGAAGATCGCCCGGAGGTCGCTGATGATCCGCTGGGAGTTGGCGACCGGGTTCTCCGGGAACAGCACCGAGTCCATCGAGCCCGTCCTGGCAGCCTTGCCCAGCGGCTTGCGCTTCATCGAGCGGTTGATCCCGACGATCCCGCCGACGCCGTTGAGCGTGAACCCGAAGCCGAGCTGCACAGGCGAGAACTCCCCGGAGATGATGAGCAGGAGCGAGAAGCCGTCTTTGCCACCGGGCAGTTCGGTCGTGAGTAAGCCGACTGCGTTGATGGTCAGGCTACCGGCCTTGATCTGGAGGACGCCCGCGTAGCGTTCGTTCTCGTAGTCGAACTCAAGATAGCCGCCGCCCGAAACCGCGCCGGCCTCGATCGAGATACCGACACCCTCGGGTGGCTTGAAGGCCATATCGAGCTGTGCGGGCCCGAGGTTGCCGCCGTCTTCGGGGAAGGAGATTTCGCCCTCGACGCCCATCCGCTTGACCGTCGCCTTGACGGGGCCGAGTTCGACCGTCCCCGAAGCCGCACCCTGGATCGTGACCGTCCCCTCTTTCAGGTCGACGTCCGCGCCCGCCGACGCGTCTACGTCTGCATCGGCATCGGCGCCGCCATTGCCGCCGCTGGTGGTCCCGCCGTTGCCGCCACTGGTGGTGCCACCGTTACCGCCGGAGCTCGTCGATCCGCCCCCGCCCGCGCCGTTTCCGCCGCCACCGCTGTCGGGTTCGACGGCCGCGTAGATCTCTTCGAGCAGGAGCGGACCCAATTTCTTCTGCTGAGCCAGTGACATCTCCAGGGTCCCGCCGCGCTCGAAGTAGAAGCCGGACTCGGAGGACCAGCCGACGGTGGCGTCGAAGTCGTAGGCGACGCCATCGGGGACGACTTTCTTGAGGAACCCGCCTTCGGGCTTGACCTGGATCCGGCCGCGTGCGGGGATCTCGACGACGAAGACGACGTTCTCGCCATCGTAGTCGATCTTCGCGTGGGTCTGGAAGTACCGGACGCCGATCCCGGACTTGGATGGGTCACCGAGAATCGGCGTGATATCGGCCTCTCCCGGTGGTTCGTAGGTGAGTTTCGCGTCGGCGTGGGCCTCACGGTCGATCGGCGCGGAGGCGTCGAGATCAAGCATCTCCGGCTCGATCTTCCCGCTGGTGTCGGCCGTGATCTTCATCATCCAGTTGGCGTTACCCGACACCTTCGCGTTGAACGACCACCCCGAGCCGAGATCCTCGCTGACTTCCGCCTGGCCGCTGGTGAACGGTCGGATCGCCAGCCCGGGCAATGAATCGTTGTTCCCTGGCACCGGGATGATGTGAATCCCCATCTCGCCGCTGCCGCTGCTGTCCGAGATTGTGAAGACGTTGATGTTGAGCTGCTTGTTGGCGATCTCCGCCGAGGGCCCAGTGACCGCTGGACCGCCGTTTCCGCCACCACCGCCAGTTCCACCGTTGCCGCCGTTCGTCGTGCCGCCATTCCCGCCGTTTGTGGATCCGCCATTGCCGCCGTTCGTCGTGCCACCGTTCCCGTCGTCGAGACCGTCGATGACCTGCTGGACATCCTGGGCGGCCTCCTGAAATGCCGCGTCGAGGCCGAGTGCGCTGATGACGCCCTTGACGTAGAAGAGGACGATGTAGGGTTCGAACTCCTGTGTACCCCACTTGAACAGGTCGCCGGCGAGGTCTTTCGGGCTGGCGAAGACATTGGCGAACTCCGTGAGGTCAAGGTCGCCGGCCGTTCCGGGACCGACGTCGGGCTTGACGACACCGATGATGACGAGCAGGCTATGCGCCGCCGGGTGCTCGTCGGCGAGATACGTGATGAGGAGGTAGTCGAGCACGCGCTCGCCGATCGCCTCGACGTCGGGGTCCGGGGCCTCGATGTCGTCGAGTTTCTTGATCGTCTCGAAGATGCTCTTGACCGCTTTGAACACCTCGTCGATGTTGCTGATGTCGGGAATGTTGCCCTGCGAGAGGGGGTCGATGAGCGTGGATTCAAGCGTGGCGTAGTCACCAGCTATCTTCTCGATCTCGCTGACGACAGCGTCGGATTTGACGTCCAGAACCTCGTCGGTGAGGCCCATATCGTCGAGTAACTGGGGGACAGTGCTGTTTTTGGCCGCCTCGCCGATTGGCTCCATCACTTTCGCCAATTCGGCGAGGATCACTTCCTCGGTGCTGCGCTCGTCGTCGGAACTCATCGGCCATCCCCCGCAAAGCCGCGTCGCTCTCGTGTCGATACTGCCGTCGAGTCGCTACTGTCGATCATTGTCTCCCCTGAAAGTCGCTCGTGCTGTCGCGTGTGAGATCCGCGCTGACTCATCGCCGGCCCTCCCGGCTCGCCGACCCATCCGCCGGTGGCGTCTCGTCGGTCAGATCGTGCCCGGCCCCCTGCACTGGCTGCTGGTCGCTGCCGCCCTGTGCGGGCTTTCGATCCCCGACCTCCCGTGCTGGTTGCCGGTCCTGGCCCTTTCGTGGTGGTTGCTCAGCCTGTGCCTCTCGCGCTGGTTTCCCGCCCTGGGTCTCTCGTGGTGGTTGCTCGTCCCGAGCCGGCTGCCGAGATGTACTTTCTCGACCACTCGCGGCCCGCTCGCGTCCAGTCACGTCCAGGGCGGGCCACGCCCGGTAGACGACGGTCGGTCGCGGTCCGGCCGACCCACGGCTGTCGGTGTCGATACTGTCGACGGTGGCCTGGAACCCGGTCTCGGTGATCCCCGCGACTCGAAGCTCGTCACGTCCGACGATCTTGCCATCGGAATCAGTCGCCAGCCACAATCCCACACGACCGTCGTCGTCGTGTTTGGGTGCGGCGGGCGCGGCGGCCGTCTCCGGATCGACAGCCGAGGAGGCTGGCGTCTCCGGTTCGAGCGGCCTGACATCGGTTAGGTCGGCCGCCGCGGCGTTCATTTGCGACGCCGTCTCCGCAGCGCCGACGGTCTGCTCTGTAGCGTCGACCCCGGCGGTAGATCGGCCGCCGTCGGTCGAGGCCGTCGCCTGGCCCGACGCGGCGTCTGGCGTCATCACGTTCGCGCGGTCCTCGGGCTGGCCGGGCACGACTGCGTGATGCAGGACGTACTGCCGCAGTCGGTCACCCGTCGCGATGGCCGTTCCCTGGGACGCGCCGAACGGCTGGGGCGTCGCACCCGAGGCGACCTCCTCGCCGAGTGGCGCGGGTGCGATCTGACACTCGATCAGTGCAGGCTCGAACCCGCAGTCCACAGTTCGAGTCTCGCCCGGTTGGGGGAGCGAGAACGTCCCGACCGCTGGCCGAAGCGATTCGCCCGCGAGCGCGAGATACGAGATTGGATGGCGGGCCGTCGAACCCAGCTTGTGCGGGCCGTTGTAGACCCGGTCGTACTGCAGTCGAAGCGTCTGCCCGAGGGCCGTCGCTTTCGCGCTGGTACGGCCCGCGAGATGATCGGCGTCCTGATAGAGCAGGTGCAGCGTGGCCGCGTCGTCGGCGACGCCAGCGACCGGGTGGCCCGTGCCCGGCCAGGCGCTGGTCCCAGCGACGGCCTGGTCGAGAGCAGGCATCGTCGACGACTCCGGCGTGGGCTCGGCGACAACGTGACCGAGCGAGAAGCCGACGCCGCGGTCGGTCGTCCACAACTGGTCGTCGTCGGCGACAGCTGCGGTCGTCGTCAGCGAGACGTGCTCGGCGTCGATCCCCAACTCCACTGTCTGGGTGCCTGGCTCGGTGGGCGTCATCACTGTCCCGACTTCCGCGTCGACATCTGATCCGGTCCGGAAGGCCTGATAGAGCACGCGTATCCCGCCCGCGAGCGGGTCGTCGCCAGGGACCGAGACGTCGACGTTGAAGCCGTCGCTGGTAGTCTCGGTGACGGCCGCCGTGACGCGTCCGGGCGGGCCGTCGGCCTCGTGTCGGACGAGTTGGATCGCCAGGTCGTCGTCGGCAGCGCAGGTGGCCTGATCGGTGTTGTGCGCGTCGTCTGCGACAGTCAGACATTGGTTTTCGATACCCTCGTCGGTCCAGTGAGCGATTCCGCTCGACCAGCCCGCCGTCCGGTCGGTCGCGGAATCCGTTCGTGCGCCGTTGACGGCACTGAACAGAATCAGATCAGGTTCGAATCCGACGGGAATCGACAGGATCCCAGAGTCGGACGGAATCTCGAAAACGCCAGTCTCGTACCGTGCACCCTCCTGGGTACCGTGCGGGCGTGGCTTGGGTTTAGGCGTCGGTCGGCCGCCACCAGCACCGCCGCCAGCGCCACCACCGAAGAGGTAGTACCCGAGTGCGCCCAGACCGAGCAATCCGCCACCCGCCGCAGGGATGGGCCACCAGGGTGGTATCGGCAGGCCGCCCTCCTCGGGTTGGTCGACACTGAGATCACGGGAGGTCTCGTCACTCGCGCCGTCGTCGTCGACGACGACCAGCCGTGGCACGTAGTCGTCGGCGTCGTCGTAGCTGTGAGTCACCGTCGGGCCGCTCGTGTTCCGGTCGATCGTCCCGTCGCCGTCGAAGTCCCAGGAGTACGTGACGATGGTCCCGTCCGGATCAGTCGAGTTCGACGCGTCGAAGGTGACGTTCGTTCCGGTCGTCGGCGATCCGGGAGCGGTCGTGAACGCGGCCGTCGGTGGCTCGTTGGGTTCCTCGACGACGACCGTGTCACACTCCACGATTCGCGGCGATCCGGCCGTGCTGTAGACGCGGACGAGCGGGGTGTACCTCCCAGGCTCGTCGTAGGACGTCGTCGCGGTGAACTCACGCGTCTCGAAGCGGTCGAACTCGCCGTCACCGTCGAAGTCGTAATCGAGATACGAAGCGTTCGATGCCTGCACCTGAACGGTCACCTCCTCACCTGGTGAGACCGACGTCGGTTCGACTGTACATCGGACGTCCAGAGTCGGTTGGACGACCTCGACATCGCGACTCGTGAATCCGGTAGCGTTCTCATTGTCGACGACTCGGAGGGCGACGTTCTGGAATTCGGCCGAGAAGAACGTGTGTTCGATCTGCGGGTCACTCGTCGTCTCCTCGTACGTCCCGTCGCCGTTCCAGTCCCACTGGTAGCGCTCGACGGTGCCGTCGGAGTCGACCGAATTCGACGCGTCGAAGGTCATCGACTGCCCGGCGATACCGGGATTCGGTTCGAAGGAAAACGACGACGCCGGAGGCTCGTTCGGGGGCTCGACGGTGATCGTCGGGCACTCGACTGTGTCAGACTGGCCGCGTGCGCCGTAGACGGTGATCACCGGTGTGTACTCGCCTGGTTCCTCGTAGCTGTGTTCGGCGACGAACTCCGCGGCTTCGGGCCGTTCGTACTCGCCGTCTCCATCGAAATCGTAGGCCAGATACGAGCCGTTCTCCGATTCGCGGGCGTCGATGACGACTGTCTGACCGACCTCGACGGTTTGGGGCTCGACCGAACACCTGGCGACGACCGGCTGGACAACCGAGACATCTCGGTACTGGATGTCCGTGGCGTTGGCGTCGTCTTGGACCTGCAGGCCGACGTTCTTGAACCCGGGCGCGTCGAAGGTGTGTTCGGCAACTGGCTCGTCAGTGGTGAGTTCGAACTGTTCGTCGCCGTCCCAGTCCCAGCGGTAAGTCGTGATGTTTCCGTCCGGATCACTCGAATTGCTGGCGTCGAACGTCATCGACTCGCCGGCGATTCCGGGATCGGGGCTGAACGAGAAGTCCGCAGTCGGCGGGGCGTTGGCCGGTTCGACCGTGATCGTCGGACACTCGACAGTGTCGCTCTTGCCACCTGGCCCGTAGACAGTGATAACGGGCGTGTACTCGCCGGGTTCGGCGTAACTGTGTTCGACAGTGAACTCGTTCGTCTCGGGGCGTGACGTTCCGTCACCGAACCTGTAGCTGAGGTACGTCGCGTTCTCCGAGGCGCTCGCGTCGATCGTGACGTTCTGGCCGACAACGACAGTCTGGGGTTCGGCCGAGCACCGGGCGATCACGTTCGCCTCGACGATTTCGACGTCACGCCAGGAGGATCTGTTCACCCCGTCGTCGTCTTCGACGGTCAGTGCCACGTTCCTGAAGCCAGTCTGGGAGAACGTGTGATTGACAACTGGCCCGTCGGTCGTCTCTTCGATCTGTTCGTCGCCGTTCCAGTCCCAGTGGTAGGCGACGATCTCGCCGTCAGAATCGGAGGAAGCCGACCCGTCAAACTCGACTGGCTGACCCTCGACACCGGGGTCAGGCGTCCAGGTGTACTCGACGGTCGGCGGCGCGTTCACGACGACTGTTCCGCACCGTGCGACGTTCCCCTCGGCGTCACGAACACGTGGTTCGTACGTCCCAGGTTCGAAATACGAGACGTTCACGATGAAGTCGGTCTCGTCACCTTGGGTGTATTCACCGTTTCCTTCTTTGTCGAACTCGACGAAGCTCGTATCCGAGTTACTCGCGTCGAGCGTGACCGTTTCGCCGACGTTCACGTCGGTCGGGCCCGCCGTGCAGGCAGCGACCAACGACGAACCGGCCGCGGGTTCTGCCACACCAGTCGCCGCGGTCGATCCAGTGTCGAGAACGACGCCACCGACTGCGGTACTCCCGGCGACAATCACCAGAAAGAGTACCGTCGGAAGTAGCCAAGCTTTCGGACGAAGCCGTGCCATCTCAAGCACGTCCTGTCAGCGTGTTGTATCCCATGTGTGCTCCCTCCGGTCCCCCGTCCAACGGGCGACCGATGATGTGATACATTGTGACAGGCTACCGCATAATACTACCTGAAGCTACATGTTTGCTGATATTAAAACAGCGCGAGATACCCACAATTGTTTCCGATTTCGTTCCGCTTTCGCCGCGTCTTCAATCTACGGCGGGTATCGCCTCAACTTCGCGTCGATCCACCGTCGACTGGCAGGCTGACACCCGAGACGTAGCTGGCACGCTCGCTGGCGAGGAAGGCGACGACGTCCCCGAGTTCGCCAGGATTTCCGATCCGGCCGAGCGGGACATCGGTGGCCCAGTCAGCCAGCCCCTCCTCGTAGTCGTCGTACTCGCCGCGCTCGACCGCATCTTCGACGAGTTCCTGAATACGGCTGGTTTCGTGTGCACCCGGTAGAACGGCGTTGACACGCACCGCTGGCGCGAACTCTCTAGATTGTGTCTTGACGAGGCCGATCACTGCCCGCCGAACCGCGTTCGAGAGCACGAGGTCGTCCAGAACCTCTCGGACGGACCGGGAGGTAATCGCCGTGATCGAACCACCGCCGTCCTGGAGATACGGGAGCGCTGCCCGCGTCGTCCAGACGTAGCTCATCACGAGCAGATCGTAGGCCAGGTACCAGTCTCGCTCGGTCGTCTCGGCGAATGGCCCGCTCGCGGGTCCACCCGCGCTCGTGACGACGTGGTCGAGTCCGCCAAACGCCTCGACTGTGGCTTCGACGAACGCCTCGACTTCGTCCGGGTCGGTAATGTCGGCCTCGACAGCGAGGACATCCCCATCGCCGATCGCCCGGAGCGTTTCGCGCGCGTCGTCGACGTGCTCGGGTGTCGTCCCGCAGACGGCAACGTCACAGCCTTCGCGGGCCAGTGCCGTCGCACTCGCGAGGCCGAGACCACTCGTAGCCGCAGTACACAGTACGGCGTCGTCCTGAAGTTGCAAGTCCATACGTGATCCCAGGGGCGGCCGGACAAAAAGCGCACCCGTCCCTGCCCTAGTCGTCGCTCGTCCGGCGAACTCTGACGGCCCCGTCGGCACCGACGCTGATGAGGACATCCATCCTGACCTCACGGCCGACGACCGCGTCGCCGGCGGCCTCGCTCACCGTCGAAAGGAGTTCGGGTGCAGTCTGTGGGACCTTCACGTCGGCGGTGTCACAGGCCGCGAAGACGGCGGGCGGGACATCGTAGAGGTCGGTCCCGGCATCGATATCTACCTGGACGGGGGCCCGGAGCGTCTCGGCGACTGCGACAGTCTCGCGGGCCTTCCGAACGTTCTCGCGAGCACTCGACTCGATACTCGCGACGTTCGCCCGTGAGGTTCCGAACTGCTCGGCGATCGCCGACTGGGTAAGACCGCGCTCGCGAAGCGCCAGCACCTCGGCCTGTCGACGGGTCAGAATCGACTCGTCGGGATCGAATCCCGCCTGTTCGAGGATCGCGTCGGCGTCGGTCACGGTCGGTTAGCTGCCCCAGAAGTTGTCCCGGCTGCCCAGCCGCGGCCCGCGGTCGTCCTCGGCCTCGTCCCCGGATTCGTCCCCGGAGTCACGCTCCTCGTCGGCGGTCGCCTCGCTCTCCTCGTCCATCTCTAGGCGTTCGACCTCCTCGGCTTTGGCGTGATTCGAGTGCACGTTCGTGATTTTGACTCGGGCGCGAGCTTCGGGGAGAACACCGTCGACTAGAACGATGAACCCGTCGTCGGTCCGCCCGACACCAGCACCGCTCTCGTGGATGTCCTCGACGTCGACGACGACTTCCTCGCCCATCTTGACGGGCTGTGCTTTGAGTTCCTTGATGGGCTGGCTGTAGTGGTTGCACCACTCTGCACCCCCGCGGTCGCCGTAGTGTTGACACCCCATCCCGGAGATCTGCTCGGTAAATTCGGGGCAATCCTCAGCGAGTGGGCACTCGGGCATCGTAGTTTCGATTACTCGGGACGGAAGTAAACGCTTGCGGCTTCACACTGTCGGAAACGGAACGCACACAGGTATCGCGGATTCAAGTCACTCGACGTCGTACTCGACGTCCTCGCCCGCGCCGTCGGGATCGATGGCGACAGCGTTGTCGGTCTCGACGACCCCGATCCCGTCCAGTTCACAGAGTGATTCCACCAACGCCTGAGAGATCGAAACGACCAGCGTTCCGAACCGGCGTCGATCCTCGACGCGCCCGCCGAGCTCCGCGACCTGTTCGGCAACGGCGTCGACGCCCGGCTCGTAGTCGTCCGCGACTTCGACCAGAAGTGTGATGGATTCGCCTTCGAGTGGATCCTCGACGAGCGACCGAACCGCCGGAGAGACGTACATCAAGTGGGGGTACGAGCGCTCGACACAGAAGCGTATCGAAACCTCGGGCCGGTATCGAAATCGCGGACCGGTACCGAAACGTTTGGAACGAGAGCCACCGAACAGCGACGTGTGTCGACCGTCCACTACAGCGAGCGCCAGCACTTCCGGCAAGACTGGCTGTGGGCCCTCCTGCTCGTCGGCAGCCTCCCCGGAGCACTACTGGCGAGTGTCGCGGTTGCCGTCGACAGCGACCCCGGGACGAACGTCCCGCTCATGATCGGGGTCATCCTCGCTCTCGTGTTCTCGCCGCTGGTGGCGTTTTACTATGCGAACCTCAGAGTCGAAGTTCGAGATGACGGGCTCGCAGTGCGGCTCTGGCCGATCCATCTGCGACCACGGATCATATCCTGTGCGGAAATCGACTCTGTGCGTCCGACCGAGATCTCACCGATGGGAGAGTTCGGCGGCGTCGGGATCCGCCTCCAGCCGACGTTGTATCGGTGGGGGATCAGTTTCGAGGAGCCGGTGGGATACATCGTCGAGGGGAAACGCGCAGTCAGAATCGAACGGGCCGAAGGACGCGACGTGGTAATCACGTCGACAGATCCGTCTGCACTCGCAGAAACCCTCGAACGAGTCTGTCGGTGAAGAAATCGAAGTGTCGTGATACCGCAACGATTAGGATGATCGACCGGGTCGGATGGGCGTATGGATACCGAGCAGCTCCGGTCCGCGCTCGAAAACATCGGCGTCACCCAGTACGAGGCCGACACCTACATCGCCGTTCTCGATCACGGTTCCGCGACCGCCTCGGAGCTCGCGGACGCATCCGATGTCCCCCAGACCCGGATTTACGACGTCGTCCGAAGCCTGGCCGACAGAGGATACGTCGAGACCTATCAGGAGGATACCCTGATGGTCCATGCGAACGACCCGGCCGTCGTCATCGACGATCTCGAGGACTACGCAGACACGTTTCTGAACGCCGCCGAAGCGGTCGAGCAACGCTGGACCCAGCCCGACGTGCAGCAGGCCCGGATCAGTGTCGTCTCCCAACCGCAGACGGTCCTCAGGCAGGCCCGAGAGTGGATCGAATCGGCCCAGCGGGAGGTGGAAGTCAGCGCGACCCCCGACCAGTTCGCCCGGCTCAGAGACGCCCTGTGCGAGGCCTACGATCGTGGTGTCGTCGTCAAACTCACCATGACACGGGAAGCCGACGCCGAACCGCCAGAGGGTGACCTCGACCCGGAGATGGGGGAACCTGGCGGCGAGGAATCCGGGCACGACGAGCCGTTCGCGGACATCCGCGACCAGTTCGAAGCTTGCGTCACCGAAGTGCGCTACCGGGACATGGAGACGCAGTTTTTGGCAGTCGTCGACCGCAAACACGCCTGTTTCGCCCCCGAGTCGACGCTGCCGGAGTCGAGTCGGTACGGCGTGCTCGTCAACGACGCCTCACTGTCGCGCGTGTTCTACTGGTTCTTCCAGACCGCGCTGTGGACCACCTGGGAGACGGTCTACTCGACCCGCGACGGACAGTTCCCGGCGACCTATTCGAACATCCGGGAGTGTCTGCACCACCTCAGGCCCCTGGTCGAGGCCGGCCACCGCGTCGTTCTCACGGTTGAAGGGACCGAGATCGACACCGGCGAGCCGGTCGAGCTCACGGGCCAGGTCGCCAACGTCGTCGCCGCCAACTACGACTTCGACGACGATGCTCCGCCACTGGAGTCGCTGGTCCACCAGGCGACCATCTGGCTCGACGTCGATGACGAGGTCTACACGGTCGGCAGCTGGGGAGCCTACCTCGAAGACGTCGAAGGCGAGCGCTTCACCGTCGAACTGGTCGAATCGGACGGCTGACCGAGAGCTTTTCTGACAGGCAATCGACGGGACGGACGATGTGGCGCAGTCGCCGGGCGATGCTGGCCAGCACCGCACTCGCGCTCGGAGGCTGTTCTGTGCCGAGCGTGGAACCGGACAGTCAGTTCAATTTGCGCCACAGTATCGATGGGACGGCACGGCTCGGCTTTGTTGGCGACCTCATGCTGGCCCGGTACGTCGAACAAAAACACCGATCAACGCCAGCGGCAGTGTGGGATGGATTCGAGAACCATCTGGACGCCCTCGACGGCGTGATCGGGAACCTCGAGTGTCCGCTCACCACGCGGGGCGATCCCTGGCCGGACAAGCAGTGGCACTTCCGGGCGACGCCAGACTGGGCGACGACCGTTCTCGAGACTGGCAACGTCGGGGCCGTCAGTCTGGCCAACAACCACGCGATGGACTACGGCCCGGTCTCGGTACGAAACACGGTGGCTGCACTGGACACTGCTGGAATCGCCCACGCTGGGGCAGGGACAGACCGAACGGCCGCATTCGCGCCGACGACGGTCTCGGTGGGCGACCTGACCGTTGCGATGGTGAGCTACACCGACCAGTTCCGCCCGTTCGCTGGGGGACCGGACGGCACCGGGACGGCGTACCTCAACATGGACCCGAGGGACCCGGAGACCTCCCACCGTGTCGAGCGGAGCCTCTCGCGGATTCCCCAAACTGTTGACCTCGTCGTGGCGTCGCTGCACTGGGGGCCGAACTACGAACCAAAGACCGACCGCCACCGCGCGTTCGGGCGGTGGCTGATCGACCGCGGCGTCGACATCGTCCACGGTCACAGCGCCCACGAGATCGCCGGGGTCGAAGTGTACGAGGGGCGACCGATATTGTACGACACGGGAACCTTCGTCTCCGACTTCACTGCCGTCGAGGGCCACCGAAACGACCTGACGTTCCTGTTCGAACTCGTGGTCGACGGCGGGCTATCGGAACTGCGACTGCATCCGGTCGAAGTTGTCGAGAAGTCCGTTCGATCCGCGGGCGAGGGCGGTCGGCAGTGGCTTCGCGAGCGAGTGCAGTCGCGATCGACACAGTTCGGGACGGAAGTCCAAGGGCGTTCCGACGAGGAATGGTTCGTGGTCTCGCTCTGACGCGCGGGCGGCGAATGACAGAGCGGTACTGATCGAGAGCGAGTACTACACCGGGGAGTTCATCGCGCCAAAGTAGACTTGCCAGGCCAGCAGCGACTTCGCTACGAGGCTCAATACGATGTACGCCCGCTCACCGTACAGGTAATCTTGCCACTTCCAGACGCCGCGATACTGCAGCCACATGTTGATCGCAAAGAGGTTGAACAGGACGAACAGCGAGACGTAAATCACGATCACGAAGTCCGGTGGGCTACCGCCACCGTTGAACGTGCGGAAGATGGTGACCGCGATGACGATCCAGGGGACGAGGCCAGCGATTGAACCGACGACGAACGAACTCCAATCAGTGTTTTCGGTCAGGCGGTTGTGACGCTCCATCACGAGTCCACAGAGGTTCATCACCGCGACGAGGCCGAACAGCGCGATCAGCGTGCCAAGATCCCAGACGCCTGCGAGCATGGCGATCAGGACGATCATCACCGACGCGCTGACCGCGTACTCGTACCACCGGTAGGGGTTCATGCCATCCTCGAGATAGGCAACGTAGCGGTCGTACAGCACCGTCGCGATCAGCGCGTGGGCGATTGCAGAGATGAACAGGAACGCAACCGCCAGGTAGGCTAACTCGATCGTCCCGATCGACTCCATGACGGGTTCGAGTTGCTGGCTGTCAGTGTCGAATTCGAGACGCGTGGCAGTGATCGTCCACTTCCGCGAGGAACTCAGGTAGAGCATCAACGCACCCTGGACGAAGTGTAACGCGCCCATGACCGCGTTGAAACGTCGCAGGTTCCAATCGCTGGGCTTTGTCTGTCCCATGAGATGTCTCTTCACAGGCATCTGATATCATAGTTTGGTAACGCTTTGCATGATCAGGCAAACATATCTCTGCGGACAGCGACGAGGTCACAGACCCCATCTCAGAAAGACATGGGAAAACACCTCAGCTTCGCTGCACGCAGCCGAGTGAAACGCCTCGCTCAGGAAGACTCGCTTCGCTCGACTTCCAGGGCCCTCGTTCGCGTTCCTCACGAGGACTCCGCTCGGCGTTCCGAGGCCGCAAGCGGCCTCGCTACGCAACTGGCGTCCGCTCGACAACCGTCCCTTCCACCGTCGGATACTGCTCAACGATCTCGCCTCGTTCGAGGTCCCCTTCATCGACCATCTGGCTACCACTTTTTCCTCCTCGGGTTTCCTCGCTCGCTTCGCTCGCTGCGGGAACCCATCGTCGCAAAAACCTGGGGAAAAAGCCGGACGCTCAGCCCTCGGCTTCGCGTCCGGTGAAACGCCGCCTCTGGCGGCGTAAATTACGCTACCGGCGTCCGCTCGACAACTGTGCCTTCCACCGTCGGATACTGCTCGACAATCTCGCCTCGTTCGAGGTCCCCCTCATCGACCATCTCTTCGAGCAGCCACCACGCCACCTCGACGTGGTTCGACTTCACCGTGTAGAACTCCTCGGGCACATCCAGAGCCTCGAACAGCTCGGGGTCGGCGGTCGTCTTGCCGTAGACGATCGTCCCGTCGTCGGTTATCTCGTCGAACGGCCGGCGGACATTACGGGCCATCCGCTTGAGCCGCCGGCGGTGCTGGGCCGCGTCCTTGAAGACGCTCGTACAGAAGTAGACTTTCTCGTGGTCACCCATGACGTCGAGGATTTCCTCGCGGTCGCCGTCGACGGCACTCATGTGGCCCTCGCGAAGTTCGAAGCCTTCCTCCTGCATCCGGCGGTAGTTCCCGTCGGACATCTCGAACTCGTTGATGTTACAGAAGTCGGCTGCACCCTCGTCGAGGAAGTCGAGGAACTCGGTTTCGGGGCGGATGCCAGGAATCTCGAACGCAGGCGTGAGGCCTTCCTCGCGAGCGATGTAGAGGATGTCCTCCCACTCCGTGCCGTGGAGGTCGCCCCACTGCTCGTAGGGCGGGTGGAAACGAATCTCGTCCAGCCCGGCCTCGGCCAAGCGGCGCATGTTCTCGCGGCCGCCCGTGATTCCGGTGTAGAGGTGGGTGTGGTGGTCCTCGCCGAACTCGTCTTTGAGCAAGGAGAGGTATCGGCAGGTGCGGTCCATCACTTCCTGTGGTTCGCCGCCCGTGATCGACGATCCGAGGGCGTCCATCCGCTTGGCTTCCTCGATGATGTCCTGGTCTTCCTCGACCTTACGCTCGTTGGCGTAAACGTCGGTGACGTTCTTGCGGTTCTCTCCGAGGGGGCAGTAGAAGCAGTCCCGCTGGTCACAGTAGCCGTAGACAAAGATTACCATCTTGCCGCCGTTGGCACACTGTTCGCAGCCCTTGGAGATCATCGGTTAGTTACCCTCATTATCGGGGGCAGCCTCAAAAGTCGTGCGAAAGTGTTCTCGATACGTCTGTGGGTTGTTCTCACTACTCTCGTTAGGAGACAACTATACCGTAGATCCCAACAACTCGGGAAAGCCCTCACCACGCTCGCGGTCGCTGAGCGACATATCCTCGCTCGTTACACTCGCTCAGATAGGGGTCACTCAGTCGACTCTACTCCGACGCGAGCGTGGTTCGCCCTTTCATTCCTCCAGGAACACACCGCCTTATTGTGGCCCCACACCTCCCCGGTCGCGCCCGAAGTGGGCGCGACACGCTTCCTGACCGCCCAGCGGTGGCCGGGAGCGAGTGCGAAGCCGTGAGCAGCGAGAATATCCTGCTCAGCGGCCGCCAGCGAGGGGGCGGGCTTTCGAGGAGTCGTTGTTTGCAGCAGTAGCGCCACTGTTCCCTACCCAGCGAGTCGGGAGCGTTTTCCGGGCCAGTCACAACAAAAACACCCCTGAATCCGCGATAGGAATAGAGCCATGATAACTCACCACATAAAAGCCCGCGGGCACCACGGACTGGCCGCCGGTAGCAAAAAGCATATCTCCCGGTATGCCCCAGTCTATCACATCGACGCTTACCTATGAACGAAGTTCAACTTGAGGTCGCGAAAGCTTACCCGAACGACTCGGGCAGAGGGATCGCGCGCCTCGACCCCGATACCCTGTTGCATCTCAAACTCTCCCCCGGTGACATCATCGAGATTGAGGGCGGGGACACGACCGCCGCCAAGGTCTGGCGCGCCGACCGCCAGGACTGGAACACCGACACGGTCCGCATCGACGGGTTCACCCGTCAGAACGCGGATGTCGGGATCGGCGAGCGGGTCACCATCAGAAAAGCAGAGGCAGAAAAGGCAGAGAAACTCGTCCTCGCACCGCCGGAGGAAGCCAGCGTCCAGTTCGGTAGCGATGCCGCGGGCATGGTCAAACGCCAGATCCTCAAGCGGCCGGTCGTCGAACGCGACATCGTCCCGGTCATGTCCTCGACCAACCATCCGTTCATGCGCTCGCCCGGGCAGGCGATCCCGCTGATCGCCGTCGAGACCGAGCCCGACGGCGTCGCGCTCATCACCGAGGACACCGACGTCGAGTTGCGCGAAGAACCCATCTCCGGGTTCGAGAAGACCGGCGGCGGCATCACCTACGAGGACATCGGCGGCCTCCAGAACGAGATCCAGCGTGTGCGGGAGATGGTCGAACTCCCGATGAAACACCCCCAGATCTTCAAGAAACTGGGCATCGAGCCACCCCAGGGTGTGCTTCTCCATGGACCGCCCGGCACTGGCAAGACGCTGCTGGCGAAGGCCGTGGCCAACGAGACTTCCGCGAGTTTCTTCTCCATCGCTGGCCCGGAGATCATCTCCAAATACTACGGTGAGTCAGAACAACAGTTACGTGAGATCTTCGAGGACGCGACCGAGGAATCACCCTCGATCATCTTCATCGACGAGTTAGACTCCATCGCGCCCAAACGGGAGGACGTCACCGGCGAGGTCGAGCGCCGGGTCGTGGCCCAGCTGCTGACGATGATGGACGGCCTCGAATCGCGGGGCCAGGTCATCGTCATCGCCGCGACCAACCGCGTCGATTCGGTCGATCCCGCCCTCCGACGCCCGGGTCGGTTCGACCGGGAGATCGAGATCGGTGTCCCGGACGAGGTCGGGCGCGAGGAGATTCTCCAGATCCACACCCGTGGCATGCCACTCAGCGACGACGTCGAACTCCCACGCCTCGCGGATGAGACCCACGGCTTCGTCGGCGCGGACATCGAGTCCCTCACCAAAGAAGCGGCGATGAAAGCGCTTCGCCGCTACCTGCCGGAGATCGATCTCGACGAGGAGGACATCCCGCCGAGTCTGATCGACCGGATGATCATCAAGCGCGAGGACTTCCGCGGTGCCCTCAACGAGGTGAGTCCGAGCGCGATGCGCGAAGTCCTCGTCGAACTGCCGAAGATCTCTTGGGACCACGTCGGTGGGCTGGAAGACGCCAAGAGCCAGGTCAAAGAGAGCGTCGAGTGGCCGATGAACAGTCCCGAGAAATTCGAGCGCATGGGCGTCACCCCGCCTGCGGGCGTCCTGCTCTACGGCCCGCCCGGCACCGGGAAGACGCTGATGGCCAAGGCCGTCGCCAACGAGACCGACGCCAACTTCATCTCAGTCAGGGGTCCGCAACTCCTCAGCAAATGGGTTGGCGAAAGCGAGAAGGCCATCAGGCAGACCTTCCGGAAAGCCCGGCAGGTCGCGCCCACAGTCATCTTCTTCGACGAACTCGACAGTCTCGCGCCGGGTCGTGGCGGCGAAGTCGGGTCCAACGTCTCAGAGCGCGTCGTCAACCAGCTCCTGACGGAGATGGACGGGCTCGAAGAGATGGAGGACGTCATGGTCATCGGCGCGACCAACCGGCCGGACATGATCGACCCCGCCCTCATTCGGTCGGGTCGGTTCGATCGACTCATCAATATCGGCGAGCCCGATGTCGAAGGTCGCGAGCAGATCATGAAGATCCACACCGACGACACGCCGCTGGCTCCCGATGTGAGCCTGCGCGAGATCGCCGAGATCACCGAAGGCTACGTCGGCTCCGATCTGGAATCTATCTCTCGGGAAGCCGCCATCGAGGCGCTGCGGGCGGACGACGACGCCGAGGAAGTCGAGATGAAACACTTCCGGTTGGCACTCGAAAGCGTGCGACCGACGATCAGCGACGACATCCGCGAGTACTTCGAGAAGATGGAAGACGAGTTCCGCGGCGGCGGCCGCGAGATGGACCGCCAGCACGGGTCGGGCCGGATCGGCTTCCAGTAGACACGCGGTCGTTTTTCAGGTCGAAAGGCTCCACGTTCAAGACCCTGCGAGCCCCAGCCCAGGTATGCCAAGCGACCCTGCCGATTCCCCGGCCGACGACGCCGACGCGGGAGTGCCGAACGGCCCCGACGAGGTCGACGACACGCCGACGATCACCTGCGAGCGCTGTGGCCGCGCGTGGGATCTTGACTACGAGCTCGACGAGATGGCCGTCGGCAACCTGGCCGTCGAGCAGTTTGCACTCGACCATCAGCGCCACACCGGCCACTTTCCGGACGGTATCTCGACCTGGCAAGCCCGCTGTCGAAACTGCCCCGAGGAGGTCCAGCGTCTGGAGGAGTCCGCCGCCCGACGGTGGGCCGAAACCCATGCTCGCCATACGCGCCACAGGGTTACGCTCGAACACGCCGACAGCGAGGAATCGACGCTGATCGAGCAGCCAGACTAATCCCGGACGGCCCGGAATCGAAGCCGCCGGTAGTCCACCGACCAGTCCTGACCGTCGAAATGAGTCTCCCGGAGCCGGTCCTCCGCGGCCGAGACAATCGCCTCGCTCTCGTCGTCCGGAATCCCCTCGAAGAACGAATCCCCAAACATCTCGATCCAGTTGCGCAGGCCGTCCGTACCCTCCAGCGTCGTCGGCCGGTCGAACAGTCGCGCGTCCCGTACCGCAAAGCCCGCGCGCTCCAGTCGCGGCGTGTACTCGCCGATCGTCGGGAAGTACCACGGATGTTCGAACCCGTATCCGCGATCTGTGAGTTCGGCTTCGAGCGCGTCGGTGATCGACGCAACGTTGCCGTGCCCGCCCATCTCCGCGACGAAGCGGCCGTCCTCGGCGAGTGCGTCGGCCACCGCTTCGAGCACTGCGTCCTGATCAGCGCCGGGGATCCAGTGGAGCGCGGCGTTGGAGAAAGCGGCGTCGGCAGGTGAATCGAGAACGATTTCGCGAGCGTCGGCCTGCCGAAAATTGAGTTCGGGATAGTTCTCTCGTGCCCGTTCGACCATCTCAGGATCGGCGTCGATTCCAATCACGTCGGCCCCGCGCTCGGCGATGTCGTGAGTGAGGTGCCCGGTCCCACAGCCCAGGTCGAGGACGCGCTCGCCAGAGTGGGGGTCGAGGACGTCGATCAGGTCGGCGCTGCGTTCGTAGACGAAGCTGTGGCTGTCGTCGTAGTCGTCGGGATCCCACTGGTTCGCGTCGGAAGTCATGGATGGAGTGGCGTCATCGGCCCTGAAAACACTGCTGGAGGCGTGTCACTCACCCTCGCAGTCGAGGATTTTCCGCATCCGGACACACTTCAGGATCACGTCGTGTGGTCCCGACGGTTCGTGCTCGACCAGACCGAGCCGCTCGTACCCGGCCTGCTCGTAGAAGCCGACGGCGTTCTTCGAAGCCGTCAGTTCCAGTGTCTCACAGCCGCGGTCACGGGCAGCCGTCTCCAGCCGATCAAGGATCGCTGTCCCGATTCCCGCTCCAGCGTGGTCGGGATGGACGTACACAGCATAGAGTTCGCCCTCGGAGGGCGAGACGTCGCCCAGGCCCGTCAGGTGACCGTCGTCAGCCTCGGCGACCACGATAACGTGGTCCGGATCGTCGATCGGATAGGAAGGGTCATTCTCTGTGTAGGCCCAGGCTTCGACCTGCTCGTCGTCGTAGGCGTCGGGACCGAACGCCCGGATCGAGGCGACGTGAAGGTCGAGCATCGCGTCGGCATCGTGCTCGGTCGCTTCACGGACGGAGACCATATCGTCGCCTTCGATCGACACTGCAGTAGTTCTTTCTACAGGTCGACAGATGCTGACACGGCGTAAGAACAGGGTGGTCGACTACTCGTCGGGGACGTCGGGGTCGTCACTCTCGGTCTTCGTCATGTCCAGATCCTTCTCGCCGAAGTAGATCTCCGCGCCGTCCTGAGCGACTTTCTCGGCCAGAACCGCGCATTTCACGCGCATCGGCGAGATGTCGACGCCGAGCATGTCGATGATATCGTCTCGATCCATCTTCTGGAGATTCTCGATGGACATCCCTTTCAATTCCTCGGAGAGCATCGAGGCCGACGCCTGCGAGATTGCACAGCCGTCCCCGCGAAAGGCCACGTGCTCGATGGTTTCTTCGTCGTCGTCGAGCACGACATCCATCTCGATAGTGTCGCCACACATCGGGTTCTCGCCGACGTGGGTGAACGTCGCGTCCTCGATCTCCCCGTAGTTCCGGGGGTTCTTGTAGTGATCGAGGATCTGCTGACGGTACATATCCGAGCCTCCGATACCCATTGTTGGATGCGTGTACGTGAGTCGGACCGAAAAGGATTCCGCGTGAGGTGCTCGCACGCCACCGACAACGTCATCCGTCAGTCACGACGTCGACACCGGTGATCTCGAAGCGTGCGCCCCCGTCGTCGCTCTCACCAATCGAGATGGTCCAGTCGTGGCCGTCGGCGATTTCGGCGACGATCGACAGGCCGTATCCGGTCCCTGTCTCGTCTGTCGAGAACCCGGGGTCGAAGATCCGATCGCGGATCTCCGGGGCGATCCCGGGACCATCGTCTTCGAGGAAAAAGCCGTTTTCGAGCCGGCCGACCTGAATCCTGACCAACGAGTCGTCGTCTGTAGCGGCGTGCTCGACCGAGTTCCGGTAGAGGTTTTCGAGCAGTTGGCGAACGCCGCTGAGATCGCCCACGAACGACATCGACCCAGCGACCGCAAGTGTCGCGCCGTCGGTCTCGACACTCTGCCAGCACCGTTCTGCGATCGATTCCAGTTCGATCCGTTCGGTGTCGGTCACGCGGTCACCTTCCCGGGCGAGCGTCAGCAGATCCTCCAGTAGCTCGTCCATGCGCTCGTGCATGGCGGCCACGCGATCGAGGTGCTCGTCGTCGGCCGTCGAGAGGTCGAGGTGGCCACGAGCGACTTCCAGCGGATTCCGGAGGTCGTGACTCACAATCGAGGCGAAGCGATCGAGACGGTCGTTCTGCCGCTGGAGGCGTTCGGTCTGTCGTCGCAGTTCGCGCTCGCGATCGAGGCGAGTCAGTGCCGTCGCAGTGTGGGTGAGCAACAACTCAGCCAGTTCCAGATCGTTCGCATCGAAGGAGTCGATCTCGGCCGAGATCGCCTGAAAGACGCCGTGCTCGCCGACGGGGATGCTGAGTACGCTTCGGCAGTCGTCACGATATCTGGCGATGTCGTCCTCACGGATATCCGAGACGATCGACGCGGTTCCCTGCTGGTAGCACTGCCCCGCCAGCCCTTCGTTGACATCGAGTGGGTCGATCGCGTCGGCGTCCAGCCCCTCGGAACTGGCCTCGATCGGAAGCCGATCGCCTTCGCGGAGCATGAGTGCACACTGATCGAACGCCAGAACGTCACCAGCAGCCTCGATCGTCCGCTCACAGACCGCTGTCGGGGTTTCACAGTGCTGGAGCGTGACCGCCACGTCGTGCAGCGCGGTGATCCGATTTCGGTGCCGAGTGCGGTCGCGTTGGCGGTCCTTTCGGTCGGTCGTATCGGCCACGATGCCGATCACTCGTTCGGGGGCGCCCGTCTCGTCAGACCGACATTCGCCGGTGAGTTCGACCCAGCGCCAGCCAGTCGAACCTGGGACCCGAAACTCGACTTCGATCTGGTCGGCGTCGCCCGGATCGACCAGGCGATCGATGGCGTCTGTATCCTCTGGATGGACCTGATCACGAAGCGTCGAGGGCGATAATGTTGGCCGCTCGTCCAGGCCGAGAATCAAGGTGGCCGCGCCGTGGAAGTTGACGTCCCGCGAGTTGAGATCCCAGTCAACGACACCGACACCGGTGACCGTCACAGCCAGTTCGAATCGTTCTGTGAGTTGCTCGAGGCGCTGCTCGTAGCGTTTGCGCTCGGTAATGTCTTCGGTGAACCCGATCAATCCGACGACCGAACCATCGTCACGCCACGGGACTTTCCAGGTCGAGAGCCACTTCTCGTACAGCGGCGAGCGCTCTTCTCGGTCGACGACCCGGTCACCAGTGTCGGTCACCTGCAGGTCGTCCTGATAGGTCTCACATTCTCCCGGTGGGACGCCGACGACTTCGTAATCAGTCTTGCCGAGAAGCATGTCCGCGTCGAAGAGCGTGTCGGTCACCCGGATATGTGTCCCCGTCTCGTCTTTGACATAGAGGTGGATGTGTTCGGGGATCTGTTCGAACAGAGAGTCGAGAATCGAGGAGGCCTGTCGGTGGCCGATCTGCTCGCGCCGCGCCCTGATGGCGTCGGGGACTCGTTCGAGGAGTTCCTGTGGCCAGTCCTCGCCGTCACGGTGGACGTACCCGTCTGCGCCACGATTGAGTGCGCTAGCCGGTACTGTCGGATCGGAAATATCATCGCAGAACACGACCGCGACATCGTCGTGGTCGTCGCGGATCGATTCCAGCAACGTGACGCCGTCGCGCTCGGGGAGGCGAGCGGCCGTCACGACACAGTCGACGGCCGACGACGACAGCTGTGACAGTGCTTGCTCGGCCGTCGAGACACTCTCGTAGTCGAAAGCTGTCGTCTCTCGTACGGCAGTCGCCGTCCGCCTTCGAACGGCTTCGTCGGGGTCGACCTGCAGCAGGCGACGCGACGCGCTCATCACGTCTACGTCTCCGCTGGACGTACATTCGTGTTTCCCCCGACTACGTAGATTGCCTCGACCAGCGATCTATCGTCGGAGTTTTGCCCCACCACCGTGCAGGTGCTGGCATGCAAGCTGTGCTTCTCGCAGCGGGACAGGGAACCCGTATGCGGCCACTGACTGACTCGCTACCGAAACCGATGCTCCCAGTCGCCGATCGACCGCTGCTGGCCCACACCGCCGACGCAGCCGTCGACGCCGGCGCGGACGAGCTAATCGTCGTCGTCGGCTACGAGGCCGAGGAAGTCCGATCGTACTTCGGCGAGCGCTACCGCGGCGTGCCGGTCACCTTCGCCGTCCAGGACTCCCAGGACGGGACGGCCGACGCCGTTCGAGCCGCCAGAGAGCACCTCGACGGACCGTTCGCCGTCCTCAACGGGGACAACCTCTACGACCCCGAATCGATCGACTCGCTCTTTGCTGCGGGGCCAGCGCTGGCGACCTTCCAGGTAGAGGATCCGTCGAACTACGGCGTTATCTCTGTCGAAGGAAATTGCGTCTCGGATATCGTCGAGAAGCCGACCGATCCGCCGACGAACCTGGCAAATACAGGTGCGTACGTCTTTCCGGCCGAGACTCGCGAGTGGCTGGACGTCCCAGAGAGCGAGCGCGGCGAGTACGAGATTACCGACGTTGTGGCGCGCGTGATCGACGAATACGACGTGACGCCCGTCGAACTCGATCGCTGGCTCGACGTCGGTCGCCCCTGGGAACTGCTGGAGGCAAACGAGTGGAAACTCGACGACCTCAACAGTCGAATCGAGGGCGACGTTAGCGCCGACGCCGACCTCCGGGGCACAGTCCTAGTCGAGGAGGGCGCGACCGTCGAACCGGGCGTCGTGATCGAGGGGCCCGCACTCGTTCGCTCGGGCGCGTCGGTGGGCCCGAACGCCTACGTCCGTGGCGCGACCCTGCTCGGCGAGGACACCCACGTGGGCCAGAGCGTCGAACTCAAGAACACGGTCGTGATGGCCGACAGCAACGTCCCACATCTTTCCTACGTGGGTGACAGTGTTCTGGGCCGGAACGTGAACTTCGGTGCGGGGACGAACGTGGCGAATCTGCGCCACGACGGCGGTGACGTCCGCCTCACAGTCAAAGGCGACCGCGTCTCGACGGGACGGCGAAAGTTCGGCGTCGTGGTGGGCGACGGCGTCAAGACGGGGATCAACACGAGCCTCAACGCGGGCGTGACCCTCTCGACGGGGGCGTCGACGACACCGGGCGAGGTCCTCACGCGGGATCGGTAACGTCACCTTCCAGCGAGAGTACGCCGAGAAGATGAGGTTAAGTATCCACCAGCCCACGTTTCGGTAGAAGATGGTCGATCCGACTTCGGAGCTCGGTGAGGATGTCACCGAGGAGGACGCGCCGACGTGTACGGTCTGTGGTGATCCGATCGTTCAGGAAGCAACTCACCGGGTCGTCACGTGGATCGAGGACGGGGAGGTCCGAACGGCGCACTTCTGTGACGAGGCGTGTCGAGAGGAGTGGACACATCCGACTGAAGAGTGAAAATCTTCAGGGAAGACCATTACATTTATTATCCGGGGCGTAGTCGGCAGTAGATACGATGCAGCCACTCCTCGTACGTGGTGCACGCTCCTTCTGCTAGTGACCGTTGTACGTCCGTTCCGGTCGATCACACGTGCTGTGCGGTCGTCCCGGTAATTCGGTACAACGGTCACCAGGATCGGCTAGCATCGTCGCCGAACCGACTGCGTTCCACCACGTTCCAATGAGTACGAATCCGACAATGACACAGTATCGCCCCGAAATCACGCCCGCGGATCCGACACCCAGGCCGGAGCCACCGATGCGCCGGAGTCCGGTCTCGCGAACGGCTCCACGGACGTTCGAACCAACGAACACCGGCACACTCCCGCCGATGTTCAAGACGGAGGCCGATCAGCAGGATCGCTAGCCTGCGTTCGAGCTGTTTTCAGCCACTCCGGCCGAGAGACGCGTAGTGATCGTCTCGCCGAGTGCAACACAGCCCGCGCCGAACAGCGAAAAGAGTGCGACCGACACGACGAGTACGACGGGGGCCAGCAGGAGGAACCAGACGGGCGGGTCGGTCGACGGCTGCTGGAGTTGTAGATACAGCTCCCGCAGGCCGACGATTATCGGCCCGACCGCGGCGATCGAACCGAAGCGGAACCCGGCACGGGTACTACTGACGTCACGACCGCTGTAGTGATACCCGACGAGCAGCGCGGCCAGGACGAACGGCACACCCGTGTTCGCCGCGATCCAGCCTGGCATCGTCTCCAGCGAGACCAGAACAGTCAGCGGGACCGTCGCGACGCCCGCAAGCGTCGCTGTTCGCAACTGCTGGTCGCGTAGCCTCCGTCGGACGTGTGCGACTCGTGGCACTCGCATCGTTCAGCGCTACTCTGTGGTGGATAAAAAAAACGTGTTGCCCGAGCGAAACAGAGCCTGTCTGTGACACAACGCCTATCCCGCCCGCGGGCCTGCTGTCGGGTATGACCGACTACACCACCGTTTCGATTCCGAAGGACCTGGCCGACCGCGTCGAAGAGACCATCGAGGGGACGAGCTTCTCCAGTACGAGCGACCTCGTCCGATTCCTGCTGCGGAGTATCGTCGTCCAGCACCAGCGCGAGGGCGAACTCACCGAGGCGCAGTTCGCCGAAATCACCGAGCAACTGCAGGATCTGGGCTATCTGGACTAGTCAGTCGGCATCGTTAGAGGGCTTCTTCCGGCGGTTCGACGTCCAGTACCGCCAGGTTCAGCCGCCGTCCGCTGCGGTCGAACACCGCCAGTGAGTCTCGATCCCACGGCGGGACGGCGACGAACACGACCGCGTGGAGGTCGTCGGTCTTCGAAACGTCGAGGCCACCGTTCGGATGGGAGACGAACCGGCCCCTGGTCTGGCCGGCGGGCGTCCCCAGATCCATCCCGAAGACGGCGTTAACCGACCCGCCCGCCTCTGGCACGTAGAAGTGAGTGAACACCGGCGTCTCGTCGGGGAGATCGGAGACATCGAGTTCACCGGCAGGGGTGACCGCAAGCGAAATAGTCACCGACTGTGGCTCGCGCTCGCCGGCGTGATCGAGGAGGTACTCGACGAGCCCGGTCGTCGCGTAACAGCGATCGGTCATCCGAATATCATCGACCGGGCCGCCTTGGCGTAGAGTCGTGGCGTCCGACGGCGTGCCCCCGAGAGCGCTGTCTGAATCGCCTCGCTCGCGTCCTCGTGAATGCCCGCGCCGTGGCCAACCAGCACGCGCTCCGGGTCGAACCGCCGGAGCCGTTTCGGCGGTTTCAGTCGCAGTGCCGGATGGACGCCGACCCGCTCCTCGCCGACGAGGAAGTATTCGGCGGTTCCGAGTGCCTCGGGAACGACCAGCGTGTCGTCGTGTTCGCCGTAGATGATCGCTTCCTTCCAGAACGCGTTGTCGATCAGCTCGTGGACGCCGAACCCGGACTCACCGAGATCGGTGTAGACACGCTCGACGGGGGCGTCCAGATCTTGCGCGACTGCGTCCATGAAGTCCGGGACGTGGACAGAAACGTCGTGGCGGCGGGCAATCGCGGCCGCGTCGCGCTTGTGGCGATTCAGCAAGACGACCACGCCCGCGACCTCGCCGTATTCGGCGAGCAGTTCGTCTAGCCCCTCGGCGTCGACTGGATCGACCACCCAGACGCCGCCGTTCTCGCCGACGACGGCGTGGCTCGCCCGTTGCATGTCTTCGTCGGGGTGGGCGATCCAGGTGAACCCGGCGTCGTGGGACGTGAACGCCGGGTCGGTTCCGCGCTCGGTGATCTTGCTGGGCACGACACTCCTACGTGCCCGACCACTGTAAGGAGTTCGTCAGGAGACGAGACTGCGGCCGTCGAAGGCGACGGCGGCGACCATCCCCTTCCGGAAGGACCGCATCTGCATCGCGAGATCCTCGTCGCTGTAGTTGCCGGTCCCGATGTTGAGATCCTGGAGCAGCTCCTCGTAGCCACTGGAGGCGACGAACTCCGCCGCCACGTCGAGTTCGTCACGGGGTTGGGTCGGCTGGCCGCCGGTCGATCCGTTCGTCGTGCCGTTCTGTCGTTGGGATTGCATGGCTTAGAGCATCTCCTCGCCGATGAGTTGCTGGGACAGCAGCAGCGCGCCGAACAGCATCAACAGGCCGCCGATGCCCAGCGATGCGAGAACCGTGGCGCCGAAGGCGGCGCCGACCTCGGTCGTTCGATACTGGATCGTCTCGGTCGAGTTCGAGACGACCGTGGAGTTGTTGATCGTCTGGTATGCAAACTCAGTCGTCACGCCCGCCCGGTACTCCAGGCCGGTCAGGACGATGGCGCCGCCGACGGCGATGATAACGACGCCGCCGATCGCGCCGATGCCGCGGTACTGAAAAATCTCACCGATGAGCCAGGCGGCGAGTCCGATCGCCACCAACAGCGCGGTGGTTGCGAGGAGCATTCACATCAGCCCCTCGACGCGTCTGGCGATCGGGACGAAGATCAACAGCCCGATGCCGACCGGAATGAAGCCGGCAACGAGGGCCGTGAGCTCGCCGGTCGCCTGGTAGTCGTAGTCGACCCGTATCTCTTCGCCGTCTTCGATGTTGGTTGCGTTCTGAACGTCGAATTGAATGTCTCCTGGTTGGTCGTACAGCGTGTACTCGGTGGTCGTCTCCCAGCTCCCGCTGGTGTCGTTGTACGCCTCGACCGTGACGGTGGCTGGATCGATGTCGTAGCCGCTCAGTGCGACGCGCTCGCCGCTCTGGGCGACGACAGTCTCGTCAGTCACCGAGACGGTGCCCGTATTGGAGTTGACCGCAGCCACGACCGGCGCCAGCATGATGACACCGACCGCTGCGAAGACGCCGAGTGTCATCACGACCTTGGCGGCTTTACTCGGCATGGTGAGTCACCTCCAGTTAGGTCCGGGCCATGATCGGGCCGACCGTCGCGACGAAGATCAGCACGCCCAGCATCACCGGGATGAAGCCAACGATGGTGGCCGTAATCCCTGTGAGGTTGGACTGCTGGATCACGTCGTTCGTGATCGGGATCGCGACGCCGACGCCGACGATCACCGCGACCGCCACGCCCACGACCAGGCTGACGAGGTTGCCGGATGCCTGGCCACGCGTGGCGCGAGCGAACGAGCGGTCCTCAGCCTCGAACGCCGACTCGGCGAGGCGGTAGCCCAGCCGGACGCGCGCGACGAACCGTCGCTTGCCGGCCTGGGCGTAGGCGACGACGAGTGCGAACAGCATCGCCATGACAGCGCGGGTGCGTTCGTACCCGGCTGCGAGTGTGGAGTTCAGTGTGTTCACCTCCTACGAGCGATGAAGCAACCTGCTCACAAAGGGCCGCTGAGCGGTGCATACGGACGCATATCTATTAACCTGAACGAGGGTTTTACTAGACCGAATGGACAATTCAGTGTATGGACACGAACGGATTGAACGGCCAGTCAGTGTTCGATGTCTTCGAGGAAGATAGCCTCCAATTGATTTTACAGAGTTCACAGGGGAACGTTCGACAGGCGCTTTCGATCTGTAGCTACACGGTCGATGATGCCGCCAAGCGGGGGAGGGCAAACATTGACAAAGAGATCATTCAGGAAGTCGTCTCGTAGAATATTCTGCTTCCATTGGGAATCTCGTGATCCCAATCTGTCTTTGTTACATGAACGAAACAACGCATATGATGCCATACGGTAGGTGGAGGATCACTCAGACTCGAATTCATCTTGTGGTGGTACTTCCTCTACTCGCCGACATA
>ENA-ORDC01000407-ORDC01000407.1-marine-metagenome-genome-assembly--contig:-NODE-407-length-43464-cov-13.927882_pt1 | contig 43464 bp, 47 predicted proteins | sample MGYA00237783_ERZ508515 | MGnify/ENA primary metagenome ERZ508515 (study PRJEB26186, sample SAMN06268792) | marine metagenome | isolation source: Eden Landing Ponds, San Francisco, CA, USA | place... | reverse complement strand
GTACACCTTCGCGGTTGTCAATACCGCGCGGGCGAGTACACCTTCGCGGTTGTCAATACCGCGCGGGCGAGTACACCTTCGCGGTTGTCAATACCGCGCGGGCGAGTACACCGACCGAAGGTAGTTCTTGATCCGACCGAGTAGTGAGGGGTCGCTCTCCTCGTTCTCGTCGTCCTCGGTAGAAACGGCTTCGTTTCGATCGACGACCATACTACGAGTACGGAATGGGAGTCCATAGGCGTGGCGCTCGCGCCAGCGCCGTGGCCATCACGCAGGGTCACTCTCGCGCTTGCTCGACGTACGCGACTGCGTCCGCAGGCGTCGCGACGCTCTCGACGCTCTCGATCTCGTAACTGTCCAGCCCGGCCACCGGAATCCCCCGATCGAGCGAGAGTGCGATCTCCGAGAGCGTCCCGGTCGAGCCGTCGACCGCGATAGCGGCGTCCCCATTGAGTGCGACGAGCGCATTCCGGGCGTTGCCCAATCCTGTGGCGATGGCCGTCTCGACGTACTCGTTGGCCTCCTCTCTGTACTCGCTCGGGAGGAGGCCGATCGTGTGCGCCCCTGTCTCCTGGCCGCCGCGACAGACGGCTTCCATCACTCCCGTGCGGCCGCCACAGACGATCTCGTGGCCGCGTTCGCCCAGTATTCGGCCCACATCACGGGCCTGCTGGTAATGCTCGTCGGCGACGCGACTGCTCCCGATGACAGCGACTCGCATAGCTGTCGCTCCGAGGCGTGGTGACAAAAACGTGAGTGACGCGAACAGCCTTACGAGACCTGCTCGAACCAGTCTTCGACGCGACTGCGGGAGGCCTGCGAAACGTCAACGACGTGGTCGATGTCGCTCTCGTAGAGATCCTCGATGGTCTCGATGCCGGCCTCGCGGAGGCGCTCGGCGTAGGTCGGGCCGATACCCTCGACGGTTTCGACATCGGCGCTCTCTGCGACGTCTTCGGCTTCCTCGGCTTCGACGGCCTCGTCGGCTGCCGCGTCGAGGTCGGGTTCCTCGGGTTCGACGTGATCCGGTCCGCCTTCGTTACGTTCGGCGTACCAGTCACACACTTCGGGCCAGACGTTCTCGTGGGATGAGGAGGATACTGACAGGCCGATGTGGCCGGTCGAGTACTCGATCGTCCGGACGTCGTCGCTCGGGACGACCTCGTTGAACGGCTTGGACGCTTCCGGCGGGATGAGGTGGTCGTACTCGCCGATGATCTGAAGGATCGGCATCTCTAGCTTGTTCAGATCGACGTGCTTACCGTCGAGTTCCAGTTCGTTCTTGTAGAGCTTGTTCTCCTGGTAGATATCCGAGAGGAACTGGTCGTAGGCGGCCCCGGCGACGTCGACACCATCACCGAGCCACTTCTCCATCCGGGCGAAGTTCTCGACGAAACCCTCGTTGTCCATGTTGTCGTAGAACCGGATGTACTTGCTCACGTAGTTGTTGACCGGATCCATCAGCGCGAAGCCGACGTCCAGCATGTCAGAAGGTACGTTCCCGAAGGTCTCGGTGACCAGTTCGGGGTCGTAGTGGTCCTCACCGCCCCACAGTTCCAGCATGCCGCCGGTCTGGTCGAAGCACAGTCCCGCGGCCATCAGGCCGAGGGCGTTGACCTTCTCGGGGTGGAGTGACGAGTACATCACCGACATGGTGCCGCCCATGCAGTAGCCGAGGATGTTGATCGAATCCTGGCCGCTGCGGTCGCGAACCTCGTCGACACAGTTCTCGATGTAGCGGTTGACGTAGTCATCGAGCGTCAGATGCTGGTCGAGCCGCGAGGGCTCGTTCCAGTCGATCATGTAGACGTCGTGGCCGGCTTCGAGCAGGCGACGGACGACCGACCGGTCGGGCTGCAAGTCGAGGATGTACGGCCGGTTGATCAGCGCGTAGATGATCAAGATCGGCACTGGCTCTTTCTCGTCGTCCGGCACGTCGATGCCGGCGTCCTCGGGCTTGTAGTGGAGCAGTTCGAGCTTGTTCTCGGTGTAGACGACCTCGCTCGGCGTCTGGCCGACTTCGACGCTCTCGAGGGTCTCCATCCGATCGTCGAGGACCTGCCCTTTCTCGGTCGCGTCGGTCATCGCTTCCAGCCCCTGTCGTTGCATGTCCAGTGCCGCGCTCAGCGGATTCATCATCGCTGGATCACTCCTCTACGGCGTCGAGGATCTGGTCGAGTTTCTGTTCGATCTCGTGCTGGCGACGCTCCAGTTCGACGAGTCGCTCGCCGACTTCCTCGACGTCGTCGCGAGTCGGGAAGCCCAGCTGGGCGACCGTGTCCTGGCTGATCTCGTCGGCTTCCTGGCGCATCTCCAGCATCGACTCGACGAGCTGGCCGTTGGCGGCGGCGAAGGCGGAGGTCCCCATGACCTCTTTGAACGCTTCGTTGGCCGACTGCAGCCAGATATCGCGGAACTCGCTGGGTTCGACTTCCTCGCCCTGGGCGGCGTCGCTCGTGCGCTCGAACATCCGTTCGGCGGCGTCCATCCAGACCTCGTAGGCGTTGCCGTAGCCTTCGATGCCTTCCGCGAGGACTTCTTCCTCGGGGACGGAATCTTCGACAGCGTCGGCCCACGACTCCATGAAGGCCGCCTGGGCCTCCATGTTCTGCTCGACCGAGTCGGCGACCGCGTCGTTCATCTGTTCGACCATTCGACTCCACTCATCTTGTACGTCGTTTGTATCGCTCATGGGTGTATCTCGTGCGTGCGCAAAGAAAAAACGGCGGTGTTTAGGCTTCGACGTCGACAGCTTCGGCGGCCTGCTCCTGAACGTCCCGGACCTGGTCCTGAACTTCTTCGACCTGTTCCTGGAGGTCCTCGAACTGGTCTGCGAGCTGCTCGACGGCCTCGACGGACTGTCCTTCCAGATCCTCGTGGGCGTCGACCAGCAGCTCGACTTGCTCGTCGAGCGCGGCGACGTAGTCCTCCGAAAGCTCGTCGTAGGCACCGATGCCCTCTTCGAACTCAGCCTCGACGGTTTCGAAGGCTTCAGCGTGGTTCTCCAGCAGGAACTCCACCTGCTCGTCGACGGTCGCGCGGACTTCCTCGACGGAGCCCTCGACACCGGGGACGGCTGCCTCGACGGCGTCGAGGTAGCTGTGGAACATCGTCTGGGTCAGTTCGACGCCACGGCGCTGGGCCGACTCCTGGCTGTCGAGGCTATCAACCATCGCCTGGCTGACGTTCTGCTGGAACTCCAGGCTCTGCTTGACGGCCTGCTGGCTCTGTTCGATGGTGCGGCGCTGCATTTCGAAGACTGTCGTTACGGGCGTAGTGTATGCGTCACTCATTGGTATCATCTCGGTTACGTTTGACGGGAAGCACGACGGCCTGGACGATGTCGCCTTCTTCGATGTCGAGGGCTTCGCGCTCGGCGTCGGGAATGGAGATTCGCCCCCCACTCTGCACGCGGGTCTTGAACGTCGCAAGCTGGCGCATCGCGCCCAGACTGCTCATGTCCATCCCGCTCGCCGAGCCGCTGAACAACTCCTGCATCATCTGCTGCTGTTGTTCGACGGCCTCTTCGCCGGCCTCCTGCATCTGTTTCCACATCGAGGGCGGCCACATCATGTCCATCGCGTCGTTGCTCTCCGTCATCTGTTCATATATCTATACTCCTGCCTAACAGATAAAGGTTGCGTTGAATACCATCTGTTGCCATTCAATGCCATCAGACCCCAATCAAGTTCGATCTGCCGCGTAAGGCAACGAGACGACTCTCCCAGAGACGCTGCAGGGAGCGTCACCCCCCTTCTTTTCTACAGCTGTTGTAACTGAACTGTCCACAGGGGCATGATTTATTAGCGGTGGTCACAAACGGCATTGCAATGAGTTCGGAACCTCACGATCTTTTGAACACCTGGACAGAAACCTCCTCACACGTCGTAAACAGCATGATGGAGGCCAACCGGGCCGCCTTCGCCGCCTTCGGCGTCGGGGCTCGTGCCGACGGTCAGGCGAGCGGCCCCGAGATCGGCGCCGAGGAAGATCTCCCAACCTGGCACGTCACAGTCGACGCCGAGGATCACCTCAGTGTCGGCGACGGCGTCGAGTTTTCAAAGACAATCTCGGACGCCGACGTGCGCCGCTTTGCCGTCTCGAGCGGCGACACCAACCCACTCCACCTGGACGAAGCATTCGCCGAGCAAACCCGCTTCAAGGGCCGGATCGCCCACGGGACGCTCGTCGCCGGGCTCATCAGTGCCGCGCTCGCGCGATTTCCGGGCCTCACGATCTATCTCTCACAGGATCTGGAGTTTCACGCGCCCGTCCGGATCGGCGACCGAGTCACCGCCGAGTGTGAGATCGTCGAGGATCTCGGACACAACCAGTACCGCCTGACGACGACTGTCATCGACGGCGACGAGGCCGTCATCGACGGTGAAGCGGTCGTCCTCATCGACGACCGCCCCGACGAATAAATTCCGTCGTCGGTATTTTTCTAGGGTTCCAACCGGGGCTATTTCCTACGAGAGAATTAGCGCTGTTCGTACCACTCAGCGAATCGTCCCAGAGCGCGGCCGCGGTGCGAGACGGCGTTTTTCTGCTCGGTGCCCATCTCTGCGAAGGTCTGCTCGCCGTGTTCGAAGATCGGGTCGTATCCGAATCCACCGTCACCACGTGGGGCGACGATCTCGCCGGGGACGACGCCCTCGAAGAACTTGACCGAGAGGTCGCCCGAATCCACCTGTTCATCTGTGGTCGCACTCGACCGCCGATTGGCTGCCTGGTCGGGTCCACGGCGTTCGCCGCGGTCGACCGGTTCGGGCGTGGCTTCGAACTCGTCGCCGTCGCAGTAGGCGACGACCGCCCTGAAGGCCGCGCTGTGGTCGTCTTCAGGTTCGACGAGTCTCCAGAGTCGCTCGACGCCGACGGTGTCTTCGACGTACGCCGAGTAGGGGCCCGGGAACCCGTCGAGGCTGTCGACGAACAGCCCTGAATCGTCGACGATGACTGGTTCGCCGACCTCCCGATAGGCTTCACGTGCGCCGCGAGCGGCGATCTCTCGCAGGTCGTGGCTCTGAATCTCGGTGTAGTCGAACTCGAACTGTTCGACCTCGGCGTCGAGCATCGACCGTACTTCCCGGACTTTACCGGCGTTGCCCGTGACGAAATGCAGCATAGGTGGACACATGGCGGCGGGCTCAAATAACGCACCGATCGTACCAGGGCTGCGGGAGACGACAACACCCGAAAGCCCCCCGATTCGCTACCACGACAGCACCACCCCCAGAGGTGGCTCGCAGGATACTTCAAGACCGCCTGCCTATCCCGACTCAATGGACGGGCCGCTGTGGACGGAGATGCACGCGCCGGCGATCGAAGACCTCCCCCAGCCGACGGTACGCGAGCGACTGCAACGCGCTCGCGAGGAGCCGATGAACCTCTTCGTCCACGGCCCGAAAGGTAGCGGCAAGACCGCCGCGGTCCGCGCGCTGGCCGAGTCGGTCCACGACGACCCCGAGAACGACTTCATCGAGCTCAACGTCGCGGACTTCTTCGACCGCTCGAAGACCGAGATCAAAAACGACCCCCGGTTTCGATCGTTCCTCCAGGGCAAGAGCAACCTCCCCAAGCGAGAAATGATCAACTACGTCCTCAAGGAGTCGGCGAGTTACACGCCGATGTCGGGGACCTACAAGACGATCTTGCTGGACAACGCCGAGTCCATGCGTGAGGACTTCCAGCAGGCGCTGCGTCGAGTGATGGAACAGTACTACGAGGCCACGCAGTTCGTCATCGCGACGCGCCAGCCGACCTCGATCATCGCGCCGATCCGCTCGCGGTGTTTCCCGATCCCCGTCCGTGCGCCCACGCATGAGGAACTCGTTTCCGTCCTCGAACGGATCGTCGAGGCCGAGACCGTCGAGTACGACGCCGAGGGCCTGGAGTACGTGGCTGGATACGCCGACGGCGACATCCGGACGGCAATCTTGAGCGCCCAGACCACCGCCGAATCGGAGGGGGAGATCACGATGAACAGCGCCTACGAGGTGCTGGGTGACATCGAGGCCGACGACGATGTCGAAGCGATGCTCGACGCCGCAGAGGCGGGTGAGTTCGGCGACGCGCGCTCGAAACTCGACGATCTACTGGTCGACGAGGGATACAGCGGCGCGGAGTTGATGGAGGCGATCCTCCGTGCGTCGCGCTCGCGATACACCGGCCCCCAGCTCGCCCGGGTTCATCGACTCGCCGGTGAGATCGACTTCGACCTCGTCGAAGGAACCAACGAGCGGCTCCACCTCTCGCACTTTCTGGCGGCGATTCCGGCCGAGACGCAAGTCTAATAGCGACTATTCGGTCGCGATGTCCGCACCCTTGGCTTCGATCCGGTCGCGGTATTCACGCAGGGCGGTCGGGTCACAGCCAGTCTGATCGCGGGCGACCGTGATCGCCTCGTTCAACACGTCGACGGCCCCCATGTACAGCTCCCGGGCCCAGGTGTCGTTGCCGTCGACCAGGTGGTCGTTCCCGCGAGACTCCAGCGTTCCGGCGTGGGCGCGCGCCGCCGCGACGTAGTTGGCTTCGACCCACGCCAGCTGGTAGCGCAGTCGCTCGACGGCCAGCAGGCTGTTACGGTGGTTCAGTTCCGCTCGGTACTGCTCGCGAGCCTGCTTCCAGGATTCCCAGGCCGTAAAGTCGTCCTCGGCGTCTGCCGCGCGGTGACACGCCGCGAGCGCCTCCGCGAGCGGGTCGGACTCCAGGTCTTCGATGGCAGTCTCGGCCACTGACAGACGCTCGTGGACGCGGTCGGCACCGGCGAAACCGTCTGCCTCGATGATCGACAGTGCGCGCTGGTAGTGTTCGCAGGCGCGCTCGTAGGCTCGCCGGGCCGCGGCGATGTCGGCACCGTCGTATCGGTCGGCCCCGACGTTGACCAGTCGCTGGCCGTACTTGTAGTGCCAGCGTGCCCGCTGTCGCCGCAACTGCGTCTCCAATCGTCCGGCCGCCGTCTCGACCCCACTCTCGACGACCGTGTCACTTGCGCGCTCGCGTGCACTCGCGAGTGACTCGGTGGCGGCCAGATAGCGTTTGTCCAGCCCCTCGACGTTGTCGGCGTCGAGTTCCTGACCGATGATCGCGACGGCACGTCGAACCCCCTGAAGGTCCGGCAACACGGCCTCCCACACGCGGCTCGCGCCCTCGAGAAAGTCTCCGATCTCCTCGATCCCGGGCCGGCCATCCACGTGGAAGACGTAGGTCGCCTCGTCAGTCGTCACGTCGAGATGGCGCCGGACAAGCCCCCCAGCGTCGACGGCCTCGATCGACGCGTGCGTGAACGACACCGCCGTCTCCGGCTCCGTCGGTGCGCCGTCCGGTAACACGTGAACACCCGTCTGGGTGATCGCGACGAGTGGCTCGCCCCCACCGAGATCTCCCGTTCTACGGCGCTCGATACCCCGCTTTGCGCAACTGAGGACTGTCTCGATCGTGGCCCCCCCAGGCACTGCTACCAGTTGCTGGTCGTCTCGCGTTGCCGTCTCCCCGTTCGTGCCGGTCCCCAAACCGGCGATCGTGCCCCGTCTCTGTGACATGGTACCCCTGCAGTCAAACCTCGTCATCAAACATCATTAATCATTGGGAACGTGTCACACGCGGCGTGGAGAAATAAACCTCTGTCTACTCGTTGACGACTGCGGTCTCGAAGTCGTCGCCGTCGACAGCCACCCCAGCCGCACAGACCGCGTGCTCGAACTCCAGATCGTATGCCTCACGGGCCGCGCTCGCGGCGTCCTCGGCCGCAAAGTCGAACGCCTCAGGACTGTTCTTCTCGTAGGTGGCCACCAGCGTCGGTTCGGTGACTTCCTCGACCAGCAGGGCGTCTCGACGGACCGTCCCGATCACCGCATGTTCAGCTGTGGGGTCGTCGTCCAGCCCGACGATGCCGGCGATGCGGGGCGTGTCGTAGTCGTCCTTCTCGAAGTCCAGCGCCAGCAGCGGTTCAGCGATAGCATCTCGGGCAGGATAGCCGAGTTCGAGCTTCTCGGCGATGGGATCCACATGGGAACCGTTGCCGACGACCGCGCCGCGCGAGGTGACGCGCAGGCCGTTGTAGGAGATGTAGGGGTTGTCCGACGGCGGTGCGTCCGGCGTGGGTTCGATGGTGACGGTGCCGTCACGGTCGACGGCCTGGCGGTTCGGGAACGAGCGCGAGGAGACGCGGTACGCGCCGACCTGCGGGCCGACGACCACGAATCGTCCGACGTACATATCTGCCTGTGCTATCCCGGACGGCATGGACGTATCGGTTCCGGGCTGGCGTGTGAGAGATACCCACAGCGCGAAAACGCTCTTGACCCGCCCACGATCACCCTCACTCGATGACCGACCTCATCGTCCGCCAGTACGAACCGAGAGACGCCGACGCAGTCTGGAATCTCCACGAACGCGCGCTCCGCGAGGCGGGGGCCTTCGATCCCGACCTGGCCCACCTCGACGCCGATCTCCGGCGGATCGAAGACGTCTATCTCGATCCGGGTGGGGAATTCCTGGTCGGTGAGGTAGACAGTGAAATCGTCGCGATGGGCGCGTTCCGGCCGCTCGGGGCGAGCGATCACGACGCCACACTCCCGCTCGATCACGCCGCAGTCGTCGAGAGGCCAGCCTCGGGGGCCGTTCTCAAGCGGATGCGCGTCGATCCAGACCACTATCGAGAGGGGTTCGGGACGGTAATCCTCGACGAACTTGAGGACAGCGCACGAGCCCAGGGGATCGAGACGCTCGTCCTCGACACGACACCGACCCAGGACACTGCGGTCGCGTTCTACGAGGACAGTGGGTACGAGCGAGCCCGACGCGATGAGACGGATCACGGGCCGGTGCTGTTCTATCGCAAACAGCTGTGAGTGGCGCTTTTGGCGCTCGCGCGAGTACGACCAGATATGAGCGCGGACGCCTGTACGTTCTGCGGGAGCGATCTGGCAGCCTACGACCCTGTCTACGTCGAAGAAACGCGTGAGAGTGAACGGAACGCTGTCGGCGGGTTCTGTAACTACGCCTGTCTGGCGGCCTACATCGAGGAGAACGAATTGACGTACGGGGCGGCGTGCGCGTGGTCACCGGACTGACAGGCGGCGACACTGGTCGTATTTGCCGGACTGACGTTTATACACGAAGTCGACCCACTCGATGGCGTGAGAAGCGAGGCCGAGTGTATCGAGTCGTTGCGAGCGGCCGCCGAGCGGCTGGGCGAGTCGCCGACGAAGGCCCAGTACGAGCAGTTGGGGCTGACGCCAGCGTCGGGCACGATCCAGCGGGTGATGGGTGGGTGGAACGCGGCGAAGGAGGCGGCAGGGCTGGAGACGTACGAACAAGGGGAAAACGGTGGGCAGGACATCCAGCCGAAGCCGGATTGGGTTGAGTTGCCAGATGATACAGAGTGGGAGGCGCTGTCCGGGAATATGCGGTGGTACTACAAGAATCGGGAGAAAGACATCGCAAAGAAGGATCGACGACGGGCCAGATTACGCGGATGGCTCCACGATTTCAAGGCCGAGCGGTGTGAGTGCAAGCGATGTGGAGAGGGTCGGCCCCCGGCACTTGACTTCCATCACGTCGACCCAAGCGAGAAGGAAATGGGCGTCTCGAAAATGGTCGCGTTCGGATACGCCAGAGAGAACATCCGGGCCGAGATCAAGAAGTGCGAGGTACTGTGTGCGAACTGCCATCGAGTCGAACATTACGAGGTCCCGAAGAAGGCGACAGAGAATAGCAAATGCGACTGAAAGCGACAGGGTTTAGTTATCCTGCCTCCTCGGATTCAGATACGCGCAGTCCATTAGGGTAGCGGCCAATCCTGCGAGCTTCTGGACGCCACCGAGGCGCGAAACGCGACGCCTCATGGCGGGAAACGGCTCGCGACCCTGGTTCGAATCCAGGATGGACTATTCTGTCGCGACCAACCCGGGAGCGACTGATGTCAGATTTTGGATCCGATCCCCGCCAGTCGCGCGCAGCGACGCGAGCACGACTGGATTCGGTCGCACCCAGGGTATCGTTGTCAGCGAGACGTCAACCCGACCCCATCGGCGATGAGTTCGTGGGAGCGGAGTGCGTCGTCGTGGGTGGCGAGGACGTGTTGGATCATCACTTCGTCCACGCCGACGCGGTCGGCGAGCTGTGCTAGCAGACCGGCGAGTGTTTCTGGACTCCCGGAGAGGGCACGGGGCCATTCCTCAGCGTCGAGTGTCGCCGGGGTCGGATCAGGGGTTCCGCCGAGTTCGTCGATGGCTTCGTCGATGGATGGGGTGGTTCCGACGACCCCGCGTGCCATCCGCCTGTACGTTGCTTCGGCGATCGAACGGAGCCGGGCGGCTTCCGCGTCGGTTTCGGCACAGACTGCGTTCACGGCGATCATGCCGTGTGGTTCGTCGACGCCGCCGGCCAGCTGGGACGGCTGGAAGCTGTCGCGGTAGGTTTCGAACGAGTGGGTTGCGAACTGTGGGCGAATGAACGCAGCGAAACAGTAGGGAAGCCCGAGTTCGCCGGCGAGCGCCGCGCTGGAGGGACTCGACCCGAGGACCCACGGCACGGGTGGGTCAGCGCTCGACCGCGGGATTTCGAGGTCGCTGTAGGCGTGGTCGTCCGGGTACTCGTCGTAGAGGTGAGTGGCGACGGCTTCGATCTTTTCGGCGTGGTCTTCGTCCGGGTTCTGGACGTGTCGATCCGTGCCGAGGGCACGGTCGGCAGCCGGTGAGCCGTTCGCCCGCCCGAGACCCGCGTCGATACGGCCTGGCGCGAGTGCGTCCAGCGCACCGAACTGTTCGGCGACTTTGAACGGGCTGTAGTGGTTGAGAAGCACCGCACCGGAGCCGAGGCGGATCGAGTCGGTTTCGGCGGCAAGGTGTCCGAGCAACACTTCGGGAGTGGTGCCAGCGATCCGGTTTGCCATGCCGTGATGTTCAGCAACCCAGTACCGCGAGTATCCGAGTCGCTCGGCCTGCTGTGCGGCTTCGACGGTATTCTCGTAGGCGTCGGTCGCAGTTCCATCGTCCGGGACTGGAGAAAGATCGACTGCGGAAATATCCATATCACGTTTCATAGTGATTCCTGTAAGTCTGTTCCGGACCGACCGAACGCTGTCATGCTGTCGGACCGGGTAATCGTCACAGGAACCACTATCAGAGAGTATAACGGTTTGCTTCCGACATCGAATAGCGTGTAGCCACTATGTGATCGTGCCCCCGCTGTGGCGACTTTCAGACACTGAAAGTCTGGTCACCGGCATTTATACACAGAGTTCGTTTATCGAGGTGTGGGCACCGACCGAGCGACGGTCGCGGACAGCGCCGACTGCGGGTCAAGTAGCGGTGAGTGGATCGACCGCGTTGTGGGGATTTTTTACCGGATCGTTGCGAAGAAGTGGCCGATGAGTGACGAGGATCTCGTGGCGATTGCCTCCCTGCTGGAGGACGACTACGCACGGGAGATCCTCGCACACACCAGCGTCGAGGCCCAGTCAGCGAACGAGCTGGCCGACGCCTGTGGGGCCTCACCGCCGACGATCTACCGGCGTATCGAGCGACTGAACGAACACGATCTGTTGACCGAAGAGCAACAGCTCGATCCGGACGGCCACCACTACAAGGTCTACGCAGCCAACCTGGAGAAAGTCACCGTCGAACTCGACGGCGGTGAGTACGCCGTCGAAGTGACCCGAACAACGGATCCGGCCGACCGGTTCACCAAACTCTACGACGAACTCAGATAACGATGGCCTCGATCACCACAATCGGCGGCGATGCGCTCGTGGTGTTGAGCCTGTTCGCCGGTGTGTTCGTCTCCATCGCGCTGGCGCTGTTGCTCGCGGTCAGGGCCTATCGTGGCTATCAGCGGACGCGGAGTCCGCGACTGCTGGCGCTCAGTGGTGGGCTGCTGTTGATCGTCGCCGTCCCGAAAATCACCAATCTGGTGTTGGCGACGGCGACAGCTGTCTCGACGCCGACGATCGGCGCGCTCACGGCGGGCTGTCGCGTGGTCGGGCTCGCGGTCATCCTTGGAACGATCTATGCACGGGAATAGCGACCTCGGTACGGCCGGATACGCCACCGCGATAGCGCCAGCGGTGCGTGGAGGTGACCACCCGTGATCGACGTCGTCGGCCAGATTGTGCAGTTCACTTTCAATGTCGGGGCACTAGAAGCACTGTTGCAGCTGTTGGGCATCGCCGTTGGCAGTATCGTCGTCTATCAGGCCGCCCGTGGATATCGGCGCAACGACAGCCGTGCGATGCTGTTTCTGGCGCTCGGACTCGCGGCGCTCGGTCCCGTCCACTTCGTCGTCGCGCTCGTACCTGGGTTCCCGGTGGCGACGAGTCTGGCGAACCAGCTGCTCGATATCGTCGGCCTCGTGTTGATCCTCTACTCACTGACGCGGGCGTAGACTGGGCTATGTCCGGACCTCGGCGTGAGCACGTCGGACGTCGTCGACGATCGGCGCTTCTTGCTCACAGTAGATCAGATGCGTCGGGCAGTCACAGTCAGAAGCCCCGATTCCGGGAACGGGGTCGCCAGCGAGGCGCTGGCTGACCGCACACTCGATATCGGCGTCGGCCGAGCGGACAACCTCGGCGATCCGGGTACCGGGATGGCCGAGCAAATAGTCGACGTGCCAGTGGCGGGCGTCGTTTGCGCCGGTTGCGACCCGGCGATGGCGGTCGATCCGCGAGAAGCCGCCCGGGCCGAACGCACTGCCGGAGTAGGCGTAGATTCCAGCATCGAGGTCACGTTCACCGGCCGCACCGAACGTGATCGTCGCTGCCTCGGGGAGTTCGATCAGGAGTGTGTAGGTTCCACTCGCCATACGTGCCAGTGAGGTCGACAGAGCGAAAACGCCTCTGATACGGTCGGTTGTACGTCTGTTCCCACGCGCTGAGAACACGCGCCGCTACTTAATCAGGCTGTGATGTATCTGTTATTAGGTGAACCTAAATGTCCGAGATGCTGGCGGACACGGATCCGGGAGACGCCGTCGTTCTGGAGTCCGTCCCGGACGACGATGTCCGGGCGCGGTTGCTCAGGCTCGGGTTTCTCGATGGAGCCGTCGAGTGTCGCCACCGACTCCGCAAGGGGCCGATCGTACTCCGTCGCAACGGGACCGAACTGGCACTTGGGGCAGATCTGGCTCGCGAGATCGAAGTCACATCCGGAGAGAGTAAGCGATGAGCTGTCACGATCACGGCAGTGTGGACATCGAGAGCGATGAGACGATCGCGCTGGTTGGCTGTCCGAACGTCGGGAAGAGCGTTGTCTTCAACGCGCTGGCCGAGCGGTACGTCGACGTCTCGAACTACCCGGGGACGACCGTCGACGTCACCGAAGCGGCCTTCGAGGGCGCGAAACTCACGGACACGCCCGGCGTCTACGGGGTCTCCAGTTTCGACGAGGAAGAACGGATTACTCGTGATATCGTTCTCGACGCCGACCTCGCGATCAACGTCGTCGACGCGACTCGACTCGACCGCGATCTCTTTTTGACCCTGCAGCTGTTGGACATGGGGATCCCGACGGTCGTCGCGCTGAACATGATGGACGAGGCCGACGCCGACGGGACCGACGTCGATGTCGAGGCGCTCGAATCGGCGCTGGGCGTGCCGGTCGTCCCGACTGTCGCGATCGACGGGACGGGGATCGACCGGCTACGCGAGCGGCTTCCCGAGGCCACAGCGCCCGAGTCGACGCCGATCGAGCGGTGGTTCGCGGATCTTCCCGAGGACATCGACGCGACGCGGGCCGAACAGACCCTGCTGGTCGAAGAGGACGAACAGACCGCCGCACGAGTGACAGACGGTGAGATCGTGGCCGACGGCGGTGCCCTGACCTTCGTAGAGACGGGTCAGCGCGAGGACGTCTACACTCACCGGCGACGACGGGTCGAGGACGTAGTCGCAGACGCCGTCGCGCGACGGGACCGCGACTCCTCGTGGGCCGAACGGCTCAGCGACTACATGTTGAATCCACTGACTGGGACGCCAATCGCGCTGGCGGCGCTGGCAGCGATCTACTACCTCATCGGAGATCTGGTCGCACAGCGGCTGGTCGACTTCATGGAGGTGACGGTCTTCGGGACGTACTACAACCCCGCAGTAGAGTTATTCGTCAGCGGACTGTTGCCGAACGCGGACTGGGCCAAACCGGTCGAATTCGTGCTGCTCAACGACAATCTCGGCCTGCTGACGATCACCGTCCAGTATCTCGTGGGTGTGCTCTTGCCGCTGGTCGTGGCGTTCTATCTCGTCATCTCGGTCATGGAAGACGCGGGCGTGCTGCCCCGGCTGGCCGTCCTCACGGATCGCGGGCTCAACCGGATCGGTCTGAACGGTCGCGCCATCGTCCCGATGATCGTCGGCGTCGGCTGTGTGACGATGGCGGTCATCACGACCCGGATGGTCGGCTCCCGGCGCGAGCGCCTCATCTCGACGGCGTTGCTCGGGCTGGCGATCCCCTGCTCGGCCCAGCTGGGGATCATCATGGGGCTGCTCGCGGGCCTGGGGGTGATCTGGTGGTTCGGATACGTCGGCGTCCTGCTGGCCGTCTTCGGCGTCGCCGGGCTGTTCCTCGACCGGGCGCTACCCGGCGAGTCGACAGCGCTGGTGACCGAACTCCCGCGACTGCGGATTCCGCGGCCGGGGAACATCCTCCGGAAGACCTACAACCGGACGAAGATGTTCCTCCGCGAGGCGATTCCGCTGTTCGCTGTCACTGCGCTCGTCATCTCGGTGCTGGACTACGTCGGCGGGCTGGGCCTGCTCGAACGCGGGCTCACGCCGGTGACGGCGCTCATCGGCCTCCCGCAGGAGTTCGGCCGGGTACTGGTACTGGGGTTGATCCGCAGGGACTTCGCGGCCGCCGGGATGACAGATCTGGCACTCGGGCCGGCCGAGATGTTCGTCGGACTGGTCGTCATCACGCTGTTCGTCCCCTGTATCCTCTCGATGACGATGATCCTCAAGGAGCGAGACGCAAAGAGCGCGCTGGCGATGTGGCTCGGCTCGTGGGTCGTCGCCTTCGGCGTCGGCGGCCTGCTGGCGGTGATCCTATGAACTGTCCCGACTGTGACTACGAGTTCGACCCCGCCCGTGGGTTGCAGTGTCCGCGGTGTGGGCGGGCGCTCGACTGCGATGAGATCGGCTGTTCGAACTGCGACGCCTGTGACAGTCTCTTCGAGCAGTTGGGGCGGCGCGTCTGGTCGGAGTGATACTGCCGGCTGTAACAGACGAACGGAATTCGCCACCCGGGCGGCGAATATCTTTAGGAACGTACAGCAGGCAGTATGACCACCCACCTTTTTTCCGTCGACCACGTGGGAAGGGTATGGACGACTCCGCGAGTCCAACCCTGACACTGGCCCTCCTCATGGTCGTCGTCGTGGCGGTGCAAACGTTCCTCCGCCTGTTCGGCGTCGACCCGTGGACGTTCGCCCTCGCCTGGCCACTCACCGAACGGCCCTGGACGCTCCTGACCAGCGTGTTCGCACACGCCGGGTTCAGTCATCTCCTGTCGAATCTGGTCGGACTGGCGATCCTCGGATTCCTCCTCGAACGACGCACCTCGCCGGTCCGGTTCTACGCGTTCTTCCTCGCGACCGGGATCGTCACGGGCGTGCTGCAGGTCACGATCGCGACCCTCGTTCTGGGCCAGCCAGCAGTCGTCCTCGGAGCCAGCGGCGCGGTCTTCGCGCTGTTTGGCTACGTACTGGCCGGCAACCGCCTGACGAAAGCCGCCGCATCCGGAATCTCGATCACCCCCCGGGCGCAACTGGTTGCGATCGTGACCGTCGCCGTCGTCCTGACGCTCGTAACCGCCGGCCAGCGCGACGCTCTGATCGCTCACTTCTCCGGCCTCGTGCTCGGCATCGTCGCCGGGCGCGAACACCTGCTCCGACCCGGTCACCGCGAGACCCGCGAGACCCCCGAAACTCGATACTAGTTGCCGGATGGCACCGTGGCTCATATCTCGCTATCTCCAGCAGAATCGAAGGGGTCTGTATTCCGCCGACAGATCGGTCAAATAGTCGTCGTGTCCGGGAGAACAGTCCGTTCGAGGCGGTCGTTGACCCGTTCGGTGAGGGGTTCGAGGTTCTCGACGTCCTCGCGATTGTACGAGACCAGCGTTTCTAGTGCAGATTCGTCGCCGCGTTCGTACTGATACCAGAGGTCGACCGCCTCCTTCCCGGAGATGTCGGGCCGGTCGCGGTCGATTCCGATCTCCTGCTCGATGGTCTTCAGTCCGCCTGTGAGATTGACCCGGCGACAGGGGTACATGAGGTCGAGATGGGGGCGATCTGACAGGGTGATGTCGAAGTTCGCCTCAAGGAAGGGAACGTCGAATCGCTTGCCGTTGAACGTCACGAGCAGGTCGGCGTCGCCAAAGAGATCGGCAAGGGCGTCTGCGTGGAGATCCCGGCCCTGGACCAGAGTTCTGGTCTCGCCGCCGATACGGGCGCTGACCGTCGTCACTTTGTTCCGATGTTCGTCCAATCCTGTGGTCTCGATGTCGAAGAAACAGGCCCGGTCGCGGAAGGTCTCGAACAGCCGCCACTGCTCGGCGCTGGGGAACGTCTGGCCGAAGAACGCGGCGTTGCCGTCGTCGAGGTGGCGACGGCCCTCGTCGATGAACGACTGGATGCGCTGGCCGGTGGTCTGGCCGACTGCATCGGGGTCGAAGTCGTCCCAGTGGGTGATCCCCTGTTCCCAGAGTCGTCGCTCGGTCGTCTCGCCGACACCTTCGACCGGGATGAAGCTGTTCTCGACGCGCACACCTCTCTCCTGTGTGACGGGGGGATGTAAATCTCGCGCTCCCGGATAGCGGGTGATTTATCAGCACCGTCCGAGTGACAGCGAATATGCATATCGAAGGGTGGTCCAGCCGGAGCGTGGGGTCACTGCTGGCGATCGCGATCACGCTGTCGCTGCTGGTCGCCTCGTTCGGGGTCGTCGGTGCTGGGAGTTCGAGTGTGGCCCAGGAAACAGCCTGTGGACAGCAGGTAGAGACGGCCGCGGAGGTGCAGGCGAGCAACGACGCCGTGGAGTTGAATCGCTGGATAGAGACCCAGAGTCTGGAGGCGGCTCAGTTGAGCCGGTTGCCGACCGTCCAGCGCGGGAACGTCGACGAAATCCGAGATTGGTTTCTCCTGGAGCGTAGCCGCAGCTCGAGCTGGGGTGGACCTGGTCCGATGGTCCACTACATCGACCTCGAGCGAGAAGAACTACTGGCAAGCACGGACCCGGCCGCATTCGAGGGCACACCCGTCACGGACTTGAACCGCAGTCTGCGGCGCGTCCTCGAAGACATCCAGCCGGGACAGGGCGTCCAGCGGACGAATGCGTACGTCTCCAAGGGTATCTCATCGAGGGAGACAGTCCGCGTCTCGTTCGTCAAAGCGTTCACCGATGACCGCGGGAACGACCGGGCCATCGTCTACTCGGTCGCACCACACTCCGCGGCGCCTGACCTCCTCGGCAATCCCGGCGACAGCGGTGTCACGATGGTCGTCGACGCACAGAATCGCATCCTCATGGAGCACACCGGGACGACAGCGCTCCAGCTCCAGAATTACACTGCGAGCGCGTGGGAGCAACCGATCATCGAGGCTCGTGTGGCTGGTGGTGGCGAGACGTTCGTCGGGCGAGCGCCGGAGCCCGCCAGTGGCGTCCTGAGCGGTGAGATGAACGATCGAGCAACAGAATACGGTCTCCGCGGCAAAAACTACCTCGTCGCCTCGGCGAAAGTGCCTGTAATCGCCCAGACGACGATCGCACAGGACGTCGACTGGATCGTACTCGTCCACTCACCGTGTTCGTCGAGTCCCGGCGATGGCCAGGATGACTCTGATGGCAACCTGTTCGACGGCGACGACGAACAGCCATCCGGCGACGATAGCGGCCAGGAGACCGGAAGCGGCTTCGGCCCCGGATACGGGCTCGGCATCGCGCTACTCTCCATATCGCTGCTCGGAGTCGTGGCCGCCCGGCAGTCCTGACGCGTCGTTGCCGACGCGGCTGGCGGTCACGCCTATGGGTCTGGCTACCCTCGTCTCGGCTATGACCACGTACCTCCTCGCGACCGCATCGGTTCACACGAGCGCAGCGATCTGTGACTACCTCGCCAGTTGGGTGACTGACGACGACACGGTGATGGTGCTGGGCGTCACCGAACCCGATGCGCCCGAGCGAGACGCTGGCGACGCTATCAACGTTGCTCAGGCGAGACTCGCCCCAGCAACCGTGTGGACCGAACAGCGAGAGGGCGAGGTCGTCGACGCGATCTTCGACCTCGCGGCAGACATCGAGGCCGACGAGATCCTCCTGGGCCAGCGCGGCGGCGATCCGGAGGGCGAGACGGCGGGGCTGGGCAGCACGGTGGCCGCGGTGGCGGGCGAGTCCGAGCAACCAGTAGTCGTCGTCCCGGTATAGGTCATTCAGGTGTTGGCCGATCGGCAGCCGACCGTCTCGCACAACCACCACAGTCATACTGCCGGCTGTAACATGTAGAACGAATTCGGCACCCGGTCTGGCGAATATCGTTACGAACGTACAGCCGACAGTATCAACACCTCCGCCGTATAACCCGGTGATATGTCGGCATCCGAACTCGCGGCCGCGGTGAAGGACCTGCTGGAAGTCGACGCCGAAGACTTCCAGGAACAGGCGGCCGCGGAAGCCGAGTGGCTCAAAGACGAGATACGGGAGGGGACCTTCGACAACAGCGAGGCGATCGTCGGCCTGGAACTGGAACTCTACGCTGTGGACGACCGGACCGACGCCCTCCAGCGCGTCCCGCGCCCCCTCCTGGAGCGGATCGGCTTCGAGAAGGAACTGGGACTGCACAACGCCGAGATGCAGACCAGCCCCCAACCCCTCAATTCCTACGGGCTGGCCGCCCAGGAGCAGGAACTGCAGGCCAATCTCGTGCCCGCGCAGAAGCGAACGCGTGCCGAGAACATTCGGCTGGTCAGTGACGGCATGTGGACGGTTCCGCCGACCGGCGAGACTGCTCGCCAGTACCTCGACGACTCCGTTGAGGAGGACGACATTCGGATCGGGACCAACATGTCCGATTCGGTGCGCTACCACGCGATGGCAAACACGGACTACCCCTCCGGGCTGTGTCTGGACGCCCCGAACGTCACTCTCGAAGCCGACACGGTCATGCCCGAGAGTCTGATCACGTCGATCCAGCCCCACGTGCAGGTCCCTCACGCGCCCGACCTCCCCGAGTATTTCGCCTACGCGCTCCGGATCGCCGGGCCGCTGCTCGCGATGGGTGTCAACTCACCGTTCTTCCCGCCGGATCTGTACGACGACGTTCCGGACGCTCAGATTCTCGGTGAGGCGTGGATGGAACACCGGATCTCGGTGTTCGAGTCCGTCCTCAACTCCCCCGACGAGGGGGTCCCGAAGAAGGTGTGTTTCCCGCCGGACTTCGACACCGTCGAGGACGCTATCGACGCCATCGTCGCCGACGAGACGATCGTCCCCGTGGAGGTCAGCCGTGGCGAGCGCTTCGACGATCAGTTCGCTCACGTCCGGCACAAACACGGCTCCTACTGGCGATGGGTCCGGCCCGTCTTCGACGGCGCGACCCGCTCGCAGGCCAACGCCCGAATCGAGTTCCGGCCGCTTCCCGCCCAGCCGACGCTGCACGATTCGATCGCGTTTCAGGCCGTCTTCGCGGGGCTACTGGAGAGTCTCGTCCGGCGCGAGCACCCCGTCCGAGCGCTCGACTGGGAGACTGCCGAGGCGAACTTCTACAACGCGATGCGCGACGGGCTCGATGCGGACCTCACGTGGATCACCGGCGGTGGTGAGACGACTGACGTCGACGAAATCTACGGCGAGCTGTTCGAGCACGCCCGCGACGGTCTGGAGTTGCACGGGCTGTCGACCGAGGCCGCCCGGCAGTACATCCGGCCGCTACGCGAGCGTGTCGACCGTCGAATCACCCCCGCGCGCTGGAAGTTCGGCTACGTCCGGCGGCGGGTGCAGGAGGGCGTGCCACTGCCGGAAGCGATCTGGGGGATGCAGGCCCAGTATATCCGTGAGCAAGAGGAGACGTTGATCGAGGGCGATTTCACTGACTGGCTGAGCTAGGAACTGTCGATCGTTTTTCTTGTTTGATCTACAGAAGAACGCTCTCTCCATGCTCGCTAGGAGCCACCATCACAGCAACTACCAACTCAGGAAAGCCTTCACCACGCTCGCGGTCGCTGAGCAGGATATTCTCCCTTCGGTCGAATAGGGCCTGCTCAGACGACCACGTAAACGCGACCGTGGTTCGCCCTTTCATCCGCCAGGACCTCGACCGCACGGCGTTCTCGTGTCCCCACTCCTCCCCGGTCGCTCGTCGTTCGACGAGCGACACGCTTCCTGACCGCCCCGCGGTGGCCGGGAGCGAGTGTCGCGCGCAGCACTGCGCGCGACCGAGCGACCCGGGGAAGGGCAGGCTTGCTGTGCGGTTGCGGTGCTGCCTGGCGGATGAAAGGGCGAGACTCGCTGGCGCTAAAAGGAAGTCGCTACGTCGGCCCTATCCGAACGAAGTGAGGATATCCGACGTAGCGGCCGCCAGCGAGTCGAGGGCTTTCCCTGCTTGTTGGTTACAGTAGTAGCTCTATCTCCTAACCAGTGAGTCAGGCGCATTGGTGATCAGAACCACAATCCCATATCGAAGTGGTCTTTTCCGACCACGACAGACCACCTGCCAGATGAGCCGCAGCCAGCCACTCCGCGTGCTCGCCATCGAAGGCACGGCCTGGGCAGCCTCAGCTGCGGTCTTTGAGACGACGAGTCCAACCCAGCGCACGGACGACGAACGAGTCAAAATTCACACCGACGCCTACGCGCCCGACAGCGGCGGGATCCACCCCAGAGAAGCCGCCGAACACATGCACGAGTCGATCCCCGAAGTGGTCGCACAGGCCCGCGAGACAGCCGCGGAGTGGGCCGCCGAGCACGACACAGACACCACGAACCCGATTGACGTAGTCGCTTTCTCCCGCGGCCCCGGCCTCGGCCCATGTCTGCGAATCGTCGCCACCGCAGCCCGCGCCACGGCCCAGCGCTTTTCGGTCCCGCTCGTAGGCGTCAACCACATGGTCGCCCACCTGGAGATTGGCCGCCACCGCTCGGGCTTCGAATCACCTGTGTGTCTCAACGCCTCCGGCGCGAACGCGCACATCCTCGGCTACCGCAACGGCCGGTATCGCGTTCTCGGGGAGACGATGGACACCGGCGTCGGCAACGCCATCGACAAGTTCACTCGCCACCTCGACTGGTCCCACCCCGGCGGCCCGAAAGTCGAGCAGCGAGCCAAAGACGGCGAGTTCCTCGACCTGCCCTACGTCGTCAAGGGGATGGACTTCTCCTTTTCGGGGATCATGAGCGCCGCCAAACAAGCAGTAGATGAGGGAGAGGCGGTCGAAGACGTCTGTTTCGCCCTGCAGGAACACATCTTCGCCATGCTGACGGAAGTCAGCGAACGCGCCCTCTCGCTGACGGGCAGCGGCCAGCTCGTCCTCGGCGGTGGCGTCGCCCAGAACGCCCGCCTCCGGGCGATGCTCGAATCGATGTGCGAGCAACGCGGTGCCGACTTTTATGCCCCCGAGCCGCGATTCTTGCGCGATAATGCCGGAATGATCGCCGTCCTCGGCGCGAAGATGTACGAGGCAGGCGACACCATCGCGATCGCGGAGTCACAGATCGACTCGAACTTCCGGCCGGATCAGGTCCCCGTGACCTGGCGCGACGACGAGGACTGGACGGCCGACGGGGACAGTGTCGTCCGCGACGCAGACGACGACCGATCAGGCGACGCACTCCAGGGTGCGGAAGCGACGGTCACCTTCGAGAACGGAACGGTGACCAAACGCCGCTTGCCCCGTGAGTACCGCCACGAGACCCTCGACGCGCGCCTGCGCCGGACTCGTACCCGGCTGGAGGCGCGACTCACCAGTCAGGCCCGGCGCGCGGGCGTCCCGACGCCCGTCCTACGAGACGTCGACCCTGTGGCGGGCGTCCTGGTCTTCGAGAGCGTGGGCGAGGCCGATCTGCGCGACCGACTCTCCGAGGCCCACGTCCGGGACGTGGCCCGCCACCTCGCGACGATCCACGACGCCGGGTTCGTCCACGGCGATCCGACGACCAGAAACGCACGCGTCGACGGTGAGAATACGTATCTCATCGACTTCGGTCTCGGCTACTTCAGCGACGATCCCGAGGACTACGCGATGGATCTGCACGTCTTCGACCAGTCGCTAACTGGCACTGCAGACGACGCCGAGTCGCTGGTCGCGGCTGCTCGCGAGAGCTACGAGCGCACCAGCAGCGATCCCGCCCCCGTCCTCGACAGTCTCCACGAGATCGAAGGCCGCGGTCGGTATCAGTGACGCGACGGGGACGACCACGCGTCGACAGCAATCTCAAACGTCGAACAGCTCGCGGTACAGCGCGAAGACATCCCCGGCAGTCCCGCTCTGGCCGTCGCCGTCGAAGTCGAACTGGCCTGGATTCGACCGAATCCGATCGCGGTCACGGTTTTCGAAGTACGTGAATACGTCCGAAATCGTCCCGTCGCCGTCACCATCGACGTCTTCGAACAGGCCGTCGCCGTCGAGATCGCTGGGCGGGCTGTTCCCGACGACCGGGCCGTCCACGACTGTCGAACCCTCGATCGATCGATAGGGAATCGTCGGCGACTGCTCATTATAGGCGAGGAATTCGACGTTGGTCGTTCCTGGCGGCGTCAGGAGATCGATCACGTTTGGCGCGTCCTCGCTGGCTGCGCCCCCGAAGCGCCAGGTGCTGGCCGAGGACGTCACCGACCGGACGTTGGTGTCTGCATGGCCGTCGTAGCCCAGCAGCACGACGGCAACGTCGCTCCCGGAGAGGTCGCCCACGGCGTCGACAGGGACGGTGGCCACGATCCGCCCGTCCTCGACTCGCGCCTGGCCGGTCGCGACTGCCTGGCCGTCCTGGGTCTCGACGGTCACACCGCCTTCTCCCTGTGCGAGGATTCGCTGCTGGTAGGGTGCTTCGAGTGTGGCCCCGACGCCCGGAGTCGGCGTGGTCGAGCCGCTCGCCGACGCGGAATCGCGGACATACATCTGGAGGAACTGCGTGCTGAATCCGCCATCGAAGTGCCAGGGGTTTTCGAGGTCGCCGGCGATCGAGACGCCGATTTCGTAGTCCGCACCGACGCGGTCGATCGTGACCCGCGTGAGGTCGAACGTCCCCTCGGTGAAGACGTGATTTTCGGGATAAGTGTAGGTTCCCGGGCCGTGGTCGTCGCCCGTCGGATCCGACCAGTCTGCGAGGCGGTCGACCCCCTGGATCACCGTCGTCTCGCTGCAGCGCTCGGCAGCGTTGCGTTTCGGGACGGACACCGTGATGGCGTTCTCGCCCGTGGTGATCGGAACGTCGGCGCTGAACGCTCCCGCCTCGACAGCAGGTTCGAAGGCCTCTCCGCCGGCTTCGATCCGGACCGAGTCGGCGTCAGTCGTCCCCGAAACCGTTGTCGTGCCGACGTCCGCACGGTCAGCGGCGTCGATCGACAGCGACGGACAGTACGGGACATCGCCGTCTGCGGGGACGAGGCGCATCGCGTGGCCGCCGCCGCGAGCCAGTTCGACCGTGATCGTCTCACCGCCGGCGACTGTTCGCTCCTCGACCGTGACCGCCTCAGGGTTGTCGCCGAGGCTCGTCTCGGGCGCATCACCGTAGATCTCGGCGACGTAGGGCTCGTCCGCCAGAAAGTCGAGCGTGAGATCGAGCGTCCGGGCCTCCCCAGACTGTGTGCCGACGTACCAGACACCCTCGCTATTGCGGGCGATCGAGACGTACGAGCCCAGCTCGGCGTCGACGACGTGCGTGTCGTCCCAGCTGGCGGGGACGTCTTCGATGAATTTGAACTCGGGATAGACCTCGCCGTCGTCGTCGACGTAGTTTTGCGGGAGATCCGCGACCATCTGCAACCCCGAGAAGAGGACGGGATAGTGACTGAGCTGGCGGGCACGGGTGCTGTTGACGTTGCTTCCGTCGTCGGTCAGATCGAAGATCCCAGGGGTATAATCGACCGGCCCGGCGAGCATCCGGGTCTGGGCGACCAGCACGCTGTGGTTGGCCGGCAGCCCCCCGGTGAAGTTCTGGTACTCCATGCCCTGGACGCCCTCGCGGGTCATGAAGTTGGGCCAGGTCCGGCGCTCGCCGGTGGGCTTGATCGGCTCGTGGGTGTTGATCATCACCTCCGACTGGGCCGCGGTGGCGACCATCTGCCGGTAGTGGTTGACGGCCCACTGGGACTGCTGTTTCTGGCCGTTGTGGAACGGCGGATTGACGTAGCCGTTCTTGACTGCCGGAACCTCCCACTGCTGGTACTGGGCGAAGATGTCGGCCATATTCTGGTCGTAGCGGGCGGCCTGGGCACCGGTCTCGTTGTGGGCAACGAAACTGACGCCGCGTGCACCACCGTAGTCGAGAATCTCCTGTAGATCGAAGTCCTCGGTCGGCTGCGTGAAGTCCTGATCGTCGAAGCCGTCGATTCCACCCCCGGACCAGCCGATGTTCCAGCCCTCCGCGAGCAGATTCGGGATTCCGTGCTCGGCACAGAAGTCGATGTATCGTTTAGCGTTCTCGGTCGTCGCGCCGACGCGGTTGCCGGGCGTCCAGGTCGACTCGCCGATGTGGAGCTCCCACCAGATGCCCATGTACTTCCCCGGCTCGATCCAGCTCGGATCCTCGACCTTTGACTCCTGTGCGAGATTGACGACGAGATTCGACTCGATCAGGTCGCCGACGCTGTCGCCGATTTCGACGGTGCGCCACGGAGAGACGTGTGGCGCTGTGCCCCTGACTTTCGTCACGCCGTCGGGCCAGGTGACGAGGTTCGACTCGAAGGCCGCCCCGTCCGAACCGTCGTCGACGGGCGCGAGCCGCATGGCGGCGTAGTCAGTGAGGTCGGCCTCGTGGATCGACAGCGCAGGCCCGCCGTCGAGTGTCATCGTAATGGGTGTGTTCGCGCCGCCGACATCGCCGATCGAGGTCTGTCGAATCCGCTGTTCGTACTTGTTGGGATCGTCGTTGTACCACGCCGCCTGGCCGTCACTTGCGACCGCGACGGTCGTCCGTTCCTCGACGATCTCGAAATCCTGCTCGCCGTGAATCGTGTATCGGAGGCCGATACCCTCCTCGAAGACCCGGATCGTGACCGTCACCGTTCGCTCGTCGTCGAAAGTGACCGCGAGTTCGCGGTAGCGTTCGCGGATCTCGCTGTAGCGACCCCACGGCGGTTCCCAGGTCCGGTCGACGCTGTCGGTCGCCGATCCGATGACAGTGGCGTCGCTGCCGAACGTCGATCCGTCAGCAAATTCCAGACCGAGTTCGGAGTCGGCGATCACGACCTCGCCTGCGCGCTCGACGCGGTAGCTCGGCTGGCCGCCGCTGGCGTCGAAGGTCACTGTGAGCGTTCCACCGGGCGACTCCACGGTCCGGGTCGGCGCTGTCGAGCCGGACGTGATCGGCTCGGTGTAAGAGATTTGCTGGCCGACCGTTTCGGGGGCCATCGCGCCAGCACTCGAAAACAACGAGGAGAGTCCGCCAGCTGTGAGTGCTCCGAGGAAAGTTCGCCGCGAGGAGGCAGTCCGGTCACGTGCGCACATGCAAACGGGGCTCGGGCCAACCTCAATAGGCCTATCGAAGTGACGGAGGACAAACGACTTAGTACCGGCCGACCTATCATCGCGCATGGCAGACAAACCACAGTCTGGCGAACTCTTCGGCGTGCCGTACAACTTCGAGCGACCGAGCCTGCGCCGCCTGCTGTCGTCCTATTGGCAGCCCGGCGAAGGCATGCTCGTCCAGAAGCCCTTCGGGATCGGCTACACGCTCAATCTCGCGAACTGGCGCTCGTGGATCGTGCTCGCGGCCGCCGGCGCGCTGCTGTACCAGGAACGCGGCAAAGAGAGTAGTGATGAGGAAGCGGACGAAGAAGACGCCGAGGAAGCAGACGAACCCGTCGAAGTCATCGTCGACTAGCTCTTTTCTCGACCGCACCTTTCGTTTGTTTGCGAGGCGACTGCGTTGCTACTGCAAGCAACAACACCTCGAAAGTCCTCACCACCCCCGCTAGGAAATAGAGATACCACCGACAACGCAGGAAAGCCCTCACCACGTCTTCGCGCGGGCCGGCGGCCCGCGCGAACGGTCCGAGAGAGCTACGCTCTCTCGCTACTCGCGGTCGCTGAGCGACATATCCTCGCTCCCTGCGGTCGGGTCGGATAGTGGTCGCTCAGGCGACTCCACTCACTCCGTTCGACGCGAGCGTGGTTCGCCCTTTCAGTCCTCCAGGCCACCGCAACCGCCTTATTGTGGCCCCACACCTCCCCGGTTCCGCGCGAACAGCGCGGAACACGCTTCCTGACCGCCCCGCCGTGGCCGGGAGCGAGTGCGAAGCCGAGCGACCCGGGGAAGGGCAGGTCTGCTGTGCGGTTGCAGTGCCTGGCGGACTGAAAGGGCGAGCCTCGCTCGGCGGTTCCCGGGCGACGTAAGCAGGGCGAGACCGAAGGTCTCGCTGACCCTGCGGGCGACTCGCGGGTCGCCCGCAGAGCACTGGAGTGAGCGAAGCGAACGAAGCGCGCAGCGAGCCCCGGAGCCCCGAGCGAGGCGAGGGCTTTCGAGGAGTCGTTGTAAGCAGGAACTCTGATTCCTAGCCAGCGAGTCGAGGGCGTTCCAGCGTTGTTGTCTCCGGCAAGAGCTGTTTCTAGCCAGCAGTACCGCTGACATCTCATCCGCCACGCACAGCGCAGCAGCTACCAGAGTAGCGCAATAAAAAAACGAGGGTCGAGTGCCCGAGTTACAGGTCGCGCGGCTGGACCGTCTTCCGGTCGTTGGCCTCAGCGCGTCGCGCTGCGTCTTCGAGCAGCTCGTCGACTTCCTCGTCGAGAGCATCGTAGAAGTCCGAGGCGACGTTCATGTCATCGAGCGCTTCCTTGACGGCGGCTTTGACGATTAGGTCTGCCATACAGGGCGGCTATTCCAGAGGGTGATTTATAAACGTTCCCGTTTGTTCCCGCTCTCGGGGCCGCTCGCGGCGGTTTGCGTCACGGAATCGCCGGAAAATATAAAAAGCGATGGGTCGGAGTGGCCGCAACACGAATGCGCGACCTCCTCGAAGCCGTCGCCGCGGGCGAGGTCAGTCCCGAGGCGGCACAGGCACAGCTCCAGGGCTACGTCGTCGGTGAATCGGGTCGCTTCGACGCGACTCGGGAGACCAGAAGCGGCGTCCCCGAGGCAATCCTCGCCGAGGGCAAGACCCCGACAGAGGTGGCCGATCTGACCGCGACAGCCCTGGAGACGACCGGCCGCGCGATCGTCACGCGCGCAGGTCCCGACCACCGCGACGCAGTCCACGACCACCTCGACGAGGTCCACCCCCAGGCGACCCTCCACGACGATCAGCGCGCTCGGACGCTCGTGGCACGCGCCTCCGAGTTCGAGGCCCCCGACCTCGACGCCACGGTCGGCGTCGTCACTGCGGGCACGAGCGACGCCATCCCGGCAGGCGAGGCGACGACCCTCCTCGAAGAGATGGGCGCGACCGTCGAGCGGATCGACGACGTCGGCGTTGCCTCGTTGTCCCGCGTCCTCGACCAGCTGGAGGTACTCCGACAGCAGGACGTCCTGATCGTCGCGGCCGGCCGCGAGGGTGCGCTTCCGACGGTGCTCGCTGGGCTCGTCGACGTGCCCGTCATCGGGCTGCCGGTGTCGACGGGTTACGGCCACGGCGGCGAGGGCGAGGCCGCACTCTCGGGGATGTTGCAGTCCTGTACGGCCCTCTCGGTCGTGAACGTCGATTCGGGCTTCACTGCGGGGGCACAGGCCGGCCTGATCGCACGACAGCTCGACGACGCCAGGGACTCGTGACCGACCATGCGAGTCGATTACACACCCGAACGATTCGCATACCCAATTATGTTGGGACAACGGTATTCCCGGTACGTGACCAAAAATACGTGCCGGAAATGTCCGGTGGTGACGAATGCCAAAGTGCAACCATTGCGGCGCGCACGTGTCGGATCAGTTCGCACGCGTGTTCGCCGACGAACTCGGCGACGTTCGCGCGTGCCCGAATTGCTCAGCGAACGCTGGAATCGCAGAGGTCTCACGAGAGCGTACCCGCGAGGCGTGACTCGATGACGGGGGACCACCACGTCTACGTCCTCGAATGTGCGGACGACACGCTCTACACCGGATACACCACCGACGTCGACAGACGTCTGGCCGAGCACGAGGCCGGTGACGGAGCGAAGTACACGCGTGGCCGCACCCCCGTCGAACTCGTTCACGTCGAATCCTACGCGACCCGCAGCGAAGCGATGTCCCGCGAGTACGAGATCAAACAGCTTTCACGCGCAGACAAAGAGCAGTTGCTTGATAACCGATTGTGACGCTCACTCCAGCGATGTCAGCGTGATGTTGCGAGCTTCGTAGTCCTCGAAGTAGGCACCGTGGCCACCCATCGTGACGCGGTCGTCGCCGACGTACCCGATGAGCCCGATCTCTCCGAAGAAGGAGTTCGTACTCGGGTCAACGTAGCTCTGGCGGGTGGCCGAGAGCTGTCCCGTGAGACCCTCCCATGTATCGCCTTCCTCGGCGGGCGCTTCGCGGACCTCGGCCTCGAAGCCAACTTTGTTCTCCTCGCGGAGGTGCAGCGTCGCGTTTAGCGCCGCGTCCCGGAGGTTCGCACAGTCGTAAGGGAGTTCTCGGGCGGGCGTGACGTACACTTCCTCGCCGTTGTCCCACTGCTGAGACATGAACTGCAGCATCGCCATCCCGTAGAGGCGCTCGGTGTCGTACTCCAGGCCGACAACGTCTTCCTCTTCGTCGGGTTCCAGGAGTTGTCCGACGACGCCGCGCTCGTGGTCGACACTCACCATCGTATCGAGTTCCTGATTCCACGCCCGAACCAGCGTCGCCGTCGTCTCGTAGTCGTACTCGGCGGCCGCTTCGGGGTCGCTGTACAGACAGAGCGCGATGAACGTACCACTCCGATAGCACTGTTCGAGGCTGTCCTCGATCCGTTCTAGCATCTTCGGCTGGGTCGCGATGAGTACCTCGCTCTCGGCTGACTCCAGCTGTTCGCGGACACTGCGCACCAGCGCGTCGTTCGTCGTGATTTGGTCGACTTTCATTCCGCAGATACGCTCGCTTTCTCCGAGCGAACGAATAAGCGTTGCCGTGCCAGTATCGATTCTGGTTCCCACCCGGGACCGAACGCAACCATCCTCCTCGACCTCCGCTGTCGATCAGTGCTGATAATCACGGACACGCTTTATGTATGGCGGCGTGCAAGGTCCGTCAATGGCCGCGAGCACTGGACGGGTCCTGGTCGTCTGCCGGCCGGACAACGAGCAGGAGGTCCTCGAGACGATCGAACCGGCGACGGGTACAGTTCCGGTCGAAACCGTCTCGTCGATCCCGGAGGCAGAATCGGTCCTCGAAGCGGGACAGGTCACCTGTATCGTCTCGTTCATCGAAGTTAGAGACGAGCGGGGCAACGAGTGGATCAGCGGGATCAAATTCTACGAACGGGTCGCCAATCGCGAGGAGAACGTCCCGTTCGTCCTCATCTCAGAAACGGGCAACGAGGATATCGTCGAAACGGCGCTCGATGCAGGCGTCTCGAACCTCGTGCGCCCCTGGCCGGGCGAGCGAGCAGAGCGCGATCTCACCGAGTCCATCGAACAGATCGTCACCCGGAGGCGGATCTTTACAGCTGTGGACGCCGTCACCCAGGGTAACCTCGACGTTCGCGTCGACGCCTCGGATCTGGAAGGGGACTTCCGGGAGATCGCGATCGGCATCAACCGGATGATCGGATCCATTCAAGAGGATGTCAGTCGGAGAGAAGACGTCGCACACGACCTGGAGGGGTCGATTCAGGAACTCCGTTCGCGCTCCGAACAGGTGGCCGACAGTTCCGCGGAGATCACCGACGCGACCGAGGACATGACCACGCGGATCGAAGAGGCCAACGACGAGGTCTCGACGCTGTCTGCGACCGTCGAGGAGATCGCCTCGACATCCGACGAAGTCGCGAAGACGAGCGAGCGGGCCGTCGACGCCGCCGATACGGGCCAGCAGTCCGCCGAGAGCGCCATGGACGCCATGGAGAACATCGACGAGGCGGCCACCGAAGTTGCCGAGGACGTCCGCAGCCTCCAGCAGCGCGTCGACGAGATCGACGAGATCGTCGAGTTGATCAACGATATCGCAGACCAGACGAACATCCTCGCGCTAAACGCCAACATCGAGGCCGCTCGCGCGGGCGAGGCGGGATCCGGGTTCGCCGTCGTCGCCAACGAGGTCAAGAACCTCGCGACGGAGGCCCAGGAGCACGCCGAGACGATCGAGCGGATGCTCGACGGCGTTCAGGAAGACACCGAGACCACAGTGGAAAGTCTCGAAGAGGCGACCGACGAGATCGAGACCGGCGTCGAGGAGGTCGGGTCGACGATGGATGCCCTCGACGAGATTGCCGAGACGATCAGGGATGCGACCACCGGGATCGAAGAAGTCGCCAGCGCGACCGACGACCAGGCGGCCTCGGCGGCCGAAGTCGCCTCGATGATGGACGATATCGCCGAGATGGCCGACGAGACGGCCGCAGAGATCCGGGAGATCGCCGACGCCAACGGTGACCAGGTCGACGAGATTGGCCAGATCGAGCAGTCGATGCGACGGCTCGTCGAGGACGATCAGGCGGAGGCCGAGGCCCGTGTAGGTGCAAGCACGACGGACTGATCAACGGAGACAGCGGCCCAGGCCGCGGGACAGCCCGCTCTCAGATTCCGGGACGGTGACGGCAGCTTTTTGCTCGCGGACGGAGCACATCGGGGTATGGGAGACGACGCTGACGTGGAGGCGATCACGTTCGGGACCGACGGCTGGCGAGCGACCCTGGACATCTTCACCGAACCGCGGGTCCGGATGGTTGGACAGGCCGTCGCGACGTATCTCGAGGAGACGGGACAGGACGATCCCGTCGCCGTCGGATACGACGCACGCGAGACCTCGCGCGGGTTCGCCGAGGAACTCGCCCGAACGCTCGCTGGCAACGGCTTCGACGTCCTGCTGAGTGCCGAGGACTGTCCGACGCCCGTCGTGGGCTGGACCGTCCGTGACCGCGGACTCTCGGGCGCGCTGATGGTCACAGCCAGTCACAACCCACCCAACTACAACGGCGTGAAGTTCGTGCCCGACGAGGGCGCACCGGCACTGCCCGAGGACACCGACCGCCTCGAAGACCTGCTGGCCGAACCCGACCCCGTCGCCGAGGACGAGTGGGGGACGATCACCGAGGAAGATCTGGTCGAACCGTATCTCGAACATTCCCTCGACTACGTGGACGCCGACCTCTCGGGACTCACGGTCGCCTACGACGCGATGCACGGCAGCGGCCGCGAGACGACCCCTGCATTGCTCGAACGCGCTGGTGCCGAGGTCGTCGAACTCCGCTGTTCGCTCGACCCGGAGTTCGGCGGCACGCCCCCCGAACCCGAGGCCGAACGCCTCGAAGACCTGATCGACACAGTACAGAACGGCGAGGCCGATCTGGGGATCGCGAACGACGGCGACGCCGATCGGATCGCGGTCATCACGCCCGAGGCGGGCTTTCTCGATCCGAGCCTGCAGTACGCCGTGCTGTACGACTACCTGCTCGAAGACCGCTCCGGGCCAGCGGTCCGGACGGTCTCGACCTCCAGCATCGTCGACAAGGTCGCCCGCGGCCACGGCGAGGAAATCGTCGAGACCGCCGTCGGCTTCAAGTGGGTCGCCCAGGCCATGGCTGAGCACGACGCCCTGATGGGCGGCGAGGAGTCGGGCGGGTTCGGCCTGACCGACCACCTCCGGAACAAAGACGGCGTCCTGATCGCGCTGCTCGCGGCTGCCGCCGAAGCAGAGCAGTCCTTCGACGATCGGATCGCCGCGATCCACGACGAACACGGCCACGTCCATCAGGATCGCATCAGCGTCTCCTGCCCGGACGAGCGCAAACAGCCGGTCCTCGACGAACTCGACGGCTCGCTGCCCGAGACAGTGGCGGGTGCTGAAGTCGACCGGATCAACACCGTCGACGGCTTCAAGATCACCTTCGCCGACGACAACTGGCTGCTCATCCGGCCCAGCGGGACCGAGCCCAAACTCCGGGTCTACGCCGAGGCCGACTCGGTCGAGCGGGTCGAGGAACTGCTCGAAGCCGGTCGTGATCTGGTCGAGCCGCTGGTCTGAAATCGGCCTATCCGCTGTACTTTTCGCTGATCGTCGCCTCCTCGCGGGCGAGCTGTTCGATCCCCGTGCCGAGCCCTTCGGTCAGGACGGTATGCCCGAGATCCGTGAGCGTGTAGTAAGAGTACGTCTCCTCGGTCCCAGTGTTGGGGTCCCGGCGATTACGGACGAGTGCGAGCCGCTTGAGCTTCCTGAGGTGGTAGTGGAGTTCGTTGCCCTCTCGGTCGAGCAGCATCGACAGTTCACTCGCACTCAGCCGTCCCTCCTCGCTGAGCGCCCGGAGAATCTGGTAGGCCGGTTCGGACGCGGCGACCCGATACATATCGAGATACTCTTCGAGCGTGAACAGGCTGTCCTCGGGGAGATCGACGTCGATAGTTTGCTCTCTGCCGTCGCCCTCGCGAAGGACGCCGCCATCGGGTTTCGCATCTCGGTCGCCGGTCATCGTTCTCGTTTGATCGTGGGGTCTCCATCGGGTTAAAATCTATTACTCCGGTGAAAGTGATAGACAGCCATCTTTATTTCATTAATCTGAATACGGATAGGATATGCGAACTCGGCTCACGGAATCGCTTGCCGAAAGCGTGTACATCGAATACGAGGCCAGCAAGCCGGAGTTTCTCGTCTACCTGATGGGGCCGTACAAATCTTACCCGCCATACGATCAGCCGACGCCCGAGGGGTACGAGACTGCGACGCGTCGAATGACGCTCGACGAAACCAAACGGAAACTCGACGCCGGTCGAATCGACCTCGACGCTGACGAGGCGCTGGCGTTGCTCGTCTCACTCCGGCAAGACCTTCGACGAGAGACGGGCGTGAACGCTTTTCTGGCGACCGACCCTGGTATCCCGACCAGTGAGATGGACGCCGCGACCCAGAGCATCGAATACACGAAGGCCGCGACTGCCACCATCTTCCTCGCGCCAGCCATGGGCGACAACCTCGGCGTCGGGATCGAGACCGGCTCGGTCTGTGAACATCTCGGTGAGCGTCCGCTCCTCGAAGACGTGCTCTTTCTGGGCGAACGCGGCATCGAGAGTGCGATGATCGACGCTGTGGGCGACCGCTGGCACGTCACGGTCGACGAATTCAGGGACTACGATGACTGCTACAGGACGATCCGAGCGCACCTTCGCGCCGTCGCCTAGCGTCGGCCCCGATATCGACCGTCGCTGGTCGGCTCGATCTGAAATTCTAGCGACTCGTAGAACGGCCGGACACCCTCGTCGAACTCGGCGACGACGCGCTCGTGATCTTCCAGAATCGCTTCGACCAGTGCCGTCCCGATCCCCTGAGCCTGCCGGCGCTTGCGCACGGCGATGGCGTCGATTCGGACGCCCGAGTCAGCCGGGACACAGACTGCAGCCCCCAGCAATCGCCCATCCTCGACGGCGACGACCGTCCGCCCAGTCGCGACGCTCTCGCGAGTCAACTCGGGGTCGGTTTCGAGTGTCGCGGCGTCGAGAATCTGCAATATATCGTCGATATCGGCGGGAGTCGCGGTCCGAATCTGCATCACTGGGCCTCGTCGATCCGGGCCAGAAAGTCGTCGATGCTCGGTCGATCGAACGTCGAGCGACCGCTGTGGGTCCAGACGACCTCGGGCTCGTCCCGGGCGTCGAGCAGGACGGCCTCGGGCATCCGCCCGAGGAAGTCACTCCACTTGCCCAGAATGCCGAAACGCACGGGCTGGTCGTAAGCGTCGCCGACGGTCGCCTCGGGATCGGCCAGCAACGGGAACGGGAGGTCGTACTGCGCCTGCCAGGTCGCGACCTTCTCGGGCGAGTCGGGGACGATCGAGACGACGGCGGCGTTCCGATCTTCGAACTCGTCGTAGCGATCCCGGACCTGCCGGACTTGCTTGCGACAGTTCGTACAGTAGTAGTCGCGCTGGAGCAACACGAGCAAGAAGTCGAGATCCACCTCGGTGACGAACTCACCGAAGGTGAACGGATCGGGGCCCGAAGCGACATTCGGGAGGCTCACATCGGGAAGTGGGGGCGACATCTGTCCTCTCTAGCGGCCCCGGATACAAGATCCTTAGCCGCCCTGGACCAGACGCACGACCCGGACTTCTTCGACCTCGACTGACTGATCCTCGGGGACGGGGCGGCCGTCGACCATGAACGACACCTGGTGCTGGCTGTACTCAAGTGGCTCCAGCAGATCGGCATAGGTGGCCTCGTCGTCGACATCGACCTCGTAGGTCGCGTCGCCGACGACATCGATGGTCACGCGCATGCATAGACGGTACGCGCGAGCGAGTATGAGCGTGTCGTTGGCTCGCGGGTCGTTCCGCTCACGGCTCCGCCGTTCGCATCCGAGACCCTCCCCCGGGTCAGGTCTCGCTCTCCCCGGTCGCTCAAACCGAGGACTCCCTTCGGTCGTCCTCGCGGGTCGTCCCTCCCCGCTCGTTCTTTTCGAGACGCTCCCGCTGGTCGCGTCTCGCTACACCTCGCGGGCTTTATACCCAACCGGGGCCTCACCACGACCATGAGCGAGGGCGATACAGAGTCGCGAGCGGGGCGCGAAGAAGTCTGGATCGAGAAGTACCGCCCCCAGCGACTGGCGGACGTCGCTGGCCACGAAGGGATCATCGAACGCCTCCAGAGCTACGTCGACCGCAACGACCTGAGCCACATGTTATTTTCAGGTCCTGCGGGAACGGGGAAGTGTGTCACAGGAGACACGCCTGTGCTGACGGGTGAGGGACTTTCCCGAATCGAGGACGTCGTCGGTGACACCGAAGGATTCGACCCGGCCCCATCGTCGCTCCGTGTCCTCTCACTGGCCGACGATGGTACGTTCGAATACACCTCGCCGTCTCACGTATACAGTGACTCGACCGAGACGAGTATCGAGATCTCCAGCCGAGACGGCGCGGACGTCACCACGACCCCCGAGCATCGGTATCTGGTACTCGACAACGACGGCCTCTCGTGGCGTCAGGCCGCCGACCTCGACGAGGGTGATCGTATCGTCCGCCCGCTCCGAGCGCCACTCCCCGAACCGGATTCTGAGCTCGACTGGATCTCCGCACTGGACGGTGAGCGGACGCTCGTCCACATCTCCGAACAGTTCGCTCGGCAACACGAGATTCCGCCCGAAGAGCAGTTCGTCGGTCAAAAGGAAACGATCGTCCGAGGATTGCGAACTGGACAGGAACCAGCGACGATCGCAGCCGACTCGGAGATAACCCGCAAGTACGCCACTGCAGTCCGGCGGCGAGTCGACTCACCGGTTTTCGACGAACAGAACACTATCTGTTCGCTGTCGTATCTCCGCGATCTCGACGTCTCGCGCTCGGCGCTCCAATCCCACGTCGTCGCGATTCAGCGCGTCTCGCTGTCGAACGGTCACCGGTCGCCACCCATTGCACCAGCCTGGAAAGTGACACCCGAACTCGGAGAGTTCCTCGGACTCGCAGTGAGTGAAGCCCGGATCGAGAACGGACGCATCAAGTTCTACAACACCGACGATCAACTGCTCGACCGTTTCGAATCACACGCGAAATCACTGTTCGATCTGGACCCGAAACGGGGAGCGCAGAACGATGTCCCGTACGTCAGCGTTAACACACGGTCGCTCACGGCGTTCCTCGAATCGTGCTTCGACGTCTTCGCTTCGAAGATGGGAGCGGGAGACGCGATCGGGAACCGTCTGCTCCGGGCGAACGACGAGACGAGAGCGCGCTTTCTCCGTGCAGTGTTCGACTCCGAGGCGCACGTATCCAGCAATGGGATCATCGAACTTACGCAGAAAGACGGTGACCTGGTCACACTGTTGTCGTACTTACTCGCCGGGTTCGGAATCCCGAGCCGTCGGAAGTCCGAGCACAAGCGTGCCACAAACGGGTCCGATACCGAGCGCAAGTACGAGACGTTGCTCGTCTCCGGTGCGTCGCATCTCGCACGGTTCGAAGACGAAATCGGGTTCACGATCGACGGGAAACGGGAAGAGCTGACGCGTCACGCATCGAAATCCGGGAATCCGAACCACGACACGATGCCAGTCCAGACGGCGGTCGACGAACTGTGTGCCGAACTCAATCTTTCGAAATCGGAACTAGTTCCGAAATCACTGAACCCGGAGACTCCCGGCCGGGAGTCATATCAGGACGTTCTCGACGATATCGTCGAAGCCGCTTCAGAACGACTCGAAGCCGCACAGGAATTCAGGCGCTCGCTTGCCGCTGTGCGGTCGGAGGTTCAGCGTGTCTCTGCAATGCCAGTGCAGTGGTCGGAGTCACGAACGAGACTCACAAACGAGTCGACGAAGTCTGTTGTGGCCGAGTCGACAGGTGTCAGTGCATATCGTCTCGGGGAATACGGTGCAGGTGAACGGAACCCATACGCGAATCGAACCCTCGAACTGCTGGACGAACTCGAGACGACCGCGGTTCCGGACCTCGAGCAGGTGAAATCGAAACTTCGCGACGCAGTCGAATCGCTGTCGATAGAGTACAACACAGTTGCGGAGGGGACGCATCTCCGGGGGACAGACGTCAATAACCTCCTCAACAGTGACGACCACGCAGTGAAATCGCTCACTCGGTTCGAGACCGTCACCACCCGAATCGACGAGGTTGCGTCCGAGATGTTGTCGACGAAGGCCGTCGAATTACTCTCGGTTCTCGATACACTCGCAACGTCCGAACTGTACTTCGACGAAGTAACCGACGTGGAGATTGTCGAGGAATCGACCACGGTCTACGATCTCACTGTCCCGAACCATCGCAACTACGTCGCTGGAGCGGTCCCGACGGTCATGCACAACACGACGTCCGCCATGGCTATCGCCAAGGAACTCTACGGCGACGATTGGCAGGACAACTTCCTCGAACTCAACGCCTCAGACCAGCGTGGGATCGACGTTATTCGTGATCGAGTCAAGTCCTTCGCACGGACCTCCTTCGGCGGCTACGAGTACCGGGTTATCTTCCTCGACGAGGCCGATGCACTCACGAGCGACGCCCAGGCAGCACTGCGCCGGACGATGGAGCAGTTCTCGAACAACGTCCGCTTTATCCTCTCGTGTAACTACTCCAGTCAGATCATCGATCCCATCCAGTCTCGGTGTGCCGTCTTCCGCTTTTCCCCGCTTGGCGACAACGCCATCGAAGAGCAGGTCCGTCGCATCGCCGAGGCCGAGGACATCGAAGTCACCGAAGACGGCGTCGACGCGCTGGTCTACGTCGCTGGTGGGGACATGCGCAAGGCGATCAACGGCCTGCAGGCCGCCTCGGTCACAGGCAACGTCGTCGACGAGGACGCTGTCTTCGAGATTACCTCGACTGCGCGGCCCGAGGAGATCACCGCGATGGTCGAGAAGGCCCTCGATGGGGATTTCACCGCCGCTCGGTCTGAACTCGACACGCTCCTCACGGATCAGGGGATCGCCGGCGGAGACGTGCTGGATCAGATCCACCGGTCGGTGTGGGAGTTCGATGTCGACGACCGGGCCGCCGTCCGGATTCTCGACCGCGTCGGCGAGGCCGACTATCGGATCACCGAGGGTGCAAACGAGCGTATCCAGCTCGAAGCGTTGCTGGCGTCACTCGCGCTTGAGGAGTAATACTGCCGGCCGTACGTTCGTAACGATATTCGCCAGTCTGGGTGCCGAATTCGTTCTACATGTTACAGCCGGTAGTATATGATCGCCAGGAGCGCGACGGCCAGTCCCACGGCCACAGCGCCGAAGCCGGGGCCGCTCCCCTCACCAACGGGGGCCGTCGACGCCGGCTCGGTCGTCAACTCCGTCCCGGTCGTCGGTGACGAGGTGACTCCACCGACCTGAACAGTCGTCTCCTGCCGATCGACGCCGACCTCGTGGACGCCCGTCGTCTCCAGCGTGACGGCGGTCGATATCTCGGTCGTGGCGTCACTACCGAGTACGACCGTCTCCGCGCCGACTTGCCGCCCGTCGACGGTGATTGGGACGGTCGCCCTGGCGGGACGGTCGGCGGGATTGGAGACCGTCGCAGTGACCGAGACTGCCGCACCTGAATCGACTGATTTCGGGGCTACAGTGACGGATTCGACTGTCACATTCCGGGCGGGTTCGACGACGGAGACAGAGAGCTGGGCGGTGCGACCAGTGCCGAAGACGGCGACGAACCGACCCGGCGTCTCGGTCCGGACAGTGAACGGGTGCGTTCGTGTCCAGCCGGCCGGCAGATATCCCGAGACGCGCTCTCTATCTGCAATACCACGAGGAGTCGTCCTGAACGTGACGTCGTACTCGCTGGGGGCGTCGCCATCGTTGTGGACGATCCCGTCGACGACCAGCCGTTCACCGGGGAGCAACTGCAGGGCCGAGTGCTCGGCCGAGAGGGGGCGCGTCCAGTTCGGGCCGACGGCTCGCGGAGACTGGAACTGGTAGGCAAAGCGAGCCGTCTCGTAGCCGAAGTGGCGTTCGTGGTCGGACTGTGACCACGGCTCCGGGACCGCCGTCGTCGTGACATACCGGCGCGCCGCCTCGCCTATCTCGGGTGTGCTCACGTTCGCGACAGTCCGGGCGAACGTCTCGGCATCGACGACGCCATTGTGTCGCTGGAGTCGCCTGATCACGTCGGCCAGCGTGTGGGTGCCATCGCTAGCGGCGCGAATCCGCAGGTCGAGCCGTCCCAGCACGAGTGCCCCTTTCCTGTAGTCGGACTCGTAGCCCCAGGTACTCCGATTTGCGAGTTGGACGCCGGTCTGTCCCGTTCCTCGTTCGAGTGTCGAGCGGAACGCGCCGAATCCGATGAGTCGCTGGCGAAGCGGGGCCTCGGCCGCGTAGTAGGTCGCTATCGCCTCTTTGAACCAGGCCATGCTCCGGTCCGTGGCGATCGACTCGCGGGTGTGGACGTACTCGTGAATCCAGACGTTACCGGCCGTCCGGATCCGGGCGCTGTCCCGCACCCAGAATGTCCGTGGCCCGGTCGCTGTTCCCGAGATTGCCCACTCGACTGACGAGGGTGCGACCAGCCCCGTGACGGTCGCGTCTCTGCCGCCGATCCGTATCTCTCTGGAGGCGTTGGCCAGCGTTTCGAGCACGCGCCGCGGGTCGTCGGCCATCTCGGCTGCCAGCGGGACGACCAGCCGGATAGTCTGGTCGCTGGCTCCCGTCTCGTAGACGCGATAGGGCCCGAGATAGACGAACCCGTCGGTCACGATTCCCTGACCGTCGACCGCGTAGGACTCGGTGACCGCCGTCTGCCCGTGCCTGATACGCGTGACGCCGATCGCCCAATCCACGGGTGCACGCGGCGGCGAGAGGATCGCCCACTCGCCCGTGTCTGCCGCCGTGAGGCCTGCGCCGAGGAATGCGTCGGTCGACTGGTTGACTGCGAGGTCGTAGGTGAAACTCGGCCGCTCAGTCTGCTCGTCCCAGCGATACTCGCCGCCACGGCGCTCGAAACCCTCCGTCTCTCGGACGGTCACCGCCTCACGGGAGTCGATCCCGAGCGAGACGACATCTTCGGGGTTCTGGACGGTCGCCTCGACGGTGATATTCCCGGTGTTGTTCGGTGCGAGCGACAACGCCATGTCGACGTGGAGTTCGTTCTCGGCCTGGGCCGTCGTCGCGGACGTGTGCTGGGTGACATCCGAGGACGTATTCAGGGACGACGAATCCAGATGGCTCACCGCCCCGACCGGCACGACCGTGCTCGTGAGTACCACCACGAGGACGGCCAGCAGAACACGACCACCCGGACGCCGCTCCATAGTCACACGATACCGGGCCCCAGCAATCAACCTCTCGGTGATACGGTCGGCTGCAAGTCCGCTCCGGATCGACATCGCATATCATGCGATCGTCCCGGTAAATCGTTACAGCCGACCGTATGAGACAGTCGAACGACTGTTACTCGCTCACGCCGAGAGGACGACCGCGTTCTCGACCGAAAGTGTCGATTCGCCAGTAGCGACCGACGTACCAGTGACGAGATCCGTTTCGTCGACGGATTCAGAGAGTTCGACTTCGGCTGTGCCCTCGCCGAAGTGCAGGACGACGACGAGTCGCTGCTCGCCGTCGTCGCGAGCGAACGCCGTCACGCGCTCGTCGACGCCTGTCCGGACCCGGCAGTCGACCGCGTCGACCGACCCGTCGACCAGGGCCGGCGTCGACCCCCGGAGATCGATAAGTGAGCTAATCCGCCGTGAGAGTTCGCGATCGCCACTCGCCCAGTTCATGTCAGCACGCGTCTCTCGGAGCCCGGTTTCCTGGCCGTAGTAGACCATCGGCACACCCGGGAGCGCGAACGTCGCGGTCACGGCGGCTTCGAGCGCGTCCCGACCGCACTCCTCGATGTAGCGATCCTCGTCGTGATTGTCGACGTAGCGCATGGGAACGTAGTCCTCGCGGATCCCGTCGACTGCAGGGCTCTCGGCCACGTCGAGCAGGTCGTCGGCCGGCCGCTCGCCACGACCGATCTCACGCAGGCCGTAGTAGTGGCCGGTGTCGTAGTGCAGATCGAACTCCAGTTCGCCGTAGCGGGGGTCGCGCGGAACCGTTTCATCCAGCAGGAGAAAGTCGCCGTCGAATGCGCTGTGCTCGGATTTGACGCGCTGGCGGACCTCCTTCCAGAAGCCGTGGGGGACGCCCCAGGCGACGTCACAGCGGAAGCCGTCGACCACGTCGGCCCACTCGTCGACGACCGAGAGGAGATGTCCCCTGACCGCAAGCGAGTCGTAGTTCAGGTTCGGCAGCGTCCACCAGTCGAAGTAGTGGTCGTAGACGCGCTCAACCTCACCGGTCGATTTGTCCCGGATTTGCTCGGAGACGAACGCCTCCTCGGCGTCGCGCCAGGTGAACCAGTCCTCGTATTTCTCGACGCCGCGGGCGCTCTGCTGGAAGGCCGGGTGTTCGCGAGAAGTGTGGTTGATCACCAGATCGAACAGAACGTGGATACCCGCGTCGTGACACGTCTCGACAAACGATTCGAAGTCCGCGCGCGTCCCGAGATCCGGCGCGACATCGAAGTAGTCGACGATGTCGTAGCCGTGGGGACCGTGTTCGGCGTCGTCGCCCAGCGCCGCGCTTCGCGATTCGAGGATCGGCGTCAACCAGAGGACGTCGATGCCCAGCCAGTCGAGGTAGGGGACGCGTTCTTCGAGGCGCTCGAAGGTCACGCCGGAGTCACCGACGAACGAGCGGACGTAGATCTCGTACATCGTCGCGCCGTCGAGCCACTCAGGGGGCTCGTTCGGCCGGCTGACCGTCCCGTCGGCGTCGATCCGGACGGTGTCGCTGACACCCGGGCGCTGACCGACCGCCACCGCATGGACTCGCAACTGCTCGTCGACGGCGTCAAGCGAGCAGCGCGCCTCGTGTCCGTCGACGGCGAGACCACCACTGATAGAATCTCTATCATCGACGTAGAACTCGACGTCCAGATCGGCTGGCGACTCGTCGCTGTGGGGTGCGGGCATGGCGTCGGCCTCGATCACGACCTCGTTGCCATCGGGTTCGGACTCGATCCGGGCGTCGAGCCGAACCCGCGGTCGTTCGGGACCCTCGACGACGACACTGCCCCAGTCGCCGCCCATAAAGTCGTCACCGACGGTGATCGCGTAATTGTACCGGCCTGGTGGGACCTCGTCTTCGTAGACGTACGTGCCGTCGACCAGGTCCGGCCGGAGTTCTCCCACCCGGAAGTCGTTGAACGTCGTCGTCACCCAGATTTCCTCGGGATCGTGTTCGGGGAGTTCCTCGGCGTCGAGTTCGAGTCGAAACGGGCGGGAGACATCTTCGAAGGCTCTGACAGTGAGTTCGTGGCTTTCGTTGGGCGCGTCGAGTTCGAACCGATAGATACCGGGTTCGTCGGGGGAGAGGTGTTCGACCGCGGCGTCGCCGACGCTCGCGTCGCTTTTGGCCGGGCGGTCGACGAGCGACCAGGCGAACTCGGCGTCGGCGACGGGGCGTTGGGGTGCGAGTTCGACGTCGTCGCCGACGGTGACGAACCGTGGGGGGCCGGGATGGTGCATATCCGTAGCTGTCCCCTCGATTACTTACGCTTTCTGTGGGGAACGGGCACACGCGAACGCGCCAACGGAACTGATTTAGGCGCGGGCGAGGCAAGAATACGCTAATGAGCGACCTGAGCGAGGAATACCGGCTCGACTATTTCGAGGAGCACGGGTTCCGACGCGCCGAGTGTCCGGAGTGTGGGGATCACTTCTGGACGCTCGACCCCGAGCGTGAGACCTGCGGCGAACCGCCCTGTGAGGAGTACAGTTTCATCGACGACCCCGGCTTCGAGGAGGACTTCGAACTGGGCGAGATGCGCGAGGCGTTCCTCAGCTACTTCGAGGACCGCGATCACACCCGTATCGACCCCTACCCCGTCGCCGCGAATCGCTGGCGCGACGACGTCCTGCTCACGCAGGCGTCGATCTACGACTTCCAGCCGCTGGTCACGAGCGGGACGACTCCGCCGCCGGCCAACCCCCTCTGTATCAGCCAGCCCTGCATCCGGATGCAGGACATCGACAACGTGGGTAAGACGGGCCGGCACACCATGGCCTTCGAGATGATGGCCCACCACGCGTTCAACGCCAAAGAGGAGGTCGGCGACGAGTACGCCTACGAGGGCGAGGTCTACTGGAAAGAAGAGTGTGTCCAGTACTGTATCGAGTTGTTCGAGGAGCTGGGTGCCGACCCCGCCGACGTGACGCTGATCGAGGACCCGTGGGTCGGCGGCGGCAACGCCGGGCCGGCCTTCGAGGTCATCTACAAGGGCGCCGAACTGGCGACGCTCGTGTTCATGCAGTTCGAAGAGGATCCCGACGGCGACTACGAGATCAAGGGTGACACCTACTCCGAGATGGACACCTACATCGTCGACACCGGCTACGGCCTCGAACGCTGGACCTGGGTCTCCCAGGGCACTCCTACTGTGTACGAGGCGGTCTATCCCGACATGATCGACTTCCTCACCGACAACGCCGGGGTCGATCTGAGCGACGAAGAGGAAGCCATCGTCCACGACGCCGCCCGTCTGTCCGGCAATCTCGACATCGACGACGTCGACGACGTCGAAGCTGCGCGCGGCGACATCGCCGACGAACTCGGCGTCGAGGTCGAGTCCCTGCGTGACCTCGTCGAACCGCTCGAAGACGTCTACGCCATCGCGGATCACTGCCGCACGCTGGCGTACATGCTCGGGGACGGCATCGTCCCGAGCAACGTCGGGT
>ENA-ORDC01000406-ORDC01000406.1-marine-metagenome-genome-assembly--contig:-NODE-406-length-43521-cov-9.157398_pt1 | contig 43521 bp, 48 predicted proteins | sample MGYA00237783_ERZ508515 | MGnify/ENA primary metagenome ERZ508515 (study PRJEB26186, sample SAMN06268792) | marine metagenome | isolation source: Eden Landing Ponds, San Francisco, CA, USA | place... | reverse complement strand
TCGTCCATCAGGATGACCTCGGGGTCGACGGCGAGACAGCGGGCGATACACAGTCGCTGCTGTTGCCCACCGGAGAGCCCGAGCGCGTTGTCCTCGAGGCGGTCGCTGACCTCGTCGTACAGCGCGGCCTGGCGCAGCGAACGCTCGACGAGTTCCGTCTCCGCTTCGGTGTCGTCCCGCCCGAGCAACCGCGGGAGCAGTCCCGTGTTGATATCGCCGTGTTTGCGCGGGCCATACGAGACGTTCTCGCGGATGGACTTGGGGAAGGGGTTGGGTGCCTGGAACACCATGCCCACGCGCTTTCGCAGTTCGACGAGGTCGGCGCCGTCACGGTAGATCTCCTCGCCGTCGAGTCGCACCGACCCGTCGATCCGGGCGCTGTTGATGCGGTCGTTCATGCGGTTGAGCGAGCGCAGGAACGTCGACTTCCCACAGCCCGACGGGCCGATCAGGGCGGTGACGCTCTGCTCGGGGATGTCCATCGAGACGCTCTTCAGGGCGTGGTCGTCGCCGTAGTAGACGTCCAGGTCCTCGACGGCGAGTTTCGTCTCGTCCTCGAAGGCGTACTCGCGCCACTCCTCGCGGAGTCGCTCTTCGGTCTCGCCCGCGACCGTCTGGTGCGGGCTGTCGGTGCTGTCGGTGCCGTCGGTCTGGGTGGGAGATTCTGTCTCACTCATACTTGAGTTTGCTCCGGAAGTACTGGCGCGTGAGTATCCCGACCGCGTAGAAGGAAAGCACGACCGCCAGCAGGACCAGCGCGGTCCCCCAGCCGAACGCGAGGACGTCGTTGACGCCGGCGGTCTCGCCGGTCCCGGTGAGGACGACCTGGTAGAGCTGGTAGGGCAGCGCGGTCGTCGCCTGCGTGAGTTCGGGATTGGTCACGAACGGCGGGGACAGCGACAGCTGGAAGCCGTTCAGCACTTTGGCTCGCTGGCCGGCGGGGACGAACGACCCGCCGCCCATCGTCAGCAAGAGCGGCGCGGTTTCGCCGGCGATCCGACCCACGCCGAGGATGACGCCGGTCACGATGCCCGGCATCGAGGCGGGGATGACGACGCTGCGGATCGTCTGCCACCGCGAGACGCCCAGCGCGGCGCTGGCGTCGCGGTACTCGTCGGGGACCGCCACCATCGCCTCGCGGGCGGTGATCACGACCAGCGGCAGGAGCATGAACCCGAGCGTGATCATCCCCGCGAGCAGTGACTTCTGGGGCTGTGGGGTAAAACGCGGGACGAGGAAGGCGGCCCCGAACAGCCCGAAGACGATGCTGGGCGTGCTCCAGAGCGCGTTGGTCGCCACCTCGACGACGCGGGTGAACCCGCCCTGTTCGGCGTACTCGGTGAGAAAGACCGCGGCGCCGACGCCCAGCGGCACGGCGAGGACGACGGCCCCGATCACCAGCCACGCGGTCCCGACGATGGCCGGGAACACGCCGGTGATGTCGGTAAACAGCGAGGCGCCGTTCATCAGGAACGGCCAGTAGACCGGCCAGACGACGGTGTAGCTGAACCCGAACAGAGCGACCGTCGTCTCGGGGCCGACCCCGAGGCCGAACTGGACGCTCTCGGTGACCGGCACGAACCCCTTGAACACGACGAACGCGACGAGCGCGACCAGCACGGCGATGATCGCCAGCGCATTGAGGTAGACGAGCAGGTACGCGCCGAAGTGGCGGCCGCGCGCGCCGAACCCACCGTAGGCCTTGGCGGCCGCCCACCCGACGACCAGCGCCGAGCCCTGGACCGCGAAGGGCGCGACGCTGCGCGCGAAGAAGGTGACCTGCTGGTCGTCGGGGAAGTTCGCCGGCGACCACGACCACTCGGGGCCGACCACACCCAGGAGGAAGACGAACCCGAACACGAGCGCGAGGGCGCCGGCCGGCAGTGTCGACCCGATGTCCTCCCGCGGGACCGCGGTCACCGCTCCGGCCCCTAGCCCCGCGACGAGGCCGACGACGAGACCGCCCAGCGGACCCAGTCCGAGAGTTTCGGACCCGACGAGTGCCCCGAGGAGAAACCAGATGCCGCCGAACAGCAGGGCTGCGATGAGGCCGGCGCTCTCGCGCGGTTGCGTCGGGAACACCTCGCGATAGGACAGCAGCCCGAACCCGACGACGGCCACCCCCATGACGACCAGGAGCGTCCCGAGCAGCGTCAACGTGGGGACGCCGACGACGGTGTCGGTCAACGAGACGATATCGACGAGCGCCGCGAGCGCGAGGAAAAAGAGGACGGCGGCCAGTCCGACGGTGAGACCGGCGACCGCCTCGTAGGCCGAGGTGTCCTCGCGAACCAGCGTCGATTCGGTGGCGCGGGCCATCACTCACCACTCCCGAGCTTGCGCTCGACGCGTTCCTCGACCAGTTGCGAGCCGACGCTGAGCACCAGCACGGAGACGAAGAGGATACATCCGGCGACGAACAGGGCGTCCTGCTGGAAGCCGCTGGAGGTGCCGTAGTTGGCCGCGATGAGCGACGTGAGCGTCTCGAACCCGTAGAAGGCGTTGTACAGCGGCTCGGCGATGGCGGGGCTGTTGCGTAACATGACCGTCGCGGCCATCGTCTCGCCGATGGCCCGCCCGACACCCAGCAGGACCGCAGCCGAGATGCCCGAGAAGGCCGCCGGCACCGTGATGGTGGTCATTGTCTGCCAGTCGGTCGTTCCCAGGGCCAGCGACCCGCTTTTCATCGACTCGGGAACGCTGTTGATGGCGTCCTCGGCGACAGAGACGACCGTCGGCAGCGCCATCAGCCCGACGACGATCCCAACGAAGAGGTAGGTTCCCTGTCCCAGCAGGTCGAACTGGTCGGACGCCCACGGGCTCAACACGGTAAAGCCAAGGAAGCCGTAGACGATCGAGGGGATCCCGGCGAGGATCTCGACGCCGGGTTTGACGACCTCCCGGACCGGCTCGGGTGCGATCTCCGAGAGGAAGAGCGCGGCCGCGACGCCCAGGGGACCCGCGACGGCCGTCGCGATGACCGTCACGAGGACCGTCCCCTGGATCATCGGGAGCATCGAGTACTTCGGCTCCGCCACGGCGGGCGTCCACTGCGTCGTCGTGAACATCTCCAGTCCCGGGACCGGGACGCCGAACACCCGCCCGGTCCGGTCGGCCAGGACCGGCCACGCCTCGACGAAGATGAACACCGTGATCAGCGACAGGATCAATACTGTCGAGACGGTCATCGCGAGCGTCACACCTTTGGCAGCCAGTTCCTGGTGGCGCACCCACCCGTAGCCCACCGCCAGCAGGAAGGCGACGACGGCCAGTGAGGTGAACCGCGAGGTCGTGAGGAACCCGACGAACGCACCAGTCAGTGCGAGCGTCCCGAGCGTGCCGACCGCGAGCGCGTCGGACGGGGTGTCCGCCACGAACTCGCGACTGCGCGCGTACCTGCGCGCGATGTCCGCACGCATGCGGGCCGTATACGTATCAGATTTCATTAATATAACGGGGGTGGTATCAGCTATTCCGCTGGCGATTCGGCGGTCACATCCCGGGCACGGGCCCGGGCAGTTTCTCGGCCTCGGATTCGAGGTCCGCGGTCGGTAGTGGAATGTAGTTGTTGCCCTCGACGAACACCTGCTGGCCGAAGTCGGTCAGGAACATGCTCATGAACGCGCCCTCGCGCATGTCCGTCCCCTCGGGCGTGTCCTCGGTGATCTGGGTGTACATGTGGAGGTCGCGGTTCAGCGGGTAGTCGCTGTCGAAGATCGTGTTCTCGGCGTCCTTGTCCGGCTTGTAGACCGTCCCCTCGAAGTCGATCGCGATGGGGCGGACGTTCTCGCCGGTGAAGGCGAGCGCCATGTACGCGATGGCACCCTCGTTCTGGCGGACGAGCTGGGCGACGCCCTGGTTCTGGCCCTGACGGGTGTCGACGCCGGGCATCTCGGCCTCGGCGTCACCGAGCATGTTCAGCCGGAAGGAAGTGTCCGTGCCCGACCCGACCGCGCGGCCGATGCAGAAGATCTCCTGGTCCGGGCCGCCGACCTCGCTCCAGTTGGTGATCTCGTCCTGGTAGATACCGCGGATCTGCTCGCCGGTGAGCTGGGTGACGCCGGCCTCGTAGATGTCGCTGCTGACGACGACGGGCTGGCCGTCGCGCCCGAGGACGTGGTCGACGACCTCTTCGTCGGCCTTCTCCTGGGTCCAGTCGAGCTCGGCCGTGATCGGCCCCGAGGAGTTGCCGATGTCGACGAGGCCGTTCGTGACCGCCTCACAGCCGGTCCCGGAGTGGCTCAGGCCGATGGTCGCGCGGTAGGGCGGGCTCGAACGCGTCCCGGTGGCCTCGAAGCCGTACTGGCTCGCGAAGTAGTCGGCGAGGTGCATGTCGGTCTCGACCTGGCTCCAGCCGGGCACTTCGCCCTCGTCGTTGCTGCCCCAGTACTCGCCGTCGCTCGGCGGGGCGTTCCCGTTCCAGTAGGAGGAGCCTTCGTTCGCGATGGGGTAGACCGTCGAGGACCCCTCGCCGGTCAGAAGCGACGGGCCGCCACTGCCGCTGGCGGGCGTCGAACCGCCGTCACCGTCCATCTCGGCCGTCGGCGTCGACTCCGGCGTCGGTGTGCTGTCGCCGCCGTCGCCGCCGTCACTCCCACCGTCCCCGCCGTCGCCGCCACCGTCGCCGTCGCTTCCACCGCTACACCCTGCGAGACCCGCCGCCGTCCCGACGGCCGCCGAACTCAGCAGGAAGTTGCGCCGTGATACCCGGCCACTCGACTGCTCCTGATCGGACGTCATCACCCGAAAGATCCGCCCATCTAATTAAACGGGTTTATAATAGGGGTACGTCCGCGCCCGTACCCCTCCGAACCACACGGTGCGTGAACCCCTCTCAATGGTCGGATATGAGTACTATTGTTGTCTATGTAGAATGTGGACGGAACCGCCCTACGATACGGTCTGACTATGTACCACACACGACATCTATTGTCGTATACAGGCGTTTCGGTCCTTCTCAGACGGTTTCTGCCCGGAGGATACAACTGTCAGGACCGTGTTCTCTCGCCCGATGAACGACATCGACCCTTCCGAGGGCCCCGACGCCCCCGTCGGCGAGTCCGCGTCGGGCCGGTCCGATACCGGTCGTCGGTCGTCGAGTCGACGAGCAGTCCTCGCCACCGGTGTCGCCGTCCTCGCGTCGCTGGCCGGCTGTCCGGATGCACTCGCCGGCACCAACAGTCCCGACCGCCGGACCACGACGCCTGCGAGCGCCGACGCGGAAGCGCCAACGGAGACGACTGCGCCGGTGGCTGCGACCGGGCCGACTACCACCGCGCCCACACCGGCGGCTACGCAGGCGCCCGCGCTCACCGTCGCCCCGGACAGGCACCTCGTTCGCCCGATTCGGCGCGCGGCGTCCGTCTGGAACGGGAACCCGGAACCCGACGAGTACTGGGAGTGGTCCGGACCCGGGGAGTCGGGCACGGACGATCGGCTCGCCGACCACTTCGCCGCCGACCGCGGTCTCGCACCCACCGGTGAACGGGGCCGGCCGCCGGTCCTCGTCGCCACGTCGAGACTCGATCCCACAGCGCGGGTCACCGGCGTCGCCGACGGCACCCCCGACGTGTTCACGCTCGGGCCGACCCGCCCGTACGGGGAGTCGCTCGTCGAGACGCTGCCCGACAGCGAGGCCGAACGGCTGACGACCGCGCCGGTCGCGCGCGGCGGGCAGGCGTTTTTCGTCAGTCCCGCGGTCGCGGAGGCCGGGGTCACGGCACTGGCTGCCGACGAGATCCGCCGGATCTATCGCGGGGAGACGGAGAACTGGCGCGCGGTCGGCGGCCCGGACCGAGATATCCACGTCGTGGCCGGGGCGACGAGCACGCCGGACGGTCGCATGAAAGAGACCTTCCTCCGGCGACAGTTGGCCGTGGACGTCCGGTTCGGGCAGCCCCGCAATCGGCTCGAAATCGCCATGGACCGCGACGACGCGATCACCTACTTACCGGTCGGCTACGCCCGGTCGTCGCTCCCGTCGCTGGACGTCGTCGTCGACGGTACTACGTACGGCCTCACCGACCCCGGGTATCCGACGACGGTCACACACGCCGCCTACGCCTGGGACGAGTTCGACGCCCGTGAGGGTGCGTTCGTCGACATGGTACGCTCGCCAGTCGGCCAGGATATCGTCGGTCACGAACCCGACCTGCTCCCGCTGTCGTGGTCGGGCTGAGCACCCTCGGTCCGTGAGTCGTCGCCTCCTCGGAGACCGTCGAGGCCTCCGAGCGACGCCTACCGATTCAGCGTGTGGACGGCTTTCCCGAGTGCGTTCGCACAGGCCTCGCGAACGGCTTCCGAGAGGGTAGGGTGGGTATGGACGGTCGCAGCGACGTCTTCGAGTTGCGCGCCCATCTCCACCGCGAGGGCGATCTCGGCGACGAGTTCCGAGGCCTCGGGCCCGACGACCTGCCCGCCCAGGAGGAACTCACCGTCGCTCGCGGCGACGACGCGGACGAACCCCTCCGAGTCGCCGAGTGTCAGCGCCCGACCGTTCGCTCGCAGCGGGAACTCCCCGACCAGCGGCTCGAAGCCCGCGTCCGCGGCCTCGGCCTCGGTCATGCCCACGGTGCCGATCTCGGGGTCGGTGAAGACCGCCGCGGGTATCGCCTGGTAGTCCAGCCCCGTGGGTTCGCCCGCCGCGATCTCGGCGGCGACCTCGCCCTCGGCCATCGCCTTGTGGGCGAGCATCGGTTCACCCGCCACGTCGCCCACTGCGAAGACACTATCCAGGTCTGTCCGTGCCTGGTCGTCCGTCGCGAGGAAGCCGTTCTCGTCGGGTTCGATTTCCACGGCTTCCAGATTCAGCGTGTCCGTCACCGGCTCGCGTCCGACCGCGACGAGACACTGCTCGGCGCCGAACTCCGAGACGTCGCCGTCCTCGTCCTCGGTGCGGACCATCACGCCCGCCGCTGTCTCCTCCCAGTCCTGTGCGGCCTGGCCGAAGTAGAAGTCGATGCCCAGATCCTCGGCGCGTTTGCGGACGACCCGGGAGACGTCGTCCTCGTAGCCCGGGAGGACGTCGTCCAGCATCTCGAGGACCGTCACGTCGGCGCCGAGTTTGGCGAAGACCGTCGAGAGTTCCATGCCGATGTAGCCGGCGCCGACGACGACCAGTTCCTCGGGGACCGACTCCATGGACAGCGCGTCACGCGAAGAGAGGACGTGCTCGCCGTCGAACTCGAACCCCGGGACTTCGATGGGTCGCGAGCCCGTCGCGACGATCGCGTGTTCGAACTCGACGGTTTCGGCGCCCTGGCCCTCGCCGCCGTGGACGACGCGAGCGGTGTTCTCGCTCGCGAACTCCGCGCGTCCTTCGACGAGTTCGACGCCCGCGGCCTTGCAGAGTTTCTCGACGCCGCCGGTGAGCTGGTCGACGACGCCGTCTTTCCAGGCGACCATGCCCTGCAGGTCGACCGCGGGGTCGGCGTAGATACCCATCTCTTCCGCGTGGCGAGCATCGTGAGCGACGTCAGTCGCCGAGATGAGCGCCTTCGAGGGGATACAGCCGTGATTCAGGCAGGTCCCGCCGTAGGCGTCGGCCTCGACGAGCGTGACGTCGAGGTTTAGCTGCCCGGCGCGGATCGCGGCGGTGTAGCCGCCCGGTCCGCCGCCGATGACCAGTACGTCGGTTCCCGTGGTGACGTCTCCGACGACCATTTGCCGGACCGACGGGCGGCCCGGACAAAAAGCCGCCCGTCCCCGGTCACCGCGAGGGCCCAAACGCTAGAGGGCTAGACCGAACCATAACAACTGTCAAAGCGAAAAAGATGGGTGAATGATCTATCTCTCCAGGCGACACGTACTGCTCTTGTTCGTGGTTCTCACGGTCGTCCTCGCCGGATGTACCGGCGGCGGTGGGACGCCCACCGCAACTGCCGTCGATGGCGTGAGTGACGACGGTGACGGGAACGGCGCGAGTAACGACGGCAGTGACGGCGAGGGTAGCGACGGCAGTGCTGGCTCGGGCGACGGCGGCGACGGGGGTGGCGCGACGCCGGCACCGACGCAGACGGCCACGACGACGCCGACCCCCTCGCCGACGCCGAACGCCAGCGGCCCGGCGACGACCGCCCAGCTCCCGGAGATGTCCGGGTTGCTGGAACTCGAGAACAGTTACCGGTTCACGGCCGAGTTCCAGACCGAAGAGGGAAGGGTCACCCAGGAGGGGCGCTGGTACGAGACCGATTTCGTCGTCGAGATCGCGTTCGAGGGCCAGGACAGGCCACTCACGGTGTACAACGTCGACGGCCGGGAGGCGTACGAAACGGGCGGGGAGTGTTTCTCACAGGACGTCCCCGAGACCAAAGACCCCGGGAACTGGACGGAGGCCGAGTACCTCCAGAACGTCTCGGTCCGTCCCTCCCGGACGACGACCATCGACGGCCAGACGGTGTACGTCTACGAGACCGAGTCGGGGCAGCCGAGCTTGCAGGGACCGTTCACGTATTACGTGAGCGCCGAGACCGGTCACCTGCTCAAACAGGAATCGGCGGACGCAACCATCGAGATGTACGACTGGGGGCACGACGAGTCGGTCGAGTTATCCTGTTGAGGGGCCACAAACGACTCCTCCCGTTCCGGAACGCGGTCGTCTCTCCGGGTCGACGCCGAGGACCACGATAAGCGGCCCCTAATCGCACTGTTTCGCGATACCCGGTGTGTAATTAACCGCGACTCGCTCGCCAGTACACCCGTCCATGACCATCAGAGACCTCGTCCGGACCGACATCGTCACGGCCTCCAGCGACCAGTCGGCCGGCAACCTGGCGACGCTCATGGCCGAAGAGAACGTCGGGAGCGTCGTCATCGTCAAGGAACGGCGCCCGGTCGGCATCGTCACCGACCGCGACCTCACCGTGAAAGTCCTCAGAGAGCGAGCGGACCCCCGAGAAGTGACCGCCAGCGACGTGATGACGCCGGGGCCGGTGACGGCCGACATGGACGACGGCGTCTTCGACGTCATCCGCGCGATGCGCGCCGCTCCCGCCCGCCGGATGCCTGTCGTCGCTGACGACGGTACTATCGCCGGGATCATCACGCTCGACGACCTCCTCGTCTTGCTCGCCGACGAGTTCCAGGGGCTCGGCGAGATCGTCGAAGCAGAATCGCCGCCGTACTGACCTCCCGTTCGCACGATCTCGGTCGGAGTCCGAACCGTGCGGGGGTCCTCCAACCCGCCTCACAGGGTGTGGGGTCCTTCGACTCAGAGCCACGCTTCGGTCAGGTGGTACGGTTCGTCGTGGGCCGTGACTGCGCCCTGGTCGACCTGTGTCGAGATCTCGTTGACAGCGTTCGCAGTATCGAACGCCGGCAGCCGTTCGTTCGGCTGAAAGAGTATCCCGATGCGGTCGAGTGCATCGTGTTCCGTGAGAAAATCGTCGTCGGCGGTGACGAGCAGTCGGTTTTCGCGTTCGGCGTACGCCACGACGAAACTGTCGTCCGTCCCCGGTCCGAGTTCCGGACACTCGACGACGCGCTCCACGTCGTGGTCCATCTTCCGGAGGTATTCGGCGAGACTCCCCTCGGTCATCTCGTCGAGAAGAAGGCGGAACGTCACAGGTCGTCGGGGCCGGTGACGGCGCCGCGGTCACGGGACGCTTCGATGCGGCGCTCGCGGCGGCGCGTCACCGCGTGCATCTCCTCGGGGTTGTCGTGGTAGTACGCCAGCGCGCGGTAGACGTCGGCGACGTCCAGCCCCAACCGGTCGGCGACCGTCTGTGGTGCGAGGTCGCGTCCCTCGACCTGTTCGTGGAGGTGGCGGACCGAGACCCGGTGTCCTTCGACGTGGGGTTCGTCCATCAACTCCCGGACGATGCTGGCTGTCCCTTCCTGTGCCATCTCGTCGGATATTGTCGCCCGAAGGGTAATGAATCTCCGGTCGGCCACGACGCCAGCGCTATTCCAGCAACAGCAAGCTCGGGTCTTCGAGGTACTTCGCGAGCGTGTTGACGAAGCGTGCGGCGTCCGCGCCGTCGACGACCCGGTGGTCGACCGACAGCGACAGCGTCAGGACGTGTCGCGGGACGACTTCCCCGTCGACGACCATCGGCCGTTCTTTGATCTCGCCCATCCCGAGGATCGCCGTCTCGGGGTAGTTGATGATCGGCGTGGCGTACTCGCCGCCGATGGCACCGAAGTTCGTGACCGAGAACGTGCTCCCGCGCAGTTCGTCGAGGTCGATAGAGCGGTCACGCGCCCGCGCGGTGAGGTCGGTCACGTCCTCCGCGATCTCGAGCAGGCCCTTCTCGTCGACTCCCTCGACGACCGGCACCATGAGTCCCGCGTCGGTGGCCGTCGCGACGCCGATATCGTAGTAGCCTTTGTAGACGATCTCCTCGTTTTCCTCGTCGAGCGAGGTGTTGAGGACGGGGTGTTCCTGCAGGGCGGCGACGACCGCCTTCAACACGAAGGGAAGGTAGGTGAGTCGAACACCCTGTTCCTCGGCGCGGGGTTTGAGACGCTCGCGCGTCTCGACGAGTTCGGTCACGTCGACGGTGTCGTGGTGGGTGACGTGCGGGGCAGTGAACTTCGAGCGCTCCATCGCCTCGCCGATAGTCTTGCGCACCCCCCGATAGGGCTCGCGTCGTTCTTCGCCCTCGCTGCTCGCGACGGGCAGCGTGTCCGCGGGTTCGATGGCCGTCTCCGTGGACGTTGCGGACTCACCCGCTTCACCTTCCGCGACCGCCGCCGCGTCGGCCGCCTGCGCGCGCTGCTGGGCCTCGGCGTACTCGCGGACCGCAGCCTCCGTCACGAACGGTTCGCCGTCGCGGGTCTCGTCGGTCGGCACCGAATCGAGGTCGACGCCGAGTTCCTGGGCGACCCGCCGGGTCGCTGGTGTCGCCAGCGTCCGCTCGCGGTCGGCTGGCTCACCTGCCGCCGGCTCGACGGTTGCCGTCTCACCGGCCCCGTCCGCCGACCCGTCGTCGATGGCCGTCACGACCGACGTGAGGCCGTCCGCGTCGCCGTCACCGTCCTCGTCGTCTCCGTCTTCGCCGTCACCGATCCGCGTAACTGCCGATTTCAGTCCGCCGCCGTTCTCGTCGGTATCCCCGCCAGCGTCCCCGTCGTCGGCGTCCTCGCTCGCAGACTCGGCGGCGGCGCGGACGTCGGCCTCGGTGACCCGGCCGCCGGGCCCTGACCCCGTGACCGTCCCGATGTCGACGCCGAGTTCGCGGGCCAGTCTGCGCGCCGACGGGGGCGCGAACACGCGACCCGACGAGTGGCCGTCGGCGGCGTCGTCGGTCGACTCCGCGGCCGGTTCTCCGCCGGACGCCGCGGCCGGTTCCCCGCTCGTCTCTCCGTCGGACTGCTCGACTGTCTCCTCGCTCTCTTCACCGTCGACGTCGAAGGTGATGATCACCTCGCCGACGGGCACGACGTCGCCGGGTTCGGCGCGCAACTCGCGGACCGTCCCGTCGACCGGCGACGGCACGTCGACGACGGCTTTGTCAGTCTCGACCTCGGCGACGGCCTGGTCTTCGGTCACCCGGTCGCCGGGTTCGACGTGCCAGACCAGCAGTTCCCCCTCGGCGACCCCCTCGCCGACGTCGGGAAGTTTGAACTCGCGCATAGCTCAGAACTCGAAGGCGTCCCAAATGGCGTCTTCGATGCGTGCCGGTTCGGGCAGGTAGTAGTCCTCCAGCGCGTACAGCGGGTAGGGCACGTCGAAGCCCGTCACCCGCTGGATGGGCGCTTCCTGGTAGAGCAGCGAGTCCTCCTGCAGCGTCGCGATCAGTTCGCCGGCCAACCCGCCCGTTCTGGGCGCTTCGTGGACCACGACGGCCCGCCCGGTCTTCTCGAAAGAGTCGACGATGGTCTCCTCGTCAAGCGGCGAGAGCGTCCGCAGGTCGACGACCTCGACGTCCACGTCGCCGGCGAGATTCTCGGCCGCTTCGAGGGACGGCCGGGTCATTGCACCCCAGGTGAACAGCGAGACGTCCGCCCCTTCCCGGCGGACGGCCGCCTCGCCCAGTGGCACGGTGTACGGTTCCGTGGGGACGTCCTGGCGAAACGCCCGGTAGATGAGTTTGGGTTCGAGGAAGACGACGGGGTCGGGGTCCCGGATGGCCGAGGCCAGCAACCCCTTCGTGTCGTAGGGTGTCGACGGGACGACGACCTTGAGGCCGGGTTCGTGGACGAAAAAAGCCTCCTTGGACTCGGAGTGGTGTTCTGGCGCGCGGATTCCGCCGCCGTAGGGCGCCCGGACGACGAGCGGGCAGGTGAACTGCCCGCGCGAGCGGTTGCGCAGGCGGGCGGCGTGGGAGATGATCTGGTCGAACGCGGGGTAGATGAAGCCCATGAACTGGATCTCGGGCACGGGTTTGAGCCCGTAGGCGGCCATGCCGATCGCGGTGCCGACGATGCCCGATTCGGCGAGGGGAGTGTCGACCACCCTGTCGGGGCCGAACTCGTCGATCAGCCCCTGGGTGGCGCGGAAGACGCCGCCGTTCTCGCCGACGTCCTCGCCCATCACGAGCACGTCGTCGTCGCGTGCCATCTCGTCGTGCAGTCCCTCGCGGACGGCCTGGACGAGCGTGAGGCTCTCCGTTTCGGTGTCAGTTCCGTCGGTCTCGGCGTCTGATTCGGTTCTCTGGCTCATTCCAGTAGTACCTCGTCGCCGTGTCGGTCGCGCAGTCGCTGCAGGTAGGCCTGCTGTTCTTCCAGGCGTTTCGGCATCCCCTCGTAGACGTGGGCGAACATCTCCGCTGGCTCGGGCCGGGTGACGCTCTCTGCGGCGGCGATCGCTTCGGCCACCTCGTCTTCGATCCCCGACTCGATCGCCGCGACGCGCTCGTCGTCGAGCAGGCCGCGGTCGCGCAGGAACCTCTCCATGCGCGGGATCGGGTCCTTGGCCTTCCAGCGTTCGACCTCCGCCTCGTCGCGATAGACGGAGGGGTCGTCGGCGGTCGTGTGAGCGCCGAAGCGGTACTGGACGGCCTCTATCATCGTGGGGCGAGACTCGTCGGGATTGGGGTTGCGGGCCTTCTCGACGGCGGCTTTCGTCACCTGGTACACGGCGAGCGGGTCCATCCCGTCGACCTGGACGCCCTCGAAGCCGTAGGCCGCGGCCTTCTGGGCGAGCGTCTCGCTGGCGGTCTGGCGTTCTCGCGGCACGGAGATGGCCCACTGGTTGTTGTTACAGAAAAAGACCACGGGGACGTCGAAGACGCCGGCGAAGTTCAGCCCCTCGTGGAAGTCGCCTTCCGAGGTGGCGCCGTCGCCGAAGTAACAGAGGAAGGCCTTGCGTTCGTCCTTCAACTTCGACGCCCAGGCGGCGCCGGTGGCGTGGGGGATCTGCGTGGCGATGGGGACCGCCGTCGAGAAGACGGTCTCGCCGTTGCGGACGTTGCCCTCCTCGTGGCCCATCCAGTACAGCAGCGCCTGTTTCAGGCCGATGCCCTCGTGGTACATCGCGGCGTGCTCGCGGTAACTGGGGAACAGCCAGTCGTCGTCGGCCAGGGCGTGGGCACTGCCGACCTGGGCACCCTCCTGGCCGGACATCGGCGGGTAGGTACCCATCCGGCCCTGGCGCTGCAGACTCACCGCCCGCTGGTCGAAGTGCCTGGCGAGTTTCAGCTCGCGGTACATCTCCACGAGCGTCTCGTCGTCGAGGTCGGGCACCGTCGCACCCTCACGTACCTGCCCGTCCTCGTCGAGTACCTGTACACGGTCCGCGGGGTCTCGCTGTAGAGTACTCATAGAATCCTCCTGCATAGCATATCCTGAACACACTCCCGCGCGAGGGATAAGGATTTCCGTAAATAGCTTTCGTCTCGACTCAGTATTGCCGACGAATGCGTGTCAATTGTCCGCATGTAGCACGATATTCGGTCGATTCCTGTCATCTTTCGGGACGGGAACTGAACGTTCGTCACACGACGTCGACAGGGTGCTGGCGTGGGTCTGGCCGGTGGTGCGCGGGCGCGGCGAACGAAGTGGTACCCTCGCTCAGCAGCTCGACGACCGTCGTCGAGAAGTGCATCACGTCCACGACGACGTAGTCCCCGGCGGGTGGCCGGTCCGGAAGCGCCCCGCGACTCTCGACCACGCGACGGTCGAGGGTCTGAACACCGTTGCTCATACTCTCTCAGGCCCGTACCGGTGTAAAATGCTGGCTAAGAGGCGACCGTACCACTCAATAGCAGTCTATACTGCTACCAGTTCTCGGTTCGCTCTAGACGACTGTATAGTTGTCAGTCTGCTCCAGACAAACACATAGTGGTCCGTGGCCGTCCAGTTCGCTACCACCGTGATAATACTCCACATATAAGCCGTTAAACCCGTCTGTGGGCCAGAACCGCCCGTATGGCTGCGACAACGTCGACGGAATCGGGTGGAGCGTTCAGTTTCGACCACAGGGACATGATGGTGTTCATCCTCGTCATGTCGCTGCACGGTCTGCAGAGCATGATCACGGAACTCCTGCCGGAGTTCTCGATGGCCGGGCTGGGCGTCTCGATCGGACCGTTCTGGTTCGTCGCGATGTCCGTCGTCCTGCTTTTCCGTTCGTTCTGGGCCTGTCTCGCGATCCCCGTCGGCGGCATCGTCTTCGGCGAGATCCTCATCGGCGACTTCAGCGCGCTCGGTGCGGTAGAGGGGCTGGTCGTCATCACGGCGTCGTGGTTCTTCGCGATGTCGCTCATCACTGACCCGACGGACGTCAAGCAGATCGCGGCGGTCGGCTTCCTCGCGAAGGCGATGGAGGAGACCGCGGCCTGGTTCATCGACGTCGGGAAGTTCTACATCGGCGTCGAGGAACTCGAAGCCATCTCGTGGCTCCCGGAGACGGTGTGGGCCACCGAGGGGATGGGCGCCCTCGTCCAGATCATCGTCGCCGGTATCGTCTTCGGGGCGATTCCGACGCTGTTTCTCTACCCGCGACTGCGCGGGAAGATCGAACCGCTGCTCGGGATGAGCCCGGTCGAGGGGCGTGACGGGCCGATGTTCACGAGCACGTCGATGAAGCGTCTCGTCGCGTGGGTGGCAGTGTTGCCGGTCGCGTTCGGGGTCGAGACGCTCAGTGAGAGCAGTGGTGGGCTCATCGTCTTCGAACCGGAGTTCGTCGAGACCTACGGCCAGGAGTTCCTGTTCGTGCCGATCGTCCTCGCGGCGGTCATCGCGTTCGGACTCGTCTTCTACCGCCAGCGCAAGGTCGAAGCCAGCGAGGCCTGAGTACCGACCTCCCATTTTTCATGAGTCACAACAGCATCGTCGTCGAGGACCTGACGTTCCGGTACCCCGGCGGCGACGAGCCGGTGCTACGAGACGCGAACCTGACCATCGAACCCGGGGAGTTCACGGCCGTCGTCGGCGGCAACGGCAGCGGGAAGACCACGCTCTGCAAGACGTTCAACGGCCTCATCCCGCACTTCTTCGAGGGGACCTTCGACGGGAGCGTGACCGTCGCCGGGACGGACACCCGCGAGTCGGACGTCGCCGAACTCTCGAAGACTGTCGGCTACGTCTTCCAGGACTTCGAGAACCAGCTCGTCCAGGAGACCGTCCGCGACGACGTGGAGTTCGCCCCGCTGAACCACGGCCTCGAGGACTACGCCGAACGTGCGACGCGTGCACTCGAAACGGTGGGTCTCGACCACCTCGACGACCGCTTCGTCTGGGAACTGAGTGGCGGTCAGCAACACCTCGTCGCACTCGCGGGCGTGCTCGCGATGGACCCTGACTTCGTCTTCGTCGACGAACCCGCCGCGCAACTCGACCCACACAACGCCCGCGAGACCTACGAACAGCTCCGGCGACTCCACGAGGCGGAAGACAAGACGATAATCGTCATCGAACACCACTCCGAGTTCATCGCCGACTACTGCGAGGAGATGGTGCTCGTCTCCGACGGCGGCGTCGCCTGGAAGGAACCGGTCGAAGTCGGGCTCAACAGGCTCGAGGACCTGCTCGCCCACGATATCCACCCCCCGCAGGTCACGGGGATCGCCGACGACCTGCCGGCCGACACCGGCACGCTCCCGGACGGGCGCTACCCCGTCACGGTCGAGGAGGCGACGACGGCCTTCCCCTCGGCGACGCCGCCGGAGACCCGTCCCGCCGCGGACGGGGGCGCGGCGACGGCCAGGGGCGACGCAGACGCTGGCGTCGCCTCGACCGGCGACCGCGACGCGCTCGTGACGCTCGCGGAGGTCGGACACGGCTACCCGACACTCCGCGAGGGGTACAATCGCGTCCTCGACGGGCTCGACCTGGAGCTCTACCGGGGTGACCGGGTGGCGCTGGTCGGTGCCAACGGCGCCGGTAAATCGACCCTGTTGCGGCTGATCACGGGCCTGGAGTCGCCCGACGATGGGACGGTCACGGTGCTCGGGCGGGACACGAGCGAGACGCTGCCCGAGCAACTGGCCGACGACACCGTCTACATCCACCAGAACCCCGAGGAGATGTTCGTCGAGGACACCGTCCGCAAGGACGTCGCCTACTACCTCGAGAACCGCGACGCCTCGGACGTCGACGAGCGCGTCGACGAGATCCTCGAGTATCTGGACCTGGAACACCTCGCCGACCGCGACGGCCGTCTGATGAGTCTCGGCCAGCAACGGCGCGCGTCGCTGGGTATCGGCCTCGCGACCGACCCCACGGTCGTCCTGCTGGACGAACCCACCGGGAGTCTCGACCTGCAGAGCCGCCGCGAGGTGACGGGGATGCTCCGGAAGGCCGAGAGTCGCGTCGAGACGGTCGTCGTCGCCTCCCACGACCTGCAACTGGTCGCCGGGTGGGCCGACCGCGTCATCGTGATGGGTGCGGGCGAGGTCCTCGCGGACGCGCCACCGGTCGAGGTGTTCGCCGACCCGGATCTCCTCGCCGCGACCGGCCTGCGACAGCCACAGGTCGTCGAACTGAGCGAGCGAGTCGGCGTCGACCCGCCCGCGCTCACCGCCGACGCGATGGTCGAGACGCTGAGCGGGACGACCGAGAGTGACGCGCTCGCCGACGGCGGCGTCGGTGGCGAGCCGTCCTCGGGTGGGAGGGACGAACGGTGAAGTACGTCGACGCGTTCACGGACATCTCGGTCGCCGACGTCAAGGTCGACTTGATGCGGACGGCCTACGACAACGACCGCGCGTTCCTGAACAGCCTGGACCCACGCGTCGTGTTGCTGTGGACCGTCCTCTTCATGATCGTTCCGTGGCTGTTCTACGACCCGCTCCCGCTGGCGGTCATGCTGGCGGCGGCGTTCGTCCTCGCGGCGCTCTCGCAGGTCAGCAAGTACCTGCTCGCGCTCCTGTTGTTCGGGCAGGTCACCAACGTCGGCTTCTTCATCGTGGTGGTCCCCCTGGTCGGCGGCGTCGCCCGGGCGCTGGGCTACGTCGGGGACAACGCTGGAGGCGTCGCCGAGGCCGCCAGAACCGGCGACCTCGGCGTCTTCGCGGACGTCTTCTCCATCGTCACGGCGGCGGTCGGCGAGGGCGTACACACTGCGATGACCAGCCAGGAGGTCGGCATCGACGCCGTCGGCGCCGTAATTCCCTTCTTCCTCAAACTCACGATCATCTCGGTGATCAGTCTCGCGGTCTTCTCGGCGATGAGTCCGCAGAAACTCAGCAAGGGGATGCTCCGGCTGGGCGTCCCCCGACAGCTGACCTTCGCCATCGCCTACGGCTACCGGATGATGCCCCTGCTCGTCGAGGAGTACCACGCGCTCATCAACTCCTTTCGCCTGCGCAGCAAGGTACCCGAGAAGACCGGCGTCCTCAAGTGGCGCTACTTCTACTACCTGCTGAAACTCTCGATCAAGGCCTTTTACCCGCTGATATTCAACGTCGCCAAGCGCTCCCGGGTCACCGTCGAGGCGATGGAGACGAAGGGGTTTTCGCACTCGCTGGGCAACCCGGAGAGTCGCGCGCTCCGCACGGAGGGCATGATGGTCCGAACCCGCGACGTCTCCTTCGTCTTCGGGTCGTTGCTCTTCGTCGCTGCGCTCTGGGTGTTCCTGTGACTGGGCCGTCCGTGAGCGTCCCTTTCGTCGTGGCGTTCGACAGCAATCGATACGTCGGCGAAGTCGGAGAGTGCTCCCGGACAGACCGTGGACTGGTCAGTCGAGTCGTTCGAGGTCGCCCCGACGCTCGCGGTGCATCACGCCACCGGCGAACCGACGAAGGTGCTCGACGAGTTCAGTCTCGGTATCGTACGTTTCGATGCGCAAGTCCCACCGGACGTTCGCCGACCGGATCATCGCGCTCGTCACGTCGTCCTCGTGGACGAAAACGAGTCGGTCCCGGTGTGTATCCGCCAGATTTTCGAGGATGCTGCCGGCTTCTTCGCCGACACCGAAGTTGTGACCCAGAAACGGAACGACGAATGCAGTCGCGTTGCTGTGGCGTGCGTACTCGATGCTCTGGGTGACCGCGTCCACCTCCTCGGTGTCGATACCGACGTCGAGCGCCAGGAACGCGTTCACGCCGGGATCGCTGCGAAGCGCACCCTGAACCCGACGCAAGAGTGCTTGCGCTTCGTTCATATCGTCTCTGTTCTGGAAGAGGCGGCGCAAGGGACCCGGAAGGTCCGCGATGTCGATATTCTGCCGTTCTGTCTCGCTGAGCACGTAATTGAGATTGAACGACTTGTACGGCCCCATCACGTAGAAGAGAAACTGGTCGTATTTGACCTGCCCCAGACTCTCCACGATGGTTTCTCTGGAGATGTCCACCGACACAGGGGTGTATCCGGGACCAGGATATATAAAAGAGGGTGATTTTTGCGATTCTCGTCTCGGCAATTCCTAAGTTGCTACTGCGCCTATCCCGAAGCGAGATGGCGACGGATCCAGAGCGCACGTTCGGCGAGGGAGTTCCGGAGGACCCGGCGGAGCAACTGCCCGAAGAGAGCGTGCTCAGTCTGGACGAGTATCTCTCCATGCACGCTGCAGTCGGGCACCGCACTCGCTACGAGATCCTCTATCGGCTGGTCCACGGTGGGGAACTGAGCCCGAAAGAACTCGAGACGGCGCTCGAGATCGACGATAGCACGCTCCACTACCACCTCAACAAACTCGTCGAGACTGGGCTCGTCGAGAAGCGCCAGCGAACCGGTCGCGGACAGGATGGCATCTACACGTATTACCGTGCGACCGTTTTCGGCGAGGTGACGCTTACCGAGGGTGTCGACGAGCTGATCCGGGGGGAACACGCCTTCGAAGAGCTGTACGACAGTTCGGCTACCGAATCGTAGCGAGTTCGTCGGCGACTGTACGAACCCATCGATACGGCGCATCGGTCGAACTGTGGGTCACTCCTCACTGACGATCGTTCCCGTCCCGCTCTCTCACCGAAGCACCGCCTCGACGTCGACGAGGTCTATGTCGTGGTCGGCGACCGCCTCGCGAAGCACGGGCATCCGGTCGTCGAGCTGGGTCGGCGCGTGGCTGTCGGTGCCGAGCACGAACGCGACGCCGGCCTCGCGGAACGCGCCGAGCATCGCGGGGTCGGGATGGACGCGACCCAGCGACCGATGGACGCGGCCGGCGTTGATCTCGGGCACGACGTCCGATTCGGCGACTGCTGTCGCGACACGTTCGTAGTCCGCCCGCGTCGAGTGGCCCCGCAGTGCCGATTCGCGCTCGGGCAGGTCGAGGTGGCCGAGCACGTCGAAGGCCCCCGACTCGACGGCCGCGACGACCGCGTCGTAGTACCGGTCGACGGCCGCTCGCCGCGTTTCGGGGCTCGCATCGGCGTAGTCGCCACCGCTCGTGTAGTCGTACGGGCCGGCGAAGTGGACGCTCCCGATGGTGTAGTCGAAGTCGGCCGCCGCGAGGAACGCGCGCGTCTCGCGCTCGGCGCCGGCGACGTAACTCACCTCGGCGGCGTCGTACAGCGTGACGGCCGTCCGGTCGCGATAGCGGTCGATGGCCTCGCGGCGACGCTCGTAGGTCTCGACGAGGTCGTAGCGGTCGCGCCGGCCGAAGTCGTCGTCGACGACGATACAGTGGTCGGTCAGGCCGAGCCCCGCCAGGCCGCGGCGCTCGGCGGCGGCGACCATCCCCGGCAGTGACGACCCGTCAGAGTACGTCGTGTGTGCGTGGATATCGACACGTGTCGCCGACGCGGGTGTCGTGTCCATCACAGGCTCAGGCGTCGCCGACGTCGCGGAGTTTCTGCCCGTCGAGTTTCGGGACGACCGCGCTCTCGCTGAAGCGCAGGTCGTACTCGACGAGGTCGTTCAGCCGGATGTCGGCCTTCTGTTCGTACTTGGGCGCTTTCGCGAGGTGCGCGATTTCCTGGTAGACGAGTCGCTCGCTCGCGCCCGGCGGGTCGCCGTAGATGTGTCGCCCGATCACGAGCGCCCCGACGACGTCCTCGGGTGAGGGTTTTCCCTTCGACCCCGCCGCGACGAGGTAGGTCGGGTCGTCGCTGTCGGCGAGGTGAGCGGCGACCGCCGCGGCGTTACAGAGTCCGCCGACGTAGACGGTGACGTCGTCGCCTCCCCGCAGTCGGAGGTCGGTCACCGCCGCGCCGCCGTTGGTGGAGGTCATCGCCGTCGGCTGGCCGTCGACGTCGACAGTCTGGACGTAACTCGGCGAGTTGAAGAAGTCGTACCCCTCCGTCGGCGTGTAGTCGGCGCTGCTCCCGCCGCCGATCTTCGCCTCGGGGTATTCGTCCTTGTACGCGTGTTCGTCACCCCGGTTCTCGGTGACGTGGACGTACTCGGCACCGTTCTCGAAGAGTTCGACGACTGTCGTCGAGAAGTGCGTCACGTCGATGACGACGTAGTTGCCCGCGGGCGGCTGCTCCGGGATCCGTGCTCGCGAGGGCAGGATCCGGTCGACCAGCGTCTCGGTCGGTCCCGGTGTCGCCTTCGCCTCTGTCTCTGCCTCCGCGTCTGCCTCAGTTGCCATATCTCGTTCATGTGTCCGTCCCCTAAGACGGTAGCTAAGACACGTATTGAGGGGTGTATCGGGATATATAGGTGTCCGGACCTATCTGGTTCCCTACGTACGGTCGGGAGACGACTGTGCGGTTCTCCTCGCTCCCGTCAGTCACGCTGTCACTCGCTGGAACCGGCCACTCGCCGGAATCGGTCACTCGCCGGCGCGGGCCGTCGCGCGTGCCTGTTCGACCGACTTCCCGTCCCGGACCACTGCGTCGACGAAGAGTTCGCCGGCCCGATACGAGGACCGGACCAGCGGGCCCGACGCACAGTACAGGAAGCCCAGTTCCTCCTCGGCGACGCGCTGCCAGGTGTCGAAGGCGTCGGGGTGGACGTACTCGCTGACTTCGAGGTGTGACCGCGAGGGCTGGAGATACTGGCCCAGCGTCACGACGTCGACGCCCACACTCCGGAGATCCGACAGCGTCTGGTAGATTTCGTGGTCGTACTCGCCGACCCCGAGCATGAGGCTGGTTTTGACGTAGGCGTCCCCCTCGCGGGCGGCCTGTCCCAGGACGGAGAGGGACTGCTCGTAGCCCGCCCGGCGGTCCCGAACCGGCCACTGGAGGCGGTCGACGGTCTCGACGTTGTGTGCGAACACGTCCGGCCCGGCGTCGAGCACTCGCCCGACGAGGTCCGGGTCGCCCTGGAAATCGGGCGTCAGCGCCTCGACGAGGATGCCGGGGTTGCGTTCTTTGATAGCCTCGATGGTGCGGGCGAAGTGGCCGGCGCCCTGGTCGGGCAGGTCGTCGCGGTCGACGCTCGTCAACACGACGTAGTCGAGACCGATCTCGGCGACGGCGTCGGCCACCTGTGCGGGTTCCTCCTCGTCCAGCGCGTCCATCCCGCCGGTCTCGACGTCACAGAAGTTACAGCCACGCGAACACCGATCGCCCATGAGCATGAACGTCGCCGTCCCGGGCCCGTCTCTCCCCGACCAGCACTCCCCCAGATTCGGGCAGTTGGCCTCCTCACACACCGTGTTGAGGTCGTGCTCGCGCAGGGTCTCCCTGATGTGGGTGAAGCGTTCGCCCGCCGGTGGTCGCTGTTTGAGCCACTCGGGCTTGCGGGCGCGACTCATTGCCGGGGGTTAGACCCGGGCGGGCAAAAACGTCCGGACTACGCCCCGCGAATGGCAGCGAGCGTCCCGAACCCGGTCGGGAGGTAGAGCGTGCCGTCGTGGACGGCAACGGACTCTGAGGCGGTGTCGACGGGACGCTCCCAGGCGAGGTCGCCGGAAGGGCCGTCGAAGGCGAAGAGGACTCCCCCGTTGACGCGCCCGACGCCGGCGTAGACCGTCCCGTCGGCGACCGCCGGGACGCCGGGCCAGAGGCTGCCGGCGCGTGCGTCGGGGCCGCGCCAGCGTTCGCTGCCGTCCGAGCGGTCGAAACCCGCGACCGTGATGCCGACCGCGGTGTAGAGTCCGTCCGGGCCGACGGCCAGTGTCGAGGAGGGCCGACTGTCGACGGCCGCTCGCCACGCTTCCTCGCCGGTGTCGGCCGCGACGGCGTGGAGCGCGAACTCGTCGCGGTCGCTGGCCACGTAGACGGTCCCGTCTGCGACCGACGGTGCACCCGTGACGGCGCCGGCGAGGTCGGCCGTCCACTGCTCGCTCGCGTCGCTGGCCGCGAGCGCGTGGAGCGTCCCGCTCCAGCCGGTGAGATACAGCGTGTCCCCGGCCGCGGCGACCCCGCCGACCGCGTCGGACACCCGGGTCTCCCAGTGTGTCTCCCCGGTCGTGGGTTCTATCGCCAGTACCCGGCCGTCGAACGTCGCCACGACGACCAGTCCGTCGGTGACCAGTGGCGGACCGGACGGGTAGCCATCGAGGTCGAGTGACCACCGCTGGTCGCCACTTCCGGCCGCGACGGCGACGACACCTCCCGTGGCGTCTTCGTCGGCGAACCGGCCGGTCGCGGTCGTCGCCACGACAGTGTCGTGGACGACGGCGGGCGTCGTGTTCACGCGCCCACCCGCGTCGACCGACCACTGGACCGCGCCTTCCTCGGCCGAGAGCGCCACCAGCGAACCCCTGTCGGCGGCCGCGTAGGGATTGCCGGTCCCCCAGTAGACGGTGTCGCCGACGACCGCCGGCACCGAACTCGACCCTTCGGAAACCTCGTGGCGCCAGGCCGTCTCGACGTCGCCGGTCGGCCCCGCCAGGTCGACCGGTTGGCCGGTGTTTGCCGGCCCGTAGCCGAACTGCCGCCAGCTATCGGCGACCGTGACCGTCCCCGTCTCGACCCCCGCGACGCCGACCGTCCGTTCGCCGGGCGCGTCGAACCCGACCGCCACGTCGACGGTCCGCTCGGTCCCGCCCGCCACCTCGACCGTCCGCGTCGACTGTTCGGTCCCGTCGACGGCGACGGCGAGCGCCCGTTCGTGGGTCCGCTCGGTCACGTTCTCGACGGTCACTCGCACCGTCGCAGTTCGGCCCAGCGGGACCTGTTCGTCGGCGAGTGTGACTTCGCGGACCGTGACGGGCCTGACGACCGCAACCGTCCCCGCCGCGACGTCGTCGACCGCGAGCGCGCGTTCGCCCCGGGTCTCGAAACGCGTCTCGGCCGCGACCTCGGTCTGCTCGCCGCCGTCGAGCGTGACTGTTTTCCTCGCGAAGGCCTCGCCGTCGGCGGTGAACGCGACCGTCCGCTCCCGAGAGACGGGCGCGGCGTTCGCGAGGGCCGCGGCGACGGTCACCGGCGCGCCGGTCGCCACCCGCCCGGGTTCGACCCGTGCCGACTCGACCGTGACTGCCGGCGACACCGACACGGTCCCGGCCGTGGCGTCCCCGACGGCGACTGCGTACTCGCCGGGTTCGCCGAACCGGTGGGTGAACGTGACCGTCCGCTCGGTGTCACCTGAGACCGTCACCGTCCGGGTCGCGACGGCCGCCCCGTCGACCAGCAGTTCGACGGCGTGGTCCTGTTCGGTGCCCGCCGGGTTCGACACTGTCGCCGAGACCGTCACCGGTGCCCCAGCCACCGGGTTCGTCGGCTCTGCGCGTGCGTCGGCGACTGTCGGCGACGGCGGGTCGCCGAGAATACGGCCACATCCTGCGAGGAGCGTCGCCACACTCAGCGACCCCAGTCTGAGAAACCGCCGTCTCCGCCCGTCATCCATACGACTGTCAGTCGAGCGGTCCGACTTAAGTGTCGTCGTTGCTACCGGTCGAGAACAGGGTCGTCGGTCGCGACCGCACGCCGGTCAGTCGGCCGTTTCGGCGTCGTCCGCCCCACACTCCGGACACTCGAACCAGTACGAACCGGGTTCGGTGCCGGAGTGGAACTCGTTCCCGCAGGAGTTGCATTCGTATTCGGGGGCCGACTCCTCGAGGCCGATCGTCTCCTTGACGGTCTGGAGTACTGACATCGGTTCAGTCTCAGATCGCGGCCTGCTGATAGTTATAAACCCGTCCGACGGTTCAATCCCTGCAACGGCCGATAACACTCCGGTCGGTCGCCCTGTGACCTGGTTTCGAATTCCCACCGGCTCACTCGTGTGAACGACACTGTCCGCGTTCGTCGGGGCGTTTGCAGTTCCTGTAGTCGCCGGGCGATCGCGACGGATAGGTGCCGACAGGCGTCGAGAGTGCCGTTCAGTACTCCCAGAGCGAGTAAAACAGGGCGGCGAGCCCGATAGCGACGAGGACGCCCTCGACGGCGTGGATGACCAGCAACTCCCGGGTCGTCAACTCGAAGGTCCGGCGGATCCCGAGTTCGTAGACCGCCTCCACGACCGACCCGAGCGTGATACAGGCAAAGCCCGCGGCGGCCGTCGCGAACGGCCACTCGTTCGCCCGGCGGTAGGCGGCGACCGACACCCCGACCAGAGCCGTCCCGAGCACCAACACGAGTGCGTTCGACAGGAGATACGCCGTCAGTTCCGGGTTAACCATCGTCACCCCCTAAATTCCGCCAGAAGTCGCCGAACTGGTCGACCAGGTCCCGCCGGAGTTCGATGTTCACGTCGTAGCCGCCGTTTTCCACCTCGACGCAGGCCCGCTGGAGCGTCGTCTCGTAGACGGTGAAGTGGTTGCCGTCGCCGTCGACCCGCGTCCGCTCGACGAGCAGATCATACTCCGTGCAGGCGTCGACACGCCGGTAGACCGTCGCCTCGGAGACGCCGAGTCCCTCGGCGAGTTCCTGGGCCGACACCGGTTCGATGTCCGCGGCCGCGAGGATGCGCCGCGCCTCCTCGTCGCCCAGGATGTCGAACACCGTTTCGGGCTCCCAGTCCGCGCTCACGTTCCCGGTGGGTGCGTCGAGCGTGTTAAAGCCCGGGACTATCGTAACAGTCAAAATAATTCTTGAGGTTGCATTTCCCGGACGAACGGGCCCAGCCACGGCGCCGTCGCCGACGCCGCGACGACCCCGACGCCCGCGAGGGGCCCGCAGACGCGATCGCCGCTCCGGAACAACGGGGACCCACACGACTCGGCGCTGCCCTCGCCCGTGTGAGCGCGACCCCCAGTGGCCCCGTCGAGGTTTAGGCGGGGCGAAAAATTGTCTGTTTCTTGAAAGTGTTAAGGGGATCGCGACCTAACTAACGACTGCAATGAGCACACAGAAGACCGTCCGTCAGGAGGCGGGGACCGTCGAGGAGAACCCGGTTCGACTCGACCAGGAGAAAGCCGAGCAGGTGGTCGAGGCGCTGAACGCGGATCTGGCCAACGCGTACGTGCTGTACCACCAGCTCCACAAGCACCACTGGAACGTCGAGGGCGCGGAGTTTCTTGACATCCACGTCTTCCTCCAGGAGGCCTACGAGAACGTCGAGGCGGCCGCCGACGAAGTCGCCGAGCGCCTGCAGGCAATCGGCGGCGTCCCCCACGCGAGCATGGCGACACTTTCGGCGGAAGCGACCGTCGAACCGGAAGACGAGGACGTCTACGACATCCGAACGTCGCTGGCCAACGACCTCGAGATGTACGGCGATATCATCGAGAGCTACCGCGACCACATCGAACTCGCCGAGGGACTGGGCGACCACGCGACGGCACAGATGCTGCGCGAACAGCTCGAAACCCTCGAAGACGACGCCCACCACTTCGACCACTACCTCGAAGACGACACGCTCGTCACCGACGCCGCGATGGACTGACCGGACGGCGGCGAGAACTATTCGATAGCGGGCGCTTTTTCGTCGGTACGACCTGGCAGTGACAGTTCGACTTCCAGTTCCGGGTCGCCGACGCCGTCGAAGTCGACCTCGAGTTCGACGGGTTCGCCGAAGGCGAAGGGCAGTTCCCACTCGTCGGTCGCGACTGTGAGTTCGTCGCCCTCCTGTAGCTGTTCGCCCAGCGCGACCAGAAACGCGCCGGCCTCGCTGGCGTCGAGGCGATACTCCTGTTCGAACTCGCGCCCGGTCCGGATGACCGTGCGTTCGTCCTCGGGTTCGGACTCGGTGGAGTCGTCTGTCCCGGACATGCTAGCGCGTGACGGGGGCTGTCGCGTCGCTGGCGATCCAGCCGTCCGTGTTCCCGGATTCGAGGAAGACTGATTTACCGGGCGAACTCTCACAGACGGTTATCTCGGGGCGGTCGTGCGCTTCCGGTTCGGCGTCGGGAGTCGCGCGTGACTGCGTGCCGGCGGCCATTGGCAGTGTTTAGGCAAACCTAAAAGAAAAAGGGCACGGTTTCGACGCGACACGAGCCAGGGCAACACAGCGCTCGGAAGAGGTGGTGGCAGGCCCACACGGCCGTCGGTCCTCGACAGTGCTGTCCACCGTCACGGACTCGCGCAAGTCGTGTCGATCCCCCAACTATTAAAGCGAGGCCCCAGCAATCGCCTGTCGATGGGGTTGTCGGACATCGCCGCGGGGGTCGAAGTCGTCGACGAGCAGCGCGACCGGGGGGTCGCCTCCGTCGACCGGACCGGCGACGACCTGGCCGGGCGACTGGAGCCCTACGGCGAGGATCTGCCGTGTTCACCCGCAGAAGCGGCCACACTCGTCGAGACCTACGCCGGGGGGACGAGCGTCGGTGAGGCCGCACGAGCGGCTGGGCTCTCGCCGACCGACGGCGCGAAGGCGCTGCACCTGTTCGGCGAGTCGGTGTCGCCGGTCGGCCCGATGGGGCGGGAGATCGTCGCCGACTGGCTCGACGGTCGGCTTGGTCGGAGCGAAGCGGTGCAACTGGCCGGCGTCTCCGAACGCGAGTTCGCGCTGGCGGCCTACGTCGAAAGTCACGAGCCGATAGAGGGGGCACGTGAGGCCGTCGAGGGTGCACTCGCACCCGGCGGTGACGCCGCCGTCGAGAAACGCGACGCCCTCGGCGAGACCATGAGCGACGTCGGCGAGTTGCGATAGCGGGGTTTCTGGTTTTTTTGACCGGACGCTACGCTCAGTGACGGCTGAAAGCCCTCGCTATTCGTCAGTCTCCCAGGAGTGGGTGGTTTCATTTGACCGCCAGAGGTGATACCCGAGACCGATCCACGCGAGCCCGAAGATGCCAGTATAGTAATTCGTACCGGCTCTAAAGAGCCCGAGTGTCGTGGCCCCGACGTAGTTACTCACTGCTGTTGCAGGGAGTGCCAGCGGCAACCACACCGCTATCCATCTGGATGGTACTTCGGTCCGCCATGTATCGATCGCAATTCCGATCGTTCCGGCCTGTACGAGAACCGCGCCGAGGATCGCAATTCCGAACAGGACGACTCCGACCGGCAGAGTGAATGTGAACAGCGTCTTGTGAGTCGCTAGCGGAACGAACCCGAGAACTCCGACGCCGAGAAGCCACACCTTGACCCGACCAGCCGAAGAATACGCCGGGGTGTACTCTCGATAATAGCCAACGAGACCGATGACGAGAAACAGCGGTGCGATCAGGATGAGAATGTCGTACCGGATCGTCTGGCTAAATTGATATGTGCTGAGTACGAGCGGGGCCAGCAGCCAGATAGAGCCACCAAGTATCGCACAACTAGCGGACCAAAATCGTTCCCGCATAGTCGTGAATGAGTCGACACCAACGCAGTAACTGCCTTGTGGTGTGCGACCTATCACCAGCTGTCCTATAACTGCCAGGGTGAGTGTCTGCACCGAACAATTCTCGGACAGTCAATACACGTATACCAGCTGTTCCACGACACCCTGTGTGACCGCAAGATCGACCGCGACTCACAGTGACGGTTGAAAGCCCTCGGCGCGCTCGCTAGCCGTGAGAGCAGATGTACCCGCACTCGATGTAGTGAGTTGAAAGCCCTCGGCGCGCTCGCGGTCGCTGAGCGGGATATCCGCGCTCGGACACCCGCACCGCCCCGCACTCGCGCGGATAGGGCCCGCTCAGGCGACTAAACTGCACGCGACCGCGCCTCGCCCTTCCAGTCCGCCAGGAAAAATAATGCCTCACAGGCCGTCTCGGCGTGGAATGATCGGTAGCTGTCCCCACAGACTGATACCCTGGCGGACTGGAAGGGCGAGACGGGCTCGTGGCGAGCGTAGCGAGCGGAGTCGTCTGAGCGACCCCTATCCGCGCGGGCGGTGCGGAGAGCGCGGATATGTCGCTCAGCGACCGCGAGCGCGTCGAGGGCTTCCATCCCACGAGTGCGGTCACGCAGACGCCGGACGATCCGATCGCGACGGTGTGCCTCACACCTCCCCAACCTCTTGCGCTTCTCGGCTCGCTCCCTGCGGTCGCTCGACTGCGATGCTCGTCCCTCGCACGGTTCCGTCTCGCGGCCCTCACGAGGTTCGGGCACGACTCGACAGCGCGCGCCGACGTGGCTGTGTGGCCGGCAACAGACATCCGGACTTCCCAGTCGCACGGTCCCGGGACTCCTCGCGCCGAGTCCGAACGTCATCCCGCTTGACCCGTCGCGGCGCGGGCGAAGTCGGGATCGCACGAGCCCACACTCGGCGGAACCTCGGTACTCATTTGGCGGGCGAGCGTGAAGCCGGTGATATGAACCACGACCGCTCTCGCGACCTGTACGACCGCGCGCTCTCGGTCATGCCCGGCGGCGTCAACTCCGCGGTGCGGGCCGCTATCGAACCCTACCCCTTCTTCGTCGAACGGGGCGACGCCGGCCACGTCGTCGACGCCGACGGCAACCGCTACGTCGACTGGGTCATGGGACTGGGCCCGCTCCTCTACGGCCACGACTTGCCCCAACCTGTGGAATCGGCCGTCCAGTCCCGCGTCAGCGAGGGGCCGATGTTCGGCGCTCCGACCGAGATCGAGGTCGAACACGCCGAGTTCGTCACCCGGCACGTCCCGAGCGTCGAGATGATCCGCTTCGTCAACTCGGGGACCGAGGCGACCGTGTCTGCCTGCCGACTCGCGCGCGCCGCGACCGGTCGCGACAAGATCGTCGTCATGCAGGGCGGCTACCACGGCGCACAGGAGACCACGCTCGTCTCCGGCGAGTACGACCACGTCGAACCCTCCAGCCCCGGGATCCCGGACTCGTTCGTCGAACACACGCTCGCGGTGCCGTTCAACGACGAGCGAGCCGCGAAACGCGTCTTCGAGGACCACGGCGACGACATCGCGGGCGTCCTCGTCGAACCGATCCTCGCGAACATGGGTATCGTCCCGCCGGTCGACGGCTACCACGAGACGCTCGAATCTCTCTGTGACGAACACGGCTCCTTGCTGATCTTCGACGAGGTCATCACCGGTTTCCGCGTGGGGGGACTCCAGTGTGCCCAGGGCAAGTTCGGCATCGACCCCGACATCACCACCTTCGGCAAACTCATCGGCGGCGGCTTCCCCGTCGGCGCTATCGGCGGTTCCTCCGAGCTGATCGAGCAATTCACGCCCTCGGGCGAGGTCTTCCAGGCGGGCACGTTCTCGGGCCATCCCGTCACGATGGCCGCCGGGCTGGAATCGCTGAAATACGCCGCCGAACACGACGTCCACGAGCACGTCCACGGGCTCGGCGAGCAGTTACGGGGCGGACTCACGGAGATCGTCGAGGACCAGGCCCCCGAGTACACCGTCGCCGGCACCGACGGCATGTTCAAGGTGCTCTTCAGTCGGGAGGCGCCGGACACCTTCGAGGGGCACTGCGAGAGCGGGTGTACACAGCGCGAATCCTGCCCGCGCTTCGAACACTGCCCGAAGACCGGCGCGGACGTCGCGGCCGGCCAGACGGACCGCTGGCGGCGCGTCTTCTGGGAGCAGATGAAAGAACAGGGCGTGTTCCTCTCACAGAACCAGTTCGAGGCGCAGTTCGTCACCTACGCTCACACCGAAGACGACGTCGACGAGACGCTCGAAGCGTACAAAGAAGCGCTCTGAGTGACAGGGCGAGCGGTCACTGAACTGCGTCTCGAACCCGGCGGTAGTGGACGTAGCCGACGTAGACGACGATCGCGAACAGCAGGCTGAACAGCCCGTAGCTCACGAGCAGGTGGCCCCGCCCCACGAGGAACGAACTGGCGGGTCCGGAGGCACCGCCCGGCGGTGTCCAGACGATCAGTGACACGGCGACCAGCGCGACGTAGATCGACCCGATCAGCGCGAACTGCGCGACCTCGGGGATCTTGTTCAGGTCGACGCCCTCGACGGAGACGCGTCGGCCAGCGCCGAAGAAGCCGTACTCGTCGACCCAGCCGAAGAGCGGGTCCCGCTCGCCGAGTGCCCGCTCCACCGCGACGAGGTGGCGCTGGATGTGGAGCAATCGAACGCTGTATTTGAGCGCGTCCATCACCACGATCCCGTAGAGGATCGGGGTCAGCGCGACGAAGCGCCACCGGCCGAAGACGAACGCGTACGCCACGATGATACCGATGACGAGATGGCCGGCGGCCAGGCGCCAGAACTGCCACTTGCGCTCCGTCCGGGCCCGGTCGTGTAGTAGCTCGTAGAGGCGCAACCGGCGGTCGTCGTCGTCCAGTGCCATCGGGTCCGGGTCGTCGTCCAGTGCGGTCGGGTCCGGGTCGTCGTCCGCCATTCTCACCCGTATCGACGGCTCGCGACGCAAAGTTGTTTTGGAAGCGCCGGCCGCCCCACCGAACGCGTGAGACGGCAGGTTTTCGGCACCCGACCACGCACGTCGAGGTATGGGCGAGATGGACGAAGACCGGGTCTACGACGACCGCCGCCGGGAGACAGTGGCCTACCTCGCGACCGGGCAGGGCGTCGCGACGGTCCGGGTCGCCAGCGACCGCGTGGGGCGGTTCAGCCTCGCACACCGGTGTGACGCTCGCGACGTCGCGACCGCCGACGGGCGCGTCTACGTCGCGACACCGGCGGGCGTCCTCGCCGGGAAGGGTGCGAGCGACGGTTCCGCTCCCGGCGGGTTCGACTCGCTGGGTTTCGACGACGCGGTGGCGGTCACCGCCGACGGCGAGCGCGTCCTCGCCGCGAACGGCGACGGGGCGGTCGCGCGGTATCGCGGCGGCGAGTGGCGCTCCGTGGGGACAGTCGGTGACGTCCGCGCGCTCTCCGGCGCATTCGTGGCCGCGGCCGACGGCGTCTATCGGGTCGTCAGCGACGGCGATACCGACGCCGAGGACGGGGAAGACAGCGCGACCCTCCGGAACGTCGGCCTTGACGACGTCCGCGACGTGGCGGGCGGGGCTACCCCGCTGGCGGCGACCGGTGACGGCCTCTACCGACTGGGCAACGGGTGGCTCTGTGAGCGCGAGGGGGGTTTCGAAACGGTCGCGTCCGGGGTGACGGAGACTGACGGGACGGAACGCGCCCACGCGGCCACTGCCGGGACGCTCTACGCCCGTGAGGCCGGAGAGTGGACGTCCGTCGAACTGCCCGTCGCCGGGGCCGTCACCGGCGTCGCCTACGGCGAGTGCGTCTACGCGGTGACTCGCGACGGGACGTTTCTCGTCGCGGCGAGTCCCGAGCGGACGGCCGACGGGACCGGCGGCTGGCGTCACCGCTCGCTGGGTCTACCCGACGTCACCGGCCTCGCAGTGGTGTAGCCGCTCGCTTTGGATCTGAAAGTTCGCCCGGGCACAGATCCACTGTATCGATGTGAAAACCAGCATAAACCGGGCGGTCCTATCTCTTCACATGTCGACGACAATCACCGTCGAGGGGATGAGCTGTGACCACTGCGAACAGACAGTCGAGGATGCGTTGCGCGACGTCTCGGGTGTGACGGACGCGACGGCCGACCGCGAGGGTGAACGGGCCGTCGTGGAGGGAGAAGCCGACGCCGCGGCGCTCGTCAGTGCTGTGGAGGACGCGGGTTACACGGCCGAGGCCTGACCGCGAAGCGTCCAGAACCAGCGACCTCGGTCGAACCAGCGGGTCTCGCTTTTTCCGGTGGCGCGCCCGCCGGGGCAAGGTCCGAACGGCTGTATGCGAAACGAGACCGATACACATGGGCGACACTGACCACGACCGCGACGGCGGGAGACACGCCGACCACGAGGACGACGGGGGGCACAGAAACCACGACCACGGGCGACACAGAGGCCGCGAAGGAGACGAGCGACACGGGGGGCACGACGACGCACACGACGGCACCCACCGGACCCACACCGACCACAGCGGTCACGAGGCGATGTTCCGGCGGCGCTTCTGGGTGTCGCTGGTCCTCTCGATCCCGGTCGTCGTCTTCAGCGAGTTCGTCCAGGACGTCCTCGGGTACACCGCTCCGGCAGTGCCGGGGAGTAACCTGATCACGCCCGTCCTCTCGGTGGTGGTCTTCGCCTACGGCGGCCTGCCGTTCCTCTCGATGGCCCGGACGGAGGTGGAAAACCGCGAACCGGGTATGATGCTGCTCATCTCGCTGGCGATCACCGTCGCGTTCGTCTACTCGATAGCCAGTCTCTTCATCCCGGGGACGACGCCCTTCTTCTGGGAACTCGTCACGCTGATAGACGTCATGTTGCTGGGCCACTGGATGGAGATGCGCTCGGTCCGGCAGGCCTCGGGCGCGCTCGACGAACTCGCGGAACTCATGCCCGACACCGCAGAGCGCGTCACGGAGAGCGGCGACACCGAGGAAGTCCCGGTCTCCGACCTCTCGGAAGGCGATGTCGTCCTCGTCCGGCCCGGTGCGAGCGTGCCCGCCGACGGGGACGTCGTCGAGGGCGCCTCCTCCGTCGACGAGTCGATGATCACCGGCGAATCCCGTTCCGTCGACAAGGAACCGGGGTCGGAGGTCGTCGCCGGCACCGTCAATCAGGACGGGAGTCTCCGCGTCGAGGTGACGAAGACGGGTGAGGAGACGGCGCTCGCAGGAATAATGCGCCTCGTCGAGGAGGCCCAGTCCTCGAAGTCACGAACCCAGCTGCTCGCAGACCGCGCGGCGGGCTGGCTGTTCTACGTCGCCATCGCCGTCGCCGCCGTCACGGCCGTCGCGTGGGTCCTCGTCGAGGGCTTCCAGGTCAGCGTGCTCGAACGTGTCGTGACGGTCCTCGTGATCGCCTGCCCGCACGCACTCGGACTCGCCGTCCCGCTCGTGGTCGCTATCAATACGTCGACAGCGGCGCGAAACGGCATGCTCGTCCGGGACCGCATCGCCATGGAGAACGCCCGGAACCTCGACACCGTGGTCTTCGACAAGACGGGGACGCTCACGAAAGGCGAGCAGGGCGTCGTCGGCGTGCGTATCGCCGACGCAACGCGCGGGGACGGCGGTGAAGTTTCAGAGACGGACTGGGACGAACAGCGCGCGTTCGCGATGGCTGCCGGCGTCGAGGGCGACTCCGAGCACATGATCGCCCGCGCTATCAGGGCCGCCGCCGCCGAACGCGGTATCGACCCGATACGTGTCTCCGAGTTCGAGAATCTCCGGGGGCTGGGCGTGAGAGCGACCGTCGACGGTGAGACTGTCCACCTCGGTGGACCCAACTTGCTGGCGAAACTGGGGGTCGACCGACCCGACGGGATCGCCGCGTTTGCCGACGAGGCGGGCGACAACGCACAGACCGTCGTCTACCTCGTCCACGACGAGTCCGAGGTCGTCGCAGCCTTTGCACTCGCCGACGTCGTCCGCGAGGAGAGTCGTCGGACCGTCGACGCCCTCCACGAGATGGACGTCGAGGTTGCGATGCTGACCGGTGACTCCGAGGACGTCGCCCGCGCCGTCTCCGACGAACTCGGTATCGACCAGTACTTCGCCGAAGTGCTCCCCGAGGAGAAAGACACCAAGGTCGCGCAACTGCAAGAGGAGGGGAGACTGGTCGCGATGGTGGGCGACGGTGTCAACGATGCGCCGGCTCTTGCCCGGGCGGATGTCGGTATCGCTATCGGGTCGGGGACTGACGTCGCTATCGAGTCCGGCGACGTCGTCCTCGTCGAGAATGACCCGCTGGACGTCGTCCGCCTGATCGCCCTCTCGAAGGCCAGTTACCGCAAGATGCAGGAGAACCTGGTGTGGGCGACCGGCTACAACGTCTTCGCACTGCCGCTGGCGGCAGGCGTGCTCGCACCCGTCGGAATCTTGCTCTCGCCGGCCGTTGGTGCGGTCTTCATGTCGCTGTCGACGGTCATCGTCGCGATAAACGCCCGCCGACTCTCGGGTGTCGACCTGTCGGTCCCGACCTGAGACTGCCCGCTCCACCTACCACCGAGCGCACTGTGGCGACGAGACGGCTTTGGAATCGAAAGTTTCCGGCGAGAGTGACGACTGTTCCGAAGTGGAAACCGCATTGAACGGGGCGCTCGTAGGCTCAGACACCGGTCGAGCGACCCCGCTCGACGTGAAACCATGGCCACGAACTCGACTGACACCCGGCTCGTCACGGTACTGCTCGTCGTCCTCGGCGCTCTCGTCGTCCTGCCCACGCTGTTCGTGGGGTTCGGGAGGATGGGTGTCGGTCCGATGGGCACTGGACCGATGAGCGGCGCGGGACACGGCGGCATGTGGGGCTCGGGCGGTTCGGTACCCGGCTGGTGGCCCCTCGCCGGCCTCCTGCTGCAACTGGCGTTCCTGGCCGCAGTCGTCGGCCTCGGGTACTTGCTCTACCGGGCGGTGACGAAGACCCGGACCGGGACCGCGACAGAAGACCCGGCGATCGAGGAGCTCCGTCTCGCCTACGCCCGGGGCGACCTCGACGAGGACGAGTACGAACGGCGCCGCGACCGACTGCAGAGAGACGGCTGATCCCGACGATGACGGGGACGCTGTCACCCTCCGAGCATCGCTCGCGTGAACTCCCGGCGTGGCTGGACCGGTACGCGACCTGCGGCCTCGCCGGACTGGTCGTCGGAACCGCGCTCTGCCTGCTCGCGCTCGTCACGAACCCGGTCCCCGACCCGTCGTTTCCGTGGTTCACACTCCCGGAGTCGCTCCGACTCCCGGTCGAACAGCCTCGCATCGAACACTGGCCGGTCACCTACACGGTCGGCATCTGGCTGTGGGTGTTCTGTCTCCCCGCGGTGTTTCTCGCGGGCTATCGACGCGACGTGGGCAGCCAGCTCTCCGAGACGGTCTGGCTCGCCGGCCTCCCGACGGCCGCGATGCTCGGGCTCACCACCTACTGTCGGTTCTTCTGGCCGAAACTGTTCCCGGCGAGCTGGAACGCGCCGTCGTACACGCTGGTCTGCTGGCTCTACTGCTCGTCCTATGTCCCGCTCTGGAGCAACCTCGCCTACGCAGTCGCCGGGTTCGGCGTCGTCGCGACCGGCCTCGCCCTGTGGCACACTGACCGGGCACCCTACGCACTGGTCGCGTTCGGCGTGCTGGCGTTCCCGCTCGGCGTTCCAGCGATCTACGCCGGCTATCGCCGCCTGGGGTCCGGCGGGAGCGGGGCTGGCCCCACAGAGCGGCCGACTGCCGGCGGCTGACGCGCCACCCTGCGGCACCACCCCGACACCGACCACCTACCTCTCGACCAGTTCGAACTCGATACGCTCGACGTCCTCGCCCTTCGATTCGCGGTTCGTGACCGCTATCTGACCCACGTCGCCGAGACTGTCGACGTGCGTGCCGCCGCAGGGACAGATATCGAAGTCTCCGATCGTCACGACCCGGAGGGGGTCGACGTGGTCGGGGATCAGGTCCAGTTGTGTGCGCCCTTCGGGTGTCTCGGCCTCGACCTCCTCGCGGGGTCGTTCCGCCTTCTCGACAGTCAGGTCGTCGTCGATCACCGCGTTGGTCCGCGCTTCGATGGTCGCAAGGTCTGCGTCGTCGAAGTCGGCTGGTTCGAAGTCGATCCGTGAACGGTCGACGCCGACCTGGTTGCCGGCCGTCGCCGCGTCGAACTCGTCGAGGACGACCCGGGAGACGACGTGCTGTGCGGTGTGCATCCGCCTGAGTCGCGCGCGACGGTCGGCGTCGACCACGCCCCGGGCCGTCGTCCCCACCAGGGGGACCTCGCCCTCGATTGCCTCGACGTAGTGGCGGACGTCGCCGTGGTTCTTCCGGACGTCCCTGACCTCGGCGCGGCCGCCGTCCCACGAGAGTCGCCCGCGGTCGGCCGGCTGGCCGCCGCCCTCGGGGTAGAAGTAGGTTCCGTCGAGGACGACGTAGTCTTCGGTGGCTTCCGTTACTGTTGCCTCGAAGTCGGTCACGTCGTCGGCGTCCGGGAGATAACGCAGGTCTGTCACGGGCACGTGTAGGACGTCGGGGCACAAAAGCGGGGCGTCGGACCGCTGTCGTCCGATCCGTCGCCGCTCAGGGCTCCGCCTCGAACGAGTCGAGCGCGGCGGTGACGAGTTTCGCCTCGGCTTTCCGGAGGTGTTCGCTGGCCGTCCCCGTCGCACAGTCGAGGGAGTCGGCGACGTCGGCGTGTGTGGCACGGCGCGGGAGGTCGTAGTAGCCCAGTTCGACCGCGGCGGCGACGGCAGCGCGCTGGCGGGCCGAGAGGTCGGCCGTCGGTCGCCCGTGGTCGCCCCGGAGCGTCGCGATCTCGTCGACCCGGACGTCCATCGCGTCGGGCACGCGTTCGACGGTCGCCTGGACCGCGGCGGACTCGCCGAAGACCCGGGATACCATCGCACAATCGCGGAAGACGACGGGTTTGCGGACGACGATCCCGCCGCGGGCGCGGGCCTCGTGGACGGTCGCGAACAGCGGCGTCTCTCGGGGCCGGGCTTCGAGCAGTGCGTACGTCCACCCGTCGGCGCGGTCCGAGAGCGTCACCGACTCGACGCCCGGGGTGTCCGGCGCGGACCGTTCGAACTCGGTCGGGTCTCCGCGGACGGCGTAGAGCATCGTCGCACGCTCGGAACGGGCCTCGTTCCACTCCAGCAGGCGCGTCTCCGCGATCGACGACGAGTTCGCCAGCAACTCGAAGAAGGGTGGTGCCCGGTCGGGGTCCACCGAGACGGTGAGACGCAACCGTTTCATCGACCCGTGTTCTCGACCGCTCCTTAAAAATTCACCTCGTATCCGCGGCACCACGTCCACCCGTCCGGGGGCACTCGACACTGACGATGACCGAGACCACTCCGGCGCGGTCGGTCCTGCGGACCGGTCGACCGCTCGACGACGGGGGCGACCCGACCGACGGGCCAGCGCTCGAACTTGCCCCTGACGGGCGGGCGGCGACGCTCCTGGGGGCCTCACCCCGGGCGCTGGCGTCCAGTCCCGGCCAGGGCACGTGGGCGACGCTGCTCGAACGCCCCGACGAGGGCGACACCGACCGGCCGGTCCTCCTGCAGTGGCTCGCGGCCGACGCGAGCGAACCACCGTCGCACACGCACCCGACGACGGAGACGTTCGAGGCTGTCACCGGCGAACTGACTGTCGTTCGCGACGGCGAGGCGATGGTGCTCGCACCCGGCGAGTCGGTGACCGTCGAACCCGGGGTGGAACACGCCTTCCGCAACGACGCGGACGAGACCGTCGCGTTCCGGGCGCGACTCCCCTCGATGCGGACCGTCCGGGCGCTCTACAGCGTCTGGGGCATGGACCACGAGGGCGTCTTCGGGAGCGGTCCGCCGGGGAGCGACGGGCGGTACGGCGAGCCCGGGCCGCTCTACGGACTCCTGCTCGCCGAGTCGCTCCGCGGCGAGACGACGATGGCCGTCGCGCCGTTCCCCGTCCAGCGGTTCCTGTGGGCGACGGTGGTCCGGGTCGCGCGAGCCGCGGGGTATCGTGGCGTCGACGAGCGATATCTCGCCGACGCGTTCTGGGAGCGCCGGGTCGAACAGCCCGACCTGTGACTCGGCACGGCCTCGGCGACCCCGGCGGTGTCGACTCGAGCGGGCACCCCGGCCCGCCCAACCGAAAACGGGTTTAGGTGTGGGGGCGACCCCCCGAATATGATCGTCAGCGGCTCCGCCTCGCAGTCGTTCGCGGCCGCGCTGGCCGACGCGACCGGGCGGGATCTGGCGGCCGTCGAGTTCGAGCGCTTCCCGGACGGCGAACTGAAGGCGAGCGTCCCCGACTTCGACGCCGACAGCGCCGTCGTCGTCGCCGCCACCGTCTCCAGTGACGCTCACCTCGAGTGTCTCCAGCTACAGGATGCCGTCCGCGAGGCCGGCGCCAGCGAAGTGACCACCGTCCTCCCCTACATGGGCTACGCCCGCCAGGACGAGGCCTTCGGCACGGGTGACCCGCTCTCGGCACGGGCCGTCGCTCGCGCCCTCTCGACCGGTACCGACCGCGTTCTCACGGTCAATCCCCACGAGGCCGCCGTCTGTGACTTCTTCGACGTGCCCGCCGAATCCGTCGACGCCGCGGGCCGCCTCGCCGACCCGCTGCCGGCCGACCTGACCGACCCGCTCTTTCTCTCGCCCGACGAGGGGGCCATCGACCTCGCCGCCACGGTCAGCGACGCCTACGGCGCCGGCGAGACCGACCACTTCGTGAAAGAACGGGACTACGACACCGGCGACGTGACCGTCGAACCGAGCGACGCTCCGGTGGAGGGTCGGGACGTCGTCCTCGCCGACGACATCGTCGCGACGGGGTCGACGATGAGCGAGTCCATCGTCCACCTCCACGACCGCGACGTCGGCCGCGTCTTCGTCGCCTGCGTCCACCCCATGCTCGCCGGCAACGCCCGGACGAAACTCGCCCGCGCCGGCGTCGCGGCCGTCTACGGCACCGACACCGTCGAACGCCCCGAGAGCGCCGTCAGCGCCGCCCCTGCCGTCGCCGAGCGCCTCTGACTGGTCGGAATCTCCAGACGAAACCGTAACCTCTAATATTCGATCCGGCGAGTGGTACGCTATCCTATAGCAATGAGTGGGCAGACACAGGGTGAGGCTACGGCCGAGCGGCGCTCGTCGCTGGGGAAACTCGACGCGGACACGGTCGACCGGATCGACGTCCACCTCGAACGGGCGATGGCTTCGGAGGGTGGGGAGAAAGACTTCCACGTGCGCCACGCACGACAGTTACTCGAAGGCTGCAGGGACTGCTGACGCGAGATGGCCTCGGTGAGTGTCAGGCAGGCGAGCGCGGACGACAACCTCGACGTCATGTCGGTCAAGCGCGCCGCGATCCAGGACGGCGCCGACGAGCGCTACTCCGCCGAGCAGGTCGCCGCCTGGACGCCCGGGACCGAAGAACTCCACGACTACGAGGCGGCACTGGAAGACGAGGGGTTCCTCGTCCTCGTCGCCGAGATCGGCTCGGCCGTCGTCGGCTTCGCCATCCTCGACCTCGATTCGGGCGCGCTGCTGGCGCTGTACATCCAGCCCGGCCAGCGTGGGACGGGTATCGGTTCGACGCTGTTGGGCCACGTCGAGACCAGCGCCTCGATGAACGGCGCCGACACCGTCGCGCTGCTCGCCTCGCACAACGCCGTCGGCTTCTACGAGCGCCACGGCTACGAACGCGTCGAGACCGTCGAACGGGAGATCGGCGGCGAGACGATGCCGTTCGTCTCGATGGAGAAGGGGCTGTGAGTCCGGCCCGGTCTCCTCACGCCGGCGTTCGGTCGTCGACGCCGTCCGGAGACGTGATTTCGAGATTCACCTCGATCGTCTCGTAGGGGACGAACGGCCGTTTGGCGCGCCCGTCTTGCTCGAAGTGGACGATGTCGTATTCGGCGAGGACGCCGAGGTCGTCGTGAACGCTCTTGACGTCACGGTCGAGACGTTCGGCCAGTCCACGAATACTCTCGGGTCGCTTGGCCATGATAGACTGCAGGAGTTCCACCCGACGGTCGGTCAGCAGCGCCCGGAGGTCGCTCGGGTTCTGGAAGTTGACGACGTGTGGGACCGTCTCGCCTCGCTCCCAGCGCTCCAGTCGGTCCAGCGCGTCCTCACGGTGTTTTCCGGCCGGGTTCGCCGTGATCCGCAACACCGTCGGATAGTTCGATGGGTCGCAGTCTTCGAGAAAGTCGGCCGCTGCTTCGGTCGCGTCCATCTCGATCTCGTCGGTCGACTCGGACGTGTCGGTCGGTGGTGGGTCTGACATGGTGGGTCACCTCTCGCGGTAGTCGTCGACGGCATCGTAGAACGCCTGTACGTGGTCCGATAGCCCGCTGTACTCGATATCGTCGAAGACGCCGTCGGGAGTGTGGTAGTGGTGGCGGTCGACGCCGGGGTGGTCCGGGAAGTTGTCGAACCGAAGGAGGGTTCGCCCGTCCTCGGCCATGTACTGGAACCGGTATTTGACGCCCTCGGGGTAGGACTCGCTTTCCGGTACCGCTGTCGCGACCATCTCGTATCTGGTACCGTCGTGGAACGTGTCCGAATCCTCGTAGACGACTGTCGACCCCGGCACGACCGATCACGTTGGTGTACCACCCCAACACGGATAAACGTTGGTGTGATGGGTCAACAGACGACGCTGCTTCCGGGAAACTCCGCACCGCTGCGAGCTCCTCCCTCACCGAACTGCTCGGTTAGATCGGACTCCGCGTCGCCAGCGTGATCCACACGAGTGAGCACCGCGAACGAGTGTGGGCTCGGAAGTGCTCACTCTTCTGGCGCTCGCGCGGACGTTAGCTGAACTGCTCGGTTAGCGCGGGCACCACGTCGAACAGGTCGTCGACGATCCCGTAGTCGGCGATGTCGAAGATAGGCGCGCTGGGGTCGTCGTTGATGGCGATTATCGTGTCGGCGCCTTTCATCCCGGCGACGTGCTGGACGGCCCCGGAGATGCCGATGGCGATGTAGACGTCGGGGGTGACGACCTTCCCCGACTGGCCGACCTGCCGGTTCTTGGGGAGCCAGCCGTTGTCGACGATCGGTCGGGACGCCGACACCGTGGCGTCCAGCGCCTCGGCCAGGTCGTGGATGATGTCGAGGTTCTCCTCCTCGCCGATGCCCCGACCCACCGAGACGAGCACGTCTGCCTCGCTGATGTCGACGTCGCCGCCGGCGACCTCCTCGAAGCCGGTGACCCGCGAGCGGACCGCCGACTCGTCGATGGGGGCGTCGAAAGCCCTGACTTCGGCGTCACCGACACCCTCCGCCGTCGGCCACTCGGCCGGCCGGACAGTGACGAGTGCCCGGTCGGCGGGGAGTTCGAGCGTCGTCTCGACTTTCGAACCGTACATCTCGCGGTCGACCACGAGACTGTCGTCGTCGACGCGCAGGGCGACGGCGTCGGTCACCAGCGGGTAGTCGAGTCGCGAGGCGAGCGCTGGCGCGTAATCCAGCCCGTTGACCGTGTGGGGTGCGAGCAGTACCTGCGGGCCGAGGTCACCCGCGAGCGCGTCCAGCGCCTGGACGGTGACGTCGTGGTTGAACTCCGCACCGTGGTCGACGGTGTGTATCGCGTCGACTCCCTCGCGATTCAACTCCTCCGCGAAGGCCTCGACGTCGCCGCTCACGACCGCGACGTGCAGGTCCGTGCCCAGGTCGTCCGCGAGTCGCCGGCCCGCCGTGAGGAGTTCGAGACTCACGTCGCGCAACTCGCCCCGCCGGTGCTCCGCGAGAGCCAGCACTGTCATTGGCCCACCCCCTGTTCGCGGAGCACTCCGGCGAGTTCACCCGTCGTCGCCTCGGCGTCACCCTCGAAGACCGTCGCGTCGCCCTCGGCCTCGGGTTCGCGCGTGGCCGTCCACGAGAGCGGCGAGTCGAGGTCGCCCTCGTCGACGCCGAGGTCCTCGGGCGTCCGTACGTCCAGGGGTTTGGTCTGGGCCTGCCGGATCCCGCGGAGACTCGCGTACCGGGGCTCGTTGATCCCCGTCTGGATAGTCAGGACCGCCGGCAGGTCGAGTTCGGTCAGTTCCTCGACGCCGCCCTCCAGTTCGCGGTGGACGCTGACGACGCCTGCCTCGGCGTCGAGGTCGAGCTGGTTGACGACCGCCGCCCACTCGAAGCCCAGCCGCTCGGCGAGGGTCACACCCGTGGCGGCGAAGCCGGCGTCGCCCGACTGGACTCCCGTGAGGACGAGGTCGGGGTCGACTTCGCGAGCGACCGCCTCGAGGAGTGCGGCTTTCGCCCGCGCGTCGAGCAACTCGCGAGCGGCCAGTTCCTCGTCCCAGACCCGGACCGCGCGGTCGGCGCCTTTCGCGAGCGCCTGGCGGATCGTCTCCTCGACGCGCTCGGGACCCACCGTGACGGTGACGACCTCGACGTCCTCGCCGGCTTCGGCGATCTGGACGGCCGCCTCGACGGCGTACTCGTCCCACTCGTTCATGTCGTAGGTCAGATACCGTTCGTCGACAGCGAGTCCGTCGATCTCGAACTCGTCGTCGACCGTCGCCGCCTCGGTCACCGGTACGAGTACCTGCATACCCTACTGTGGGTCCGGTCGACCGATAAACGTTTTCGCACGGAGAGAAACGCACGCGCCGTGGAAGCGCGAGCGACCGGCGGGCCCGAGAGAGCGGACGGCGTTCGGCGCGGGTTCACTCCGAGGAGGAGTCGATGTCGGTGACGTCCTCGTCGGGGAAGGAGATGAGGTTCTCGCGACCGATGCGGAGCTTGTCGACGCGGTCGTCCTCGGCCATCGCCGAGAGCAGTTGCGACACCTTCGCGTTCGACCAGCCGGTCTCTTTGACGATCGTCGCCTGTTTCATCCGTCCGCCGTTGCGTTCGAGCAAGCGTTCGACGCGCTCCTCGTCGCTCAACAGCTCCTCGTCGATGCCGTCGTCGGCCTCGTCTTCGTCGTCACCGTCCTCGGCGTCCCCATCGTCGGCTCCGGCCCCAGTCGCGGCCGCTCCGACGCCGGCAGCGCCGCCGGCGCTCCCGTCACCGCTGGCGGTACCGTCCGCGCCACCCACCGTGGCCTCTCCGTGAGGCCCCGTCGGGTCACCACCAGCGGGCGTGGCCCCGGATCCGTTCTCGCTGTCGGCCGCGGCGTCGGTTTGGCCCGCCGGTCCGGCGGTCGCCCCACCGTCGCCGCCGTTCCCGGAGTGGCTACCGATAGCGCCGGAACCACCGTCTTCACGGCGCATGTAGACGACGAGAACGGCCGCACTCGCGCCGGCGACGACGGCCAGCGCGGCGACCGGGAGCAGCGACCCGAAGGGGCCACCGCCGGGTGTGTCGGTCCCCTGAGTCCCCGTTCCGGGAGAAGCGGTGACGTTCGGACCGACGGGCCTCGGTGTCGGGGTCGGTGCGCTCCCGGAGTAGACGATCCACGGCTCGCGGCCGGCGAAGTCGTACGGGCCCTCCCAGCGAGCGGCACCGTCGACGATCCCGACTTCGGGAGCGCTGGTGACGCCGTACCCCGATGGGGGTACGACCACGAGGGTCATCCGGTCGCCCAGCGAGGGGAGCCAACTCCCGCGGGTCGTGTTGAACCCGTCGCCGACGACGAGGCGGTCGCCGTCCGTGCGGGCGAAGTTCGTCCACGTGAACGAGACGTTGAGCGTCCCGGTGCCGTTGACGCGACTCGTCGACCGCGAGACGTCCTC
>ENA-ORDC01000405-ORDC01000405.1-marine-metagenome-genome-assembly--contig:-NODE-405-length-43531-cov-17.636673_pt1 | contig 43531 bp, 34 predicted proteins | sample MGYA00237783_ERZ508515 | MGnify/ENA primary metagenome ERZ508515 (study PRJEB26186, sample SAMN06268792) | marine metagenome | isolation source: Eden Landing Ponds, San Francisco, CA, USA | place... | reverse complement strand
GCAATCGAAGGTGATCGCATCATCGAGGCCCGCGCTCGTGCCCCCGGCGAGACGCGCGGTGAACTGGTATTCACGACAGCGTACACGGGCTACGAGGAGAGTCTGACCGACCCCTCTTACGAGGAACAGATCCTCACGTTCTCCTACCCGTTGATCGGCAACTACGGCGTCCGTGAGGAACGCTTCGAGTCCGATCGCGTCCAGCCCAATGGTGTCGTCGCCCGTGAACTCACTGACGACGTCGCCGAGTGGCTCGCCGAGGAGGGCGTTCCTGCTGTCGACCATCTGGACACGCGCGACATCGTGACCGAGATTCGCGACGAGGGCGCGATGAAGTGCGGAATTGCGGCTGGCCCTGACGCAACTGAGGAAGACGCGCTCGAACAGCTCCGGCAGTGCAAGCACATGTCCGACCACACCGACATCGGCGCGCAGGTCAGCGTCTCCGAGCCGGTCGTCTACAACGAAGGAGGCGAGGGTTCGACGGTCGCGCTGGTCGACTGCGGAGCCAAGGGTTCGATCATCGAGTCGCTGGTCGAGCGCGACGCCGAAGTCCACGTCCTTCCCTACGACGCTAGCGCCGATGACGTCGAAGCGGTCGACCCGGACCTGCTGTTCATCTCGAACGGTCCTGGCGACCCCGAGAACTTCGAGCAGGCTGGCGATGTCGTCGACACGTACGTCGGTGACCTTCCGATCGCGGGCATTTGCCTGGGTCAACAGGTCGTCGCCAACGCGCTGGGCGGCGAGACCGAGAAAATGGAGTTCGGTCATCGTGGTGTGAACCAGCCCGTCCGTGACCTCCGGACGGATCAGGTCGTCATGACGACGCAGAATCACGGCTATACCGTCGCTGAACCGGGCGAAAATCTGGAAGTGACGCAAATCAACGTCAACGACGATACGCCCGAGGGGCTCGAAAACGACGAGCTGGGCATCATCACGCGCCAGTATCACCCCGAAGCGAACCCCGGCCCCCACGACTCGCTCGGCTTCTTCGACGACGTACTCGATCTGGCCGAGAACTAGGGAGACGTTCCGCGGACCGTCTCCGCAGGGACGAACGGGGAGTAAAACGACCCGTGAGATAGGGAGGGGCGCGCGAAGCACGGCCCTCCAGGTAGACGAGCGGTGAGCGAAGCGATCCGCGAGCAGCGTGACTCTGTGTGGTTGATGGAGGTTAGAATCGTGCCGTCGCTGATTTTGCGGGCCACAGCTATACAACCCTTCCCCGCCACTGCGTAGGCATGCGCCTCGTCGACACGCACACCCATGCCTGGGGAGCTGATACTGCTGACTTGCCCTGGTACAGTGCTGATCTCCCGCCGGAGTGGTCCGGTCCATATCCGCATACGGATCTCGTCGCCGATATGGACGCCGCAGGGGTCGACGAAGCGGTCTTGCAGCCGACGACGATCTACGGACGGAGCGAACGAGCCAACGAGTATACCCTCCGGGCGATCGAGGCCCACCCCGAGCGCTTGTGGGGTGTCGGCGTCATGGAGTACTTTCAGGACGAACCCGACCTCAGACAGGCTGTTCGACGCGTCACGGGTCACGAGCGAATGCTGGGTATTCGGTTTCATGCTGCCTTCGAGTACGGGGAGACGCCCGGCGAGATGGATCGGCAGGCCGACTGGATCGCTGCCGACGCGCTCGACCCGCTGTACGGCGAACTCGCCACACAGGATGGGGCCGTGTTCGTCCTCGCGAAGCCCGAACAGTACTCCGTGCTCGCCACCGTGGCGCAGTCTCATCCGGATGTCCCGTTCGTCCTCGAACACATGGGCTGGCCCGACGAGGGGATGGGCCCCAACGAAGCGCCCTGGACTGACATCGAGACGCTGGCCGAGTACGAGAACGTCTCTGTCAAGGTGAGCTCGGTTCCGAGAGCGTCGGGGGACGCCTGGCCCTACGAGACGGCCGGGGAGTACGTACGGACACTCCTGTCGTGGTTCGGTCCCGAGCGGCTCATGCTCGGCTCGGATTATCCCTGGCTGGACGACTGGGCGTCATATCGGGAGTGTCTCTCCTGGACGGAAGCCGCCGAGTACCTCTCGGCGCGGGATCTGTCGTGGCTCTCTTATCGAACGTTCGAGACGCTACGGTAGTCAGGAATCCAATGCCGTCCTCGCGTGCCCGTGAAACATTATGTGCAAGGAGTACGTACCTCTGTGTGTCGCCTGCCGGAGGCGCGTACGAAGTATTCGGCCACGGAGATTGCGTCCCTGTTCCCGCCCACTGGTGGCGGCAATGACCAGTACCAGCCTCGAATCGCGATCCCGTTTTTTCGACTTGGCCTCCCGAAACAGCCGTACTGATTGCGTTTGATTTTCGTGTGTGACACACTACCAATCTGGTGGCGATCTCGGTAATTCAATCCTACCGTTAACTCCCGGTGCGACTAGCTACCACACAGCGTTTCTATCCACTAATTCTGTCATAAACTCTAAGCAGACGGAGAATTCAGACCAAAAATACAGCTCTCTGGTTGCGGTTTTCCGAAACGCACTGCTGCCGATAGAATTGATATGGAATCTGTAAATAGACACTATCCGAGGACACAAAGTATTTAACGACACCGTTAGATTGTATCCTCTGTAGCCAGAACTGAGGCTGGTAAACTCAATGACATCCGAATCCAGACACGCATCGGTTCCCCGCACTGACGTGCGCGGCATCACTATCACTAACTAATCCATGACAGGAAACAATACGTCTCCTGGCGAGAAACTCCGCGCGGTGTTCCTCGCAGCACTGATGATCGGCTCAGTGTTCGCGATGGGCATTGCTTTCAGCGGAGGGGTTACAGCGGCTGCGACTAACCTCTCTGGAGTTGGAAACCAGGATACGGTAGGCGACGAATTCGACATCACCTTCGATGTCAACGACGATGCACAGTATACAATCGAACACACCGTCGACGGTGACGTGGTCAACACGATCACGGTCACTGACGGTGGAAGCAACGACAACGACGGTGCGAACGACGGTTCGATCACCGTGACGGTCCAGGCCGGGAAGACGCCCGGTGGGGCCAGCGAGGTTGCTATCTACGACGCAGATGACAACCTCGAAGTCAGTGACACCTACGGTACTGCAAACTACGACCTCGATGTCGAACCGGACGAGGTCACCTTCGGTGACACTGTGACGCTCGAGGGTTCGATCTACAAGTACCCCGGTGTGCTCGCTGACGGTCAGACCTTCGAGTACTCGGTGTACTTCAACGACAACGACGCGAACCCCGGCAATCAGGAGGTTGCCTCGTCTGACGTGAACGACGGGACGTTCATCACGACGAAGACCTTCAACATCGAGGACAACAACTACCTCAAGGACTACCCGGCTGACGACGGTTCGGGTCCGTCCTACGAGGTCTATATCCGAAGCGACGGCACGACGCCAACGCCGACCACGACGAACGTCGGCATGGACGGCGTCAACACCCGTCTCGACATGTCGACCAGTACCGATCCGGCCCCGCCGATCTACAACACTTCGGTCGACATCACTGGCAACCTCACCGACGCGCAAGGTAACGCCATCTCGGACTACGGTGTGGAACTCAAGGACCCGCTCCTGGGAACCTTGAAGACCACCTCGACCGCGAACACTGGTGAGTTCGGCTTCACCGCCGTCATGAACGACGCCGGTGAGTGGAACATGGCGACCAACGAGGGCGGCGTGATCAGCTACAACCCGATCACCGTCGAACCGCAGGAAGCTGACTTCAGCTTCGACGCGGTGGGCGGCCAAGTCGTCAACTTCCCGACCGACTACGTGCTCTCGCTGAACGACAACAAGACCGGCGAGCCGCTCGAACTCGGCGAAGGTGGCGCGACGATGTACGACGGGTACATCTCCGTCACTGGTGAGTTCGAGGGATACAACACCACGTACAACAACGTCTCTGACGGTGTTGTCGCCGATCAGCTCAACTCTGGCAACACTGCGGACGTCATCCGATCTGTCGACACTGATGGCGACGGTAACATCGAAGTCTTCCACGTGACCACCAACGCAACTGGTCAGGCTGACTTCGAGGCGACGCCGCTCAGCGACGAGGTCACCGCGACCCTCCAGAACGCTGAGGGTGGCAACCCGATCGACGACACCGCACCCGGTGTCGAGAACAACATGGACGCCGCGGATACGCCGGAATCCCCGGACTACGTCGCGACGGAAGACATTCCGTCTGCCGGCACGGGCCCGGTCAACTTCGTCCAGGAACGGATTGAAGACGACTGGACTGCTACCGACATCCTGACCGATGACGGACCGTCCGTCATCGAGGTCCTGCCGCAGCCGCAGGACCGCGGGAACCACACGCAGTCCGTCACTAACGGCTACCGAGTCGGCTGGGACGGTAACCAGCAGCTCGACGAACTCCGATACTACTACATCTACTTCACCCTCGTCGACAACGAGAACGAAGCCATCATCCCGGGTGACCTCGACGGGAACCTCACGAAGCTTACCGTCACTGGCCTCGAGGCCAACGCGACCTTCACGGCAGACGGTGACGACATCTCCCTCTCCCAGGACAACGGCATCGTCCTCGGCGGTGGCGAGGAGAGCTGGACCGGAACGCCCGGCCGATACCAGATGGAGTTCCGCCCGCAGGAAGCGGTAACTGAGGATCCGACCGTCGAAATCACTGCCTACGTCGAAGGCGAATCGCCCGAGACGTGGACGGTCGACGCGACGGGTCTCAACATCTCCGAGTTCCAGATCGACGGCGAAACGGTCAGCGAGGTCCAGGGTAACACCCGGCCTGACCTGACCTCTGTCCTCACTGCTCCGTACGAGGACGGCGTCCCGATCAACAACGGTCGTGTCCGCCTCGCTCGAACGTACGGTACCACGAGCGACGCGCGCAACGAGACTGACGCCCGAACGTCGAACGTCAACGACGGGGAGTACACCTTCTCCAACGTCGACGTTGGCCCGCGCGGGGTCGACCAGGACAACGACGGTATCGGTGAGATAACCGCCGACCTGACGTTCACCGGCTACCAGTACGTCGACGCCGACACCGACCAGGCGCTTGAGCGCAACGAAGTCGATCGCGCTGCACTCGAAACCCTGAACATCGCTCCGCGGTCGATGAACATCATCTTCGATCCGGAGAACACCAGCGTCTACTCCGGCCACCGAACCAACGACTTCGGTCAGCCGGCGTTCACGCTCACGAAAGGGATGGAATACGAGCAGCTCGCATTCCATCTTGAGTACTCGAACGGCACGGCTGTTGACCTGACGCAAGGTATGGGCAACAGCACTGTCAGCCTGAATGCGCTCGCCGAGGAGGGACTGATCGACATCACCGGTCCCCAGCAGGAGGGCATTCCGAACACCGCTTCGGTCCTGTTCGACGAGGACGCCAGTAACGCTAGCCAGGGTTACTACGTCATCGACGACATCTCGAACACCTACTGGATGGACACCGACGACGCCGGCTCTGACGCGAAGAGCTGGGGTTCGGAACTGAACGAAGATGGTGTCTTCGCGTTCGACGATCCGGACGCGGCTGACGATCCGTACCGTCCGATGGACACCTACCGGCTCAACATCGAGACGGCCGACCGTAGCTTCGCCTCGTGGCAGAACGAGTCCACTGGCTACATCGACGTCGCAGAGCCGAAGGTCGACACCACCATCCTCGCTGCCTCGGACGCACCCGACAGCGAAATCGACCACGTCCCCGGTGAGGACGCATTCACGGCCCTGACCGACGTCGACAACGTCACGGCCGAGATCGACCGCTGGTACCGTGTCGAAGGGCAGCTGACTGACTACTTCGGCACGCCGATCAACGGCTCCGAGTTCTCGGAGACGACTGTCGATCACGCCTTCGATTGGGAAGGTACCGACGGTGACGGTAACACGGCTCCGTTCGACAGCGACGACGCCGAAGTCGTCTTCCACGACACGCTCAATAACAAGCTCGGCGAAGGTGACGCTGACAGTGACGCACTCGCTCTGAACAACGAGAGCGGGATGTTCACCTTCGACGTCAAGCCGACCCAGGCTGACGAGAACGGCATGTTCGACATGGAGTACAACGTCTCCATCCAGAACGCCGCTGACGAGTTCTGGGCCTCGGACAGCCAGGGTGCACCGAACGCTGTCTTCGAGGACAGCCCGATCGGTACGCGCCCGCTGGTCGAAGTCTACGACCAGTCCGGTGCCAAGCTCCCGGTCGACGAGGAGACTGGTAACAAGATCCTCGCGAACGACGTGACCCAGACGATCCGGATCGAAGCGTTCCCGTCCGACGAGAACGACCTCTCGCTGCCGCGACGGACGTTCCGGATCAACACGAGCGAGGACCCGGTCAACCAGAACACCATCAACACGCTCACCGAACTGCAGAACGCGAGCGTGCTGGTGACGGACAACGAGGACTACCTCAACATCCCGTACAGCGACGGTCAGGTCGGGTACCTCACGGTGACCCCGACTGGTACGGGTGAAGAGGTCATCACGCTGCGTGATGACAACATGAACAGTGTCCTCAACATCGAAGGCGAGGAGATCGTCTTCGACGTCCTGCGTTCGAACAAACGCGCGAACATCGCGCTCAACACCGAGTCGGTCACGCCCGGTAGCTCCGTGACGGTCACGGTGACCGAAGCGGCAACCGGCGACGCGATCGGTCGCGCTGGCGTCACGCTGTCGGACACTAACGGCAACGCGATCTCCGACGTGACGACCAACGCCAGCGGTATGGCGACCATCAGCGTGCCCGAGAGCGCACAGCTCGGTGAGTACAGCCTGGAGACCCGACCGGCTGGCTACCAGCCGATCGTCCAGAGCTTCCAGGTCCGCTCGCCGGCCCAGCTCGACACGGACCTCGAACTGTTCGCCCAGAGCGGACAGGTCGTCTCCGGCACGAGCTCGGCTGACGAAGGCACGACCTACACCATCGAAGTCAGCGGCCCCGGCTACCTCGAAGACGCCGAGGCCGAGGTGCAGGCCGACGGCACCTTCTCGGCTGAGTTCGACCTGAGCTCGCTGAGCGCTGGCGACGAAGTCACGGCGCGAATCGCTGGCGTCGACTCCGTCAGCTTCACGCTGCAGTCGCCGCCGACGGCGACGGTCACCATGAACCCGCAGGTTAGCCAGAACGGTGAGATCGTCACCGTGGACGAGGTCTTCCTGCCAGAGGGTGGCTACGTCGTCATCCACAACGTGAGTTCCGGCGACGTCATCGGCCACACGGCCTACTTCGAACCCGGAACCTACGAGGACGTTGACGTCCTGCTCGACCAGCGCCTCGCTGGCGGACAGAACAACGTCCAGGCGATGCCGCACATGGACACCAACGGCGACGAAGTCTACGACTTCCCGGACGCTGACGGCCCGTACACGGCCGACGGTGCCCCGGTGACCGACAACGCCATCGTGTCCGTGCAGCGACAGCCGACGACGACGACGCCGCCGACGACGACGACGCCGCCGACGACGACGTCGACGGACACGCCGACGGACACGCCGACCGAAGACGACGACACCGGTGACGGGGACGGCCCCGGCTTCGGTATCGCTGTCGCACTGGTCGCGCTCCTCGGCGCTGCCCTGCTGGCGGTTCGCCGTAACAACTAAGTCGGCCTAGCCGACTCCTGACGTTCTTTATTTTTTCACGCCCCACAGCGGCAGCACTCTCCTGTCGAGTACCGCAGCGGCGTGATGGCACGGTTGGGCGAGTGCCGATGGGAGCAGTTGGACGCGTGTCGTCTACTCCGTGAGTGTCACGGGGACAGATCCGTTGGCGATCACCCAACGATTGCAGAGGGAAGTCACGTAACCCCTCAAGGTTGGTGTACGGTCGACTCTCGATGCAGCCTCGGCGACTCGAAGACGCCGCCGACGGACACCCCAGTCGCGCCTCACTGGCGGTTCGTCGCACTCCGCGCTTCGTTTTTCGAGTCGCTCTTGTGGCTCACTCTCCCATTGACATGTCGGCCACCATCGTCCACGTTAGAGACACCTTTCAGTCGCGTCTCGTACTTCCCCAGCACGAACGCCTCTCGTCTCGCGGCGGCAGTGGCCAGCCGACCTCCTATCGAGCGTATCGGTGGTACTGGAGGGAGGACGACGGCGGGGATCGTCGAATCGGCCACGTGAACTGTCGTGGGTGATCAGCGCGGTGTGATAGAGACCCGAAATCAGGAGGCGACAGTCGCGAGGGCGGCGCTGTCTCGGAGCGCGAACAGCAGGAGGTTGTTGACGGCGGGTCCGAGTCCCAGCGCGATGATGGCGGCGAACGCGAGGTTGCCGCGGACGGGGTCGGATTCGAGATAGTCGGCGAAGGCGACGACGACGATGACGGCGATCGCGAGCTTGACGAGGACGAACAGCCAGCCGACGCCGATCGTCTCGGCGACGGGGAGCTGGCCGGCCAGATCCATGATCGTCCGCGGGAGCGGTGAGCGCTCGCTGGTTTCGAGGATGTCGATACCGACGGCGGTCGTGATCCCGTCGAGGGCGTGCGCGAAGATGACGAGGCCGCCGAGCAGCTTCGCCCGGGCGACGACGCCCGTGGCAGTGTAGGCGATCGTGAAGTAGACGCCGATCGTGACGGGGACGGTGATCACCAGCGCGGCGGCCGACCAGAACGGCTCGACGCCGACGAACGCCTCGCGCCAGGCGGCAACGCCGAGCAGTCCGAGCAGGACGGCAGTGCCGGCCAGTCCCAGAAAGAGCGCGACGTTGTCGTCTTCGTCGGGGTTGACCGAACTCCCGAACGCCAGGAACGTCCAGACGGCCCCGAGCGCGACGAACGTAGTCAGGTAGACCATCGGTGCGCCAAACAACGGTTCGGCCCAGGCAGGGTAGACGTCGACGGCGGGTTCGAGCTGGTAGAAGACGTGCGCGCTCGCGCCGACGGCCATCCACGGCGTGAACGCGAAGACGTGTCGTTGTTCGACGCGCGGCGCGAGCGAGACCAGAAAGGAGGCCACGGTCGCGGCCGCGACGACGACGGCGATTACGTAGGGAAGCGGGGGTACGACGAGCCCACTCGGGAGCAGCGGCATGTACACTGACGCGCACGCGACGGTGGAAAGGATGTCGGTTGGACGTGAGACGGGTTTGGCCGCCCAAACAGGGCGGCTGACCGGGCGAGCGTTTTTGCTGGCGGCAGTCGTCGGTTGCAGCATGAACGAGTCCGAGGTAGCGGCACGGATCGAACACACCGTCCTGGGGCCGACGACGACTGACGAGGACGTGCTCACCGTCCTCGACGCGGCCATCGACGAGGGGATGCGAGCCTGTGTTCCCCCGTGTTTCGTCTCGATGGCGAGCGACTACGCTCCCGGCGTTTCGCTCTCGACAGTCGTCGGGTTTCCTCACGGCCAGCACACCTCCGAGACCAAGGCTGCGGAGGCCGAGCATCTCTCCGAGGCCGGCGCGGACGAACTCGATGTCGTCTGTAACGTCGGCTATTTCAAGGTCGGCGACGACGAGGCGTTTCGTCGCGATCTGGAGGCGGTCGTCGCTGCTACCGCACGCCCAGTGAAGGTGATCATCGAGACGCCGTTGCTCGAGGAGAGTGAGAAACACCGTGCGTGTCAGGCGGCAGTCGACGTGGGCGCGGACTACCTCAAGACCGCGACTGGATTTTCCGATGGCGGCGCGACCGTCGACGACGTCGAGTTGATGGCGTCGTATCTGCCCGTGAAGGCCTCGGGCGGGATCGATACGTGGGAGAAAGCGAGAGCGATGTTCGACGCGGGGGCCGAACGGATCGGCGCGTCTTCGGGTGTGGCGATCCTCGAAGCGTTCCGGCGCGTCTAGAGTCGACGGAACAGGACGACCCCACCGCCAGCCGCGGCGGTGACTGCAAGCCCGCCACCGGCCAGCACGACGACTGGGAGGTCGTCGCTCCCGTCGTCGCTCGATCGCAGTCCGAGGTAGCTCTCGACGTAGTCGACGTCGAGCGAGTCGAACGACCAGTCACCCTCACCGCCGAGGGTGATCACGGTCTCCTCGTCGACGAGTGCGAGTTCCTCGACGTCGCTGACGTCGGCGTCACTCGGGACGGCGTTTTCCATGCGAACGATCGTCTGACTCCCGTCGAGGCTGGTGTAACTCCCGTCGATCGACGCGAACGGTTCGGGGAGCTGGCTGCTGAGTGCTGACGCGTTCTCGACAGCAACTGCGCCCTCGTAGGTCACGCGTTCGTCGACCGAGAGGTCCATCCGGGCGCGCGTGAAGTTGGCCGCTTCGACCGCGTCAATCGTCTCGGTGAGTCGAGCCGTCTCGGTTCCGTACTCGCTGAGCGTCTCGTTGTACGATTCGAGCGCGCTCTGCAGGAGATCGTCGTCGGCGACGGTCATCGAGCCGTCGATCTCGACGCGATCACCGGTCGTCCCGATGTCGAGTGAGGCTGCCGTCGAAGCCGGCACGGGACCGTCGCGGGCCTCCAGTTCGTCGACGTAGCTCGCCCAGTTGGTCGTCTCGCTGTCGACTGTCCCGTTCAGCTGGGCGGTCGACCCGCTGGTGGTGAACGCGAGATCCCACTGGGTCGACTGCTGGAGGTTTGCGGCGCGACTCGCTTCGACCTGGGTCTGTAACTGTTCGGCCAGTTCCTCGGGCGAGGAGCCGAACGGACCACCGACGGCCATCTCGGGACCGCCCGGCATGCCGCCGCGCTCGTTCGAGACCTGCCCGAGCAGTTCGAGGAAGCCGGCGTACGCCAGCGTGAGGTCGTCCCTGCCCTCGAGGCTGACGTTCCACGTGGCGCTCGTCTCGCCACCCGCCGAGACCAGCTGGGCCTCGACTCGCGAGAGGGTCACGTTCTCGACGTGTGCGGCGAGGTCGCTGGCCTGCGCCTCGCTGACGTTCGCGCTGGACATCGTCAGTCCCCGGACGATCGCCTCGGATATCGCCGCGTCAACGCCGTCGTATGTGACCGTGTAGGAGAGATCGAGACGGTTCTCGTCGCTCAGAGCGTAGTTCTCGACCGTGACCGAACAAGAGGTGTCATTTGCGGTGCAGAACTCACGTTCGAGCGTCTCACGGGCGGTGTCGCGGCTGTCCCATCCCTCGGTCGGGTCCTCGCCGTAGCGATCCTGGAGGACGTACGACTCCTCGACGGCGAGTGTGTAGCTGCCGTCGGATTCGGTGAGGACGACGTGGTGGTTCCGATCGGCTCCCAACCCGATTGCCGTCTCGACGCCGGCCGAGCCGTTCGACTCCAGGGTGGTGGGCGTCGTCTCGACGAACCCGCTCGTGCCGGCGTACTGGACCATCGAGAGTGCCCTGGCCTCGCCGTCGAGAGCCATCGCCGCGTCGACGGTCAGCGATCCTCGGTTTTCGGTTTCGTTGCTGACGCTCTCTATGTCGGCGTCGAGACTGGTGAGCCAGTCCGGCTGTGGCGTCGAGAGCGTGCCGTTGGCGGCGATCTCGTCCGGGCTGGCCCACAGGGTCACCTCGCCGGTCGTGTTGGCGTCGACTTCCTCGCCGTCGATCCGGACGTGTGCGAGACCTTCGGAGACGTCGACGCCAGCGTGACCGCTCGGGATCGAGTGGTCTCCGGTCGGCTCTTCGTAATCGTAGACGAGCACGACGTCACCGTCGTCGGTGACATAGGCCTCGTCGGCTGCTGTCGCGTTGGTCGTTTCCGTCTCGTTGGTTGCGTTCGTCTCGTTTGCCGCCTGCGCGGCGGTGGACGGTGCGCCGCCACCGTCGCTGGGGCCGGCGGCGGCGACGCTCGCGATTCCGCCGACCGCCGACGCCAGCAGGACGGCGACTAACAGGAGGGCTGTCACTCTCTTGGACGTCATACATTCCGACAACTTCGCTCCGACAAAATAATGGTTCCGTTCTGTCAACCGCGTCACTCATCCGGTGGCGGTCGTCCCGTTCCAGCCGGTGATGACGTATGGTTTGTCGACCTGCTCGTCCAGCAGCGAGTCGACGGGCGCGTAGTCGTCGGTCAGGATCGGAACGTCACCGGTCGGGACCGTCTCGGCCCGCCGGTAGCGTTCGATCTCCTCGCTGAGATCGAGACCGATATCGCGGCGGTCGTTCAGCCGCTGGAGGTCAGCCTGGGTGAAATCGGCGTGCTTGGTGGCGACCAGTTCGATGTTCTGGAGGTTCGGGGTATCGGCGGTCGGGAACGTGTAGAGGTGGGGGTAGGTGGTGTCGACGGTCTTGATCATCGCGCGGTAGAACGCCGAGCCCTCGCCCGAGCGCGCGGAGATGATGTTCGCCATGAGGACGCCGTCCTCGTCGAGTTTCGAGCGTGTGAGTTCCACGAACTCTCTGGTAGTGAGGTGGAACGGGACCTGGTCGGCCTGGAAGGCGTCCAGAATGATCACGTCGTAGGTCCGGTCGGTCGACTGGAGGAACTCACGGCCGTCGGCGACGTGGACCTGCAGGCGGTCGCTCTCCTGCAAGCCGAAGTATCGCTCGGCGGTGTCGACGACCTGCGGGTCGATCTCGACGGCGTCGACGGTGACGTTGGGATACTCTTCGACGTAGCGCTGTGGACCGGTGAACCCGCCGCCGCCGATGAACAGCACGCGGTCGACGTCGTCGGTCAGCAACATCGGGAGGTGCATGTACGGCGCGTAGTCGAAGACGTAGCCCTCGCGGCCGTCGACGTAGGTCGCGCTCTGGGGGACGCCCCCGATGTACATCGTTCGAACGCCCTCGTCCTGGCGGACTTCGAGGTCGGAGTAGGCGGTCTGGGTCTCGTAGATCGTGTCGCCAGTCATCGGGGGACCGGCGACGACGAGAGATCCCGCGAAACCGACGGCGACGATCGCGAGACCGACGGCGGCGACAGTCGGCGGTTCGGTATCGCCGACCAGCACGGCGACGACGATCAGCGGCAGCGCGAGCAGTAGCGCGACTTCGCCGACTGGGAACGCCGGGATGAGCAGAAAGGTCGCGCCGAACGCGCCGACGATCGAGCCGATCGTGCCCACGGCGTAGACCCGTCCCGAGGCGCTGCCGTGGCTCTCGGCGGCCGACTGCTCGGCCGCGAAGGGGCTGATCACACCCAGGAGGAACGTCATCGGGCCGAACAGCAGCGTCACGGGGAGGATCGCAGCGTAGCGCGGCTCGACGAGATTCAGCGTATCGAACCACGTGATGACGACGTCCCCGCCGACTGCGACCGCCGCCACCGAGACCGCTGCGACTGCCGAGAGGATTGCCAGTGCCTGATTGCTCGCGTGAGTCGCGGCGTAGCGCCCGCCGAGTGCGTAGCCCAGGCTCAACGCTGCGAGGAAGACGCCGATGATCGATCCCCAGGTGTAGACCGACGAGCCGAACGCGGGCGCGACCATCCGGCCCGCCAGGATCTCCAGGCCCATGCTGGCGACCCCGGAGGCAAAGACCGCGGATTCGGGTCGAATCTGTGGATACCGGCGGGACACGTCGGTGTGTAACGGCCGGGACTGTTTATACTCAGTGTGCTAGTGGTCGCTCTCCCCTCGATTCAGTGCGTCGGCGACACCAGATGGAGACCGACGATGCCGACGACGATCAGCGAGACGAACAGGAGGCGGGCAACCGTCGCCGGTTCGTCGAACAGCGCGATCCCCAGGAGTGCCGTGCCAACGGCGCCGATTCCAGTCCAGACCGCGTAGGCCGTCCCGATCGGGATCGTCTGGGTCGCCTTCGCCAGCAGGACCATGCTGATCGCCAGGGCGACGACGGTCGCCACGGTTGGGGCGGGCTTCGTGAGGCCGTCGGAGTAGGCCAGTCCGATCGCCCACGCGACCTCGAAGAGGCCGGCGACGACGAGGAGGAGCCAGGACATCTACGTTTCGTGTCGTGGGTCTGGGCGGCTATGGGTTGTGATTTCGTATGGAGAGATTGTGGCGTGTGCGGTCGCGAGTCTCGTCTCGCGGCGACTTCACGCGAGGGACGAACGAGGAAGCCTCGCGACCGAGTGAGTCGGTTGGGGAGGGCGTGGCGCTGTTGTTGTGCGGTTGGGGGTGGGGACTGAAAGGGGCCGACTCTCGGCGAAGGCCGGCTCGAAGGCTGCGGCTCGCTGCGGTCCTCGCCTTGGGGCTGCGGTCCTTACGTCGTGGTCCGAGAGAGCAAAGCTCTCTCGTCATCACGAAAGGCGCAAGCGCCTTTCGAACGACCTCGCTCTACGAGCCGGCCGCCCCTTTCAGTCCCACCCACAGCAGGCCACGTCCTCCCCAGCCGATTCCTTCGCTCGCAGCGCTCGCTCAGTCATCCCTCGCGCGCTGCTGGCTCACCACGACCGGTTCGCCAGCACGCGCCGGATGATTAGTCTGTTCTTATTGCAGGCCAATCCGTCGCGCTTTTGGCCGCGCACACGTTGAGAAGAAACAACAGAGACGTTCCAGCATGGCCCGTTATCACATCGAGACGTACGGGTGCACCTCCAATCGAGGTGAGACCCAGCAGATCGAGCGCGCACTCCGCGAGGGTGGCCACCACCCCGCCGAGGGACCCGAACAGGCCGACGTCGCCATCCTCAACACCTGCACGGTCGTCGAGAAGACCGAGCGCAACATGCTCGCGCGGGCCGAAGAGCTAGACGAGCAGACCCCGGCGGACCTGGTCATCACGGGCTGTATGGCCCTGGCCCAGGGCGAGGAGTTCGAGGATGCGGGCGTCGACGCCGAGATCCTGCACTGGGACGAGGTGCCCGACCACGTCCTCAACGGCGAGTGTCCGACCGTCACCCCGGACACCGACCCCGTGCTCACAGGGGTGACGGGCATCCTCCCCATCGCCCGCGGGTGTATGAGCGATTGCTCCTATTGCATCACCAAGCAAGCGACGGGCAAGATCGACTCGCCCACAGTGGACGAAAACGTCCGGAAGGCCCGCGCGCTGGTCCACGGCGGCGCGAAAGAAATTCGAATCACAGGCCAGGACACGGGCGTCTACGGCTGGGATATCAATCAAGGCGAGAGCCTGCTGCCCGAACTCCTCGATCGCATCTGCACCGAGATCGAGGGCGACTTCAGGGTCCGATTAGGAATGGCCAACCCTGGCGGCGTCCACGGGATTCGCGAGGAACTTGCCACGGTCTTCGCCGAACACGGGCAGATCTACAACTTCCTGCACGCGCCAGTCCAGAGCGGGTCGGACGACGTGCTGGCGGACATGCGCCGCCAGCACCAGGTCGCCCAATACCGCGAGATAGTCGAGGCCTTCGACGCCCATCTCGACTACTGGACCCTCTCGACGGACTTCATCGTCGGCTTCCCCACGGAGGGCCCCGAGGACCACGAGGCGAGCATGGACCTCATCCGGGAGACGCGACCCGAGAAGCTCAACGTCACGCGCTTCTCGAAGCGGCCTGGCACCGACGCCGCGAAGATGAAAGGCCTGGGCGGCACGCTCAAGAAGGAGCGTTCGAAGGCCATGAGCGAGCTAAAGATGGACGTCGTCGGCGAGGCCTACGAGGCGATGGTCGGGACCGAGCAAACAGTTTTGTTGACCGAGGACGGGACCGACGAGTCGCTGGTCGGTTACGACGAGGCCCACCGCCAGGTCGCGCTCCCGAACGCACAGTTACAGGGCTTGGAGATCGGCGATTTCGTCGACGTCGAGATCACGGGCCACAACACCGTCTACGCGATGGGTGCGCCGAAGCAGCCCGACCTGATCGAACAGTAGTCACAGATCCCGATACGGCCGTGTCTCGACGGTACGAGGAACGAAAAAATCGTGTCGATTGAATCGTCCACCCCAGCAGATACTTACTCGGAGATCCACTCGATGTTGGCGTCGATACAGCCACTATCGAGGGCACTGGATGCCGCTGCGAGCTCCTTGACGCTCTCTTTGTCCGGGCCGAAGATCTGGTAGAGATGCGTGTCGGCGACGATCTCGCCATGGACCTCGTCCTCGGCCGCGGTAGACGTCTCGCTCGTTGAGACCGCGTCCGGGTTCTCGAATTTGTTGATGTTGAATATGTAGACAGCCCCGTCTGCATCTTCGAACGACGCACTGACGCTCGAAAATCGCTCACTCTCGGACGTCGCCGCTTCACCGATCTGCTCGTAGTCGTCGCTGTCGGGCAGCGCGCCCTCCAGGTCGTCGGGCGTACCGCACCCGCCACCGCCGTTTCCGTTGCCGTTTCCACTACCGCTACCCCCACCAATGCAGCCAGTCAACCCGACGACCGTCGCCGAGCCTACTGCTGCGATGAAGTTACGTCGCTGCACATCTCACACTGATCGGATTTTGTTATTAACACTTTCGAACTACAAAAAAGATACGAAAAGATAATTTCCAATCCCGATAGGCGTGGTGTTCACGAGATCGTATATAAATTTCTTCCGGTAAGACACTGCGAGAAATGGCCGGGGGCAGTGTCTACACAGCGATCTGGTCTACGTCTGGAGTTGCCAGACGCGCACGTCGTCGATCGTCTCCTCGATGTCGAGATCGCGGACACTGGTCCCGCTGGTCGTGATGAGTTTGCGGGCGGCGGCGACGCCGGCTTTCAGTGCCGTCTCGTCGCTCCAGCCCTGCTGGTGGGCCCACAGGATCGCTCCGAACATGGCGTCACCGGCGGCGACGACGTCTACAACGTCGACGTCGGGCGCGGGCGCGAACAGCGTCTGCTCGCCACTGACGATCATCGACCCTTCCTCGCCCATCGTCGCGATGACGCGTTCGAATCCGCGCTTCTGGAGTTCGATGGCGGCTTCCTCGCAGGCGTTGATCGAGTCGATCTCGATTCCGGTCGCCTCCTGCAGATGGGTCTCGTTCGGCCGGCAGTACTCGTAGCGCTCTTCGAGCTGGTCGAGAATGTCGCCGTGGACGTCGACCGCTGTCTCCCAGTCACCCGCGGCCGCGATCCGATCGACGTCGGCGGCGTCCATGCCCGGTGGCAGACTCCCGCCGATGTAGACGGTCTCGGGGTCGTGTTCGACGACGGTCTCGACGAGGTCGTCGATCAACTCTTCGGAGGCGGCCGGACCGCTCTGGGTTAGCTGATAGCGGACGCGTTCGGTTTCGGCGGGGTCGTCGACGCGGTTGGTCTGGATCGCCTCCTCGCTGTAGGCGTGGATCGTCGTGTTCAGCCGCGTCGGTCCGTCGGTCGTCTCCTCGAAGTCCGTCGGGACGTCGAACTCGGCGAGGTTCTGCTCGATGAAGTAGCCCGTGAATCCACCCACGATGCCGGTCGCGAGTGTCTCCCCGTCGAGTGCGCGAACGAGCTGTGAGACGTTGACACCGTTGCCGCCCGAGTCGAAGCGTGTCTCCTCCCCTCGCTGGACGCTGTCGGGTTCGAGTGGCTCCTCGAGCGTGATGACCTGGTCGACCGCCGGGTTCGGCGTGACTGTGAGAATCATTGCCAGTACTATCTTGTTGGGACGAACGACGATTAAACCTTCTCAGGCCGCGTCGTCGGTGACGTCCGTCGAGGAAACCATACCGACGTAGTCGCCGTGGTCGTCGATGACGGGCAGGTGTTTGATCCCGTAGGTGGTCATCATCGCCGCCGCCTCGCCGAGTTCGAGGTTGGTCGCCACGCGCTCGACGGGCGAGGTCATCACGTCGGCCACGGTGACTTCGGTGGGGTCGCGGCCGTCGGCGACCACGGTCACGACGTCAGAGTTGGTGATGATCCCCGCCTGGGAGCCGGGGACGAACAGGGCGTTGATGTTCTGCTCGGAGAGGTGTTCGGCGGCGTCCTGGACCGAGGCCTTCTTCGAGATCGTCTCCAGCGGCGTCGACATGACGTCCTCGACGCGCGTTCGCGTTTCGGGTGACATACAACGTCCGTCGGTGGCCACCGTGTTCGGTGTTTCGCTCTCGCTCCCGGCCGGCGCACGTCAGGAGTCGGCGTCTTCGACGCCGGTCGCGCCGATGTACTCCTCCAGCAGTGTCGGGAACTGGCCGCCGCGGACGTATCGCAGGCCGAAGCGATCGGCCCACGAGATGATCCCGCGGTCTTCGGTGACGACGCCGGCGTTCAGTTCCTTGGCCAGCACCAGCAGGTCGAAGTCCTCCCGGGAGTCGAGCACGCCCTGTCTGAGCGCCCGGCGATACTTGTCCCGCATGTCCGAGAGCACCTTGTCGGCCTCGGTCATGTATGCCGCCGAGTCGTCCTCGTCGGTGTCCAGATCCTCGGGGTCGAGTTGCTCGACTTTCCGGAGGGCTTGCTCGGAGACGCGCAGGCCGCGGTCGACCCGGTCGCTCATCTCGTCGACGAACTCGTAGACCAGGTCGGCCGGCAACGTGACGCCGTAGCGGTCGGGGCTCTTGCGGACGACCCAGGTGTCGAGTTTCGAGATCGTGTCCGCCGAAACGTCACGATCGCGGAGCATCGTCACGAGTTCGTCGTGGATCGACGGCGGCATGTGACAGGAGATGTTCAACTCCAGGCGCGCCGTCGCGATCAGCTCCAGCAGCCGCACGATTGCGTCTTCGAGGTCTTCGCCATCTGCGCGAATCTCCTCGGTGAGAAACAGCGACGTGTCGAGCACGAACTGCTGGCGCGGCGGTCTCTCGCGCATGGCCGAGTATTGACGGCCGAGGGATATATGCCTACCACCCTGTTCGATCCGATTCTGAATCCTGGGGGCTGCGTGTCACCACCCTCGCCCCCTCTTTTTTCGTCGCAGCGCCCTTCCATTCAGGTATGGACGACCAGGAGTGGTTCGACCGCCTGGAGACGGCCGCCGACGAACCCGGCGAGCTGTTCGAACACTTCGAGACGCGGTCGGCCCGCGGGCTAACCTTTCAGGTCCTGTCCGACGCGCGCCACGGGCTCGACCGCGGGACGGTACTCGTCGAGGAGACCGGCGAGGTCGTTCCCGGGTATCCCTCGATTCCGCGGATCCTCGTCCTCGATCCGGGCGTTCGATCGTTCTTTCCCGACGCCGAGCGGATCGCCGTCGAGGAGAAACTCAACGGCTTCAACGTCCGCGTTGCCAGGGTCGACGGCGAGGCGCTGGCGTTCACCCGCGGCGGGTACGTCTGCCCGTACACGACCGCCCGCGCCCGCGACCTGCTCTCCCCGGCAGCGTTCTTCGACGACAACCCCGATCTGATCCTCTGTGCGGAACTGATCGGTCCCGAGACGCCCTACACCTCCCACGACTACCCTGACATCGAGTCCGACGCGATCCGGGTGTTCGACGTGCGCGAGCGCCACTCGGGCGACCCACTGCCCGTCGAGCGCCGTCGCGAACTCTGCCGGGAATACGGCTTCGAACAGCCTCCGTTCTTCGGGTGGCACGACCCGGCCACGGCCGCCGCGGCCGTCGAAGATGTGCTCGCCGATCTCGACGCGGACGAGCGTGAGGGGATCGTGATGAAAGCACCCAGCGGAGCCCGGATGGTGAAGTACACGACGCGGGCTCAGCACCACAACGAACTCGCCTTCGCGTTCTCGCTACCCTACGAGCACGGGCGGGACTTCCTGTTCTCGCGACTCCTCAGAGAGGCCTTCCAGGCGGCCGAGTTGGAGGACGACCCCGAGCGTCTGCGCCAGCGGGCCCGGGAGCTGGGCGAGTCGATCCTGTTGCCCATGGTCGAGACGATCGACGCGATCGCCGACGGCGAGACCGTCGGCGAGGACCACACCGTCCGGGGCGACCCCGAGCGGATCGACGCACTGCTCGACCACCTCCGGGAATTTTCCCTGACGCTGGAGACTCTTGAGGATCGCCGCGAGGACGGCGAGCGCGTCCTCACCTTTCGGAAGGTCTCGCCGTCGACGGTCGATCGGATCGACTACTACCTCGACGGAGGCGTCGTCGACGAGTGACCGCCCTCCGGTGCGCAAGGACACTCCGCCCTATCCGAGCGCGACAGGGACGAAGATCACCGCGAGCAACAGCACCACGAGGGCGGTCCCGACGCTGGCCGTGACCGCCCAGCCGACCGTTTCGGTCGACTCGACGCCCAGTCGGTCGGCCGTGTCGGTCGCGCCGAGGCGGAGGATTCGACCGCCGTCCAGCGGCCACAGCGGCAGGCAGTTGAACAGCGCGACCTGCACGTTCAGCCAGGTCAGCCAGTAGGCGACGTTCGCCAGCGTGAACGTCGCCCCGCCCAGCACCGCGAGCGGTCCCTCCAGCGTGAACGCGGCGGTCGTCGGGTCCAGAAAGCCCGCGAAGTTGTACGGCGCGACCCCGACCAGCGCCGCCAGCGGAAGGGTCAGAAACGTCACCAGTCGCCCAAGGAGCGAGCGCTCGCCCGAGATTCCGCCGCCGCCGAGCACCGAGAGGTATCGATCCGCCGGGTAGGCCCCGACGCCGAAGTCCGTCACGAGGAGGCCGCTCGTCCCCGGATCGACCGCGATGCCGAGCAGGAGATCACCACCTGAGCCGCGCTGTGGCCGGACGTCGTAGCGCTGTCGAGCACCGCCGACGTAGGCCGTCACCTCCAGCGAGGCGTCCGCGCTGGCGTTTTCGAGCACTGCCTGTAGATCGTCCAGATCCAGGATCCGGCGACCCTCGATGCTGGTGAGAACGACTTGCTCCTCGGCGGGTGCGCCTGCGGCAGCCAGCCCACCGTCGTCGAGCACCGTCCCCGAGAGGCCGATCGGCGACGTGACTGGCCCCGCGTCGGTCGAGAGTCGCGCGACGCTGTGGTTTCGCAGAGCTGCTCGGAATTCCCGCTCGGTCCGGACGGTGGTTCCGTTGACGGCCGTGATGATCGTCCCCCGAGAGCGGTCGAGCGGCCCGCTCGCGCGAACGACGGTCACGCGCCGCTCGACCGTAGCGGAGGGTTCGTCGGCACGTTCGACCTCGACCGTCGGGCCTGCGGTGTCGAGTGCGCGTTCGAGGTCGCTGTCGTTCGTGATCGGCTGGCCGTCGATGCCGGTGATGACGTCGCCGCGCTGGAGGTGGCCGTCGGCGGGTGCGTCGGCGAAGACGCCACCGACTGCGACGCCAGCGACGGGTATGATCGCGCCGAGCAGGACGACCAGCAGTCCGAAGGTGGCCGCGGCGACGACGAGATTCGAGGCCGGGCCGGCCGCGAACATTCGAATCCAGCTCGCGGGTTCGCCCTCTCGCTCTTCGTCGGGCTGGACGAACGCACCGATCGGGAGGACCGTCAGCAGGACCAGGCCGACGTCTCTGACGGCGATGTCCTCGACGCGACAGAGCACGCCGTGACACCCCTCGTGGACGACGAGTCCGACGAGCAACGCCAGCACGAGTTCGGGCGCGGCCGCAAGCGGCAGAAACTCGTTCACCCCCGGGACGACCAGGATCGTGGTCGGCTGTCGGACCGGACTGCCTCCGGGATCGAGGATCGTGACGACCGCGGCAAGGACGACCCCGAGCGCCATCACGGCCCCCAGCAGCGCGACGACGACGCTCGCGACAGTCCCGAAGATACGCCAGATCCGCCGCGGCCGTGCGAGAACGTCCAGCGCCGCTCGAAGGCGCGTCGATCGGAGCGTCACGAACGGGCCCGATACCTCGATCCCGTCCGGCAGACGCCCGGTTCGGTCGAGTGCGACGGCGACGACGGTGAACGCGACGACACTGCCCAGAACCCACCACAGCAGTTCCATCGAGCGTGTGCTCTCGGTCCCGGGGCAAAAATCCGCGGTGTTCGAGGTCAGCTAGAATATCGTTCCACATCTCTCTGGATCGATATATAGCGATACAGCGATTCAGGCTCCCGAACCCGGAGAAAGTTTATGATCGATGGCCCGCTACGCTCGCCCATGAGCCGGGACCGAGCCGTCCTCGAACGCGCGATCGAACGCGGCGAACGCGAGGGCGGCAGCGTCGAGTTCAAAGAGCGGCTCAGCAAAGACCTGCACGCCGCTGACGGTCGCTTCGAGAGCCTCGCAGCGCAACTGCGCCACCGCGTGCTCTCGGGTGACGGCGAGGCCACCTACGTCGTCGGCGTCACCGACGACGGCGGCATCGCCGGGATCGATCCCGACACCTTCTCCGAGTCGATGGACGTCCTCTCGCTGTTGGCCGAAGAGGCCGGCGCACACATCGAAGACGTCCAGACCTGGAGCGCCGACGAGCGGGGCGGCATCGTCGGCGTCGCCGAGATACGAGAGGGAACAGTGTTGACTGACGACGAGCACATCGTCGTCGGGACAGCGGGCCACGTCGACCACGGCAAGTCCACGCTCGTGGGCTCGCTCGTCACGGGCCAGGCCGACGACGGCCAGGGCGGCACTCGCTCGTACCTGGACGTCCAGCCCCACGAGGTCGAGCGCGGCCTCTCGGCGGACCTCTCGTACGGCGTCTACGGCTTCGACGACGACGGTCCGGTTCGGATGGACAACCCCGACCGCAAGACTGACCGCGCTCGTGTCGTCGAGGAGTCGGATCGACTCGTGAGTTTCGTCGACACCGTCGGCCACGAGCCGTGGCTGCGCACCACGATCCGGGGTATCGTCGGCCAGAAACTCGACTACGGCCTCTTGACTGTGGCCGCCGACGACGGCCCGACCAAGACGACACGCGAGCACCTGGGTATCCTGCTGGCGACCGACCTGCCGACGATGGTCGCGATCACGAAGACCGACCTGGTCGACGATGATCGACTCGCCGAGGTCGAACGCGAGGTAGAGCGACTCCTGCGCGATGCGGAGAAGACACCCCTCCCCGTGGAACGCCACGGCGTGGACGCCGCCGTCGAGGAGATCTCCGAGACTGTGGTCCCGATCCTCCGAACGTCGGCGGTCGAGGAGGTCGGGCTCGACCAGCTGGACGAACTGTTCGAGCGTCTGCCGAAGACCGAGACGGCCGCCGACGGGCAGTTCAAGATGTACGTCGACCGCTCCTACAAGGTGACCGGCGTCGGCGCGGTCGCCTCGGGGACGATCAAGTCCGGACGCGTCGAAGCCGGCGACGAGCTCCTGCTCGGGCCGATGGCCGACGGCAACTTCCGGGAAGTCGAGGTCCGCTCGATCGAGATGCATTACCACCGCGTCGACGAGGCCCAGGCCGGCCGGATCGTCGGCATCGCCCTGAAAGGCGTTCGCGAGGCCGACGTCGAGCGCGGGATGGTCCTGCTCCCCTGGAAGGCTGACCCCGACCCTGTCCGGGAGTTCGAGGCCGAGGTGATGGTTCTCAATCACCCGACCCGAATCGGCGACGGCTACGAACCCGTGGTCCACGTCGAGACCGTCAGTGAGGCCGCCGCCTTCTATCCCGAAGGTGGTCGACTCCTCCCCGGTGACAAGGGGACGGCGAGAGTGCGATTCAAGTTTCGGCCCTACTCAATCGAGGAGGGCCAGCGGTTCGTCTTCCGCGAGGGCCGGAGCAAGGGCGTCGGGACTGTGACAGATATCACGGGCGTGGAGTAAGTCAACCGTTGTCTCTTACTGACGGAATATCGTCGAGATGAGCGTCGACTCGGCCTTCTGGAGGTGCTCGGCGGCGGTACTGGGTGCACAATCGATGGCCTCGGCGACGTCCTCGTGACTGGCTTGGCGTGGAATCTCGTAGTATCCGATCTCGACTGCGGTCGTGATGGCTTCACGCTGACGCGTCGAGAGCGCGGCCGCGCCAGTCTGTGCCGTCGCCTGGAGGCTACCGACTGCCTCGATCGTCACGTCGACCACGTCGGGGACAGCCTCGACAGCCGCCTGAATCTCCGCGTCCGGGCCGAACAACGAGAACGTAACCGTCCCGTCCTCGTGATAGCGAATCGGCGGGACGACGATCAGCCCGCCCTCGGTGATGGGTCCGAACAGTTCACCGAGTGCGTCTGTCGTCGCGTCCCGAACGTACACGTAGAAGGCGTCTTCACCGACCGGCAGCAACTCGTAGCCGATCACCTGCGGGATGTCTTCGACGGCGACTTCGAAAGCCTCGGCGTCACCGATAGCGTAATGGAGCATCCCCAGCGCGTCTCCGGTAAAGTTCCACTGGAGTGCGTCGGATCGCTCGACGAAGTCTGCGTTGGTCCAGAGGTCGTACATCGGGTGGATGTCTCCCTCCCGACCATCCGCGGTGATCCGGGCTCGGACGTGCTTCATGATCGGAGCCACCGGAGGAATCGGCTTAAACCCCCCGCGCGAATCCGGCAGCAAGTGTTCGATCGTCGCGGTCGAACGAGTCTGTATGAAGGTCTTCATCGCTGGCGCGACAGGCGTTCTCGGACACCGACTCGTCGACTCGCTCGCCGACCGCGGTCATGAGGTTCACGGCCTTGCACGTGACGCGGAGGGCGAACAGATCGTCGAAAGATACGGTGGGATCGCGAGACGGGGCGACGTCCTCGAACCCGAGTCGCTCGATCGGGTGATCGACGACGATGTCGACGTGCTGATCCACTCTGCAACGGCGATCCCGGACTCGACCAAACCCAGCGACGAGGAGTGGGTGCGAAACGATCGCGTCCGTCTGGACGGGATGACAAATCTGCTTGCTGCCGCGCCCGAGACGCTCCAGCAAGTCCTGTTCCCGAGCGTCGTGTGGGTGGTCCGGCAGCCCGACGGCTCGGAATTCGACGAGACAGCCGCGTACAATCCAGACCGAGCGACCGAATCAGCTGCCGAAGTCGAGGATCTGCTTCGCGAGCGCGCCACGCAGGCAACGTTCGATGCTGTGATCCTCCGGTGTGGATTCTTCTATGCGTCCGATGCCCGGGACACTCGCGAGTGGGGCAAAGACTTACTCGACGGCGACCTGCCGATCGTCGGCGGCGGACTTCTCGGTCGCCAGGACGGGACGATGTCGTTCGTTCACATCGACGACGCGGCCACAGCGTTCGTCGCGGCCGTCGAGCAGGGCGCGAGTGGGGTCTACCACGTCGTCGACGACCGGCCAGTGGCGCCGGCAGCGTTCTTCGAGACCTTCGCCGATCTGCTCGATGCACCTGAACCGGGACGTGTCCCGGGCTGGCTCGCCCGGTTTTTCGTCGGGAAGATCGCCGCCGACCTGCTCACGAGCGAGTGGCGAACGACCAACGAGAAGGCGCGCCAGGAACTCGACTGGGAACCCACCCACCCTACTGTCGCGGAGGGATTACAGCAGATCGTCGAGACGTGGCAGTCGGAGGGACAGCTCGTCGAGACAGATACCGGCATCGAGTGGTCGGGCGATGACGTCAGGCAGGCCGACACTCCGGGGTCGACGGCCTGACTCTCAGACTGTCAGATCCGCTTCGAGCACGAAGATCGGTTCGTCGCTGGCGTCGGCTCGCGCGGCGGCCACGTCCGAGACGTGCCGGCAGGTCTCGGGGACGAGCACCCGGGTTCGATCGACACCCAGGTCGGCGGCGTCGGTGGCGACGGCGTCGAACAGCGCCCGTGCGCTCTCCAGATCGTCCCAGACGCTGAATCCGTAGACGGCGATGGACTCGACGCCGTCGTCGGTCTCGCGTTCGCGAACGCGGACCCGAGCAGTCGCCGCGCGCGTGCCCGCCTCGTCCTGCACTGCGAGCACTCGCTGGCTGTCGGCGAGGTCGCCCAGTCGCTGGCGGGTCACCTCCGAGAGCGACCACGATTCCCCGGGATCGATCCCCAGCCCCGAGAGCCGCCGGCAGGCCCGACTGCGCTGCCAGCAGGCCCAGGCCGCGTCTGGATTCTCGACCACGTCGAGGGCCGGATCCGCATTCGGATCGGGCGCGGGCTGGGCCCAGCGGGCTTCCGCGGCCGGCTCGAATCCCGCCGCCCGGGACTGGCCGAGGCCGGCGTCGTTCCAGGAGAAGACCATATTTCTGGCGAGTGACGCGCCCCGCTCGCGACACCACGCGAAGAGGTGCTCGACCATCGCGAGGCCGTAGCCTTCTCCGCGGTAGTCGGGGTTGACCCGCATGCCCTGGAGCCAGGCCTCGTGTTCGGAGAGGACGACCGCCTGGCAGATGCCGCCGATGTCCTCATCGCAGTCCACGACGACGGTACGCTGGTCGGGACCGTCAGTTTCGATCCACTCGGGGAAGACGTCAGGGATGTAGTCGCCCACGTCGCGGTCGGCCCAGGTGTCGCTCGTGAAGGCCGCGACTGCGTCGTGGTCCTCGAGTCTGGCCTGGCGGATGTCGGCCTCGGTCATACCTCGGGTGTCGCCCGCCGGCGACAAAAGACGAACGGCGGCTGCGATCGGCCGAACCGGGACACCTTTGATCAGTCCTCGAGAACGGCCAGCCATGCCGAGCAGCCGTGCCTTCGCCGCCTCGACGACGGCGATCGGACTGATCGCGCTCGCACACGCCGTCCTCACGTGGCCCCTGGAAGCGACCCTCGCGTTCTTCGCGGGCGGCGCAGCGATCGCCTTCGTCGCCGAGGCAGTCGTGATCAATCTCGATTGGCTCGACCATCACGTCGGGCCCAAAGTGCTGGGCGTCCCGATATACGTCCTCTTCGGGTGGACCGGTGTCGTCTATCTCTCGTTTCGGGTGGCGTTGCTGGCCGTCGACGGCGTGCCCGCTGTCACGCTCGGGGCGGCGATTGCGACGACGTACGATATACTCACCGACCACCGAGGGGTCGCCGACGGCCACTGGACGTATACCGACGACCTGCCGGGGCCGCGTCTGCGGGAGGTTCCGTGGTGGAACTTCGCCGGCTGGGTCGTGATCAGCGCTGCCACTGCGGCGTTCACGTTGCCGTTCCTGTGAGTCTCCGCCCGTCGCGGGTCCGTTCTCTCTATCCGCCGACGGCGTCCCCGATCAGATCGATTGCCTGCTTGACTGCCGCGCCGCTCTCGACGCGCAACACGACGGCGTCGTCCTCGCGACGGGCGGGGATCCCCTTGCTGGCAGACGACTCGGCCACGGCGCGGGCTCCGACGGTGAGTGTCACGCGAGCGTACTCCGGAAAGAGCGAGACGACGCCGATCTGTCTCCGAGCGCTGGCGATGGAATAGGCGGGCGTGCCGTCCTCGCTCGGGGTCGCGTCGCGGTCGGCGTCGACGACTGATAGCTCCGCCAGGGGACCGCTCTCGCGACCCGACAGCTCCGAGGCGAGCAACTCCGCGATCCGCTTGCCGTCGGTGATGCAGTCTTCGACCATCAGTACTCCCCCAGTGCGCGCGTGGCGTGGTCGGTCACGGCCAGTCCCTGCCGGCGGGCGTAGACGACTGCCGCGGCTTCGAGCGTGACGCCGAGGTCGCTCTGGAGACCGTTGATCGCGGCGACAGCGGCCTGTTTCTCGGTCCCGGCCTCGACGACCGCATCGAGGACGCGCTCGAAGGTCGTCCGCTGGCGGAGGATCGACTCCTCGGGCACGAAGTCCTCGGGGATCGACACCGACCCGACGTCGAAGGTCGCCACGACCTCGCCGTCCTCGGTATCGAGCAGCCCCTCGCCTTCGGCGACGTCCAGCAGCCGCTTGGCCTGGTCGGGGGAGAACCAGTCACGGTCGAGCGACAGTGCGACGACGAAGTCGCTTCGCCCCAGTCGATCCGTCCCCGACTGGACGAACGGGGCTGCCACGGCTGTTCGCAGACTCATTATTGTCAACTGGAGTGCGTGATCGGCCTAAAAGTGCCGGTTCGCCCGTCTGTGTCGAAGTCGAGAGGTTCAAGTACGCCCTGGTGCTTGGATCGGATATGAAATTCCAGGGCCGCTCCACTCGCAAACGGACCGGTGGCCGCCGCCGCCACGCCCGAAACAAGCGCAAGTACGAACTCGGCGATCAGCCGACCGAGACCGAACTCGACGAGCCGCGCCTGAAGGTCGTCGACACGCGCGGCAACACCACGAAGATTCGTGCGATCAGCACCGACATCGCCAGCGTCGCCGATGGCGAGGAAGTCGTCGAGGCCGACATCGAGAACGTCGTCGAGAACGACGCCAACCCCAACTACATCCGCCGAAACATCATCACCAAGGGCGCGGTCATCGAGACCAGCGCGGGTGAGGCGCGCGTCACCTCCCGCCCCGGCCAGGACGGGCAGGTCAACGCGGTCCTCGTCGAGTAGCTACCGACTGCTATTGCGATCTGGATAGCCCTCTTAGCGACGCTTTTGTCCCCATCATCCTGATTCAGAAGTGGTGCGTGACGGGCGTTACCTGGCTCGGTCGACGGCCGTGCCACTGGTCCCGCACTTCTGGCCGTCGCATCGCGTCCCTGGAACGACCGACACGCCGCCGCTCACCCTCTCTGTGTCCTTTTTGCTATCGGTCTTGACGGCTACATAGCCGTCAGTAGATATCATATAAAGCCCCTCTTTAGGGTCCACTCTACACTCGGATAGATTGGGTCGGATCCGTCGGCCCTGTGAGTGATCATGCACGCGAAACCGACGTTCGACGACGCTGTTGTGCACCGGCGAATCGACGCCAGCGAGTGGCGCGACATCTACGTGATCGGCGACGTCCACGGCTGCCGGGCGACGCTCGATCGGCTGCTGGAGCGTCTCGATCCGGCCGAGGCGGACCTCCTCGTGTTCGTCGGCGACCTCGTCAGGAAGGGGCCGGACAGCCAGGGCGTCGTCGAACGCGTCCGGCAGATGGACAACGCCGTGAGCGTTCTGGGCAACAACGAGGCCAAGGTCCTCCGCGGTGACAAGACGCTCCCGGAACTGACCGACGCCGACCACGACTACATCGAATCGATGCCCGTCGTGCTCTCCTGGGAAGACTCGATGGCCGTCCACGGCGGGATCGACCACCGCAAATCCCTTGCCAACCATTCCAGAGAGGATCTGCTGAACATGCGCTCGCTGACCGATTCCGGCGGCTACACTCGCCCGTACTGGTTCGAACAGCGCCGTGAGCGGCCGCGCGTCTTCTTCGGTCATACCGTTCTCGCTCACCCGTTCGAGACCGACTGCGCCGTAGGGCTGGATACCGGCTGTGTCTACGGCGGCCAGTTGACGGCCTACGACTGTACGCGCGCGGAATTCATCGCCGTCGACCCTGTCGAGACCCACGTGTCACGATCCGAGGACAGCATCGTCGAACCGACACCGGGGTTCGAGTGTCTCGCCGACTGATGCCAGGGATTCCCGACGCCGCCGTGTCCGATCCACTGGAGCACGATCCGACGACGCTCGCGCTGGACGATCCGGACCTGTATCTCAACCGTGAGCTGAGCGAACTGGCCTTCCAGCAGCGGGTGCTCCACGAGGCGCTCGACGACCGGAACCCACCCTTGGAGCGCGTCCGATTTCTGGCACTCTTTACGAAGAACATGGACGAGTTCTTCATGAAGCGTGTCGGCGGGCTCGAACAACAGGTCGATGCCGGTGTGACGACCCCGACGGTCGACGGGCGGACACCTGCCGAGCAACTCCGGGAGGTCCTCGACCGTTCCCGCCCGATGTTCGAGCGGCAGGCGGCCTGCTACCGCGAGACGATCCGGCCTGCGCTTGCCGAGGCGGGGATCGAGATCGTCGACTACGACGACCTCGGCAGCGCGACCCAGGAGGAACTGCGGCTGTACTTCGAGCAGGACGTCCTGCCGACGTTGACGCCGCTCGCGGTCGATCCGGCACACCCGTTCCCGTTCATCTCGAATCTGAGCCTCTCGCTGGCGGTGTTGACCCGCCGTGACGACGCCGAGGAGCCGACGTTCACGCGCGTGAAGATCCCGCAGAATCGCCCTCGGCTGATCGAGGTCGACGATCAGCGGTTCGTTCTGCTCGAAGAGGTGATCCGGGCGAACCTGGATCTGCTCTTCCCGCAGGTCGAGATCGTCGACACCACGTTGTTCCGGATCACGCGAAACGCCGAGGTCAGGCGCAACGAGGAGGTCGCCGAAGACCTCATCGACGTGATCGAGGACGTCATCGAACAGCGTCGGTTCGCGACGGTCGTCCGTCTGGAGGTCGAGGCCGACGCGCCGGACCGAATCGTGGATACACTGGCGTCCCAACTCGATCTCGACGATCGCGAGATCTACACTGTCGACGGGCCGCTGGATTTCCGGGATTTCATGGAGTTGACCGACCTCGATCGACCGGCACTCAAACTCGACCCGTGGACGCCTCAGCCTCATCCCCGGCTGCAGGGTGACGAACACGGCTACGACCACGAGTTCGACCTCGCCCAGAGCCACGACGACATCTTCAGCGAGATCCGCAGCGACGACGTCCTCTTGCACCATCCATACCACTCCTTCGACCGGACGGTCCAGCGATTCCTCGACGAGGCCGCCAACGACCCCGACGTCTTGGCGATCAAAGCCGCGATCTACCGGACTGCCAGCGACTCCCAGGTCATCCAGACGCTGATCGACGCCGCCGAGAACGGCAAGCAGGTCGCGGTGATGGTCGAACTCAAGGCCCGCTTCGACGAGCAGAACAACCTCGAATGGGTCCGCCGTCTCGAAGAACACGGAATCCACGTCGCCTACGGAACGATCGGCCTGAAGACTCACACCAAGACGGCACTGGTCGTCCGCCAGGAATCGGATGGCGTCCAGCTGTACTCCCACGTCGCGACCGGTAACTACCACTCCGAGACTGCCAAAGGCTACGTCGACCTCGGACTGCTCACGGCCGACCGGGACATCGGACAAGACCTGGTCAAGGTGTTCAACTTCTTCACCGGCCCCTCCTTGGACGATCAGTTCCGGAAACTACTGATCGCGCCCGTCACGATGCGTGAGTCGTTCACCGAATACATCCGACGCGAGGCGGATCTGGCGCGCAACGGCGACGCTGGTCGAATCGTCGCGAAGGTCAACGGCCTCGAAGACCCCGAAATCGTCAGGGAACTGTACGAGGCCGGACAGGCTGGCGTCGAGATCGATTTGATCGTCCGGGACATCTGCCGGCTCCGGCCGGGCATCGAGGGACTCAGCGATTCGATTCGAGTTCACAGCGTCGTCGGGCGTTTTCTCGAACACTCACGGATCTTCTACTTCGAGAACGGAGGCGATCCCGAGTACTACATCGGCTCGGCGGACTGGATGACGCGCAACCTCGACTACCGTGTCGAGGCTGTCGCACCAGTCGAGGACGTGACGCTACGCGAGCAGTTGCGATTCGTTCTGGAAGTGATGCTGACGGACAACGTCAAGCGCTGGGAGATGCAGCCAGACGGGACCTACGAGCAGTGTACCCCTGGGCCGGACGAACAACCGCGGAACACACAGGAAATTCTGATGGCGGCCGCTCGTCAGGCAGCCGAGCGGCGGGAGGTCAACCACGGCGTCTTCGAACCCTATCCCGTCACCGGCGACCTCCTGGTCGAACCGGCCGACGAGGATCGCAATCTGCCGGCCGCGCTCCGCGAGCATCGCGACGTCTGGTATCGACCGGACAGCCGCCAGTACGCCTTTGCTGTGCGGACGCCTGACGGCGAGCGCGCCTATCGGGAAACTGCGGCGGGGGCCGCAAGCGTGATCGAGCGCTACTACGAGTGACGGACGATCCAGAAACGGCGCTGGTCGTCTAGTTCGGTCGCGGCGCGGCCTTCTGGAGGGCGCTTTCGGCGATGTTGCTCCCGTAGTCCGCGGTTCGCGAGAGCGAGTCGACGACGAGCCCGAGTCGCTGGGCGCGCTGGGGGTCGTCGAGTTCGCGGATCTCGTTGTCGACCTCGCGGGCCTGGGCGTCGATCTCACGGATCATCGCCCGGGCCTCGTTGGCCATCTGCGTGGCCTTCTCGGAGTCGTCCTCCAGCAGCGCGTCCATCGCCAGTTCCGGGACGCCGACGGCGGCCTCCTGCAGCCCGATCAGGGCCTCACCCTCGACGTCGCTGCTGCCCTCGACTTCGAGGGCGATCCGGGCGATCTTCGTCGAGTGATCGGCGATCCGTTCGAGCTGTCGTGCTGCGGACTGGTAGTCGAAGACCGTCTCTCGCGGGAAGCCGATGTCGTTGGCGGCGGTCGGATTCCGGAGGACGGTGCGGAACACGCGCGAGACCATGTACCAGAGGCGGTCGACGTCGTCGTCGCGCTCGATGACGTCCTGTGCGAGGTCGTCGTCGTCCTCGACCAGTGCCTTGACGGCGTCGGCCAGCATCGTCAGCGACACCAGTCGCATCCGCGTGATGGCGTTGTGGACCGACAGCTCCGACGAATCCAGCAGGTCCTGCAGGACGACGCGGTCGCTGGTCTCCTCGATGACTTCCAGCCCGACGAGCCCCTGGGTCGCGTTGCGAATCGTCCGCCGCTGTGTGGCGGTGATCCGACTGGATTCGAGCGTGATGATGTCGAAGCCGCTGACGTACATCGTCATCACTGCGCGCGTGAGTTCGTGTTCCTCGTCCAGTCCAGTAATATCGAGTGTCCCTTCCGTGCGCTCCTGTTCGTCTTTCGGCGAGAGCAACAGGAGGTCCTCTTCGGAGTGGAATTCGACGATCGAGCCCGCGCTGACGTCGTTTGCGGTCGCCCAGTCTTTCGGCAGCGAAACAGTATACGTCGAGCCGCCCGTAACCTGGACCTTCCGTGTCTCCATGCTTCATGCTCTTTCCTACGGGAATATAAATTGTACCCTATCTATGTAGAAACCCTTCTTACAGTTACAGGTGCGAAATCTTACGTCGAATCGACTACTAACTCGGGGCGACCGAGATGGCATTCACTTGGAGAGCAGTGATTTTCGCCAGACGGGCCCTGGTAGGATATTGGACCTTTGGTACCGTGTACGGTCACTTAGAGCGTGTGGGCGGGGCGATCTCAGTCGCCCAGATCTCCTAGTGAAAAACTCACAAAGACATATCTATATAGTCTACATAGATATAGATAGTTGTAATAGTAGGGTATTTACTTACTTCCCTGTTGCTCTGGAGTGATGAGCGAAGAGACGGGAGGTGTATCGCGGCGTGCGTTCCTTCTCGGTTCCGCAGCAGTCGGCACAGCGGGGCTCGCAGGGTGTGCGAGTCAGCGAGCGATCCAGCCTGGTCGCGCTGCCGGCGGCAACGGATCCAGCAACGTGTCGGCGTTGACCGCCGACGGCTCGTCGACGGTGTATCCGATCGCCAACACCGCCGCCCAGCGCTGGAACGGGAACCCACCTGCGACGGACACCGAATACTGGCCGCACGGGGAGTTCGGTATCGACACGACCCAGAACCTCGCGGACTATTATGCGTCGACGTACGGGTTCGAACCGACCGAGACGCGGTCGACGCCCCCCTTCCGGGCGAACATCGCACTCAGCCACTCCGGGACCGGCGTCAACGCTGTCAGGGAACAGCGTGTGGACATCGGCAACTCCAGCGCGCCCGTCGCCGACGAACTCCCGGACGCCAGCGAGGCGACGCTGGACAGCTTCGTCAACCACGTCGTCGGCGTCGACGGCCAGCCGATCGTCGTCAGCGAGGAACTCTACGAGGCGGGCGTCACGGGCGTCACCGCCGAACAGCTCCGCCAGATCTACCGCAAGGAGATCACCAACTGGTCGGAAATCGGCGGTCCGGACAAGAACATTCGTGTGATCGGCCGCGCCGAGGAGTCCGGGACCGACACCGCGTTCCGGGCGAACCTCTACGGCGACCCCGACGCGCCGATCAGCCCCGACGTCCGCAAGGGGCAGAACCAGCAGGTCGCCCAACTGGTCGAACAATCGGACAACTCCATCGCCTACCTCGCGCTGGCGTTCGTCAACCAGAACGGGCCCGTCCGACCGATCTCCCTGGAGGTCGACGGGACGGTCTACGAACTCGGGAAGAACCTCGGGGCCAAGGAGTACCCCCTCAGCCGCGACCTCCACATGTACACCTGGGAGGGCACCTCTCGCAAAGAGGCCGCCTTCCTGGATCTGATCCTTTCGGACTTCGGTCAGGAGGTCTGTGTCGCGGGGAACAACTACTTCAAACTCCCAGCTGATCGCCTCGAAAATCAGCGCTCGAAGCTCCCCGAACCCTGAGCCACACATGAACACACGCACAACAGACGCACGTGAGCGCGGTCGGGACCCGCGCACGTCGTCACTGGAGGGGCCACGATGGCATCGATAACAGAACTCCCCGTGCTGACGCTCCGATGGCTCAAACCGACTGTCGTCGACGAAACGGATCGGTTCGGTCTGGCACTCATCACGATCCAGACGCTTGTTCTTGTCGCGACGGCGGCCGCCTTCGCGACCCAGTCGGTCTGGACCATGCCGCTGTTGCTCGCGTTCTTGCTCGTCAGTGCGACCGTGTGGGTGACACGCCAGGCCGCCGCCGCCCGAACGCTCACCTTCTTGATGACGATCTCGACGGTCGTCACGCTCGGTCTGATCGCCTTTTTCCTGTTCGCAGAAGCCCTCCCCGTCTTCGAACGGATGGGCGTTCGGATCATCCTCCCGCTCGAAGGCGAGATGTGGGATCCCAATACGAACACTTTCTCGCTGGTTCCGATGATCTGGGGGACGGCGATCACGACGATCGTCGCGATTCTGGTCGCCGGCCCACTCGGGGTCGCCGGCGCGCTGTTCATCAGCGAGATCGCACCCGAGCAAGTCCGTGAGATAGTCAAGCCCGGCGTCGAGATTTTGGCCGGGATCCCCTCGATCGTCTACGGGTTCATCGGGTTCACGATCATCAATCCATACGTGAGTTCCGAACTCTCGACGGGCTTCGGCGCACTGCTGCCGATCGGCGTCGTCATCGGCTTCATGGCGCTGCCGACCGTGGTCTCGGTCGCCGAAGACGCCATCTCCACAGTCCCGGAATCGATGAAAAGCGGCGCGCTCGCGATGGGCGCGACCGACTGGCAGACGATGAAGAGCGTCACCGTTCCGGCCGCCTTCTCGGGTATCTCTGCTGCCGTCTTGCTCGGACTCGGCCGGGCGATCGGCGAGACGATGGCGGCGACGGTGATGATCGCCCACGTCAAGGAACTCCCCCAGCCGGCCTACGACGTCTTCGACAGCGGTGAGACGCTGACGACGCTGATCGCAGGCAACTTCGGCCCGGCAGTCGGGACAGAGTACCTCCTCAGCGCACTGTTCGCCGCGGGGGTCGTCCTGTTCCTGATCGTCACCGCGATCAGCATCACGTCCCAGTACATCGAGGAACGGATGAAACGAAAACTCGGAGGTGAGGTATGAGCGAAGCGTACGACAGACAGCTCGTCGCCGAGGGATCCTCTCCGTACGAGCGAGTCGCCGCCGGCACAGTCGCGATCGCGTTCCTGGTGATGTTCGGGGCGATCTTCGCGCTGTTCGGTCGCCAGCCTGTCGACGCCGCGTTCGCGGGCCAGCCGCTGTATCGCTGGTTCGGTCTCGGCCTGCTCGCCCTCGGCGTATCCACGCTGGGGCTGGGTGTCATCTCGCGGCTGGAGTACGTCGAGACCGCTCCCAGCCGCGTCGGCGGTCTCTTCACGGGACTCATCTTCGGCAGTCTGTGGGCGGTCGCGGCCGGGTTTGCCGCCGCGAACACGCTCGGGCTGGGGCAGGGCGGCTGGCTCTTCGTCGCCCCGCTCGCGGGGCTCACTGCTGTCGGATTCTCGATCGTGACTCGCGAGGACCTCTCCTCGACGGTCCCAGTCGGCCTGCTGCTGGTCTTCGCCGGCGTCGTCGTCCTCGCCGGCTTGTTCGGGCCGACCTGGACCTGGTCGCCCCCGGACATCTCCGCGACGTTCCCAGCCGGCATCGTCGTCCCCTCGCTGTCGTTCTTGTTGGTACTGCTCGGCGGCTGGACCGCCGGCAAGGCCTACGCTGGATTCGGGACGCGTGGCCGACAGACGGGCGCGTATCTGCTGATCTCGCTGGTCGTCGTGGCCGTCCTCGGCGTGCTGGTCGCGTTGATCGCGTACATCACTTCGAAAGGCCTCGGCATCACCGTCGAGAACCTCTCGCTCGGGTCCGCGACGGGGCTGCTCGTCGCGGTGACGCTGTTGGTCGCGCTCGCGAGTCGCGAGGCCTGGACGGTCGAGTTCGACCTCACGTCGCCAATCGCGTTCGTGGGCGCCGTCCTTCGAGTCAGTATTCTCACGGTCCTCAGCCTGCTCGCCCTCCTGTTCACTGGTGTTCTCGCCGCTGGACAGTCAGTCACTGCCGGTGGCGTCACCCTCACGCCCTCGACGCGGATCGGAACCGGGTTCGCGTTCCTCTCCGTGTTGCTGTTGTTCGTCCTCGCTCGACGACAGTACGACGGCATCGACGTCCTGAGCGAACGGGACACGCTCCCCGAAAATCTCCGTTCCGGGCTCCTGATCGGGTGGCTCGCGCTGGCAGGCGTCGCCGGGTTCGGGCTGATCACTGGCGTCGCCGACGAGCCGATCGCCTTCGTCGGGACGACGCTCGTCTCCGCCGTCGCCGTCGTCCTGGCTGCCTATCCGCTCGTCCTGCTGGGCCAGCGTCTCGCAGCCGGCGAGTCGATCCGATCCGCGGCGGTCGCGCCAGTGGCCGAACTCCGGCTCGCGGTCACTGCGGGACTCGGCTATCTGGTGTTGGCGCTGTGGATCACTGTCACGACCGGCGTCGTCGCGGTCGCGGGGACACAGCTCGGCCCGCTCGTCGGCGTGGTCGCGCTCGCGACGGCCGCACAGCTCGTCGCGCTCTGTTTCGCGATCTACGCCGTCGTCCTCGCTGCCGAGTACGTCCGTGGCGAGCCTGCCGGTGAGACGCGAGACGACGCGCTCGCGCAGGCACAGCTCGCGACTGTCGGTCTGACCGGCGCGTTGACGGTCCTGCTGGCTCACACCGTGCTGACGATGAACGAACTGGTCTTCTTCGATCTGGTCACGATCACGCCGTTCGGCGCGCTGGACTGGCCGTTCGTGATGAACGTCTCCAGCGGCCTCGGAATCCAGCCAGGCGTCCTGCCCGCCATCGTCGGCACGGTCTGGCTGGTCGCTGGCGCGGTCCTGTTTGCCGTCCCGCTCGCGCTCGGTGCGGCGGTCTACCTCACGGAGTACGCCGAGGAGAGCCTCCTCACCCGGATCGTCGAGATCGCCACCAACGGCCTCTGGAGTACGCCCAGCATCGTCTTCGGGCTGTTCGTGCTGGCGTTTATCGTCCCGCGATTCGGTAACACGCCGTCGCTGTTCGCGGGCCAGCTCGCGCTCGGATTCATGCTCATGCCGCTGGTGCTCATCACGAGCCGTGAGGCGCTCAAGAGCGTCCCCGACGAGTACCGCGATGCCAGCGCCGCCCTCGGCGTGAGCAAGTGGGAGACGATCCGATCCGTGGTGATTCCGGCCGCCATGCCGGGTGTCATCACCGGCGTCATCCTCGGCGTCGGTCGGATCGCTGGTGAAACCGCACCGATCCTGCTGGTGACGCGGGGGCCGAACTTCCCGAGTCAGGCACCGCGAATCCTGGAGAGCTTCCAGGTTTCGACGAGTCTCCAGCCGCCGTTCGTCCACGTGGCTAATCCTGCGCTGATCGAACGAGCGAGCGCCCTGCCGTATCAGGTCTATGCCGTCATCTCCGCCGGCGTGGGCGAACGCGAGGCCTTCGGCTGGGGGACGGCGCTCGTCCTCCTCGCCGTCGTCCTCTCGTTCTACGCGATCGGCATCGTCTCGCGGCGCTACTTCAGGAGGAAACTCGAACAATGACAGAGATGAACATCGACACCGCGACCGAGGAATCGCAGACGACCGACACCGACCAGACGGCAGAGACCGCGACGGTCACCACCAGCGGTGAGAGCGTCGAGGAGACCCGCGACGCCTGGACTGACTACCGCGTCGCCGGCACGCCGATCATGTCCGCCGAGGACCTGAACGTCTACTACGGCGACGACCACGCGCTCAAGGATATCTCGATGGAGATTCCCGAGAAGAGCGTCACCGCACTCATCGGCCCCTCGGGCTGTGGGAAGTCGACGTACCTGCGGTGTCTGAACCGGATGAACGACCGGATCAAGGCCGCTCGTGTCGAAGGCTCGGTCGAGTTCGACGGCCAGAATATCTACCAGCCCGGCACGAACCTGGTCGAACTCCGCAAGCGCGTCGGGATGGTCTTCCAGGAACCCAACCCCTTCCCGAAGTCGATCCGGGACAACATCGCCTACGGCCCGCGCAAGCACGGCGAGATCAACCGCGGGCTCGTCGCCCGGATGCTCGGTCGCGACGAGAAGGACAAAGAAGACGAACTCGTCGAGCGCTGTCTCCGGCAAGCGGCCCTCTGGGACGAAGTCAAAGACCGGCTGGACGACAACGCGCTGGGCCTCTCGGGTGGCCAACAACAGCGGCTCTGTATCGCTCGCGCGCTGGCGACCGATCCCGAAGTGTTGCTGATGGACGAGCCCGCCAGTGCGCTCGACCCCATCGCGACCTCGAAGATAGAGGACCTCATCGAGGAACTGGCCGAGGACTACACGGTCGTCGTCGTCACGCACAACATGCAGCAGGCCGCCCGCATTTCCGATCAGACCGCCGTCTTCCTCACCGGTGGGGAACTGGTCGAGTACGACGACACCGAGAAGATCTTCGAGAACCCCGAGAGCCAGCGCGTCGAGGACTACATCACCGGGAAGTTCGGGTAACTGCAACGTCTGCGAGAACACCAACTTACATCACCACCCCCATCGGACTCAAAACCATGCCACGAGAATCCTATCAGGCGAAACTCGACGACCTGCGCGAGGACGTCCTCTACATGAGCGAGGTCGTCCTCGACCGCGTCCGCCAGGGACTCGAAGCCCTGCAATCGAAAGACGAACAGCTCGCCCAGCAGATTATCGACGGCGACAGCGAGATCAACCAGCTCTATCTCGACCTCGAACGGGACTGTGTCGACCTGCTGGCCCTCCAGCAGCCAGTCGCCGGCGACCTGCGATTCATCGCCGCCTCGTTCAAGATCATCACCGATCTGGAACGCATCGGCGATCTGGCGACGAACCTCGGCGAGTACACGCTGGAGGCCGACCGCGAGATGTACCCCGAGGTCGACATCCAGGCCATCGGCGACGCCGTCGTCGAGATGGTCGAAGAGTCGATGGACGCCTACGCCGAGGAAAACATCGACGCGACGTTCGACATCGCCGCGCGCGACGACGAGATCGACGACCTCTGTGCGAACGCCTCCGACGCGGTCGTCCGAGACCTTATCGAACGCGAGATCGACGACCAGACCTCCGAGGAAGAGATCGAACGCCTCATGGCCGACGTCTCCCGACTCCTGCTGACGATCCGGGACCTCGAACGGATCGGCGACCACGCCGTCAATATCGCCGCCCGGACGCTGTATATGGCCGAGAACGACGACGAACTGATCTACTAAGAACCCACTTTTTACTGCGTCGGGTTCGAGTCGCGCCGGAGGCGCGCTCGAACCACTCCTTGCAAAAACTTGGGGAAAAACGACCTCGACCTCACGGCTTCGCCGCTCGGTCGAGTGAAACGGCGCTCACTGTCTCGCGGTTTCACCGCTCGACTTTCCGAAATCGCGCAGCGACCTCGCTACCGCCCGCGCCGTATGCTCGACTCTTCTGCTACCGCTCTTTCTCCAGCACCGCCACGTACTGCCCGCCTTCTCCGCGATAGGTTTCGGTCCGGGTCCACGCCGTCCCCGCCAGCACGTCGTCCATCTCCGCGGGCGAGACCAGCAGGTAGTCGAACCACTCCGTGCTGTGGGTCTTGTACCGCGTCCGGATCCGGAGCGCACCGGGGAGCAGGCCGCGCTCGCGGTTATACTCGTGGTAGCTCCGGTGGTACTCGTCGATATTCTCGTAGATGTCGCGACTCTCGGCGATAATCCGGGCGTCCTCGGTCGTGACCGTCGCCAGCGCGTCGAGCACGTCAGGCGCGGTGTCGGCCGTGCCGACCAGCCCGAAGTTGTTACCCAGCATGAGCACTGTCTCGAAGGCGTCCGAATCGAACGCCTCGCCCACGTCGGCCACGTCGCACTGCCGGACGTCCGCGACGCCGCGCTCGCGGCTCACCTCGACCGCGCCCGGCGAGACGTCGATCCCGACCACGTCGTGGCTCTGTTTCTGGGCATAGAGTGCGTGTCGGCCCGCGCCACAGCCGACGTCGAGGACGCGGCCCTGCAGGTGGTCGAGACCTGCGTGGAGGTGTTCGCCCCAGTCCTCTGCCTCGCTGAAGTACATCTCCGGGCCGCCGGACGGAGCGATCAAGCCGTCGTCACGCTCGACGATCTCGAAGCCCTCCTCGTCCTCGTAGTAGTCCCGTATCGCTTTGCCGTAGGCGTCGCCTTCGTCTGGAACCTCGGCGGTGTCGTCCATACACTCGCGTCTCGCGGATGGCTGAAAAACATCGACGGTGGTGTGAGACTCGCCCTCAGACCTGTTCGACGCCCTCGAGTCCCTCGCCGGTGATCTGGAAGCGCGCGGTGTCGCCGGCGGCTTTCGACTGATGTTTTTCGAGCGTGGCACGGCGATTCCCGCCGCGGAAGCGATCGAGTCGCAGGATGACGGCCGACCAGTGATTCAGGGTGTGCCCGCCCAGCGCCCGGGTGCCATCGCTGTCGGGATCGGTGTAGACCTGATTGGTGAACGCGACGCCGATGTCGTGTTTGCGGGCCTGACCGAGCAGGTGGGTGAGCTGGCGGGCCACGTCCCGCAGGGCCTCGCCACCGTCCTGGTCGTCACGTTCGAGTCGATAGAAGCCCGTCGCACTGTCGAGGACGATCACCTCGACCTGACTTGCGAGGTCGGCGGCGTCCTTGACGGCCTGCTCCTGCTCTTCGAAGGTCGTCGCCTCGGAGATGATGATGTTCGAAGCGATCTCGTCGACGTCGCCGCGGGCGCTGGCGAGTTGCTCCATCCGGTCGGGCGAGATTCCTTCAGTGTCGATCAACAGGGCAGAGTCGCCCGCGGCGGCGACTTCGATGGCGGCTCCGAGCGCGAGGTTGGTCTTGCCGGCGGCTGGCTGGCCGTATATCTGGGTGACGGCGCTCCGTGGGAGCCCCCCACCCAGTAGCTCGTCGATCGGCGAACAGCCTGTCGAAATCGGCTCTGTCACGGCTGTGGATTGGGTGGGCCCGGTCAAAAACACTCGTACTCGCGGGCACGGTCTTCGCTCCTGCGGACAACGGCTACTGGTAAGTACGAGCGCCCGAAAGATCGGGTGTGATCGTCGTCGCGACCTCGGACTTCGAAGTCTATCACGGCGTGGTCCAGGCGCTGCGGGACCGCAACGTCGAGTTCACCACGATCGAACCCGACGATCCGCTGCCGGAACGAACCTCGCTGGTGATCGTCGGACCCGAAGAGACAGTCGATGCGCCCGCAGACGTGCCCGTCGTCACGGCCCGACCGGGCGCCCCGCGCCGCGCAGTCGAGGACGCGCTCGCACGGCTCCGCGGGGGCGACGGCCGGACAGTCGTCGGGATCGATCCCGGTGAGAAGCCCGGGATCGCGGTACTGGTCGGTGACGTGGTGGTCGCGGCTTTCCAGGTCCCGCCGAGCGACGCCGCCGAAGTCGTCCACCGCGAAGTCGAAGACGCCGTCGACCCCATCGTCCGGATCGGCGACGGCGCGCGACTGATTGGCGGTCGGATCATCGACGACATCGATGCGCCCGTCGAACTGGTCGACGAGACGGGGACGACGCCCTATCTCGGGACCGGCACCCGCGGCATGGGCGACGTGCTCGCCGCGGCCAACATCGCCCGGATCGAGGGCGAACCCACCGACTCTCGGGAGATCGAACCCACCGCTGGTGAGATCCAGCGAATCAAAGACCGCTCGCGCGAAGAGAGCGAGAAAAACCGTGCGATCGACGAGACACTCGCACGCCGCGTCGCCGTCGGTGACCTCACGATCGAAGAGGCTCTCGCCGAACACCGCGACGAGTAGACAACTCCTTGCACACTCGTTTCCGGTTCACTAATCACTATTAAACGTGAATGAAATGGTTTCGGTGTCATGGGGCACGATGACACACTTCGTGGCGAGGATCCAGCACGGGGAACAGATCGACGTGACTTCCTCCGGACGGCGGGGGCGACGGCGCTGGCGGCCGGCGGGCTCGCGGCGACGGCTGGACAGGCGGCGGCGTTCGACGGCGACGACGGTGACATCCAGGGCGCGCCGGACTATCCGCGAGCGACGACACGCGGGCACTTCGACATCCACTGGTGGTACGGCGACCAGCTGACAGACGGGCACAACGCAGTCGACTACGATACTGTCGGGGCCATCCCGGGCTTCGACACGTCGGGATCACCGAGCGAGGTGGTCGTCGCGGTCCACGGCTGGCGCACTGCTAAATCCGACGCACCGGATCACTTCGCCACCGTCTCGGCCTCGCTGTCGAACAACGGCTACGACGCGCCGGTCGTGGGCTATAGCTGGGACTCGGACACGAGCACGACCGACTGGTGGCCCGCAACCGACATCGCCGAGCGCAACGGCCCGAAACTCGCGCACTTCCTGTTGGACTACGCGGCCCGGTGTCCCGGCACGTCGTTCCGCCTGACCGGGCACTCGCTCGGAGCCCGGGTCGTGCTGGAAGCGATCAAGAGTCTCAATTCCTGGGGGTATCGTGACGTCCTGACGTCAGCGACGCTGCTCGGTGGTGCCGCGGACAACGATTCGGTCTCGACCGACGGCGAGTACGGCGACGACATCGCAGCTGCTGTCGGGCGGTTCGACAACTTCTGGAAATCCGGCGACGACGTATTGAACTGGGCCTACTCGACGGGTGAGTTCGATTCGGCGGTCGGCGAGGAGGGCTGTGAGGGCGCTCCGCCTGTGAACTACACCGACCACAACGTCGACTACGTGCCGGATCACTTCTCGTATCACGAACCCGGCGACGGCTGTATGCCGGCAGTCGTCGAGACGTTCTGAGAGCGCGCTACGACAACTCCTCTGGTAGGACGAACCGACCGTCTTCCCGGGGAAAGTCGAGGACGTCGACGATAGCGCCGGTGTTCAGCGGACCGTAGACGTGGGCGTAGCTGCGGCCGTCGGGCTGTTCCTCGTACCTGATCTCGCTGTCGACTCGCTCGGGATCGATCACGAGCAGCCGCGGCTCCTCGTCGTCAGCGTGGTTGTACTGGGCGACGGCGAGAATCTGCTCGGGCGTCGCACAGTGGACGAACCCCTCTGCGTCGAGACTCGGATGGGTGTACGTCGCGCTGTCAGCGAATTCCGCCCAGCGATCGGCCGCGCAGACGTGGACGAGTCGGTCGGCGTGGCCGTCCCGGACGGCGGATTCTGCGCGTTCGACGACTTCCCTGACTGGCAGATCGAGGTCCCGAGCGACGGCGAGTGCGTCGTCGAACTCCGCGCTCACGTCGAAGATCACGCCTTCGGCGTCGGCCCCCAGTTTCACGTCGACAGCGCGACGCTGTCCGTCTTCGAGCAGCGTCGCGGTGACGATCGAGCGGTCGGCGACCCAGCGGTGGCCTGCCCCGTGTTCGCGGACGCCCAGCGTCCCCGTCTCCTCGGCCAGTCGGCGGGCGACACGGTCGGCGTCTTCGGGGCGGGCGATCACCTTCACGAGGTGGCCCGGCCGGGACTTCTTCATCGTCGCCGGCAGGATCGAGACGTCCCGTGCGCCGGCCTCGAGGAGCGTCTCCTGCAGGCCGCCGAGCGTCTCGGGCGTCGCGTCGTCGAGATTCGTCTCCAAGACGGTGATCGGCTCCTTTCTGAGGGGGCCGTCGGTCTCGCCGACCATCGCCCGGAGGACGTTCGGGATCGAGTCGAGATCGATCGTCCCTGCGCCGTAGCCCGAGGTCTCGACGCGAATCGACGGCAGCGAGTCGACGCCCTCGGCGACGTGGGCGAGGATCGCCGCGCCCGTGGGGGTCAGCAGTTCACGGTCGACGGGACCGCCCCGGATCGACCAGTCGGCGCGTTCGACGATCTCGGTCACTGCGGGGGCGGGGACGGGGTA
>ENA-ORDC01000402-ORDC01000402.1-marine-metagenome-genome-assembly--contig:-NODE-402-length-43649-cov-5.770105_pt1 | contig 43649 bp, 44 predicted proteins | sample MGYA00237783_ERZ508515 | MGnify/ENA primary metagenome ERZ508515 (study PRJEB26186, sample SAMN06268792) | marine metagenome | isolation source: Eden Landing Ponds, San Francisco, CA, USA | place... | reverse complement strand
TCGGCGACGACGAACGGCGCGGTGACGTTCGTGAACCCGCCGCCGCGGACCACCAGCGGCGCGTCCCCGTCGTAACGCAGCGTCGGGTCGCGGCTCTCGGACATGTTCAGCGTGCCCTCGACGGCGATGACGACCTCCCCGTCGCCGTTCGTGTCCGCGAACCCGCGGCTGTTGTAGTAGTCGAACTCCGCGACGGAGCCGACGGTGTAGTCGATGTCCGCGCTCGTCGCGGCGTCGTCCTGTGCGGCGGCTCCCCCGGCGACCGAAACGACAGATAGCAGGACGACCGCCCCGAGGAGCGCATACCTGCCGCGTCCCGCGAGGATCTGCGACATACACGGTGCAGCGTCGAATCGGGCATAATTCCTGTGGAAGCGAGAGGTCTCCTGTGGCGTCGGTGCGGTTATCCACTTGAATCACGTACGAACGCGCATGTCTGGCGGCGAGAAGCGAACAGTCGGCGAGCGGGGTCAGGTGACACTGCCTGAAGACCTCCGCGAGGCGTTCGGAATCAGCAGCGGTGACGAGGTCGTCGTCCGTTCGGAGGGTGGGCGAATACTTATCGAACCGTCCGTATCGAAAGCCGATCTCGCCGAGGGGTACCGCAAGCGCGCGGACCGCGACCGCGAACTCGCCGACGAGACAGACGGCGTCTCGGCCGAGGCGGACGCGGGGCTCGGGGACGCGCCCGACTGGTGATACATCCGGGGCGAAAGCCCACCGGTTCAGCGACGACCGCTGTCGATACGGGGTCCCGTCCACCAGCAATATACTGCTGGCCACGAGACGATGGGTGATGCCCTCCACACACCCGTCCCGCCGAGACATCCTCCGCGGCGCGACCCTCGGCGCCGTCGCGGGCCTGGCCGGCTGCGGCGCGCTCGGCGAGGAGGCCGATCCGCTCCCGGATGCGACCGACGGCAGCGCAGACGCGCTACGGCCAGAGACCGCGGTGCTGGTGGCGCGCCGTCTCCGGGACCCCGTGCTGTTCAGGGGCTGCACTCTCGGCTGCTGGGGTGTCTGAATCCACGAAGGGACGGGGACGCTATTCGAGGGATTTCGCGCGGTTCTGGAACTCGCCGCCGCAGTCGCACTCCCCGGGGTGGGAGTCGGCCGTCTCGATCGTTCCGCAGTTCAGGCACTCGTAGGCCGACGCTGTCCCGGGGTCGTTCGCGATGTCTTGGCCGTGGGGCATGGTCGGGCAGTGTCACGCTACCCGCATAAGTATTAGGTCTGAATTCTGTATAAGGGTATTAATATATTCTACACTCGGTCGGTCGGCTGCCGACAGCGGGAGCAGTACGGGTGTCGACGGTCCCGCGAGCGGCCGGTAAGCGCCGGGTATCGACGGTTCCCCACACTGTCGGTTTCGTCACTCCTCGGCCCCCGCGCCGGCCGCCCGGTGCGCTCCCCGGACCGCCTTCCGGGGGTCCGTCGGCGAGTAGACCAGATGCGAGGGGCAGTCGCAGTCGGAGGCACCGAAGGCCGCGACCCGCTCGCCGTCGAGGCGCTGGCTCACCGCACACTCGATGTCTTCGCCGGCGGTGCGGACGACCCACTCGACGCTCGTCGCCGGGTGGCCGAGCAGGTAGTCGATGTGCCAGTGGCGCACGTCGCGCTCGCCAGCGGCCACCTCGCGGTGGCGGTCGACTCTGGCGAAGCCGCCGGGGCCGAACGCGCTACCGGTGTAGGCGTACCAGCCGGCGTCGAAGGCGCGCTCGCCCAGCGCGCCGAGCTCGATGGTCGCCGCCTCGGCCAGCTCGACCACGAGCGTGTAGGTGCCGCGCTCGTCGCTGTCGCTCATCGCCGCGGGCTTCGGACGCCTCGGCTATGATCGTTCGGATCGCCGCCCGGGACTCCTCGGGTCGCCGTCGAGACGCGACACCGACTCCGCCCACCGAGCAGGAGATACTTATACGAGTTCGCCCAACTGACAGGTATGAGCGAGAGCGGCCGGAGCCCGACGCTGACGCTGGTGGCGGTGTTCGTCGTCGTCTACCTGGTCCAGCAGGTCGTCGCCCTGCTCAACCTCCAGCGGGTCCTGTTCGCGCTGTCGATGCCGGTCGAACGCGCCCCCTGGACGATGGTCACGAGCGTCTACGCCCACGGCAGTCTCCCGCATCTGGTCGGCAACGCCGTCGTGTTGCTCGTCGTCGGCCTCTTCCTCGAACGCCAGACCTCACGCGCCCGCTTTCACGCCTTCTTCCTCGGCAGCGGCGTCGTCGCCGGCCTCGCGGAGATCTGGGTCGGCGGCCTCCTCGACGTCTCCGTCGCCGTCTGGGGCGCCAGCGGCGCCATCTTCGCGCTCGTGGGCTACGTGCTGGCCGGCAATCGCGTCGCCGACTCGGCGCTCGACAGCCTCCCGTTCAGCCCGCGAGCGCAACTGGTCGTCTTCGCCCTGGTCGCCGCCGCGGTCACCGTCGCAACCGCCGGCCGAGGGGTCGCCCTGGTCGCGCACTTCACCGGCCTGCTGATCGGCCTGCTCGCCGGCCGTGCGCATCTGCTTCGGACATCGGCCGCGTGATCTCACGTCCACCGGACACAAAATAGAGAAGAGATACTGACAGGGCAGTCACGTACTGGCTACTCTTAGTCAAGGGTCTGGAACCGGGAGATCATGTATCCAGACCCTGTTGTTCCGTGCCCGATGAATACACTGTTGTCTGAAACAACTGGTTGCGTTCGATATTCTCCACCGAATGAGTGTGTTGCTACTACTGTCCCTGATGTGGAGTCAATACCGACCAGTCCCGCCATCTCTCTGGATGTCGGTGATCGAGTCACTGCGAGGTATAACACACCACTATGCATCTCTCCTACAGCTGGATTAGAGAGAACCGATAATTGATTCTCCCAGAGAATCTCACCATTCTCCTTAGACAGTTTCAAGACAGTGGATGTATCGTCCTCAACACTGTCATAGATCACGCCGTCTTCTACTACATCTAGAATATGCCCATCTCTCTGGCTCTCCCACCGTTTTGAACCGTCACGTGAATGTAACGCAGTGATGCTTCGAGAGCCATTTGCATAAATTGTATCTCCAGATATCGAGGGAGAAAAGTTAGTGGTTCTTCGGGGTAACGAACGCTCCCAAACAATGGTTCCGTTTTTATTGATCTTAACGATACGTCCGTTTTCAACCTGAACTATGGCAAACTGATTGGTGGTAGCCGCTCCAGCAATCCTGGCGTCAAAATCGACAGACCAGGATTGGTCCCCGCTGGAGGCTTCGAATGCATACAGCCGAAAGTACTTTTCAGTTGTCTCGGCTGATGGATTATTTGGATTCGAGGCGGGGACGAGTAGTGTCTCATCCAACAACAGAGGTTGTGACACAAAATAACCGGTTCCATCTGGTTTGGCACTCCATGAACGGGTCGCTGCAGCAATGCTCACAGCTATCGCCTCTGCATGACCACTACAGTATAGGATTCCCCCGTCAGCTTTGGGCAAACTGGAATAGTCTCCATCAGGGATGCCAATATTCCAGTCCCTTTCGCCCGTGCCAGCACGTACGTTGATGAGACGACTCCGATCTTCGGTTACGGAAGGAACCAAGACCGCGTCTTCGAATACTGCAGGAGCCCGGGGAGGGAGCTCTAACGAATGCTCCCATGTCTTCGTGAAGTCCCGTGTATCGGTATCCGTTGACTCACTCTCTGTTGGGTGGTTCTCGGTAGTCTGAGGCGTGGACTCCGACACGGTAGAGTTCTGTAAACCGTGTGATTGAGAGGGTGGAGACTCTTTTGTTGCTGCCAGACCATCTGTAGGTGAATCTTGTTGATTAGTCGTCCTTTCGCTGCGGGTATTGCAACCGGGTACAAGCGCCACAAGAACAATTTTTAGAACATTTCTGCGAGACTTCACCATACAAAAACAATTTTCTCCAAGGTTAAGTCCTTTCTGGCTACCCGCATCAAGCCATATGTATAGAAGGCCGGTCTACTGGTTTATTGCTCGTCTTCCAGGACTTCAACCTGTCCCCGATCCCGAACCAAAATCTTCGGCGTGATGTCAATTTCTTTGGTTCCAGACTCAACTACATTCGATCTGAGCCGTTCCGGCACGCGATCATCTTGTATCTTTTTGTCGGTGACGGTTTCAGTTTTAGCCTTGACACTTTGAGTTTCTAACTCAAATTCATATTCATTTCCAGGGTCCAGAGAAGTCATCTCATTTCCAATCTTTATGTGTGGGTTCTTGGGAGAAGAAGTAATCACGACATTTTCCCCTGTGACAGGAGTTTCTAATCTAACTGCACTTGCATGACGATATCCGCTGGCAGTCTGGGTCGGGAAGACATCATACTCTGTCGGATTCAGGATGTTCGCTGACTTTTGTAGTTTCCCATTAACAAACGTAATCGAAGGACGATTCTTCAGCAGCTTCTTTTCGTCGTCTGAAATAATATGATTGAATTTCAGGTTTCCATTTGAGTTTATAATATACTTGTGAGGATAATCGATTTGGGGCTGGACAATGTCGTCACTCAGTTCAGCCTCACTCGTGATGTTTGCTTCAATTAGTCGGAGCGAATTTTTCTTAGCCGATGATTTTCCTGCAGCTCTAGTTAGTCCAAATCCGCCGAATGTGGCTACTCCCGCTGTTTGGAGGACAGTGCGACGATTCAAGTCCGTATTCTTATCAGCCATCGATTAAGCCTCCTTTGCAGTAGCGTTAACGGCTGTAAGCGTACATTCAGTCAATTCTGCAGTCCAGGAATTGGTGCTTCCCGTTTCATCACAGTTACCCATATCAGCGTATCCCTCATCAGCATGGTATGTAAGTAGGGGAGTGATCGCCCCGTTATTTATTTCGCCCAACCCATGTTCAGGCAGATTGCCATCCTCATCAGGGTTATTCAGTTCATCCTGCACTGTACTATTGTTGTAATTTATGAACGTGTGGAGCGGCTCTTGTATTGCTGATGCGACTTCAAATTCATTCATATCATCACCACACCCGACACCAGTCCAGGCTTGGATTGATCTATTGAACGCATTATTTGCCGCGTCATCACCGCCACTAGAAGCTGACGCGTGTTCAACGGTGCATCCATTACCGTGGATAAAGAGGTGAGCACCTTGGAACTGCGTTAGATCTCCCCATCCATTCTTATTCTCGTCTTTCATCCACTCGTCGAACGCACCATCATAATCGTTGTAATTACTACCTGTCACCTCGGGATAGTTATGATCATTCTCTTCGTGCTTGAATCTGCTCAGAGCTACAAATCCAATGTTGCCACCAACTTGGAATGTTTTCATAGTGTCTACCCAAGCGTCCATAATATGGTCGTTGGTACCATTTTGCTTTGTATAATCTAGCACCTCTTCCGAGTTTGCATATACGTATACCGGTAGAACCGGCCCGCTACTCTGTGTGAGTTGCGAGTACACCTCTTCGTATGCATTGTGCGACATGCAATTTGATATTAGTACTACATTACTTAAAACCTGGCATTAGGAAATAATTAAAGAAGACTACATTCATCACAGGCATACTTTACAGTTGGGTCTGATTGAGGGATAGTGTTTAGTTAGCAGCATTGTGCCAGCGAGCGAAGGTTTGAAGCCATGTTTCGGCAGTTTTCGGCTCGGCGTGGCTGAAGCAGTTCGAGAACGACGAGGTTCGACCCTTCAGTTCTCGAAAGATCCGTTCGACAGCGTTCCGATTTCCGTGGCGACACATCTGAAATCGGAGCCCAGCTCGTTGCAGTGCAGTTTGGAGGTATTGAGCGCCATCGACGAGAAAGACGGCAGTTTCGACATCGTGTTTTTGCCGAAGTTCGCGCAAGAAAATTTCTGTGAGAGTGGTCGTAGTCGTCGCAAATAGCCGGACGTGAAGCAGTTCGTTCGACTGCGGATCGGCGGCGGCGTACAGCCAGAACTGCTGATCGTTGATCAGAATCACTGTTTCGTCGAGCGCAATCTGATTCGGAGATTTACCAGAGTCGGGCTGTAGATCGGCTTTCTGCACCCAATCGTGGACGGCTTTGCGACTGCGTTGGACACCCAGATCTTCGAGTAATTCGACGGTATTCGATAGCGAGAGGCCCGCAACGTGCGATTGAATACCCAACGCCATCGCTGGCTCGGGTGTCCGCTTACGCTCCACAAAATCCAAATCAATCCAGTCTCTACATCCGCTGAGGCGTGTGATTTCGGCCATGGACAGCTGAAATCACTCTCGCCTCACTTTTCACGCTTAACTAAACACGACCGGCAGGTACCCCGATATTTTTATTGCTGACGGTTCATTTGCTGATATGGAGACCGGATACACGACCATCATGTACGACAGCACCGACATCGAAAGGGCACTCGAAGATATTGCCGCGTGTCGGTACGACGGAGCCGAAATCGGCCTCGGGAAACTCCGCGATGCAGGTCCTGATACGGTCGACCGCGTCCTGGATGACACCGGGCTCGACCTCTACTGCGTGATGAGCGACTGGTTGGAGACCGAGGCGGCAGTCGAGCGGGTCATCGAAGACATACCGATGATCGCTGACCTCGACGGGGAGCGCCTCGGATTGTTGCCCCCACAGCGGCACCGCCACGACGACGCTACGGTGGAACAGTGGTTTGCCAGAATCACCGAGGCTGCCACTGACGCCGGCCTCACGCCGTTGGTCCATCACCATGGGGCGACGCACGTCGAACAGCCTGCGGAAGTCCGGCAGCTACTTGATGCGGTCGACGGTCTCGAACTACTCTGGGACTCGGCCCATTATTACCCCTACGGAGAGAACTATCCTGGGGCCGATGTGTCCGATGGCATCGAGCGGTTCGCGGACGATATCGGCTACGTTCATCTGAAGGACGTGGCCCCGCCGACGGGGTTTGACGAGATGAGGGACAGCCTCAGTGACGGCGATTTCCACCTCGACAACGTCATCAACTACTTCCGCTCGTTCACCGATCTCGGCAAGGGAATCCTTGATTTCGAGGGAGTGTACGACACGCTGCAATCAGTTGGCTACGACGGTCCCTGTACGATCGAAATCGAGAACAGGACCGAGAAGCCACTCGTTCACGCCAAGGAAAACTACGATTACTGGCGGCAGATCCGTTCAGCGTAACTAAAGGCAGGGGTCGTACTCCTCACGGAGTTCGCACAGTGCTCCCCACCGATGGCTTCTACCTTTGCCTGTCCGATTTCGACACCGGCGTATTGGACGCTGCGAAATCGCCGATTCCTTCGGAGACGACGGCCCCTGCGTCGGATATGTTGATCGCGTATCCGATTCCCAGACGGGTATCGCTCACACAGACCGGAACAAAACCTTCTGTACACCGATACGGTGATTCCCGAAGGGTAGAGTCACCGTTAGAGCCCGGTCAAGTCGCCTACTGGCCGGTAATCTCCCGCCAGTAGTCGAAATTCTCCTTGGCGTGGACAATCGGATCTTTCGTCTGGTTCTCGATTTCGATCGTGATGTGTCCCTCGTAGCCGATCTCGTCGAGTGTATCGTGGGCGGCGGCGAAGTCGATGACCCCCTCTCCGAGGTCGGTGAAGGCGTTGTAGTAGGGGAAGACGGTATCGAGCCGGAACTTCCCCTCCGATAGGGCGGCGACGTGTTCGTCGAAATCCGCACCCGGCGCGACGTCTTTCAGATGGACGTACTTGATGTCGTCAGCGAACCGGCGGATACCGTCGGACAGGTCACCCTCCGGATTACCTTTGTCGTACGGATAGTGGTGGGCCGTATCCCAGAGCAGCCCCAGGGAGTTCGGTGCGCGGTCGAGCCATTCTTCGATTTCATCGAGCTGTTCGACGCGGGTCCCGCCGTGGTGGTGCAGGACCGGTGTAATATCGGCGTCGGCAGCAGCGTCACAGATTTCGCCCAGCCACCGCTCGAAGTCGGCGTCGTCGGTTGTGCCTCGGTGGGGTGGAAGGATCCCCAGATACGGCGCGCCGAGGTCAGCGGCTGTTTCCGCCCCAGCCGCGATACGGTCCGCCACGTCCTGTGTCTCGAGCCACTCGCCCATCGCACAGTAGAGATCCAGATCGTAGGCATCCAACTGTTTCTCGAATGCGTTCGCACCGACAGCGTCTATTTCGTCCAGACTCGTCTCGACGCCATCGTAGCGGCAGGCTCCGATGTCGGCAATTCCATCCAGTAGCGATTCCTCGCCGTACATGATAGTCGTGTATCCGACTCCCATACCAGTCACCACTCCCTAGACAGACATATAAATTGGGGACCGTCCGATATTGGCTACCATCTACGGCGATAATCATGCGGCCTTCGACATAGTCGATCTCTGGTCGCTACTACGCCTTCGATCCCCACTGTTCGGCCTACACGAACCAGAAACCCGTCTTCTAACAACATACGCCTTGCCAACGGACTCAATCCTGCTCTTGTATAGCATGGCTCCGATATTGAACTATTCCGTTCGTAGTGCCCGAACGAAATTTGCCCTCAGAAATAACAGTAGTGCATTTGTTAGTTTTTGGTCTCAAACATACATTCAGTCGATCACATCGAAAGCCCACAACCCCCTCTAGTAGAGCTTGAATCCATGACTTCGATGCGTGGCCAGTATTCGAAGTGAGACGGACGGTGAGTTTCGGCGGTGAGGAGTCGTGTCGGCGGCAGACTGCCGCCGACGCGACAGTGTCGCCACTCACAGCCGCTGTCTCGGCGGGGACAGCTACCGGAAGAACCGGTTGTCAAGTGGCTGATTCGCTGGAACAGACCTACGCACACCAAGTGCTGTCCAAGCTGCGCGAAGCGTCATTTCGCAGAACTCCGTGAACGACCACTGCAAGAGGCGGCGCCCCCCACGGCGGGGCGCCGCCAGGTTGCACATCCTCTCCAAGCAGACGCTTACTCTAACTCGATGTGATCGACTGACATTATGTCGTATCTGGGATGACAGTGTGTTCGGAAGATACGAACGCTGGGATTCTTCAGAAGATACTGCATCCGATGCGCGCTCGGAATATTCAAGTCGAACTAACAGCTCGCAATCAAGCGAAAAATAATAGACTGGGTCCGTCGCTCTACTCCCGCTGAATGTACGTCACGGGACAGTCCGCATTCAGGAGGATCTGTTGTGCATGGTCGCCAAACACGGCTTTACCGGTCGGCGTCCGCCCTGCACCGCCGATGAACAACTGATCGATGTTGAGTTCATCCGCAATACGGACAACTTCTGTGTCTGGGTTTCCGACGACACCGCGTATCTGGTAATTGATTCCGAGCTTATCGAACTTCTCGGCCGGTGTTTTGACACTGTCGTGCCGGGAAGCCAGTTCATCCGGTTGTAGCGCTCCAGACGTCGGGTCCAAGTCGTCCATCAGTTGATCGTACTCATCGTTCGTGAACACGTGCAACAGGTACACAGTCGCGTCTGCAGGCTTGGCGACTGCGATAACTGCGTCAAGGAGTCGCTCAACGTGGTCTCTGTCGTTCTCCCCAACCGCAAGCAGGACGTTATCTAACGATTGCGACATACCCAACATTGAGCTACGACCGCAAGAATTGTTATGCTCGTCTTCAGAACCTGCTCGTATTGAAGTCTCGCCTGCGTCAACCGCCTGAAATCCTGTAATATCGGCTTTGAGGACCTTTGAATGGGAAACAGATACAATCGAAATACGCATCCCTGTCAGTTAAGTACGGTATGAGATCGATATTGTCTCTTCCTCAAACGCCTGATCAGCACGTAGCGAATCATGGTGTCGTGAGTCAATTCAACGTGACGACATCACAGCAAGATCGCAACTCGATTTCAAAGGATTTGTATGAGGTGCCGTCGGAGAACCGTCTATGACAGAGAGCATAATTATATTAGGAACTAGATATGCTGGAGCGGGGACGATCAAGAGCCTAAAGGACGAACTAGACGGTGAAGCGGATGTCACTTGGATTTCAGACACGGATTACCATCTGGTGCTACATGAGTCCCACCGGTGTATTCGGGACCCATACTACCACTAGTATCTCGACACACGTTAACTATTCACACAGTATTTACGGTAGTGCTTGGTTTGAAGTATAATATCAGCTAGAGAGACTCTACAACCAAATTTCGGCTAGATCCGGTTCGACGTGTCTGAAGCAGTTCGAGAATGACGAGGTTCGTTGTTTTACCCCTCGAAAGATTCGTCCTATAGCGTTCTGATTTCCGTGGCGACATATCTGAAATCAGAGACCAACTCGTTGGAGTGCTATTTGGAGGTGCTAAGCGACATCAAATAGAAAGACGGCAGCTTCGGCATCTTGCTTGTGCTGAAGTTCGCACAAAATAATTTCGGTGAGGCCGGTCGTTGTCGTCGGAAACGACCGAACGTGACGAAGGTCCTTCAACTGTATCCACTCATTTGCTTCCAGCACCTCAAAACACCCCACTTGGATTAATTCCATTTGAGCGTGTCAAAGAATCCATCTCATAATATCTCACAGCCAGGATCGTTTCCTCGCTCGTAGTTGGTGATGGCAACGACGAGTCGTAGACAGAGCGCAACGAACACTTCTGTTCGTGCGTGAACGCGGTCTCGGTTAGTGCAGATCTGGGCGGTGGCTGGGTTCGAGTTGCGGTGGTTATTCTCTCAATCGTCGATAATTGTCACTGTCAGCGTTCTCTTCGACCGTGAAATCTTGGCCTGCTCGTAGGGTTCATCGATCTTCCTATCCTACCCGTCTGCGTCGTCAGCCCATTGCTCGGCCGCGTCGACGGCGATCGCGTCGTTGGCGATGCCGACTCTATTCTCAGCGAGCCCATGTGGGATTGAAGCTCAAGGTGGACACTGATGACGAGGACGAGGTGAAGTTTCAGACGAACCCATCTGGGATTGAAGCTATCTATACGAATAGGGCTCACGCCCTGTCCCCTGCCGGGAGCTGTGCCGGCGCCGCGGCAGCTGCTGCCCAGCGGCAGCACCAAGGCCTCGGTTCAGTGCGTTTTCTCTCGTCTCTCGACAATACCGCTCTTGGAAACCTTGCCTTTCTGGCGATAATCAACACCTGGATTGGTTTCAGGTGTTGCGTTGGTTAGTTTGCTCACCCTAGTTTGAGTGTTCACATACACCACTGTTTCCGGAGTAACATGCCTACGCTGGGCTGACCGGCGCCACGTACTGGCTCTTAACTTTCTCTCCGTCGCGCCACTGGAGGTAGTAGTACTCCCGATCGTCGATTGCCTTCACCGTCAGCGTCCCCTTCGAGCGTGCGATCTCTGCCTGCTCGTACGCGTCGCCTATCTTCTCCTCCCAGTCGTCCTCGTCGTCTTCCCACTCCTCGGGCGCGTCGACGGCGACCGCGTCGTCGGTCTCGGTCTCCCCGAGCGCTGTGGCCAGCTCGTCGACGGCGGCGACCGCTTGTTCGTGGGCATCGAGAGCGCCCGGGTCGAGCGCCTCGGCGTCGATCTGTTCTAGCGCCGACAGGGCTTGATGCGCGTATTCTTCGTCGTTCATACGCTAACCAACAATAGCGGGTCAAATAGGGTTTGTGTTGGTTAGCTCGAAGTACCCCGTCATCGATGTGTTCTCACACCCCACTGTTTCATGTGTAACAGCCGAAAAGAACGACTCAGCTACCGCAATTCGAGCGATTCGACAGCGTCAGTGAACTCCGAACCGGACATTTCTTGCACTGCCTCAATCCCGCGCGCGACGACGACTGGGTAGTAGTGGCGCTCTTTCTTCACGTCCCAGTCACATTAAATAGCCGGATTTGTGAGGTTCTAAGGATAGTGATTGAACCGGCAGGAAAGGCGACAAACTCTTACACGGAGTCAAAGTAGTTTGTTTTTCTATTGTCAAAAACCTTCGGAGAAACTCGACAGTACAGAATCGTACGAGAGTAGTATATTCTAGATAACAGTCGTACCCCTGTTATCCTATTTTTCAAGTACGGATAAGATGCGGAAACTATCGTAAAACCAGTCGGTGGTATCTGGCCTCCGGCGGCAACTGGTTCTATTTGCTGACTGGAGACCAGTCGAAACGACTGTAATCTTTTGATGATAGAAAAAGCGGATGTCTTTGACTAACTTCGAGCAAAGTTACGAAACGGGGAGTTGATCGGCGGCCGGACACGAACCTGTAGCCGTCACTCAGTCTCCCTTGACCGATTGGTTCCGGATAGTGTGGAGATTGACCTCGCAGATGTTGGCTGCCTCGACAACAAGTTCTGGAATCTTTTTTTCGAACTTGTCATCTTTCATCCGAGACGTTGGGCCCGAGACAGCTAGCGCTCCTTCCACACTGGTCTCAGAAGTCGTAACGGGGGACCCAACCGCACGGATGCCACTCACCTGTTCCTCGTCGGCGAAAGCGTACCCACGGTTTCGGCTTTCGACTAGGTCTTCGATCAGCCTGTCGACATCGGTGATCGTCTGGTCAGTGTTTTGTGGCATTCCCTGCTCTTGGATTATCGATCTGACTTCAGACTCGGGAAGCTGGGAGAGGATCGCCTTCCCGGCCGCGGTACAATGCAGGTGCTTCAGTGCCTGCTCACGCTTTCGATCGTGGTACTCGACACCTACCGCATTCTGACCGAAGCGTTCGTAGAGTGCGAACAATTTTCCGTCGTGTTCGATTATCAGATGAGCACACTCGCTTGTTTCATCGGCGAGGTCCTCAATTTGCCCTTTCCCGGCACGGTAGATATCGGCGTGATTGCGCACATACTCTCCAGCGGTCAAGAATTTCGGTCCGAGTCTATAGGTCGTTCCGTCCTTGACAACGTAGTTCGCGTCGATGAGCGTGGCGAGATGTGTGTGGACCGTTCCAACTGTCAGTCCGGTCGTCTCGGCAAGCTCCGACACCGTTCCCGACTCCAGTTTTTGCAGGCAATCGATTATTTCGGTCGTGTTTTGAACCGATTTGATCGTTCGCGCCATGTGTTACCAGATGTATGCGGGGGATGTACTAACATCTTTTGGCACAGTCAAAAATCAATCAGTAGTTCTCGTCTCTTGCTTTCCGTCAGCTGCTCGACTGACTCCAGAGTCCAACTGATATCCGGTATCATAACTGTATGGCTGTGCGTGTTTTTGACAGTTACAAACACTTCGTGTCATATATTCGGGGTGATTGATTGTCAAGAGATCGCTTCAATTACCATCAGCACATTTCAAGAGCATTCAAATCGGGATATCCGGTTGGATAGCAAGTCATCTTCAACTGCGGTCCTCAATGAACTCGTTGACCTGATTCGACGCAAACTACGGAGCATGATCCAGAATAATGTCGAATTTTGACCAATTGCGGCCGTCGAATACTCATCAGAAAGCGTCCTATCACCGCTAAGGCGGGCTATTTTGGGGATAAATTTTCAAAACCTGACCACCTCACCTTTCATTAAGCACTGCACACACCCGAAGATTTAGGATGTAAGCCCGGTAAATACTGGTATATGGACGTTCTGTATATCGGCGATTACAAGCTTCAGGCAAACCAGTTCTACGTTGGCGCCGACTCGTTCCGTCAATTCCACGGCAAAGTCAAGGATTACGAGCCGTTACTGGAAGCGCTGGAAGCGATGCCTGATGTCGAACCGAAGTTCCTTGATGGACCCGATACGATGACTGACTTTCCGCGGTCCGTCGAAGAACTTCAGGAGTATGACGCCCTGATCATCAGCGATCTGAGTCGTGGGACGCTCGAACCTCACTTCTTCGACGACGCGATTCCGGGCCCGAATATGCTTCGGATCATCAAACGATACGTCGAGGCCGGCGGCGCTCTGGTGTACGCTGGCGGCTGGATGACGTTCCAGGGTTACCATGGCGTGGGGAACTGGGAAGGAACGCCCGTCGAGGACGTGCTTCCGGTTGACATCAGACCCGTCTTCGACGACCGAGTTGAGCGACCAGAGGGTTCGAAGCCGGAACTTCTCGACACTGACCACCCGATCACGGCGAACCTGGACGATGACGGTCTGCCGACAGTCTACGGCTACAACGAGGTCGGAGGCTTCACTTCCGGAACTGATGAACTGGCGACGGTAGACGGCCATCCGTTGCTGGCGGCGGGTGAGTTCGGTGACGGCCGGAGCGTCGCATACACCTCAGACCCTGGTATCAAGTGGGGCTATGGAATGGTCGAGTGGGATGAGTATCAGACGTTCTGGCACAACGCCCTCGAGTGGGCCACTGACGGCGAATAATCTGTCCTAACCCCCCTTCTGCCGACTGTCTCGAGAGACTCCTGAGAGTTACTATCTGAACACCGAGTGACCCTGCAAATGCATGTCTTCGCAGTCGGAGTGTAAGTCCGGTGTCCGGAGCAGGCAACGGTCCTCAAAGGGCAATCTATCCTCTGTCACTCTGTCGTCGGTGAGCGGTAGTGGGATCAAGAGTCACGGAAGCGGAGGCCCAGGAAAGTTAGATAGAGCCGACAGCTAGCGAATGGACTCAGTCGGCGGCGGTGATCTCGTCCTCAGGAACGATCCGCTCGCTTCGGGGCGACTGGCCGTCAAAGATGTGCGTCTTCGCGGGGTCGATTCTGACGTGGTACTGCCCGTCCTGCTCTACCTTCGCGTCGGAGTGGAGTTCCGCGAGGAACTCCTCACCGCCGAGGTCGAAATGGACTATCTGTACATTCCCGAGGAGTTCAACGAGCTGGACATCTGCTAAGAAGGTGTACTCGTCGGGGTTGTCGACGAGTTCTACATTCTCCGGACGGATTCCGAGCGTGACGTCGCCGGCGGCGGACGAGAGACCTGGCGGGAGATCAACGGAGACGTCGCTTTGGCTCGCGGTGAACGATTCTTTCTCGACGGTTCCGTTGATGAGGTTCATACTGGGAGATCCCATGAACCCGGCGACGAAGCGGTTCGCTGGGCGCTGGTAGGTCTGCTTCGGCGGGGCAATCTGCTGAACCTCGCCTTCGTCCATCACGACCACACGGTCGCCCATAGTCATCGCCTCCTCTTGATTGTGCGTGACGTGAATCATCGTCACGCCCAGATCCTGCTGGATGCTCACGACCTCGGCACGCATCTCTGTGCGGAGCTTCGCGTCGAGATTCGCCAGCGGCTCGTCCATCAGGAAGGCTTGGGGGTCTCGTACGATGGCGCGACCGAGTGCGACCCGCTGTTGCTGGCCGCCGGAGAGCTGCGACGGCTTCCTGTCGAGTAGTTCCGTGATGCCGAGGATTGTTGCAGCGTCCTCGACGCGCTCGTCAATCTCGGCATCGCTCATGCTCCGGGCCTCAAGCGGGAACGCGAGGTTCCCACGGACGGTCCGATGCGGATAGAGCGCGAACGATTGGAACACCATCGCGATGTCCCTGTCTTGGGGCTCAACGTCGGTCACGTCCTCGTCGTCGATGAGTATCTGGCCCTCAGTGGGTTTCTCGAGGCCGGCGATCATTCGGAGCGTCGTCGACTTGCCGCTCCCAGAAGGGCCGACGAACACAACCAGTTCCTCGTCCTCGATGCTCAGGGAAACCTCGTCGACGGCAAGCACGTCGTCGCCGAAGATCTTAGTCACGTCTCGTAGCACGATATCACTCATGTGTCGTCCTCCGTGTAGTGTCGTTGTCAGTCATCCTTTCACTGCCCCCAGTGTCAGTCCGCGGATCAGTCGTCGCTGCATCAGGAGCGAGATCGCGATGACTGGGAGCATCGCGATGGTCGAGAGGGCTGCGACTTGGTTCCACAGTGTCTCATGCCCGCCGACGAGAGTCGGGATGAGCGGCGGGAATGTCCGAGCCGCCGTCCGGGTGAACACGAGTGCGAACTGGAACTCGTTCCACGAGAACACCCAGACCAAGAGCGTCGTCGCCACGATACCAGGCGTGACGAGCGGAAGCGTGACCTTATAGAACGCTTGGAACCGGGAGTACCCGTCCATCAGCGCCGCTTCCTCGACGGCTTCCGGCACGTCTTGGAAGAAGCTCCGCATGAGCCAGACGACCAGCGGGATGTTAAACGTCAGGTACAGTAGGACCATCGCCACGTAGGTATCGATGAGCCCGAGCTGTCGGAAGATGAAGAACAGCGGGAGAATCGGGGCGATAGGTGGGAACATCCGGAGCGAGAGGATCCAGAACGCCACGTTCTTGCCGCCGATTTTGCCTGGGTTCCGAGCGTAGGCGTACCCCGCGGGCACGCCGATGAGTATCGCGATAGCCGTGGCACCGACGCTCACGACGATGCTATTGATTACGTTATCGATGGCGCCGCTGGTGAGCAGGACGTTGACGTACCCTTCGATGGTGAAGTTCTCCGGGAAGAACGTGGGAATGGCCGTGACCGTCTCGTCCGCCGGCTTGAACGAGGTGTTTATCGTCCAGTAGAGCGGAAACAGCGTGACGACGAGCAGCGTGCTGACGAACGCCGTGATCCCGATCCGGTGAAGCGCTCCGCGGACCGTAACGGGATCGTCGGCAAAGGCTGCGACGCGGTCGCGAAGAGTTGCGGTACTCATACGACTCGGTCACCTCCTTCACCGCGTTCGAGGATTAATAAGAAGAGGTTCGCCAGCACGACCGCGAACAGGAGCAGGAGCCAGCTCATCGCCGTCGCCTTCCCCATCGCGAACTCGTTGAACCCGAGGATGTAGTTGTAGTACGTCGCGAGTTCGGAGGCGGTTCCCGGACCACCCTGAGTCATTACGTACATCTTATCGAAGAACTTGAACGCGTCCATCGAGCGCAGGAGGAGTGCCACAGCGATGACGCCCTTCATTTGTGGCACGGTGACGTGCCGGAAAGTGAACAACTTGGACGCGCCGTCCATCTTTGCGGCCTCGTAGAGGTCCTCGTTGATAGCCAGGCGGCCGGTGTAGAGGATGAGAATCATGAACGGGGTCCATTGCCAGATGTCCGCGATGAGGATAGCGTCCAGCGCCAGTTCTGCCGACGAGAGCCAGGACGGCTCTGGCAGTCCAACGGCGCCGAGCAGGTGATTCAGCGGCCCGAAGCTCTCGTCGAATACTAGTCGCCACATCAACCCGGCGACGATGGGCGCCATCATCATCGGCAAGAGTAGGACCGTGAACAGGAGGCTGTTGAGCCACCCATCGGTGTAGTTAGCCATTATCAGTGCGACGGCAAAGCCGATGATGAACTGGACGGTGACGCCGACGCCGACGTAGTAGGCGGTCTTCAGGACTGAGTCCCAGAACCGGCGGTCGGTCAGTAGGTTGGCGTAGTTCTCGAACCAGATGATCTCCACCGCTCGCCCGCTCACAGTCAGGTTCAGATTGGTGAAGCTAACGTACAGGGACCAGAGCATCGGGACGATAACCAGGGCAAGCAGGATGAGGATTGCCGGCAATGCGAACCAGTATTCCAAGTGGTCGTTCTTGGTGACCCGTCCGAGCCGACTCGTTTTCGTATCTGATGACATTCTTGGTTAATATAATTGCGGAAATCGAAGTCAAGGCGATTTAGCTGGGCCAGAGACCAGCGTTCTGCCAGGCGTCGATGACATTCTCGTACGCCTCAAGCTGGCTCTCGCGACCCAGTTCGTCGACGATAGAGTTCCACTCGTCTTGGACGTTCGTCAAGGTCTGGTCGACGCCCTGTTGATCGGAGACAAACCGGGACATCTCGATGGTGAGGGCCTGGATGTAGTTCTGCGCACCGGGCCAGTAGGGGATCGGGTACCCCTGTTCTAGCGTGGCCCCGACGGCGTTTGCGTACTCCTCGGCCTGCTCCATCGACGAGAACGCGATGGAGGAGTCGGGCTGACCGTCGCGGAACTCGTTGGGTTCCGTGTAGATTGCAGGATTGTCGAATTGCGAGGTCCGGTATGGGTCGAGTCCGCAGTCCGGGTCCGAGACCATATTGGCCGAGAAGGTCGGTCCAGAAATGGCCTGCGCGTAGCGATAGGCCGCGAGTTTGCGGTCGTTCTCAACGTAGTTGGAGACACCAAGGACGCGACCTACGGGCATCGACGAAGCGGGGTCCATGCCGTCGAACCCGGGGACCGGTGCGCCGCCCCAGGCGTCGGAAACGGTGTCCGAGGCCGCCGCCTTCTTTGGGACGTCCGTGAACTGGATGATCATCGCCGCGCGTTCATTGAGGAACGCGTCACGCAGCCCGGCATAGCCGTAGGACGCGGAGTTCGGGTCGGCGTACTCGAGCGTCTCCGCCCATGACTCGAGGGCCATGCGCCCCGCTTCGGTGTCAATCTGCGGGTTCATGTCCTCGTCAAAATAGATCCCGCCCGCGCCGCCGAAGCGGGTCAGGAACCAGCCGTAGGCGTAACTCCGCGCACCGAAGGTCGCCACGCCGTAATCGATGTCGTTCGTCTCCTCGGTGAAGTATCGGGCGACCTCGTTGAACTCTGACCAGGTCGTCGGTACCTCCTTGTTGTGTTGCTCGAACAGGTCTTTGCGGTACACCAACATCAGGACGTCGCCATCGATGGGCAGGGCGTAGGTGTTGCCACCCCACTGGGTGTACATGTTCCGGTAGGGTGCAAGCAGGTCGTCGAACGCCGGGTCCCAGCCGTCGATCTCCATCATGTCGTCGAGCGGGACGATATGACCGTTGTTAGCGAACTCCCCGAGGTACTGGGGATAGAAGCTACACAGGTCAAAGCCAGTATCGCCGGTCGTGAACTCTGTATTAAGCGAGTTGTAAACCTCGGACGGCGGGAACCCCTGGATGGTCTCAACCGACACGCCCGTCTGTTCCTGGATTTCGTCGTTGAACCAGTCGAACGGGTTTGTATTGTGTCCTTCATCCATCGCGTGGGTGAGCTCCATCCCCTCAACCGCGCCGTCGGGGTCGTCCGGGATGGTCAGTTCCTCGCCGCCGCCACCGGCAAAGTCGGTACAGCCGGCCACTCCCGCGGAGAGGGCACCTGCTGCGGTCGCTTTCAGTACACGCCGCCGAGATACTCTATTGTCTTTCATGATTATTGACGCTGGTTTGAGAGTTTACACAGCGCATAATAAATGTACCGGCTGTGGCGGTATTCGGGCATCGCAGGGGGCCCGTAAGCTCCTCCCAGGTCCACATGACCGACATCCGCGAGCGAAGCGTCACGCTCGGGGCAAAAGATTTTGCGAGCGCCCGCCAGTTGACACCATGGCGCCACCAGCGACCGAAACAGGGGTAGTCTACGAACCGGACGCAGAGTTCGTCGAGGCGAGTAACGTCCAAGCGTTCATGGACGCCTACGACATCGACACGCAAGAGGAGTTAATGCGGCGTTCGACGGACGACGTCGAGTGGTTCTGGGACGAACTCGTCGATTATCTCGGTGTCGAGTTCTACGAGCCCTACGACGCGGTCCGTGACGATAGCAACGGGTCCGAGTTCACGCAGTGGTACGCCGGCGGCGAATTAAACGCCGCCCACAACACTGTCGACAGAAACGCGAGCTCCGATGCCGAATGCCGGAACAAGGTCGCGTGCATCTGGGAGGGCGAGGACGGCGAGACACGGAACGTGACCTACCACGAACTCCATCGCCAGTCGAACCAGGTGGCGAATGCGCTCGAAGCCCGTGGCATCGAGACGGGGGATACGGTCGGCCTCTATATGCCGATGGTCCCGGAGGTCGTGGCCATCCTCTATGGCTGTTTCAAGATCGGCGCCATTGCGGTGCCCATCTTCTCCGGGTTCGGAACCGAGGCGACGGCGACGCGCATCGCCGACGCCGAGTGTTCGGTGCTATTCACTGGCGACGGGTTCTACCGCCGCGGCGATCCGGTCCGACTGAAAGGGACCGCTGACGAGGCCATCGCTGAGGCGGGACACGTCGAGCACACCGTCGTTTACGACCGCCTGGGAACGTCCGACGATGACGGGCCAGACATCGCCTGGGACGAGGACCGCGACGAGTGGTGGGCAGACGCCGTCGATCCGGCGAGCGACGCGTACGAAACGAAATCGCTCCCGGCCGAACAGGAGTCGATGCTCCTGTACTCGTCCGGGACAACGGGCGAACCCAAGGGGATCGTCCACACTCACGCAGGTGCGCTGATGCAGGCAGCCAAGGAGGTCCACTTCTCGTTCGATCAGAAGCCCGCAGACCGCTTCTTCTGGGTCTCGGACATCGGCTGGATGATGGGGCCGTGGATGCTCATGGGCAACCACGCCTTCGGCGGGACGGTGTTCATGTACGAGGGTGCGCCGGACTACCCGAGACCGGACCGGTTCTGGGAAATGATCGACCGACACGGGATCACGCAGTTCGGTATCTCCCCGACGGCCATCCGGGCGCTCCGGAAGCGCGGTGACGAGTGGCTCGAGAGTCACGATCTCTCCTCACTCCGCCTGCTCGGGTCGACGGGCGAACCGTGGGACACCGAGTCGTGGCTGTGGTTCTTCGACCAGGTGGGCGGCGGCGACACACCCATTATCAACATCTCCGGCGGCACCGAAATAATGGGCTGTTTTCTGATGCCGCTCCCGACCCAGCCGCTGAAACCCTGTACGCTCGGCGGCCCCGGCCTCGGGATGGATATTGACATCGTGGACCGCGATGGGGTGTCGGTCGTCGATACGAACGAGCGGGGGTTCCTCGTCGCGCGCCAGTCTTGTCCCTCGATGACGAAGTCGCTGTGGAGCGGCGACGAGCGGTATCTGGAGGAGTACTGGTCGACCTGGGACGGCCTCTGGGACCACGGCGACTGGGCACAGAAGGATGAGGACGGGTTCTGGTTCCTCCACGGGCGGGCGGACGAGGCGCTCAACGTGGCCGGTCGGAAGGTCGGCCCCGCCGAAGTCGAGGGCGCGGCCATGGAATACGACGCGGTGAACCAGGCGGCGGCCGTCGGTGTACCGGACGACACGACCGGGACGGCCGTCGTCTTGTACGTCGTTCCCGAATCCGATGTCGCAGCGGACGATGACCTCCGGGGAACGATCCGTGACACGGTCGGGAACGAGATGGGGAAGCCGTTCCGGCCCCGGGAAGTGGTGTTCGTCGACGAGTTACCGAAGACGCAGTCCGGAAAGATCATCCGGCGGGCCATCGCGTCTATCTACCGCGGCGAGGACGTAGGCGACCTCGACAGCCTCGAGAACCCCGGCGCTATCGATGCGATACGGGCGGCCCGGTAGGAGTCGGCATCAATCCGGCTGCAAATATCCGGTCGGTGCACGAGCGGAACAGTGGTCGGGAGGAAAGGGTAGGGAACCAGAGGGAACGAGTCGGGAGCCTCTCACTCTACGGCCAGCGCCCTCCGAGACGGCCGTCAGTACATCACGATGCCGGCTGTCACGTTCAGATCCTGTCCCGTGATCCGTTCCGCACGCTGCGAACAGAGGAACAGGACGGCGTCGGCGACGTCCCCAGCTTCAACGAACTCATTCATCGGTGAGACATCGCGGAATTCCTGTTCGACTTCGTCGAAGGAACGGCCTTGGCTCTCGGCCTGCCCCTCAATGACTGATCGGAGACGGGGACCGTCTACGCTTCCGGGACAGACCGCGTTGACCGTGATGTCGTGATCGGCGAGTTCTATGGCGAGTGTCCGGGTGAAGCCGATTGTGCCCATCTTCGATGTCGTGTACGGTGTGCGATCGCGGAGCGGGCGCTTACCGCTCATCGAGGACAGATTGACGATCCGACCGTCGTCCCCAGACTTGAGGTGCGGGATGGCGGCTTTCGTGGTGGCGAACGTCGCGCCCAGGTTGACCTCAAGCGTCTGGATGAACTCTTGGTGGTCTATCTTCTCAGTCGGCTTCGTGGGGCCAGCGATACCGACGTTGTTCACGAGGATGTCGAGGCCGCCAAAGGTTTCGACGGCTGCCTCGACGAGTTCGGACGCTGTCGATGGGTCACTGGCGTCCCCACACTGTGTGACCAGGTCCCCTGGGTTGTCACCCAATTTTTTACGTGCCTCCGCGAGGGCCGTCTCGTCGACATCGTTGATGGCAACGTCGACGCCGGCCTTGGTGAGGTGGTCAGCGATTTGGCGCCCAATCCCGGAACCGGCGCCGGTTATGGCCGCTGCCATCCCAGGAATTAACAACTCTGACTTCTGCATGGATGTATCCTTTCCCCCCATCCATCAAAAGGTTTCTGTCACCCGCCACCGCTGGTGCGCCGGTGTACGACCCGTTTCCCTGGTCCATTCGATTCGGCCGCGTCGAGGGCATCTGGTGGGTTCTCGCCCCGTGACGCTGCTTGCGCGAACTGCACGCTCCGGTCAGTGAGCGAACCGACCCCCTAGTTGATAATGTTGGAAGCATCACTTCCTTCCATGCAGTTTGACTGGATGGTTCAATGCTACCCCGGCGACGGAGTACACAGGGACGCACCGCTCCTCGAATCGCTCAGCCGAGAGACGACGATGGCGGGGGTCGATGCCGTTGAGGCGGCGGGACTGGAGGGTCTCTGGGCCCCGGACCATTTCATGCTCGGTCCGCATAAGCAGGAGTATGAGGTGTGGACGCTCCTCGGTGCGTTGGCCGAGCGGACGGATCTTGAGATCGGCCCGCTTGTCGGTTCGATCACGTACCGGAACCCAGCGCTCCTGGCGAAAATGGCCACCACTGTGGATAACCTCTCCGACGGTCGACTGCAGCTCGGGCTCGGCGCCGGCTGGCACGACGAGGAACACGCTGCCTACGACTTTGATTTCCCGCCCATCGACCAGCGTATGGAGATGCTTGACGAGGGACTCGAATTGCTAAAGACGATGTTCACCGAGGACGCTCCAACCTACGAGGGCGAGCACTACCGGATCGAGAACGCCTACAACGAACCGAAGCCGGTCCAGGACCCCCACCCCCCCATTGTCGTCGGTGGTGCGGGACCGCAACTCCTGCGGATCGCTGCGCGCCACGCGGACGAGTGGAACGTCGAGATCAGCAGTCGGGCCCGTGGCCCGCCGATTGAGTTCAAGGCCAAGAAGTTCGACGAGTACCTCGAAGAAGAGGGCCGCGATCCGGACGACGTCGAGCGGTCGTGGCTCGCACACATCCTCGTCAAGGAGGACCAGGAGACCGTCGATGAGTACTGTGACGAAATCTTCCCTCTCCCCTGGGGCGAGGAGTCGGACATGGACGCTCAGCTCTCGAACGCTGAGGAAGCCATGGAAAAGGGGGATTTTATTATCGGCACACCTGCGGAGGTCGCCGAACAAATCGAGGCCGTCCGCGACCTCGGGTTCCACAAGCTCCAGTTGATGTTCCTTGATTTCCCTGAGCTTGATGGTATCGAACTGTTTGGTGACGAGGTCCTACCACAGTTCACCTGACCGTCGGGTCCGATACTGGTGCATCGCTGGTGGCCCCCTACTACCCCTACTTCTATATAGGTGAGCGGACGCACAAAGGATATGAGCAAGTGGATCGACCTCACTCAGACTCTCGCAGAGGACAGCCCGACGCTCCCACCGTTACACCCGAAGCCCGAGTTTGAGGACTACGCCACGCTCGCGGACGACGACTACAACTCGACGATACTCCACTGCGAGACCCACTGCGGGACGCATATGGACGCCCCGACACACTTCCTCTCGAAAGACGAATACCGGACGATTGATGAGATAACCATCGACGAGATGGTGACGGAAGGTGTCGTCTGCGACTTCACGGATAAGGAACCCAACGAGGGAATCTCACGCGAGGAACTCGCGGCCGAGGCCGAGCGCCACAATCTCTCCGCGGGCGACCATCTCATCTTCGACTGCGGGATGGCACCCGCGGACACCGAGGAGTACCTCAAGAACTTCGTTTATCCGGAAAAGGAGGCTGCAGAGTACATGGTCGAACAAGACATCGCCTGTTTCGCCATCGACGCGCTCTCGGCCGACAAACCAGGGGCGGCACTTGAGGACCATCACGTTCACTACACGCTCCTCCCCGAGGACATCCTTATTATCGAAGGGGTCGCAAACCTCGATTCAGTCGAGGCGGGTCGCTACGACGTGATTTGTACGCCGATACCCTACGAAAACCGCGACGGTTCCCAGGTCCGCCTCCTCGTTCGACCCAAGGACTGATTTTCGCGCGACCGCACTGACGTTCCGGGACCCTAGCCTGTGCCCGATTTATTCACCCCGGGATCTGGAATCGTATCCGGTTTCACGTCCTATCCCACGCCTGTCGATGTACACAGCTCGGACGCCGCACAGCTACTGGAAAGTTTTTTATTATCCTTTTGCGACTATTTTAATATGCGGAACTTCCCCAGTGACAAGATCGTCGTCTCCTGTGCGGTGACCGGGGCGATACACGTGCCGACCATGTCGCCACATCTCCCGGTGACACCCGACGAGATAGCGACGGAGGCCATCGAAGCCGCCGAGGCCGGCGCAAGCATCGTTCACATCCACGTGCGGGACCCGGAGACCGGTGAACCGGTCACCGACCTTGACTTGTTCCGGCAGGTCGCATCGCGTATCCACGAGGAGTGCGACGTTATCGTCCAGCCGACGACTGGCGGGGCGCCAACGATGGCGGCCGAGGAACGCGTGAGTGTCGTCCCAGAACTGGAACCGGAAATGGCGTCGTGCAACATGGGGTCGATCAATTTCGGTCTATATCCGATCTTGCAGAAGTACGATGAGTTCGAACACGAATGGGAACGCGATTACCTCGAGGGGACGCGCGACCTCATTTTCCGGAACTCCTTTGCTGACCTCGAGACAGTCCTGCCCATCTTCGACGAGCACGACACAAAACCGGAACTGGAGTGTTACGATGTCGGCCACCTCTACAACGCCAAGCACATGATCGACCGCGGTTTCATCGAACCCCCAATCCACCTCCAGTTCGTCCTGGGCATCCACGGCGGCATCGGTCCAGACTCCGAGAACCTCACGCACCTATATCAGATGGCCGAGAAGCTGTTCGGCGATGACTTCTCGTTCTCTGTCATTGGGGCCGGTCGCCACGAGTTCACGCGGGCTGTCCAGTCCATGGACTTGGGTGGCCACGTTCGCGTCGGCCTTGAGGACAACCTCTATCGACGGCCGGGCGAACTCGCCGAGAGCAACGCAGAACTCGTGGAGAAGGTCGTAGAACTGGCCGACGACCTCACTGGGCGCGAGGTAGCGACGCCCGACGAGACGCGGTCGTTCCTCAGCCTCAAGGGCAAGGAACACACGGCGCTTTGAGTTACGTTCTGGCTGTGGGTGGGTACCACCGCTGGCTATCGATACGGCGCGCGTTCGATTACGAACGACGCTTCCCATCAACGCGTCCGCTTGAACGGCCTCTGGCACGCTCTGGGGGGCCTCGAACCGGTGTTTGAGAGAGTGAAAAGACGTGGACGGTCAGTGCTTCACGTTCCGAGGCAATCCCTTCAGAAAATAATTAATCAGAAGTGAAATCCCCACAGATCGCTCACCTCATGATCAAGCATGTTGCCCGGATGTTCACGCTCTAAGAGTAGTTCGACCAGAACGCGGTCGGCATCAAGTACCACGACCGGTTCACGGAGACAATCCCTGTGAGGGTTATCTTGACAGCCAACATCTGTGAGGGCACTTTCGACACCTCCGGAGAGGTGTCGATTGAGACATAGTGGCTCGTACCTCCCAATGCGACCGGATTACCCCTCGTACACGTGCGTAGACCCAGTCGCGTTGTCCTCGATGTAGTTCCAGTCGTACTCAACGCCGAGACCGGGACCGTCGGGGATAGGGATGTGACCGTTCTCGTCGACAGCGTCGATCATGTCCACGTAGTCGCCCTCGTAGACGGGGGGTTGCGTATTCTTGGTGTCCGGATGGACCAGCGCCATCTCGTAGTAATTAGTGTTCCGTGTGGCAGCGATACACTGCCGTTGCGCGGGCCCGGGCGCGTGGTACTCGACATCGATGCCGAAACCTTCTGCGACCTTGGCGACCTTCATGGCCCCAGTGATACCGGCGTCATACTCAGGGTCCGCACGCAGGAAGTCGGTCGACTCCGTGGCAGCGAAGTCAGATTTCATCTCCAGGCCCCGGACGTGTTCTGTCTGGAGGATGGGCGTCTCTAGACTCTGTCGAAGTTTCCGGTGGGCGTGCTGAGAGATGCCGGCGTCGCGGAAGGGGTCCTCGTACCAAAAGAAGCCCTGTTTGTCTAGCGCCTTGCCGAGCGTGCGTGCCTCTGCGAAGGTTTCGAGTTCGCAGGCGGGATCATGCATGAGGTCCATGTCGTCGCCGACCGCCTCGCCGACGGCCTCGACGGCAGCTATTTCACGCCCCATATCTCTCGATTCGTCACCGCCGCCCCACCCGTGGATCTTGAACCCACCGTAGCCCATGTCACGGCAAGTCTCGGCGAATTCGGCGAAGGCTTCTGGCGAGTCCAGACCGCCGTTCTCGTCGCCGTGATAGGTCGACGCGTACGCTGGAATCGACTCCCGGTAGGTCCCGAGCAGTTCGTGGATTGGGGCGTCGTAGTACTTCCCAGCGAAGTCCCAGAGGGCGATGTCAATGGGACCCATCCCCATCCGGTCGTATTTCCGAAGCGACCGTTTGATTTCTGACCAGTGTTTCTCTCGCTTCAGGGGATTCTTCCCGACGAGGTAATTCGCAAACATGTTGTACTGCGCTGCCGCTGGTGAGTTACCGCCAACGTACTCGCCGGTGATGCCGGTGTCCGTGTGAATCTTGAGACCGAACAGCTTCCGGTACGTGGTCGAACCGGGCTCGTACACCAGATTAAACCCGGCGTCGTCGTAGCCGACGTCCTCGAGGGGATACTGAAACTCCGTGCTCTCTATTTTCGTTATCTCTGGAGCCATACTAACCAGCGAACTACTGTCATATTAAAAACCCGGGTTGCCGTCCGCGAAAGACCCTCTGCCACGTTCACTGGCCGGGGTAGTCTGCTTGCCACGGCCGAATTCGTTCGAATGCCGCGCTCGCGGCGAGCACAGTCTCGTCGTCGAACCGGCGGCCGATGATCTGCAGGCCGACGGGAAGTCCCTCGTCAGTGAGCCCGGCGGGAACAGAGGCTGCGGGATGGCCGGTGAAGTTGATTGGGTAGGTGAGACACCAGCCCAGCAGCGGGTCCACGTCCTGTCCGTCCACTTCCGTCGGTCCGACGACTTGGCCGTCCATCGTGACGCCGTTGTCGACCGGCGGCACAGCAAGGGTTGGCGTCACCAAGATGTCGTGGTCAGCCAGTATCGACTGGATCGAATCGAAGACGGCCGTGCGAACGACGCTCCACTCGAACGCCGCCGCTGTATCCGTTTCATACCCCGCCTCCATCTGCTTCGCGACGACTGGCGTCAGCTCCTCGCGGTGGTCGCCGAGCAGGTCGACGTCACTGGTTCGCTTGACAGTCTCGTTGGTCTTCGCGAGTAACCGCTCGTGCATCCGCATCCACGTCTCGCAGAGTTCGCGGTGGGAGTATGGAACGTCGGGCGATGCCTCAACGACATCCGCGCCGCTGTTCACGAACGCACCGACGGCCTCGTCGACGACATCCAGAACCCGCTCGTCAACCGGGAACCCATCCAAACGCGGACTGTAGGCGACCGAAAGATTGTCGATCGGCTCTTCGAGTGCGCCCATGTAATTCGTTCCGTCATCCGGCAGCGTGAACGGGTCGGCGGGGTGCGGGCCGGCGATGGTGTCCAGCATGAGCGCGGCATCTGCGACCGTTCGTGTCAACGGCCCATAGTGCGTGTACGGGGCGATACCGCCGAACGCGTCCGGTCGCTCCCTATTCGGGACACGTCGGTGTGACGCTTTGAATCCGTAAACGCCGCAAAAGGATGCCGGAATGCGGATCGATCCACCCCCGTCGGATCCCTGGGCCAGCGGGGCGAGGCCGGCCGCGACGGCCGCTGCGGATCCCCCTGACGAGCCACCGGCGTTTCGATTGACGTCGAACGGCGTGCTCGTGGGGCCGAACAACTCGTTGTCGGTGGTCCCCTTGTGGCCGAACTCCGGGACATTGGTCTTTCCGAGGACGATGCCGCCGGCGTCCTCAATGCGTTCGACGAAGGTCGCGTCCTGCTCTGAACGAGCGTCAGCGAGCGGTTTACAGCCGCACGTCTCTTTGACGCCAGCCTTGGCTGCGTACAGGTCCTTCAGCGCGACCGGCACTCCGGCGAGCGGTCCAACGTCGTCGCCGTCGGCGAGAGCCCGTTCGATATCACGGGCGCGTTCTCTAGCTTCGTCGCCGAGTACCGTGACGTACGCCGTTAGGTCGTCGTTGACGTCCTTGATTCGGTCAAGGTGCTCCTCGACGACCGTCACCGGTGAGAGGGTCCCAGCCCGCACGTCGGCAGCTATCGTCCTCGCATCAGTAAAACACGTTTTTCGGGCCATCGATATCCGCTAGTCTCTGGTCTGTGTATTTGTCTCTTGCCTGTGCCGACCGGAACTCGATCGTTCTCAAACCAGTACATTGTGCTTCCGAGCAATTCGGCACCAGAATCGACCAACTCGCAGACGATTGTTAGCGTCGTTCGTCTCTGTGGGAAAGCACGCTTTCAGAGATTGCCGCCGGCCGATACGAGAGTCAGAAAGGAGGTCCGGAGCGCCTATTCCGCGAGGAGGCGGCTTCGGTACTTTTCGATGAAGGTGTACAGCAAAATAGCGCCGAGCAACACGAGCCCGGTCGTCGTTCTGATGACGTTCGGGTCAACCCGCAACTGGACAAGGCCGGCCTCAACGGTCCCGAGCAGGAGGACCCCGCCGATGGCACCGGTGATCTTTCCGCGGCCGCCGAACAGGCTGATTCCGCCGATGACCGCTGCGGCGAAGGCAGGGAAAAGTGCGTTCTGCCCCAGAGTCGGGGTGGCAGCACCAAGGAACCCGGTGTAGAGGAGGCCGCCGAGCGCGCTCAGCATTCCTGAGATTATGTAGACGAACAGCACGACTCGCTTGGTGTTGATACCGGCGCTTTCGGCCGCGTCCGGGTTACCACCGACGGCGTACACTTTCGTCCCGAAGCGGCTGTACTTAAGCGCCACCCCGAAGAATGCGAACACAACAATCATTAGGACGATCGCGAACGGAATGTTGCCTACAATCGCCCCACCGCCGACGTATGTGTATAAATCGGGCAGTGCAGTCTGTGACGTATTCGAGATGACGAGTATCCCGCCCTGGAAGATGATGAGGAAAGAGAGCGTCTGCAGGAACGGGTTGACACCCAGGTAGGAAATCGAGAACCCGTTCATCATCCCGATAAACCCGCCGATGCCGAGAATGATCGCTATCCCGACGATACCGGGCGTTGAGGGGAACCACTGCGCTAGGAGCGTGGCAGTGAACATCGCCGAGAATCCGGCGATCGACCCGACGGACAGGTCGAAATTGCCGCTGATGAGACATATGGACTCCGCGAGCGCGATCATTCCCAGCGCCGCGCTGGTGTAGAGGAGGAACTGGATGTTCCGCGTCGTCAGGAACGTCTCCGGCAGAAGGAAGACAAACGCGGCGAAGACCACGACTAGGAGCGGCCAGACGAGGTTATCCATGAACAGGACGATAAGACTCTCTTCATCGTACTGCTCAGGTAGGACTCTATTCGGGTCAAGAGTTGACATTGAACACTGCTCCACGAGCGACACTGAAATAGTTAACGGGGGACACCTCTCACTTGAAGCGTTGCCAACTAAATTGACTTGATAAAATGTAGCATTGAAATCATTTCATAGGTTGAGATTCTCACGAGCCGGACAATCTCCGCGCTCAAAATTAGTGAGTGCAACAACGATTCGGAGACACAGAGAACGAACATAGGTCTCGTGCGTGAACGCGGCTTCGGGCACATTCGAGCCCGATGCCACAGTTTTTGACTGCATCCTTAGTGTGTTCAACTCCTGTGCAGCGGTTGTCCGTCTTATTCAAGATGGATTCTTGAGCTTAACGTCCTCGCTGTGTCCGGTAATGTACTCTGCACTCTTTACTCGATATCTTTCGGTGGACTGGACGACTGGCACGAAACAATCGTACAGTCGAAACCGTAGTGGTGCCCTTCCGTGTTGAGTCGTAGCCTCGCGAGGCAGTGTCGTTGTACCGAAATGCTTCGATGTGAATCGATTCGACAGAGTGCGTTGAGTCGAGCAGGCCGCGGACGGCGGCCTGATTGACGATCCTATTGAAGCCATCGTTAGTGGCGCAGTCGTGGGGAACCTCGAAAAAGACATTTGTTGGCTGGTGAACTTGTGTTCGCCTATTTAAAAGAGAGCGAAACCGTCGTAGCCAAAGAAAAAGCTCACATCATATGTTCAAACAGCGGTATCGTTTCGGTAGTCCTGACATTCAACAAGTCGCCTAGCGAAGCTACGTATTGCAGGGTTGCGCTTGTGTTGGTGACACTTTCTCACCCTGTTGCGTTGTGCAGGATGGTTTCTACCACATGCTTTTAATACCTAAAACAGTACCCAACTCAGGTTACGGCAAACTATTTACGTACATCACGTCATGTGAAAACATGCCGCGAAAATTCAGACGGCGCAACGTGCTGAAGAGCCTCGGCGCAGCGGGAATGATCGGCCTTGCCGGATGCGGTGGCAGTGGAGACGGTGGAGACGGCAATGGCGGAGGAGACGGTAGCGACGGCGGTGGTGGCAATGGTGGCAGCACCGGCACTACAAGCGATGACGGCGGCGGTAGCGACGAACCGTACGACATCGGGTACGTCAGCTTCTCGCTGAACCTGTCACTGTTCCAGGCCTACACGCTCGCCGGCGAGTGGTGGGGTCAGGAAAACGGGATGAACGTGAACGTGACGAATGGGGAACTCGACGCCACAAAGCAGGCCCGGGACATCCAGAACTTCATCAACAGCGGCGTGGACGCGATCATGGTGACGCCGGCTGACTCCGAAGCTATCGTAGATCCCATTGAAGACGCGCTTGCGGAGAACATCCCCGTGTTCACGACTGACGCGACGGCAGCGACCGATGAGATCGGTATGTACACCGGATTCGACAACCAGTTCGCCGGACAGCGCGTCGGCGAGAACACGGTCGCGACTCTCGAGGAACAAAATGGCGAACCTAGCGGTCAGGTGCTGGAACTGACGCTCCAGCAGACCTCACAGATTGGCGTCGATCGTCACGAGAGCTTCCTTGAGGTTGTCGACGAATATCCAGACATTGAGGTCAACTCGCTCAACGTCGGAAATTCACAGGAGGAGTCAGCAACAAAGACGTACAACGCACTTCAACGTGGTGTCCCGGACTTGGTCGCAACTCACGGCCTTAATCCGATGCTGGGTGCCGTGAACGCGCTCGAACGGTCGAATAACTGGTACCCGATCGGCGAGGATGGTCACGTCCCCATCTCGACGATTGATGGTGGCCCGGACCTCAATCAGCACGTTGCTGACGGTTTCATCGACGCCATCTTTGACCAGCCGATTCAGTTCTTCCAACCCATCGCGCTGAAGTTCATGAAGGACTATCTCGACGCCGGCCAGGACGAGGAAGCACTCCCCGCTATTGGGGACTCCTACGAGGCGGGCGATCTTGACATCTCTGGCCAGGTTCCCCAGGACGAGGTCGGTATCGATATCTGGGCAGAGCCGCTGTGGGCGCCAGGAGAAGTGCGCGAGCACCCAGTCTTCGACGGCCAACGCTGGTGGCGACTGCCCGCCGTCCAGCTCACCCCCGAAAACGCCGACAATCCGTACTACTGGGGCAACTGGATCAGGGACGCACCATCTTACTAAATCAGACGCGAGTTGTACTGCTCTCAAATCGTCCCGTTTTTTCGGAAGATCCAGACCGAAGCGCGACGGGCTCCGGCTGGAGAGATTAGCGAAAAACGAGCTACTAACGCGGGACGCCAGTCTACGCTTTCGACTGTGCGGCTGCTTCCACGCCGTCCGGGACTGTCTCAGAGATCATCATCTGGACGACCTGTTCGCGATTGACGGTGCTCGTGTCGACAGTCGTAATGTGTTGCCCGTTGCTGAGGATAGTCATCTGGTCGGTGATCTCGAAAATCTCATCCAAGTTGTGGCTGATGATGACTATCGAGAGTCCCTGGTCTCGGAGCGACGTGATGAGGTTCATCACGCGCTCCGCAGCGTCTGCCGACAGTGCCGAGGTCGGTTCGTCCATTACTATTACGTCTGGATCTGTCACGAGTGCCCGGCAGATAGCGACTGCCTGTCGCTCGCCGCCTGAAAGGAACTCTACCTTCGATTCGGGGTCGATGTGGATGTTCAAGTTTTCCCGAAGGACTTTTTCAGCGTTTTCATTCATGCTCGCCCAGTCGACGATCGGGATGACGCCCCCCAATCGTTTCATCAGGGGCCGACCGAGGTGGAGGTTCATTGCGACGCTCAATTCGTCGACGAGCGCGAGGTCCTGATAGACCGTTGCTATCCCGTGCTTTCGGGCGTCCTTCGGATCGGCGATCGTGACAGGTTCACCATGGAGGAGTATCTCGCCATCGTCCGGTTCGTGGAGGCCGACCAGTGTTTTAACGAGCGTTGATTTCCCAGCACCGTTGTCACCGACTAAACCGACGATCTCCTGGTCGTTGACCGAGAAATCAACGTCGTTGAGCGCCTGGAGGCTCCCGAAACTCTTGCTGATTCCGCGCATCTCCAGCACAGGTGTCTCATGTGTGGACATGTGACTATCTCTATCGCCTGCCTTCAAAAGTTATTCGGGCATTTCGACGTAGCGATTCGATGCTGGGCCCGTTTCACCCGAACACCCGTAGGCTTATTTTTGCTCCCGGAGTGGTGGAGTCATGATCACTGCTGACCGAGAGCGACTGATTTCCCTGATGACCGAACAAGCGGAGATAGGTGGCACTGATGCCGGGGGACTCAACCGCCTTGCACTCACCGAGGAAGACCGAGTTGCCCGCGACTGGTTCCGCGATCTGATGGAAGAGGCCGGCCTCGACGTCCGGGTTGACTCGATTGGGAACATGTTTGGGAGGCGACCGGGCACTGATCCCAACGCGTCGCCGGTGCTGCTTGGATCGCATCTCGATTCCCAGCCCTACGGCGGCCGCTTCGACGGACCGCTCGGCCTTCTCGGCGCGCTCGAATTAGTTCACGTCCTTGAGGACGAGGGAATCGAAACGACCCATCCGGTGGAGGTTGTCAACTGGACCAACGAGGAGGGTGCCCGCTTCCAGCCACCGATGATGGCGAGCGGTGTGTGGGCCGGCAAGTACGACCTAGATGACATTTATGCAGCGACCGACGAGGACGGCGTTACGGTCGAGGCGGCGCTCGAGGACATCGGTTATAAGGGCCCCGAACCAGCGGAACCCAGTGAGGAGTACGACGCATATCTGGAGTTACACATCGAACAGGGACCGAAACTCGAACGTAACAAGAAGGACGTCGGCATCGTCACCGGTATCGTCGGCCTCACCTGGACGGAGACGACGTTCTATGGACAGCCGAACCACACCGGACCGACGCCGATGCACTTGCGCCAGGATGCGCTCGTCGCGGCGGGCGAGCTCATCACGCAGGTACCGCGGACCGCGAGCAAACTGTCCGACACGACAAGAGGCACCGTGGGTGCTATCGAGTACGACTCGGAGGCGATTAGTATCGTTCCCGACGAAGTGCGAGTTGTCTGGGAGTTTGTCGATTACGCGGACGACCTCGTCGAGGAAGGGTACCAACGAACGCTCGAAGAAATTAATCAGATCGCACGCCGTGAGGACGTTGAGGCCGAGTCAGCTGAGATCACTCGCTTCGAGAGCGTTGCCTTCGACGACCGATGTATCCGGGCGGTCGAGGACGCGGCAGCTGACCTAGGGTACGACTCCATGCAGATGCATGCCGGCGCGGGGCATGACCCAATGAACGTCGCCGAGGTCTGCGATACGGGAATGGTCTTCGCGGTCAGCGAGGACGGGCTCAGCCACACCGAAGAGGAGTATACGAGCTGGGACGACTGCTATACTGCCGTCAACACGCTCATCAACGCCGGCTACCAACTGGCAAAATAACAACCTGAGACGGCGCTACTCCCCAGCGGCCCAGTTCACGAGATTCGTCCACAATCTGTCGTAGTGCTCCCAGTCGGTGAATCCAGGCGCACCCCAATGGGGAGCACAGTCGCTTGTGAACGCGGCCGACCGCCCCTCACCGTGCTCGCCGACGACGACAAGTGGATCCTCGTCGACGCGAACGAGTTCTTCAGCGTCCTCGTCGGGAACGACACGGTTGTATCCCAGCAGTGCCGGCCACTCCTCGGGCAATCCGTCGACGATCGCGTGTGACGCCTCAGAGACGATGGGTGTCACACCATCGGAGCGCTCAACACGGTCGTCGTAGGACTGCATTGTTACCGGCAATGCGTCCTCAACTGGCGTGTCTTTGTAATTTGCTTTACCGTTGATCCCCTGGAACGAGAGGTAGCCGCCGACCATTATTAGCCCACCGCCCGCCTGGACAAAGTCCTCCAGTAGCTGTAGCCGATTCGGTACCTGCTCAAAATCGTCGAATGTCGTCGGCGGGAGAGCCAGCGTGTTGAACCCAACGTCGCTGAGAACGACGACGTCGAACTCGGCGATCTCCCCCGCGGACATGGGAACCTCACTCGCGGCTCGTGTCGTGGGGATGTACTCAGTTCCGACACCGTTCGCTTCAAGCGCATCTCTCAGGGGGTCGATCGCCTCATGGTATGTCGACCTAGAAAAGAAGTCGAATCCCTTGATATCAAACTGTAGACTCTGCCACGACTCTCCAACCAGTAGTGCGGTTGTCTCGGACATCGTGAGAAATACCTGTACGTGTCTAATTATACTTTTCGGCAAATAGACAGTTGTAGCTCCTCAGTCACGGAAATCCGGCACCGTCTTGGGGAGCTCGCTCAGAATGGCACTGTAGTCGAGGTACACACGGAGCGCGATGATTTCGTCTTCATCGTTGAACTCCATGACATCGACGAGGCCGATACCCTCATACTCCCGTCCGGCAGTGGTCCGTCCCTCGATTGTCCCCTCGCAGACGACTATGTTTCCGTCTTCGTAGTACTCGGTCATATTGTGTGCACCCTCCGCGAAGAATTCTGCGTTGAGCCCGTAGAACTCCCGGATTTCCTCGCGGCCGCGAAACGTGCCCTCTCTGGGTGATTTGAGTACCGCGTCGTCGGCGAACAGGTCGACGACATCGTCGACAGTCGCGTCCGGATCGTCCGACCGCTCGAAGTACGCCCTTGCTGTTTTGACGCTCATGTCTCCAAACTCGTCGGGTCATCTTATTAAGCTAGCGGCGGAATTGTCGGGTTTCACCACCGATGAGAGATATACACCGCGACTCCGAGGAACGGAGGACGAGCCCGTTGCAGCCGAGATACCAGAACGAGAGCCCGTTTAGTTCGGTGACCTCGATTTCTCCATTGAACAACCAGTCGTCTCACGTCGAGTGAACCATACTCGAACTGTTCTCAGGGCGCGTACAACATCCATTCTCGCGACCGGTGGCTTTCCCGACTAATTGTAGAATTCGGCCTCTCAGCGGTGGGTTCACCAAGTTATTTCCAGTCGGTACATATCACTCTATCGCGCCGGCGACAATCTCTGCCCCTCCTCGATAGGGTCGATTTTTAAATACATCGGCCGTCGTATGAGATGTGATGGCAGACGACCCCTGTTTCAGGTCGGCCACGAGTCTGGCCCGATCCGTCCGGCACGGCGAGATGTCACCGGTCGAGATCGTCGAAAAACACCTTCATCGGATCGACCGGTGCAACGACGAGACAAATGCGTACGTAACGGTTCTTCGCGAGCGTGCACGCGAGGCAGCGCGCGAAGCCGAGCGAGCAGTCGAGAGGGGAGACGAACTGGGACCGCTCCACGGTATTCCGGTGGCGATTAAAGACCTCTGTCCCGTCGCGGACGTCCGTCTCACGTTCGGTTCGAAACCGTTCACCGACCACGTCGCGTCGGAGAGCGCGATACTCGTCGAGCGACTGGAAGAGGCCGGGGCGATAGTGCTAGGGAAGACAAACACGCCGGAGTTCGGCCACAAGGGAACCACGGACAACCGTCTTCACGGCCCCACGAGCACGCCATTCGCCCTCGACCACAACGCTGGGGGTTCCTCCGGCGGGAGCGCGGCCGCGGTCGCCGACGGACTTGCACCGATCGCCCACGGCAGCGACGGCGGGGGTTCGATACGGATTCCTGCGAGCCTCTGTGGCGTCTACGGACTCAAGCCGTCGTTCGGTCGTGTCCCCTTCGAGGCGCGACCGGACGGCTTCCTCGAACACACTCCTTTCATCAACCAGGGCCCCCTCACGCGGACAGTCGCTGACGCGGCCCTGGCGATGGACGTCATGGCTGGCCCCCATCCGGGCGATCCGTTCAGCATACCGGACGTACAAGGGCGATTTCGGGACGCCCTCGACCGTTCCATTCAGGGATTCGACATCGCGTACTCTCCGGACCTGGGAATGTTCCCGGTCGAGTCGACCGTCGCATCGACAGTCCGCGAGGCGGTCGATGCCTTTCGGGACTGCGGTGCTACCGTCGACGATGTCCAACCCCAGATCGAACACAACCGACGAGCCGTGCTGGAGGCGTGGCAGACGGGCTACGAGGTTTTCAACGCGGCGTTGGTCGACGGTATCGAGGCGGAACAGGGCATCGACTACCTCGGGGCTGACCGTGAGGCGGCTAGTCCGGAGTTCGTCGCAGTCGCTGAGCGCGGACGGAAGTACAGCGCACTCGAGGCCAAGCGCGCCGAGCGCGTTCGAACTGATGTCTACGACGCCTTTCGCTCGCTCTTCGAAAGATACGATCTTTTGGTGACGCCGACGCTCGCCGTTGGTGCCGTCAAGAACGATGCCCTCGACACGGTCGGTCCGGAGACCGTCATGGGGGAGTCGGTCGACCCACTCATCGGTTGGTGTCTCACCTATCCGTTCAACATGACCGGTCACCCAGTGGCCTCTCTCCCCGCCGGCTTCGGTGACGGGACGACACCGATGGGTCTGCAGATTATCGGCTCGCGCCACGCCGACGACGATGTGCTGGCCGCCAGTGCTGCGTTCGAGCGTGTGCGACCGTGGCAGGACAAATACCCGCCCCGAAACTAGGCAGCCACCTGCCGCCGTCGCGGCAATCGCCAGCAACCTTCGAGTCGGTGTTCCCGCCCTCAGTATCTCACAAATCGTCCCCCATTTGACCCGTCCTGTTAGTTAGCGTATGAACAGAAATGAATACCTCTAGCAGGCGCTGTCCGTATTGGAGCGTATCGACATTGAGGCCCACGATCAGGCCGCTTGCGATACCCACGACAAGGCGTCGCCACCGTCGACAACTCGGTCGTAGCGCTCGACATCGTCGTCCTCGCTGCCGGTTAAGGCGAGTCGTGTGATGGTTTCGAGGTCTGTCTGGTGGATGATGCTGGCATCTTCATCCACTTCCATATCTGGATGTAACGACCAGACTGCAGCAAACGGTTCGGGGTCGGGTTGCAACCGGTCAAGATCGAATTCTTGGGTTGGTTCATCGCCGACACGCCGAAACAGCGCCTCGAATTGTTCGTGCTGGAGTGGGCGCGTCTCGTCTTTCTCAACATAGTCGATGACGATCCGGTGTTCCTGCGTATCGGTAATCTGGAACGGCGTCTGAGACAGTGGCGTCACCAGCACTGCATCTGCTGGGAGGTCTTCAGCCTCTTCCAGCAGCGTGTGCTAACTGACACTGAACGACATATATGCCCTTCTGCTGCTGGCATCAAAGGGCTACTGACCTGTCCAATCCACACCACTGTTTCCGGAGAAAACCGTGCTACGCAGGACTGACCGGTGCAACGTACTGACTCCGAACCTTCTCACCTTCCCGCCACTGCAGATAGTAGTATTCTCGCTCGTCGATTGTCTTGGCCGTCAGCGTCCCCTTCGAGAGCGCAATCTCCACCGCCTCGTACGCCTCATCGATTTTCTCGTCCCATTCCTCTTCGTCGTCGGCCCACTCCTCTGGCGCGTCGACGGCGACCGCGTCGTCGGTCTCGGTTTCCCCGAGCGCTGCGGCCAAGCTCGTCGATAGCGACGACTGCCTGTTCGTGGGCATCGCGAGCATCCTGGTCGAGTGCCTTGACGCCGATCCGTTCTAGCGCCGACAGGGATTGGTGGGCATATTCTTCGTCGCTCATACGCTAACCAACAGTGGTGGGCCAAATAGGGTTTATGTTGGTTAGCTAATCACCCCGCCATCGATGTGTTAACACGGTTGTTTCTGTTGCTCTATCTGATTGGTTGAATCAGACAATTAAACCGATTGATTGAACCGATTGATTGAAACAACTGATTAAATCAATGGGTTATTTGAGCCAGTAGCTACAACGACCGTATATGCTCTCATATAGCACCTACAGCGAGGCCGGTGGTGTCGGCAAGACGACGACGGCTGCGAATCTCGCCGTCGCACACGCACGTGCCGGTCTCAAACCCCTCGTCGTCCCGCTGGACCCGCAAGAAGGCAATCTCTCGCGGCTCTTTGGCGTCGACGAGGACCGCTCGAAAGACGTCGACCATCTCGCCCGGCATATGATTAACCGACCGAAGGGCGAGCTCGAGGACCTCATTGTCACCGCCGAACACAGCGTCGACATCATCCCTGAACATAACCAACTCGCCGATCTCGGCGATTGGCTCCGCCGCGAACAGGACCAAGCCGCCGCTGTCGGGGATGCGTTCAATATCCACGCCGCCCTACTCAGTACGCTCGTCGACGCTGGCGTTCGTGACGAGTACGACGTGCTAATTTGTGACCCGCCGGCCACGGAAGGCCCGCATCTGCACAATGCTATCAACGCGACTCGCTCGCTAGTTATTCCGGTCGAACCGAGCGCGAAGGGACAGGCCGCTGTCGAAGGCTTGGAACAACTCGTCGCCGGCCTCGAAGATACGCTGGAAATCGATGTGGGCGTGCTCGCCGCCGTTCCGGTGGGCGTCAAGGGGACGAACGACCAGGAGCGCATCCTTAGCGAGATTCCCTACTCGACGCCGGAAACGTTCGGCGACCGGACTTCTCTGATGGAAGGTTCCTGGGCACAGCAGTGCTCGGCGTTCACGTATGTCCGCGACCATCGCGACCGCCGCCGTGACTACGAACTCGAAACGCTGGCCCAGTACGACCGATTGGCCCGCTATCTCGAACAGCAAGCCGGTGTGGAGGCTCCGAACCCGCCGGAACCAGGCGCTATCGAGGAGGTGGCCTAAATGGCTGGCATGAAAGAAGGCCCCGGGGAGGACCCGTTCGCTGATGATCCGAGCGACGAGCAAGACGACCCAGCGCCGGACCCAGAACCCGAAACGACAGCCGAATCCAACGCCGAATCCGAACCCGACACCACCGACAGCATGAGCACAAACGAAATTCCATATGTCATTCGCCGCCAGACGGTCAAAGAGGACCGGGATAACGAACATGTCGCCTTTCTGCGTGACGAATACGCGGAGTTAGAGGACCAAGTCAGGGCTGACGTGGCCGATGAACTCGACATGCGCTCGAAGGATGTCTCGGTGACGGATCTGCGCGAGGCGTTCGTCGAACACGCGGCGGAGAACCCCGACGCTGTGGCCTCAATACTGGAAAGTTGGGGCTATGAGCATCTGAAATGAACGAGACCAAACGCCGCGTGCTGAACACGCTGCTGGCACAGACCAACGAGTATCAGGACGAGTGGACGAGGCGCCGTGCTCTGTTCACAGTGGCCGTCGCACACACTGACCGTTCGCCGGAGGAACTCCAGGCCGCGCTGGACGAGCTCGTAGATGATGGACTGGTCGAGGACCAGGGCGAGCGCTACCGGCTGACTGACAACGCCGAACGTGTCCCGCACCCGGGCGAGATAACGTCTCAGGATTAAGTTGCTCAGTTGAATTTCTTCCGCCACCTTCCTCCACCTTCCACGATAAGTTCCGAGAACACGCGAAAATAGCCCATCTTGCGAAACTCTGATGCTTTGTACATCCCTTTCCCGATTATATTATCGGTCACAAATCATCCCATACTTGCCGGATTCTCTCTCCTGGGCTTTTGAGAAAGTTTCTAACTCCTCTTTTTACGAATGTTCTTGGCTCTCGTTGAAACCTCACAAAAACAGGTACTATATCATATTTCAATGTTTGCAAGGACGCGATAAGGAACCACCCCAATAGGCATAAAACGAAGGCAGCTCCGAGTGAGGCCTCCAGATAATTAATGACTTCTATGTTAATATCTCCAATATAAGCATCGTAATATGCAAAGAGTGGAAAAGGAAGAAAGAAAGCTATTGCTAGTTTGCCCAACCTGCTTGCACGTTTGTCCCATTGGTTATCTTCAAACTGCTCCTCTACTTTGGCTTTTGTCTGGCGGCGAATCTCCGCCGTCGTCTGAAGATCAATTTGTTCGAGGGTCGGTGCAGTCGTTGTGTCAGTGTAGTCTTCAGTCTGGCTCCGGACCTCAGTGATCAATTCATCTCGATCAATACCATTGAGTTCGCGGAGTCGTTCGACAACAATGGTATTGGACGCGAGTATCGTCCGGAGTTCGTCATCAGACAGATCGTCGAACGCCATCTCAAACTGCCGGTCTGGATAGTCAGCGAGAAGCTGAAAGTCTAGCAGACCAGATCGCAACCGTTCTCGAATTCGTTGTTGATCTCGCCGTTTTTTCTCCTCATCCAGACCATCAAAATCATCCCTTATTCGGGTTCGCATTGTTTGCGTAAGGAGTGATGCCGACTTACCCGCCATACCGTCAGGATACAGGACGTAGAGGGTTATTATTTACGATTGAGTAGAGAATTTGGAAAATTGGTGTATGCCTATATCGTCCGTAGACCACGCAGCCAACATGGCCTCTGTGGTTTTAGTTTCAGAATCCAATTATACAGAATTTGGGCTTGTATGTCGATATAACGACGATATTCGATACAAAGGTCTGGGCCCTTTATCTCCACCCACTACAAAGGGGCTATCAGAATGAGCGTAAACGAAAACACGAATCAGGCAGCAGTCGCGGTTCAGGATGTCCGGAAAACATACCAAGTGGGAGAACCCGTCCATGCTCTCGACGGAGTGTCTCTCAAATTAAATCGTGGGTCATTTACTGCGGTCATGGGTCCGAGCGGTTCAGGGAAGAGCACGCTGATGAATCTCATCGGGTGTTTAGACACTCCGACGGAGGGGCGAGTTATCGTCAACGGGAAGGACGTGACTCAGCTCTCCAGTAGAGAACGAACACGGCTACGGGGCAGCGAGATTGGGTTCGTCTTTCAGACTTTCAACCTAATGCCTCGACTGACCGCCCAAGAGAACATCGTGCAGCCAATGGTCGCCCAGAAAGTTTCACGAAGTGAGCGAAATGAACGTGCGAAGCAACTCTTAGAACGTGTTGGAATCGGAGACCGGGCAGATCATCGTCCAAACGAACTATCAGGGGGTCAGCGCCAGCGGGTCTCCATCGCTCGCGCCCTCGCCAACGCCCCAGCACTGATTCTCGCCGATGAACCGACTGGGAATCTGGACTCGGAAACTGGAGCCAATATCATGGAGCTACTCAGCGAACTCTACGAGGGTGGCCACACGATTCTCATGGTGACGCATGATCGCGATATCGCCGAGCACGCTGATAAGATCATCCACCTACTGGACGGTGTCATCGAACGCGAAGAGATTGTTGACTCGCCTGTACGGCCGACAGTTGGAGGTGGTAAGTAATGGACCTCTTTGAGAATCTACGGATGGCATGGCGGACGATTCGCGGGCACCGTCTCCGTTCGACGCTGACCACACTCGGCGTCGTCATCGGCATTGGATCCGTTATCGCGTTAGTCACGTTAGGTGCGAGCCTTCAAGGCGCGATCATTGCCGACGTGGCTGCAGGTCCTTCAAACGGCGGAGCTGCAGGTCCTCCGAAGATGACCGTTGGGAGTCAACTACAAAGCGCCGATGGCGGATCGGGAGAGGGCGGCGGCGGTCTGGCGGTCTTCACCGAGTACGACATCCAACAACTCCAAGGAACAGAAGGCGTGGAGACGGTCGTTCCACAGGGGAGCGTATCACTCTCAAGCGTCACATATAGTGGACAGCCAGTTGCAAAATCAGCAATGACGGCGACGACGCCTGCCTACTTTAGCCAGACGGGGGCAGGAAATTTCTCGGCTGGTGGCCCCTTTTCACCTGGTGAACAGGAAGTCGTCCTGAACGAAGCTGCGGCGACGATGTTCAAACAGAATGTCTCTGTTGGTGACTCGATCACAGTCACTCGGAGCGGTGGTGAGAGGATTAACGCAACTGTCCTCGGCATTCTCGAAGGATCCAGCAGTAGCAGTGAATTCGGCTCTTCAGATGATAGTCTACCACCCGAAATCTACGGTCCGACGGACCCGTTCTACCAGACCCAACTTGTTAGTCCAGCAACGGGGGAAAATCAGCGCGTCTACTCGCAGTTGACTGTCGTAGCAGTTGATCACGACCAAATTGACCCGGTCTCTAAACGTGTCACAGATTACTTCACTGCTGACTCGGATGCGCAGAGACTTCTCCCATCGTCGCATGGGGTGAGTGTTCAGGTAGTCGATGAGTCCGTCAGGCAAATGCAGAGCTTGGTGAGTACCTTCACCAGCGTCGTCACGGGCATTGCGGTCATCTCGCTTATTGTCGGCGCGATCGGTATCGCGAACATCATGCTCGTGAGCGTCACCGAACGGACACGCGAGATTGGCATCATGAAAGCCGTTGGGTTCCAGAACCGTGATATCCTTCAGATGTTCCTCGTTGAGGCAGTTATCCTCGGGCTGGCCGGATCCGTGTTCGGAATCATCGTCGGAGTACTTGCTGGGTACGGTACGACAGCGTTCCTCGCTCTCCCGTTCATCTTCCCGATAGAATGGGCAGGGATTGCCGTCGCCGTCGGGATGCTCGTCGGCGTCGTTGCTGGTCTGTACCCCGCTTGGAACGGCGCTCGAATCGACCCCATCGAGGCCCTTCGTTACGAATGACATTCAAAAGCACCGTGGTGAATCAGCACAAAGCTGCATCACCGGAGCAAACGGCCAAAATTTAGCCATCCAACCATCTATTCAGAATTACTGACGCCTGCAAGAACGCCTTACCGCCGTCATAGAAATGTGCCGGCATTCAGCCGAGTCAACGCGATATCGAAGTTTTGCAACCACCCTACGGTCAGGTATCGGCATTGGTTGGGTGTATAGATGTTTGGACTCGATCTCAGAAAGGGAATTATCGCTTTTCACATAATCATTGGTGTTTACGGAATTTTATTTTTATTCGTTGGGGTTAACCGGTTCAGTGCAGCGATTAAGAGTACGAATCTGACACTCTTGTGTTCAGTGATCGGTGCCATCTTTGGTTGGTTGATCGCCTGGTCAATGGCGCTGCGAACGATTCTCAACACACCTGATGTCAATATCTCTCGAATGAGAGGATTCTTTGTGCTCACTGGGGCGATATTTTTCAACAATATCACACCATTTGGTCAGGCAGGTGGTGAGCCGGTCACGGCTCACCTGATCTCTCAGTCAACCGATTCAGAGTACGAAACCGGACTTGCAGCAATAACCAGTTTTGACACGTTGAATTTTATTCCCTCAACATTTTTCGCGGTGGCTGGTGTCGGTTGTTTCTTTTTGACAGCTACATTACCTGGGGTACTGGGAATCGCAGCAATAGCGGTAGTTGTTCTTGCTGTCACTGTGCCGTCATTGCTCTTCGTGGGCTGGCAAAGACGCGACAAATTTTCGGCTCTGTTGAAATCCTCTGAGAGTTACATGTCCACCCTGTAATTCGACGAGATGAAGGCCCTCCCGAAGTCGCAGATTCTCCGGTTTACTGAGAAGGCGATCCATCTGGCACGCCG
>ENA-ORDC01000399-ORDC01000399.1-marine-metagenome-genome-assembly--contig:-NODE-399-length-43849-cov-6.680892_pt1 | contig 43849 bp, 45 predicted proteins | sample MGYA00237783_ERZ508515 | MGnify/ENA primary metagenome ERZ508515 (study PRJEB26186, sample SAMN06268792) | marine metagenome | isolation source: Eden Landing Ponds, San Francisco, CA, USA | place... | reverse complement strand
CTGATCGAACCGGACTACAAGGAGACCGTCGACGAGCAACTACGGGATCACGACATCGATCCAGCGGAGGCGATCTTCATCAGCGCCCAGGAGGAACTCGGCCTCGACGCGCTCAAAGACGAGATCTGGGACGCCCTCGGGCTCATCAGGATCTACATGGACAAGCCGAGCCGGGGCATCGATTACGAGGAACCGCTGATCCTTCGGGCCGGGGATACGGTCGATGACGCCTGTGAAAAACTCGGCGGCGAGTTCGAGGACAAGTTCCGCTTCGGTCGCGTCAGTGGGGACAGTGCGAAACACGACGAGCAACAGGTCGGCCGTGACCACGAGCTCGCCGACGAAGACGTGTTGCGCATCCTGACGACGTAACGCCGGCGGGCGCCTGGCAACGCCACTGCCGTCACGTTTTTCGCCGCCGCCCTCGATTCTCACTGCATGAGCCTGACGCTCGATCACACCATGGTGCGCGTCGAAAACCTCGAAGCGTCCGTGGACTGGTACGCGTCCAACTTCGACTACGTCGAACACGGCCGCTGGGATGCGGAGACGTTCACCAACGTCTTTCTCGGTCCCGAAGACGTCCACGAGGACGGTGCCCTGCTGGAATTGACGTACAACCACGACGGGCGTTCCTACGATATGGGCGACGCCTGGGGCCACATCGCCGTACGGGTGGACGACGTGTTCGACGCCTACGACGCGCTGATGGAGCAGGGGGTGGAGGACTATCGAGATCCCGAATCCTGTGGCGGGAGCTACGCCTTCGTGAAGGATCCAGACGGCCACGAGGTCGAACTCGTCGAGCGAAACTACGGTGCGCCCTGGAGCCTCGATCACACCATGATTCGCGTTGAGGGCGCTGACCGGGCGATCGGCTGGTACGCGCGCAAACTCGACTACGACGTGTTCAGCCGGTGGGAAGCCGACAGTTTCGCGAACTACCACATGGGGCCGACCCAGGCCGCCGAGGAGGCCATGACTGTCGAACTCACCTACAACTACGACGGGCGATCCTACGAGATGGGCGACGCGTGGGGCCACCTCGCCGTCAGCGCCGACGACCTCCACGACTACTGGGAGACGCTCATGGAGCGCGAGGCCGACGACTACCGCGACCCCGAGTCCTGCGACGACATGTTCGCGTTCACGAAAGACCCCGATGGCCACGAAATCGAGGTCATCCCGGCCGACTTCGAGTCACCGGAATAACCCGCCTCGGTTCTGACGCCCCGGCGTCTCGTTTTCGCATCGCTGTTGACTGTCGACTATCGACACAGCGGCGGCACTGCGGGTTTAGGCCGCCGGGCCGCACCGGAAGTCGGTGTACGGAACGACAAGGGATTTAATCGGTCCACCACATCCAATACGTATGCCCGGTCTCCTCTCCGACATCCTCGCGTGGGTGGTCATCGGAACCTTCGTCGCCGGCGCGGTCGCAAACGGGCGGGACCGCGAACTCGGGCGACGGGTGATGACTGCCGCGTGGGTGTTGTTCGCGGTCTTCTGGCTCCAACTCATCCCGCATTTCACGCTCGTCCACAAGAGCTACATCGAGGGGTTGCTGACCATCGCGGCCGTCCCGGCGTCGCTGTACGCCGGCTGGCTCCTCTACAACGGCCGCGACACGCTGTTCGTCCTCTCGCGCGCCGTCGCCGCCATGGGCGTGGTCTACCTCCCGTTCGAGACGATACCCGCGTTTACGCTCCTCGGAACGACCGTCCCCGCTCCCCGCGGCATTCTCATGGAGTCCGTCGCGGCGCAGACGCGCTTCCTCATCGAATCGCTCGGCTACACCCCGCAGATGATTCCCGGCGACGAGGGCTACCTGAACACGTTCCTGTGGATGCAGGGCTCTCACCGACTCGAAATCTCGGTCGTCCTCGCCTGCACCGGCCTCGGGAGCATCGCCATCTTCGCCGGCCTCATCGCCGCCGTCGACGCCCCGATGCGCCGGAAGCTCCGCGGACTCGCCATCGCCGTCCCCATCATCTACGCGCTGAACCTGCTTCGGACAACGTTCATCACCATCTCGGTCGGCAAGCAGTTCTTCCAACTGTTCGTCGACAAAGTGCTGTTCCTCTTCGGCTCGTCGGACCCCTACATGGTGTCGTTCTTCATTTCCGACCGCATCATCAGCCAGGCGCTCGCGGTCGTCGCGCTCGTCGGCATCACGTATCTCGTCGTACAGGAGGTTCCGGAGCTCCTCACCGTCATCGAGGACGTGCTCTACATGGTGACCGGCGACGAGTACGACCTCAGAAGCGAGTTAGGCCTCGACGAGCAGGCGTAATCGGTTCGGTTTTCTCTTTTTCCCGTCTCGCGTCGCGTTAGTGGTCGTCGAACAGTTCTTCGGGCGCGCCGCCGAGCGCCGAGAGCGCGTCGGCCTCGACGTGGTGGACCTCGCCGGGGATGACGAGCATGTGGAGCGGCTCGCCGAAGTCGCGTTCCGCGAGCGCCGAGAGGCGGTCCGCGGCGACGACGGGGTCCGGACTCCCCGCCCGGCAGACGGCCACGCCGAGGGCGTCGCCGTCCCAGTGTTCGGCGAACAGTTCCGCCGCGTAGTCGGCGGTCATGTACTGGTCGCCGTCGACCTCGACGCCGCGGCGGCCCTCCCAGTCGACCTTGATGTCGAGGTAGACGAGCGTGTGTAAGCCGAGGTCGCGGTTCGCTTCGAGGGAGTCGACGACGCTCTTCGGCACCGGGTCGCCGCCGTGGACGTACGGGAACGGGAGCGTGACGGCCTTCCCGAAGCGGTAGTTCTGAAGTCCCGTCAGACCGCTGGCGGCGGACTGGGCGGTCACGCCGTGAACGAGTCGCGTCTCGATGCCGCGGTCTTCCGCGCGGAGGCGGAGGTCGACGTGCGTGGTCGAAATCATCGTGTCGCCGGCGGTGAGAAACACGACGTGTTCGTCTTCCGCGGCGTCGAGTATCGGGTCGGGGTCCTGTTCGACGCCGGCGCGGTCCCGGACCTCGATATCGATGTCGTGGTAGGCTTCGAGCTCCGCGACGGTCGCGCCGACGAGGTGACTCGTGTAGAATTCCGCGAACGCGCGGTCGGCGTCCGCGAGCGCCTCGCGTCCCTCCACGGTGACGGAGCGCTCGTCGTACAGGCCGAGTCCGATGAACGTGAGCATGCCCGTGTTCTGTCGCGAGCGGTGATAAGCGGCGTGAACTCCGGTGAGACGGCCGACCTCATTGCGTGAGATTACCCAACACACTATTGTAGTTTGACGGAAAATATTACCTCTGTATGTCAACGGATAATCGTACACTAGAGACGGAGCTGTTCGGGCGGCCGGTGCGGTTCGACTACTCGGAGCGCTGGGTCGGCTACTCGCTGTTCCTGCTCAGAGTGGTGATGGGGTGGACGCTGTTCCAGGGCGGTGTCACGAAGCTCGTAACCTACTTGGATGCGGACCCCTCGAACAACTGGACTGCGGCGGGCTTTCTCGCCAACGGAATCCCGCAGGGGAATCCCCTGATGGGGGTGTGGGGTTCGATGGCCGGTAGTCCCCTTATCGATATGCTGAACATGTGGGGGTTGACGCTGGCCGGGCTGGCGATTATCTTCGGCGCGTTCGTCCGATTCAGCGCCTTCTGGGGCGCGATTATGATGCTGTTCTACTGGGCGGCGGCGCTCGAAGGCGGCATCCTCGCGGGACTGCCGCTGGCCCACGGCTGGGTCGTCGACGACCACATCGTCTACGCGGTGTTGCTGTTCGGCCTCGGCGCGTTCGGCGCGGGCCGCATCCTCGGTGTCGACGCCTATCTCGAAAACATGGAGTTCGTGCGGCGCAACCGGTGGATGGGCCTCGTCATGGGCTGAACGCCGCGCGCCGAGAGCGCTTGTTTCACCGTTCTCCGCGGACGAACTCGACGGAACTATCTCGAGTGCCGTGGTCGGTCCGACTGATGTCGACTCCTCGTGCGACGGTTTCCTGTCCGACGTGCGGACTCGAAGAGCGCTTTTCGAAGCTCGCGGACGCGCGCCTCCGAATCGAAGAACACCGCGCCGAGACCGGCCACGACCCCGCGTGGGAGTTGGGCCGGTTCGCCCCCGGCGTGGAGCAGATGGGCGACGAGGCGGGCGTCTGCGGCGTGAACCTCGACGAGAACCGCTGAACCGGCCCCCCACCGATTCGGGTCGGGCTCTCGCTCCGAGTCGCGTCGAGCATCGAGTCAGCGACTATGAGAGTCATAACAATACGACAGTCCCCCGAACGAGTGGGTATGTGGTGTGAACGGTGCGGACGAGATACGACGGTCCGAAGGCACGCGATAGACGAGTTCACTGGGTTCCTCTGTAGCGACTGTCGCGCGGTGTGGAATCGATTCACTTCGGCGTAATCGGCGGCCTCGGTTCGGGGGCCGCTCCTCGCGGACGCCGTGCGTGCGCCGACAGCGACTGTTTCGGCTGGCTCGATAGCCTCGTCCGATGGTCCGGAACGCGAGTCGCGAAGGCGATATACTGGTCGCCTACTGGTCAGCGCCGTCCTCGTCGAGGAACCCGTGATACGGGCAGACGAACTCGTCGCGGATGAGCTGTTCGTCGACGATGACCAGCCCGGCTCGGTCGAGTTCTTCGCTGATGCGGTTGAGGTCGTCGTGGTCAGTGCCGATGGCGTTCACGTACACGTTCCGCTCTCCGGTCATTATCTCTCGAACCGCGGTCACGCCGTGTACGTCGCGCGCCCGGTTTGCCAACGCGGAGCGCTCGGGCACGGGCGCGGTACAGATTATCTTCGTGTACAGCGGGTAGCCCGCGAGGTCGTAGTCGATGTCGACGTGATATCCGCGAACGATACCGCTGTCTTCGAGTCTGTTGAGACGCGTTCTGACGGTGCTCGACGAGAGGCCGAGTTTCTCCGCGATGTCGCTGGACGACGTTCCTCGGGCGTCCTGCTGGAGATAGTAGAGGATGCGCTTGTCTGTCGAGTCTAACTCACCGTCTTTCATACGTGACCTACTCTGGACTCGGTGTGATTATCAGTCTGTTCCATACCCGCGCTCGATGCGGTCGTTCGCCGTCGCCGACGACGCCGACGAGAGACTCGAGCTGGAATGACGGATTGGGTTTTCTAATCCATTTATTTGACGCACTGTCAAAATAATGCGCTAGTTTAAGGTCTTCCGTCACCGACGAGGGGGACACACGGCCGGACCGAATGCCGACTCCACAATCAGCACACACATGACGTCGAATCCCCCCGTCGTAGACGAGCGACGCACGGACTGTGAACAGCGTATCTACTACGTCTTGGGCGGTAGACACCTCGGCTCTGCCATCGCCCGACATCTCCAAGCGGCCGGTCGCGCCGTCTACGTAATCGACCAATTCCACGATCGGTCAGAAATCGACGGCGTACGAGGCGACCCGGCGGACGTCCGAACGCTGGAGGCGGCTGGTGTCGCGGCCGCGTCGACGGTTGTCGTCGCCACGGCGTCCGACAGTCGCAACCTACTTATCGCCCAACTCGTCCGGGCCCGCTTCGACGTCGAACACGTCGTCGTGTTGGTCAACACGCCGGACCGCTTCGACATGTTCGCCGACGCCGGCCACGAGCCGGTCTGTGCGACGTCCGTCCTGTCGGGCACGCTCGCGGGGGCCGTATGAAGGAGTTAGAACGCGACCTCGGACTGCCGTCGGTCTTCGCGATAAGCATCGGTGCGATGATCGGCAGTGGTATCTTCATTCTGCCTGCACTGGCGCTCGAAGTCGCGGGCCCGGCGGTGATACTCGCCTACGCTCTCGCGGGCCTGCTCGTCGTGCCGGCCGCGCTGTCGAAGTCCGAGATGGCGACCGCGATGCCCAAGGCCGGCGGGACGTACATCTACATCGAGCGGGGGATGGGTCCGTTGCTCGGAACCGTCGCCGGCGTCGGCACGTGGTTCTCCCTGTCGTTCAAGGGCGCGCTCGCGCTGGTCGGCGGCGTCCCGTATCTGCTTCTCCTGTTCGACCTCCCGCTTCGACCGGTCGCGCTGGGCGTCGCGGCAGTGCTGATACTCGTCAACGTCGTCGGCGCGAAGCAGACGGGTCGCCTACAGGTCGGCATCGTCGTCGTCATGCTGGCCGCCCTCGGCTGGTTCGCCGCGGGGAGCGCCCCCAGCGTCCAGCAGGCCAACTACGCCGGCTTCTTCGACGCCGGTCTCGGCGGCCTCCTCGCCGCGACCGGCCTCGTGTTCGTCTCCTACGCCGGCGTGACGAAAGTCGCGAGCGTCGCCGAGGAGGTCGAAAACCCGGGGCGAAACATCCCGCTGGGTATCCTCGGCTCGCTCGCGTTCACGACGGTCCTGTACGTCGCCATCGTGGCGGTGCTGGTCGGCGTGACCGACCCCGGAAGCGTCGCCGGGTCGCTCACGCCGATGGCGGTGGCCGCCGAGGCGACGCTCGGGCAGGTCGGCGTGGTCGTGGTCATCCTCGCGGCCATCCTCGCGCTCGTCTCGACGGCCAACGCGGGCGTACTCTCCTCGTCGCGGTACCCGTTCGCCATGAGCCGAGACAAGCTCGCGCCGCCGTCGTTCTCGGCGGTGAGCGAACGGTTCGGAACGCCCGTGACCTCGATTACGCTCACCGGGGCGGTGTTGCTGGTGCTCATCGCGTTCGTCCCGATTCTCGACATCGCGAAGCTCGCGAGCGCCTTCCAGATTCTGGTGTTCGGTCTCATCAACGTGGCCGTCGTCGCCTTCCGCGAGGGGAACGCGGAGTACGACCCCGAGTTCACCTCGCCGCTGTACCCGTGGCTCCAGGTGTTCGGCGCTGTCACCGCGGCGCTCCTGTTGACGCAGATGGGGTCGACCGCCCTGCTCGGAGCCGTCGCCATCACGCTCGGGAGCGTCGTCTGGTACGTGCTGTACGCCCGTCCGCGGGTGAGCCGCGAGGGTGTCGTCACGGACGCCGTTCGCCGGAAAGTCGGAGAGAGCGCGCTCAGCCGAACGGAATCGGCGATGGACGAGCCGCCTCGCGAGGTGCTCGTCGCGCTCACGAAGGACCTCGATGACGGGCGCGAGCGGTCGCTCGTGACCGTCGCCGCAGACCTCGTTCGCCCCGACGACGGCCGCGTCGTCGTCGTCCGATTCGAGGAGGTTCCCGACCAGGTCCCCCTCACCGAAGCCGTCACGGCGCAGTCGTCCGCGGACCGCTCGTACGAGGCGCGAATCGAGGCGCTCGCGGCGGAACTGGACGTCGCCATCGAGGCCGACGAGATAGTGAGCCACGACACGAAACACGCGGTCGTCAACTTCGCGGAGGGCCGCGGGGTCGACACCATCGTGGCCGAACACGAACCGCTTCGACTCCGCTCGCGGCTGTTCGGCGACCCCATCGACTGGGTCGTCCGGCACGCTCATTGCGACGTGCTCTTGGTCGATAACCTCGGCTACGACCGTCCCGAGCGCGTCGTGCTCTCCGGAGACGGCGGGCCGTACCCGCCGCGAGCGGTCAGCGTCGCGGCGGCCGTCGCCGCCGCCAACGCGAGTGAACTGTTGCTTCAGCACCCGCCGAACCCGGAGATGACCGAACAGCACGAACGGACGGTCGGCGAGTATCAGGCCGACCTCTCGGCGTTGCTCTCGGTCCCGGTTCGTTCCGTGTCGCTCAGAGCGGACGGCGGGCGGCCGACGAACGTCGACGTGGTGGTCCGTCGCGCCCCCGCCCGCGGGCTTCGGAACGTCCGCTTCGCCGCCCGCCCGCCCGCCTCGAGTCCGCGGTGTACGACGATAACCGTCTACCCGCACGGCTCGCGCCGGCCGGGAGTCGCACAGCGACTGCTCGAACGGCTGACGTTCTAACCGACGCGTACTGCGTTTGGGTCAGTGGCCGCGGGTTCGCCTCGGTCGGGGGGACCGGCGCTCAGGACGGTGGCTTGTCCGCGAGTTCGATGGTGACAGTGGCCTCGTTTCCGGCGGCCGTGGTTCCGCTCACCGTCTCGTTCAGCGTGTCTTCACTGCGGGCGGTGAGGACCACCGAAGCACCCCCTCGGCGAAGCGTTCTGCGAGAGCCTTCCCGAGACTCCCGTTTCTCACCGCGAAACTGCCTGTGACACAGTCGACGGTCAGGCGAACCCACCCCTGAGCCGGGACGGGGTCTCTCAGGGGTTGCGTCGCGGGACGGTGACGGAATCGGTAGCCGTCGGTGGAGCGGATGCGAATTCCGGTCGCGAGGGTTCGCTTCGCTCCCTCGCTCGAATCCCTCCAGTTGCGCCCGTATCCGTTCACGAGGAGCCGAGCACACGAGATGTTCGACGAGTTAGTTCGGTGAAAAAGTAAGCCGGTGGAGGGGATTGTGAACCTCACTCACAACGCTCCGCGTTGCTCGCTGGCTCAAATCCCTCCACGCAGGGCTCTTCAATCACACTTGGTTCGGCAGAAAGAGCCGGTGGAGGGATTTGAACCCTCGGCCTATTCCTTACGAAGGAATCGCTCTGCCAGCTGAGCTACACCGGCGCGGTGGCGCACTCTCGGCTACTTCGATGACGCCAATAAGGCTTCCGAATCGACGGCGCACGCGCGTCGCGTCGGCGGTCGATCACCGGACGAGACGGACGTCGAGGCAGACGTTCAGTTCGTGGGGCGCGTACGAGCGGACCACCTGCTCGTTCTCGACGTCGACGTCGTAGGCGTCGCCCGCCGCCGCCCGGATCGCCCGCTCGCCGGGCCCAAACGGGTCGTCCTCGTGCTGGATGTCGTAGTAGTGGAGCGTGCAGTCGTCGCCCGCGAGGGCGACCGCGGTGTCGAGGAACGCGTCGGCGCTGTGCGGGAGGTTCATCACGATCCGGTCGGCCCAGCCCGGGTAGTCGGCGGCGACGTCGCGGACGTCCCCCCGGAGGGCGGTCACGCGCTCTGCGACCCCGTTCCGTCGGGCGTTCTCGCGGAGGTAGTCGACGGCGCGCTCGTTCAAGTCGACCGCGACGACCTCGGCGCCGCGGGCGGCCAGCGGAATCGCGAAGGGACCGACGCCCGCGAACATGTCGAAGGCGCGCTCGCCCGGCGCGGCCTGCTCGACGACGCGGTGGCGCTCGGTCGCCAGGCGCGGCGAGAAGTACACCTCGGTGACGTCGAGCAGGAACTCGTGGCCGTACTCCCGGTGGATCGCCTCGGTCGGCGCGAGGTCGGGTTCGGGCGGCGGGGCGGCGTCGGTGACGAGGACGTCCCACTCGCGCACCCGGAGGTCGCCCCGCACCTCGGAGGCGCGGTTGAGCACCGTCCGGACGGGCAGGTCGGCCGCGACGATGGCGTCGGCGGCCTCGCGGGCGCGGTCGGGATCGTCCTCGTCTAAGAGGACGACGTCGCCGAGGCGCTCGTAGGTGGGACGCCAGCCCAGGACGTCTTCGGGCGAGCGCTGTCGCTCCCTGCGAGGCACCTCGCGGTCGACGACCTCGTAGTCGTCGGGGACGGCCGCCGCGTCGACGACCGGGAGGTAGAGCCAGCCGTCCTCGACGACGATCTCGCGCCCCCGGTCGACCAGGTCGTCGGCCGCGAGGGCCCGCCGGGTCGCCTCGCCGGATTCGCGCGGGACGCGGACGCAGGGCTGCTCCATGCGCGGTCCTCGGCGTCGCGGGGAGTAAGCGTGACGTTTCGACGGCGCGTGGTTTCCGTCGGGGGTTCGGGGCCTCCGTTGGGAGCGGGACTCCGGTCGACGGCGCGGTTTCGGCGACGCGACGCGATCAGGCCGTCTTCCGGGCGGTGAGCTGTTCGATCTCGAACTCACAGACCCGGACGGTCACGTCGGCGATGTCCTCGTCGAAGATTCGGAGCGGCGGGAACGCCTCGTTCAGTCGCACGAGGTCGAACTCGGGATCGGTCTCGTCGAGGTCGCGGACGCGCCCTCGAAACAGCACGCTCCAGGAGTCTCGTTCGCCCTCGGCGCCGAAGACGACGAACGTTGCGCGGTCGGTCGACTCGACCAGGTCGAGTTTCTCGCTGTGGGCGTCGTCGCTGAAGCGCAGGAACAGCCGCCCGTCGTCGTACACGTACGAGATGGGGACGGCGTAGGCGTCCCCGTCGTCCGCGAGTGCGAGGACGCCGGTGTGTTCCGAGTCGAGGTGCGCCTCCACGTCCGACTCGTCCATGCCCACGGTGTAGACGTACTGGATTCTGTCCACGGTCTCACTCTTGATTCGACGGTGAGGGACTTCACTCTCGCGGCCGCGGCCCGACGCAGAGTGACGACGGAGGGAGGGCAGTCACTGCTCGACGTCGTTCGGGCTCTCGACGAACTCGTCGAGCGAGTCGTCGCTCATGGTGGCGGCGACGCGGACGCCCACCAGCGAGATGACGATGCCGGCGACGATGAACAGCGCGAGGCGCTGGAGCGCGGAGATCTGCAGCACGCCGGCCACCACCAGGTTGCGGAGTTCGCCCTCGCGTTCGAGGAAGTACCCCGAGAAGCCGCGGACGACGAGGCCGAGGGCGACGACGCCGAAGGGGAGATTGAGGTAGGGCGTCCGGACGCCCTCGGCGGAGATGAGTTCGTCGAGCAGGCGACCGGCGCTCGCGGTGAGCGCGGCGAGCGCGAGCCACGGCACCGCGGCGTAGACGAACTGCATCACCCGGACGAGGACGGTCGTCCCGGTCGCGGGCGCCTCGACGGCCAGCGCGCCGAGGAAGACGCCGACGAGCGTCAGCCCCGCGCCGACGACGTAGGTGACGACCGACACCTGCCCCGAGTACATCGCCTCGCGGATCCGGTCGGGCACCTCGGCGACGAACTCGTCGATCGCCAGCCCCTTGTACAGCAGGGCGGCCCCGAGCAGAGAGGCGAGGAAGGCGAAGGCGACGCCGGGGCCGAAGCGCAACAGCAACACCGGCAGGAGGAGCAGCGCCACGCCGAGCGGGACCAGCACGGTCGACCGCAGCTCCTCGTCGGCGAGGAACTGCTTCAGCAGGTAGTACGTCGACTCGATGTCGTGGGCCTGCCGGACGACCACCCGGTCGACGGAGTCGACGGGGAGGCGGCTCTCGATGACCGGCACGAGGCGCTCGTCCTGTGCACTGTCGATCACGAGGACGACGGAGTCGGGGTCGTGCTCCGCGACGAGGTCGTCCAGCTGGGCCGCCACCGCCCGGTCGGCCCCGACCACCGAGTCGCTCGCGCCGGAGACGACCGCGACGACGGCCTCCTCCCGGTCGTCGCGCAGGTCGCGGGTCACCCGGAGCGCCTCCAGTAGCGTGTTGACGCTCGAATCCTCGGGGTCGGCCAGCCCGACCTCCGTCACCAGCGATCGAACCGCCTCCCAGCCGACCACGGGCGTGCGAAGCCCCGTCTTCCGACCGATGTCGTTCGACCGGTCGACGCAGAGGACGAGCGTGGTCACGGCTGTGTCGAACACCCCGCGCGGTAAAAATCCTCGCGCGAACGTCCACCCACTCCCGGGAGCGACGCCGCGCGCGCCGCGGGGAGTGACGGGGCTGCAGCCCTCCACAGCGGGACGCCCTCCGCCGGTTTCGCGCCGGGTAACGCGCCCTTACCTGGTCGGGGGATCGTCTCCCGCGGGCAGAGCGCGCGCGACCGACGGGGCGCCGGCCTCACTGCCGTAGCGTCTCGCGGAAGCGATGCAGGCGTGGGCGGAACTCGGTGTAGCCCATCAGGTAGAGGCCGAAGTAGAACGCCATCGCGCCCATGACAGCCAGCCAGACGGCCAGCGCGAGCTGTCCGCCGGCCGCGGTTTCGAGGGCGAACTCCTCCAGGTAGACGCCGACGCCCGAGAGGAACACGGTCCCCACGGCGAAAAAGAGCAGTTCCAGGAGCGTCGGCCACAGTTCGAGCAGCGTCGCGAACATAGGAGCCAGTGGACGGGGACGGGTTGAGTCCCTTTCGATCCGCGCGGGCGACACGTCGACGACGGTGGCGACCGGAAGGGGTCGATCAGAACTCCAGGTTCGACCGCGAGGCGAGGTCCGTCGGGTCGGTCTCCATCGGTCCCTCGCGGACGAACTCGTAATCGAGGTCCGTGAGGTAGACGTCGCCGTCCTCGACGGCGACCGTTACCTGCGTGAGGTAGGCGCCCTCGCAGGGCCCGTACGTGCAGTAGCCGGTGTCGACCTCGAAGTACGCGCCGTGGTTGGCGCAGACGATCTCGTCGCCGCGGCGGGGCGCGCCCGACCCCTTGTCCAGTTTGATGTGCGTGTAATGCTGGCAGTAGTTGAGCCAGCCCGCGACGCCGTCGTCGAGGCGAACGAGGATGGCCTCCTTGCACTCGTCGGCGTCGAGGTCGTCGACGGTGAACAGGAACGTTCCGTCCTCCGGGACCGAATCGAGCGACGTGATCCGCCTCTCGGCATCCATGGCCGTCGTTCGAGTCCGCCCCCCTGAACCGGTTTCGGATTCGCGCGATGGTGCTCGATCGGCAACCGTCGAGGCACTCGCGCACCGACGCTGGGCCAGCGCGTACGGTTCGAACTGCGCGTCCGCGGCCCTCAGCGATCCTTCGCCCGGTCGATCCAGCGACTGACCCGGGACTCGGAGACATCGATCCGCTCGCCGAGATCGGCGGCGTCAGCGCCCGCCAGGTCCGCGACCGTCTCGACGCCGGCGTCGGCGAGGCGCTCGGCGTAGGCGGGACCGATCCCCTTGATCACGTCCGGCGACTCGGCGGTCCCGACGGCATCGCCCGGCTCGTCCGTCGCGTCGTCCCCGGCCTCCGCAGTGGGCTCCGTCTCCGTCGCGTCGTCCGCGGCTTCCGCCGTCGTCTCGGGTTCGAGCATCTCGGTCTCGACTGCGTCTTCGGATTCGACCTCGGCTTCGGTCCCGGTCTCGCCGTCCGTCCCGCCGGCTTCGGAGGGTTCGGCGTCCGGAATCCCCTCGTCTGGCTGCTCTGCGGGAGGCTCGTCCGTCTCCACTGCACCGGCGTCCGCGTCGGTCTCGACGTCGGCCGACTCGGCGCCCGAACCGACCGCCTCCGCGGGTTCGGCGGCTTCGTCCGCGTCCGCGCCGGCGTCGACCATCGACCCGGTCGAGGCCGCGGCCTCTGTGTCGGCCGCGGCGGCCTCCTTCACGGCCGACTCGGATTCCGTGTTCGGCTCAGCCCGGGTGTCACGCTCGACGGTGACGCTCGCGTCGCGGCGATCGCGACTCTCTGCGGAGTCACCCAAACCGAGCAGCGACTTGATCGTATCGAGTAGCCCCATTGACTCACAGTATGCTCGCCGTGTATTTAAAAACCGGCGACAGGAGCGACGGCTGCGGCCCCGCCGGGTCGGCGCCCCGTCCCGGCGTTACGCTCGATTCGGCGCGCGGTTCGGGCGCGTCGAAGCGGGGGGATCTCAGAGGCGCGCCCGGAGCGCGTCGTTCATCGCGTCGACCGGCGCGGTGCGGCCGGTCCAGCGCTCGAAGGCTTCGACGCCCTGGAACAGCAGCATCCACGCGCCGTCGACGGTTCGCGCGCCGGCGGCCGCCGCGTCGCGAAGGAGCCGCGTCTCGATCGGCGCGTACACCGCGTCCATGACGGCGAGGTCGGCGTGGAGGTACTCGGCGGGGACCGGCGAGGCGTCCTCCTCCATGCCGACGCTCGTGGCGTTGACGAGCACGTCGGCGTGCTCGACGCGGTCGAGGGTGTCGAGGCCGCCCCCGGTCGCACCGGGCACCGCCGCCGCCAGTTCCTCGGCCCGTTCGACGGTGCGGTTCGCCACGTGGACGCGCGCACCCGCGTCGGCCAGCGCGAACGCCACTGCGCGACCCGCGCCGCCGGCACCGACGACCACGGCCTCGGCCCCCTCCAGCGCGACGTCGTGGCGGGCGAGCGCCCGCCGGACCCCGGCGGCGTCGGTGTTGTACCCGCGGGGCGGATCGGTCGAGAAGTCGATCGTGTTGACGGCGCCGATGCGCGCCGCGAGGTCGTCGGCCTCGACCAGGTCGAGGACGTCCCGCTTGAACGGGATGGTGACGTTGAGCCCGCCGACGCCGAGCGCGCTCGCCCCCTCGATCGCCGCGTCGAGGCGATCCGGGGCCGGTTCGAAGGTGACGTAGCGGGCGTCGAGCCCGAGCGCCTCGTAGGCCGCCTCGTGCATCGGCGGCGACAGCGAGTGTTCGACCGGGTTGCCGATGAGCCCGAAGACCTGCATGGGCGGTCGAACGACGGTCACCCCCATAAGCGCCCGGAAGTTCCGGGGCGGGGAGCGGCGGCCCGGCGCCGCGAACGGTCGGCGAAGCGACGCCGACGGTGTCGCCAGCGGCAGGACGGTCACTGCCGACAGGGACGGGGAAGGGAGCGTCGACGGCGCGCCGGATGGGCCGACGGAAAGGGGAAAGCCTACCTGTCCACTCCAACTTCCATCGGACATGCGTGCTCGACTCCGGCACCCGCTAATCGCCGTCAGCGCGTCGGTGGCGCTGTCGGTGCCGTGGCTCCTGGTGTGGGCGACGGGCAGCGTCCACGCGCTCTCGACGGGAGCGGTCGTGGTGGTGAGCGGGCTGGCCGTCCTCGGCGCGTCGTTCCTGCTGGCCTGGGGGGCGGAGACGGCCGAGAAGGACGTCCCGCGGGCGTTCGCGCTGGCGGTGCTCGCGGTGCTCGCGGTCGCACCCGAGTACGCCGTCGACGCCCTGTACGCCTGGACGGCGGGCGCCAACGTCGGGACGCCCCGCGGGGCCGAGGCCGCGAACCTCGCGGTCGCGAACATGACCGGCGCGAACCGGATCCTCATCGGGATCGGCTGGTCCGCCATCGCCATCTTCACCGTCTACAAGGCGCGCACCTCGCACGACCCGTCGGTCGTCAACCGCCCGGGTCGCTGGCGCGACGCGGTCACCCTCGACCGGGACATCTCGACCGAGATCTCGTTCCTGCTGGTCGCCACGGCCTACGCCTTCTTCGTCCCGTTCAGCTCGGGAACGTTCGCTCCCGGCGGGTCGGCCGGCGGGATCGGCATCCTCGACACCGTGGTGCTGGTCGGCCTCTACGCGCTGTACATCGGCGTGATCATCCGGGGCGACGTCGACGAGCACGAGCAGCAGGTGGGCGTCCCGGCGTACTTCCAGGCCTACCCGAGGCGGCGACGGATCACGACCGTCCTCGTCCTGTTCGCCTACTCCGGACTGCTGATCCTCACCGCGGTCGAGCCGTTCGCCCACGGCCTGGAGGAACTGGGCCAGGCGGTCGGCATCCCGCCCTTCTTCATGATCCAGTGGATCGCCCCGCTGGCCTCCGAGTCCCCCGAACTGATCGTCGTGGCGTACCTCGTCAACAAGGCGCGCTCGACCGCGGGGTTCAACGCGCTCATCTCCTCGAAGCTCAACCAGTGGACGCTCCTGATCGGCACGCTGGCGGTGGTGTACTCCATCGCGGCGGGGCAGGTCGCCACGCTGCCGTTCGACGGCAAGCAGGTGGCCGAGATCTGGATCACCGCCGCCCAGAGCTTCTTCGCCATCGCCATCCTCTCGAACTTCGAGATCTCGATCCGCGAGGCCGTCGCCCTCCTCGTCCTGTTCATCTCGCAGGTGGTCGCCGAGTTCGTCCTCATCCGGACGCTCAGCGAGGGACTGGCCGAGGCCTACAGCCTCTGGCTGCTCGACGCCTACACCGTCGTGTACCTCGCGCTCGGGCTCTACCTGTTCGTCAGGCGGCGCGGAGAGGTCCGGGCGCTGCTCGGCCGCACCGCGATCACCGTCCGCGAGGCGGTCGGCGGCAGGGGATCCGACCCCGAGGGCGCGGACTAGCGACACCGCGACGCGACGGCGGCACGGCGACGCGACGGCAGCACGGCGACGCGAACCGACCCAGTTTTCCTCCGCGACGACGACGTCGAAGCGTGCTCGCAATCGTCGTCAGCGACGCGGACTCGGCCTCGGTCGCCATCGGGGAGCGACTGCTCGACCTGGCCGAGTGGGAGACGCGCACCGACGACTCGCGGCCGGCGGCCGCCGGCGGCGGGACGTACTACCGGCTCCCGGCCGGCGACGGCGGCCGGGGGAAAAACGGCGCCGAGCGGCGCGGAGACGACCGGGGCAGAACCGACGCCGTCGAACTCCGGACCTTCGACGACCTCCACCTCGACCTGGTCGACGCCGCGGACGCGTTCGACAACCCGGACCTGCTGGTGTTCGCCTCCCGCCACGCCGGCGAGACCGGGCCGCTGCTCACGGCCCACGTCACCGGCAACTTCGGCGAGGCCGAGTACGGCGGCGAGGCCGGCTCGTTCGCCCGGGCGGCGCCGAACGCCCAGAAGGCGGTCCTCGGCGCCCTCGACGCGCACGCCCCCGAGGGCTACGCGGTGGGGATCGAGTGCACGCACCACGGCCCCACCCGCGTCGGCGCCCCCGCCATGTTCGTCGAACTGGGCTCCGGTCCCGACCAGTGGACCGACCCAGCCGGGGCGGGGGCGGTCGCCCGGGCCGTCCTGTCGCTGCGCGGCGTCCCCGCCGATCGCCTCGACTACGGGATCGACGGCGGGAGCGGGGTCGCGGCGCCGAGCGACGCGGGGGACGACCACGCCGGGGGCGACCACGCGGGGGACGACCACGCCACGGCCGAACCGCGGACCCGGCACGTCGTCGGCTTCGGCGGCAGCCACTACGCGCCGCGGTTCGAGCGCGTCCTGCGCGAGACCGACTGGGCGGTCGGACACGTCGGCGCCGACTGGCAACTGAACGAACTGGGCCACCCCCGGGAGCGCCGCGACGTGCTCCGCCGGGCGTTCGAGGCGAGCGCCGCCGACCTCGCGCTCGTCGAGGGCGACTACCCCATCCTCCGCGAGGTGCTCGCCGACCTCGGCTACCGCGTCGTCTCGGAGTCGTTCCTCCGGGCGGTCGCGGGCGTCCCGCTCGACGTCGTCGAGGCGCTGGAGGAACGGCTCCGCCCGGTCGAGGAGGGCCTTCGCTTCGGGGCAGGGGCGCGCGTCGATTCCGGGCGCGACCCCGTCGACCCCGCCGACCTCGACGTCGTCGCCCTCCCGGACGAGTTGCTCACGGAGGCGCAGGGGATCGACGCCGACGCCGCCCGCGAGGCCGTCGCCGCCACCGCCGTCGCCTTCGAGACGGTCGAGAACGGGACGCGCGCCCGGGGCCGCGCCGCGGTCGAGGCGGGCGGTCGCGAGGCGCTCGTCGAGGCGCTGGCGGCGGTGCTCGGCGAGTCGTACGACGACGTCGAGCGGCGAGCCGACGCCGTGGTCGCGCGGACGGAGGCGTTCGACCCCGGTCTCGCCCACGAGCGGGGCGTCCCCGAGGGGCCGGCGTTCGGCCGGCTCGCGGCGGGCGAGGCCGTCGAGGTCGACGGCGAGCGGATCGATCCCGAGGCGGTGCGCAGCGAGCGCGTCGAGCGGTTCCCGATCTGAGTCGCCGAGGCGATTTTTAGGTCGCCGACGCCGCCGCGGCCGGTCGGCCGATTCGCGGTAGCGACGCTCGCCCGGCCGAAATCCCGTCTGACGACCGTCTGACGGGAGGGGAAAGGTAATTAACCTCCACTCGCAATGCACCCGCATATAGATGGACTCCATCGTCGACGAAGCGATCGAGGAGGCCGAAGCCACGGAGGATGGGGCTACCCGCACCGTCGACGGGCCCTCCAACGCCGACGCACAACAGCCGAACAGTGGGAAAATGACCGACGAGGAACTGCAGGACGTCCTGCAGGAACTCCAGACGAACATCACGGTCGTCGGGTGCGGCGGCGCCGGGGGCAACACCGTCAACCGGATGGCCGAGGAGGGGATCTCGGGGGCGAAGCTCGTCGCGGCCAACACGGACGTCCAGCACCTCGTCAACATCGACGCGGACACCAAGATCCTGATGGGCGAGCAGAAGACCAAGGGCCGGGGCGCCGGCTCGCTCCCCCAGGTCGGCGAGGAAGCCGCCCTGGAGAGCCAGGAGGACATCTACGACTCCATCGAGGGCTCGGACATGGTGTTCGTCACCGCCGGGCTGGGCGGGGGGACCGGCACCGGCTCCGCGCCAGTGGTCGCCAAGGCCGCCCGCGAGGCCGGCGCGCTGACCATCGCCATCGTCACGACGCCCTTCACCGCCGAGGGCGAGGTCCGCCGGACCAACGCCGAGGCCGGCCTCGAACGACTGCGCGACGTCGCCGACACCGTGATCGTCGTCCCGAACGACCGGCTGCTCGACGCCGTCGGGAAGCTCCCCGTCAAGCAGGCGTTCAAGATCTCCGACGAGGTGCTGATGCGCTCGGTGAAGGGCATCACCGAACTGATCACCAAGCCCGGCCTCGTCAACCTCGACTTCGCCGACGTCAAGACCGTCATGGAGCGCGGCGGCGTCGCCATGATCGGCCTCGGGGAGTCCGACTCCGAGAAGAAGGCCCAGGACTCGGTGAAGTCGGCCCTCCGGTCGCCCCTGCTCGACGTCGACATCTCCGGCGCCAACTCGGCGCTGGTGAACGTCACCGGCGGCAGCGACATGGCCATCGAGGAGGCCGAGGGCGTCGTCGAGGAGATCTACGACCGGATCGACCCCGACGCCCGCATCATCTGGGGGACCTCGATCGACGAGAGCCTCGACGGCATGATGCGGACGATGATCGTCGTCACCGGCGTGGAGTCCCCGCAGATCTACGGCCGCCAGGAGGAGGCCCAGCAGGCGGCCCAGGATCGGCTGGAAGACATCGACTACGTCGAGTAAACCGACCGTTTGCTTCGTCGGGTGCGCCTTCGGCGCACCGCTCTCCACGGGCGACCCGCGAGTCGCCCGTGGGGACGCGAGACGCCGCCGCCGTCTCTCCCTCCTCGGAGAATATTCTAGCGTACCGTGAGTCACCGTCGACATACTTGTGTCTGGGCCCCGGAGCGTGCATATGGAACCGTCACACGTCCTCGTCCCGCTGGACGGGTCGCCGCTCGCAGACGACGCGCTGGCACACGCGCTCGCCACATTCGACTGTCCGGTGACGGTGTTGAACGTGGTGACGCCGCTCGATAGCGGGATGAGCGAGGGGGGTGTCATCGAGGCCGACGCGTCACGGGAGACTGCCGCTCGCGATCGGGCCGACAACCTGGTCGCAGACGCGAAACGACGGGTGGAGGAGTCGGGCCAGAGCGTTGACACCGCAGTCGAAACCGGCGACCCCGCGGATACCATCCTCGCGTACGTCGACGCGCACGACGTCGATCACGTCGTCATGGGGGGACACGGCGGAGATCGGAACGCACTCAGCCGTCGTCTCCTCGGGACTGTCGCGTCGACGGTCGTTGGTGAGTGCCCCGTGACGGTAACGGTCGTCAAGTGATTACGCCCCGAGCACCGTGGCGAAGAGCCGGTAGAGCCCGAAGCCAACCACTATCGACACCCCGAGCGTGAAGAACCAGAACCCCAGGGTCATGGCGATCTTCCGGCGCGAGACGCCCGCGGAGCCGCCGGCAAGCCCGCCACCGATCACGCCCGAGATGATGATGTTGTTGAACGAGATCGGGATGCCGAGCGTGATGGCGAGTTGTGCGATGACGAATCCGGGCACTAGCGCGGCGATGGAGCGTCGTATGCCGAGCTGTGCGTACTCGCGGGACGTCGCCTGAAGCAGACGTGGTGCGCCCATCCACGCTCCGAGGAGGATGCCGGTCGCACCGAGTGTCAGCAGCCCGATCGCCGGAAGCCCCAGTTCGGCCCGGTAGAGATTCTCCAGCGGCCCGGTCGCCAGTCCCACCTGGCTTCCGCCACTGGAGAACGCGACGACGCTCCCGAGCACAACGAGGAACGTCTTGATCCCCTTGTCGATGGAAGCCTGGGTCCGCCGTCTGATGAACTGGAAGCTCAGGGCGGCGAAGAGCAGCGTCACGACTACGGTGACGACGTCGACACCGGCGACGGTCAGGGACGGTACGGAGCCCGAGAGGAACCCGGCTACCGACTCCTGTGCCGCGCCAGTCGGGGAGGGGATGATACTCAACTGGATGTTCGCGACGATGCCACCGACGACGCTCGCCAGCAGGGGGATCGCCACCGTCTCCGGGATGTCGTCGCGACGCAACAGCTTGGCCGTGAGGTACGCGAGCCCGCCGGAAACGGGTGGGACGAGCGCCCAGAACATCGCGATGCGCCGGTACGTTTCGAACGCGGGGGCGCCACCGAGCGACAGCCCGACTCCGACCATCGCACCCGTGGTCGCGAATGCGGCCGGGACCGGGTAGCCGGTGTAGACACCGAACGCCATGAAGGCGGTGGCGGTCAGCAGTCCGGTGGTCGCCGCCAGCGACGTGAACGCTACCCCGTCGATGAGCCCAGATCCCACGGTCTCGGAGATACTCCCGCCCTGCGTGAGTGCACCCAGTGCGGCGAGGATACCGATGAGGAAGGCGGCACGCATCGTCGAGACGGCGTTCGCGCCGATCGCAGGGGCGAACGGCGGCGAGTTACTGTTCGCACCGAGCGCCCACGCAGTGGCGAAGCTCGTGACCGTCGCGAGCCCGACGAGGACCCAGAACACGAGCCCTGTCATCGTCGGAGCAATCGCCCGAGGTCGTGCAACGGGCCGCCGACCACGTCGCCGTTCCGCGCGAGGATCACCGTCCGGTCGGTCCGATCGACGACCCGCCGGGGGACCGACCCGGCGAGCTTCCGCCGGAGGGGGCCCTTCCTGGTCGCCCCCAGCACGACCACGTCGTGGGCGGCCGCCTCGTCGACGACGGCGCCGGTCACGTCGTCGCTCTCCCGAACCGTCGTCTCGACCGGCACTTCGGGGCCGTCAACGTCGGCCAGCGCCTCGCGTCCCTCGGCGACAAATGCCGCGGCGTCGCCGGACGTCTCGACCGAAAACACGAACACGCGGGCGTCGTTCCGAGCGGCGATAGCTACCGCGGCCCGGGCAGCGGTCTCGACGTGCGGGCCACCCGCGACCGGGAGGAGGACGGATTCGACGCCGTTCGCTTCCTGGCCGACCCGCTCGACGTACAGGTCGCAGGGTGCACGCTCGACGAGCGCGTCGACGGTCGTCCCGAAGACGGCGTCGGTTCGCCGTTCCTGCGCCCGCCAGCCGACGACGAGCGCGGCTGGGTCGGTCTCCCGGACCGCCGCGAGCAGTCCCCTCGCGGCCGACCGCGCGACGAGCACGTCGCGTTCGACGTCGACGTCCGCTGGTGTGGTCGCCCGGTCGAGCAGTTCGTGGCTGCTGTCGGCGAACTCGTTGACGATGGTCTCGTCGCTGAACACTCTGAACGGGGAGTCTGACTGCTTCACTGCGACGGTCACTAGCCGCACCGCGCCCGCCCCGAGGGACGCGATGTCGCCGGCGGTACGAGCCAACTGCTGGACGTCGTCCAAGCTCTCGATTCCGACGAGTACGGGCCCGTCCGACGTCGGGTGATGCATTGAACAGCCTTCTCCCCGTCCGGGCAAAAGCGTTCGCGCTGGTAACGGTACCGAATAGGGAGATGTGGGCTCCTGGCGCATCCGCGAGCGACTCGACGACGTGATAAACCGTGCCGGCTACGGGCTCTTGACGAGTTGAACAGGCCTGCACACCGACCTTTTCCTGTGGCCGCTCGCGGTCAGAGTCAGGCGACACCGCACCGACCGCAGCGAGCGGAGCGAGCGAGGAAGGGCGACAAAAAAGGTCGCTTTGTAACTCAGTTAATCAAACGAACGACGATGTGGAAGTCCGGTGGGGATTATGCTGGTTCGAGTTGTAAGATTAATGAGATGACTGTCAGCATGGACGGTCAGTTCGAGGCCTTGGCAAGTCCCCATAGAAGGCGACTGTTGGCAGCGTTAGTGGAGGAGAACCCACAACCAGCCTTCCCTTCCCCCATCACCGAAGGGTATTCGCCGGCACACAAACAGGCGCAGGTAGCACTGCTGCACAACCACCTCCCGAAGTTAGAGGATTTAGGGTACATCGACTGGGACAAGCAAACCAACCAGGTCACAAAAGGGCCCCAGTTCGACGAGATACGGCCTCTTCTGACACTCCTGATCGATAATCTGGACGGCTTTCGCGATGAAGAAACCACTAGATAGTACGGCACCTGCATCGACGAATAGATCCACTGTCTGTAGCACCGGCATCCGCGCGAGCGGAGTGAGCGCGGTTCACCGGCGACGAGTGGCCGGAGTTCCCGTGAGCGACCGAAGGGAGCGAACGGGAGCACGGAAGAGCTCCGCTCTTCCGGAGCGAGCGAGGAAGGGCGACGAAGAAAACGCTCGTTTCCAACACATAGAAATGGAGGGGCCTCCAAGCGTGGCGCAACATGGACGTCAAGTACGACCTGAACAGCTACGTTCGGGTGCTCAAGCTCGCCAGCACGCCCTCGTGGGGGGAGTTCTCGCAGATCTCGAAGATCGCGGGGGCGGGCATCCTCCTGGTGGGGCTGCTGGGCTTCGTGATCTTCGCGATCATGAGCTTCCTGCCCGGAGGTGTCTGAGGTGCCCATCTTCGCCGTAAAGACGACCGCGAGCCAGGAGCGCACGGTCGCGGACATGATCGCCAACCGCGAGGAGAACGAGATCCACGCGGTGCTGGCGCCCGACTCGCTGACGAGCTACGTGCTCGTCGAGGCCGACAACAACGCCGTGATCAACCGGGTGCTCGACGAGATCCCGCACGCCCGGGGACTGGTCGAGTCCGGCGGCGCGGCGGGCCAGTCGTCGATGGCCGAGGTCGAGCACTTCCTCTCGCCGACGCCGGACGTCGAGGGCATCGCCGAGGGCGACATCGTCGAACTGATCGCCGGACCGTTCAAGGGCGAGAAGGCCCGCGTCCAGCGCATCGACGAGGGCAAGGACCAGGTGACCGTCGAACTGTACGAGGCGACCGTCCCGATCCCGGTGACGGTTCGCGGCGACCAGATCCGCGTCCTCGACTCCGACGAGCGCTGACAGGCGGTCGGAATCTCGTCCTCGACGCCGACGAGCGCTGACGCGGCCCCGCGACCCCACGGGCGCGATCGTCACTCCCACAGCGCCGCCCGGACCCCGCCGATCACCAGCCGATCGAGCGCGTGGCTCGCGAGGCCGTAGGAGACGACGAAGACGACCAGCTCGAGGATCTCGCCGGTCACGAACGCGCCGACGTCGAGCGCCCGAACCAGGTACACGAGCGACACCGCGGTGTCGAGGGCACTCTGGAACGTCCACGCCGCGAGGAGCCCACAGACGAGGAGCACCGTCAGGTACGCGAGCGTGCGGGTCTCCGAGGGGACCGCCCGCGACCGGGCCTCCCGCGCCACCTCGTCGTGGGTGCCGACGCCGAGCGCGGCGAGCTGGCGCCGGAGCTGATCGACGAGCGTCAGTGTCCCGACGAACCAGAGGATCTCGGCCAGCGCGACGCCGACGGCCGACGGGGCCACGTCGAGGAGGTCGGTGAAGACCGCCACGACCGCCGGGGTGGCCCGGTCGACGATCACGTAGAACAGCGCGAACCCCAGCGCGGCGTCGATGGGGCCGTACGCCGGTACGTGGCTCCGTCTCGGTGCCTCGCCGCGAACGTCCGAACCGACGTAGGTGGTCATGGCTAGAGAGACGCGCGGGAGCGCCGTCAACTCGGCCGGTGGTTCCCGCGCGGTGAGAAGGCACACCGGGGCGGAGTCGGGCGCGAGCGCAGACGCGCGGAACCGGACAGCGGACACCGGCGCGCGGAGTCGGGCGCGGACACCCCGTGTGACCCTCGACCGCGACGGCTCACTTGCGGAGTCGGGAGAACGCGTCCCGGACGCCGCCGGCGACGCCGAGCCGGCCGGTACGGGCGGGGTCGCGCTCGTCGGCGACCACCTCCGCGACGGCGACGGCGAGGACGGCCAGCAGCGCGCCGGCGACCACGTCCGTCGCCCAGTGGATGCCGAGGTACATGGTGGAGACGACGATGGAGGCCGAGAGCGCCGACGCCGGGAGGAGCCACCGGGGGTAGATCTCGCGGTACCGGTAGGCGACGAGCGCGACCGTCACCGAGAGCGAGGTGTGCAGCGAGGGGAAGACGTTCGTGTTTCGGTTCACGCGTCCGGTCAGGAGCTGGGCCTGGGGCCAGTGGGTGTACAGCAGGGAGTCGACCAGTTCGGGCATGAAGTTCCGCGGGCCGTAGGAGACGAAGAGGACGTAACACACCAGCCCGAGGGCGTAGTTGACGGCGTAGGCGACGAGCAGCGTGCGGAGGGGTCGCGCGTCGTCGCAGGACAGGTAGGCGACCACGGGGAACGTCAGGAGGAAGGCGTACCCGAAGACGTAGACGGCGCTGAAGTAGCCCGTCAGCAGGGGCGACGCGAGCGACTGGATCCAGACGACGAACCGCCCTTCGAGGACGTGGATCGCCCCGGTGATGTTGATCCCGATGAGCCACGACAGTTCGACGCCGACGTCGCGAACGACGCCGTTGACGGCCAGGACGACGACGAGGACGCCGAGCGTCGGCGCGACGGTTCGGAGGTTCGATCTGACTCGCCGGGGAACGGCGGCCAGTCCCCGGGGACCGACCACCGTCGCCAGCCCCAGGAGGTGCAGGGCGACGACGACCGCGGCGACCTGCGAGAGGACGCTGACGAGCGACATCAGCCCCGCTCCACGAGCGTCTCGCCCTCGTACCCGTAGCCGGCCTCGCGGAAGACCGATCGCGCGGCCTCGGCGTCGACGGTCCCGTTCGAGCCGATAAACGGTGTCACCGGGTCCTCCTCGTCCCAGCGCAGGTCATCGGGGACCAGCCCGGTCCCGGCCAGCGGGCTCACCGCCGGCCGGGCGTAGCCCGCGAACACCTCGGCGGCCAGCCACGCCTGGTCGATCAGGTGCCCCAGCGTGTTGCGAAAGCGGGGGTTCGTGAGCGGCGGCCGGCGCGTGTTGTACCCGACGACGTAGGGGGTGGCCGACCGGTCGACGACGAGGTCGACGTCCCTGGCCCGGCCGATCCGGGGGATAGTGTCGGCGCCGACGGGCGTGTCGGTCACGTCGGCGTCGCCGCCCGTGACCATGGAGACGGCGGTGTCGTCGGAGCCGACGACGGCGACGTCGATCCGGTCGAACGGCGGGAACTCCCCGACGCCGCCCGGGAGGCCGGCGGGCGGATCGACGGCGAGGAAGTGCTCGTCGAACCGTTCGAGCACGAGGCGATCCCCCGGGACGTTCCGCTGGAAGGCGAAGGGGCCGCTCCCGACGGGCGGGACGTTGTTCGTCACGAGCACCTCGGTGGCCGACCCGACGTCGACCCCCCCGACCGACGCCGGCCCCGAGCGCTCCCGCCAGACGTGTTCGGGGAGGACGGGGACGGTGAACGCGCGCGTCGCCACCGACGGCGTGCAGTCGGCGAAGTCGATCTCGACCGTCCGCCGGTCGACGGCGCGGGCACCGGAAACGAGGCTGCTCCGGCCGCGGAACCGGGGCGCCGTCACCGGCGTGGCGCCATCGGCCGACGCGCCGTCCCCGGCCGATCGATCGGTCGACCTGTCGCTCGTCGCCGTCCCATCGGACGACCCGTCGCCGCCCGCCGCCGTCCCGTCGCCGTCGGACGAGGCGTCGGCCCGCTCGCCGTCGCGCCCGAGCGTCACGTCGGCCAGCAGCGCGTAGGTGAACGCGACGTCCGCGGCCGTCAGGGGTTCGCCGTCGTGCCAGACCGCCTCCGGGCGGAGTCGAACGCGGGCACGGGGACCGGCGCCCGCGGTCACGAACTCCCAGCCCTCGGCGAGCCACGGCTCGACGTCCCCCGACCCGGTCTCGTAGCCGAGCGGGTCGTACAGCAGGCCGGTCAGGACGCCGGTTCGGCGGAACTCCACGGCGAGGGGGTTGAGGTTCCCGGTCGGCCGGCGGTCGGTGGTCACCAGCCTGAGCGTCGTCTCGTCCGTTCCCTCGGGTTCGGTCGAGGTCCCGAGGGCGACGCCGCTCCCCGCCGGCCGGTCGAGCCCCAGGTAGCCGAGGGGGGAGCCGAAGTCCGTCCGGTGCCACCCGGAGAACCGACCGCGGCCCGCGGCCCTGATCTCGTCCGGGAAGCCGACGACCGAGAACGGCTGGGTCCGCGCGACGCTCCGCTGGACGGCGGCGAGGGCCTCCCGGCGGGTCGCGTCGTCGGTCGTGCGCTGCCGTTCGAGCCGGTCGTCGACGTCGAGGTTCGCGTAGCCGAAGGGGTTCTGCCAGCCGGGTTCCGAGCCGAACCGCGAGTGCAACAGCGCGTAGAGGCCGTCGCCGCTGTGGGCGCTGGCGGGCAGGGGCGCGACGAACGCGTCGAAGTCGTTGCGCAGGAGCACCTGTCGGTACAGCGGCTCGCGGGCGAGCGGCGTGACCGAGACCTCGAGTCCGGCGGCCCGGAACCACCGGGCGGCCGATCGAGCGACCCGGAGCGCGTACGGATCGGCGTCCGCCGGCAGGGACTTGATCTCCAGGGACACGGGAGCCGCGGCCTCCCACCCGGTGGCCGCTCGCAGCCGCCCCAGGCACCCGGCCGAGGCGAGGGTCGACCCGGCCGCGAGCGACCTGAGCAGCGTCCGTCGCCGGGCCGACGGCTCGTCCGATGATTCCCCCATTTACCTGCTGGAGTTCGGCGCCGACGGCAATATCTGTTGGGTCCGACAGCTCCGGCGACTGTCTCCCCGTCCTACGATTTCGCCCGCGAGCCGGCCGACCTTGCGCTCGCCGGGCAGTCATCCATTACCCGTGGCGCCGACCGATTTTCCATGCCAAGTCGGCGGACGTTACGTCTGTCGTTCGCAATTGCCCTCCTCCTCTCGGGCGCCACGGTGGTCGCGGGCTACGTCGCGGCCGAGCGATCGGCCGAGCAAGTCGCCGGAGACCCCGCGGTCGAGCGGGCGTTCCGGTCGGGGGACCGGTCGCCGGTCGTCGACCCACGCCCCGGGATCACGGTGGTCGCCACGGACTCGAACGCCTTCGTCAGCGACGAGAACGACGGTCCCCGCGCCCAGGCCGAACTCGTCGCGTTCGCCCCGGACGGGTCGATCCACTACTACGAGAACGCCCACACCCGGTACTGGGACGTCGACCCCGTCGAGGGGACGAACGCGACCGTCGAGTTCGTCTACGCCGACCACCTCGACGAGGAGGAGTGCGACGGCTCGGTCTGCACCCGCAACGGCGTCATGCGGGTCAACCTGACGACCGGCTGGACGGACACCGTCTACAGTCGGATCACGCCCGGGAAGCACTCCACCCGGTGGCACGACGTCGACCGCATCGACGAGCACCGTCTACTCGTCGCCGACATCGACCGCGACCGGGCGTACGTCGTCAACACCACGACGGGGCTGATCACCTGGGAGTGGGACGCCCAGGCCGACTTCAACGTCAGCGACAGCGGCGGGCCCTACCCCGAGGACTGGACCCACCTCAACGACGTCGAGGCCGTCGAGGTCGACGGCCGCGAGGCCGCGATGGTCAGCCTCCGCAACCACGACCAGGTCGCCTTCGTCGACTTCGAGCGCGGCCTGATGGAGAACTGGACGCTCGGGACCGACGGCGCCCACGACACGCTCTACGAGCAGCACAACCCCGACTTCGTCCCGGCCGAGCGCGGCGGCCCGGCGGTGATCGTCGCCGACTCCGAGAACGGGCGCGTCGTCGAGTACCAGCGCGAGAACGGCACGTGGAACCGGTCGTGGACGTGGCGCGACGCCCGCCTGCAGTGGCCCCGGGACGCCGACCGCCTCCCCAACGGTCACACGCTGATCACCGACTCGAACGGCGACCGCGTGTTCGAGGTCGACCGGTCGGGCGAGGTCGTCTGGTCGGCCACGGTCGGGTTCCCGTACGAGTCCGAGCGACTCGGCACCGGCGACGAGAGCGCGGGCGGCGAGAGCGCCGCCGCGCTCGACCTCCCGAGCCGGCGGGTCGACCCCGCCGACCGCTCGGTCACCGGCCGGGTCATGGCGGCGCTGCCGCCGTCGGTGGCCAACGCGATCGCCTACGCGTTCCCGCGCTGGATCGGGACGGTCGAGGCCGTCGCGCTGCTCGCCCTGGTCGTCGTCGTCCTCGTCTGGGTGCGACTGGAGTACCGCTGGACGGACACCGCGGTCACGTTCCGGAACCCGCTCCGGATCCGCCGACCATGACCGACGGCGACGCCGCCTCCGCCGGCAGTACCGGCGACGCCACGTCCGCCGGCAGCACGAGCGACGCCGCCTCCGCCGGCAGTACCGGCGACGCCGACGGCGGCCTGGCGACCCCGACCCTCCCCCGGGTCCAGGCCGCGTTGCCGGTCGACGAGCGCGACGGGCGGTGGCTGGGACTGGCGCTGCTGCCCGGGTTCGTCGCGGTCGGCGTCTACCTCGCGACGAACCCGTACCCCGCCTACGGCGCGGGACTGTACGTGGAGATCGCGCGCGCGATCGCGGCGAACGGGTACCTGCCGCCGACGTCCGTGTCGGGCTACGCGGAGGTCGTGCCCTTCGCCTACCCGCCGCTGCAGTTCTACGTGCTGGCCGTCCTGCTCGACCTCGGGGGCGACCCCTTAACCGTGGCCCGGTTGCTGCCGGGCGTCGCGGTCGTGGCGGGGCTGATCCCGGCGTACCTGCTCGGCCGGGACCACACCGGGTCGCGCGCGGCGGGCGCGGCGACCGCGGCGGCGGTCGCGCTCAACCCACAGGTGCTGGAGTGGCACGTCTCTGCCGGCGGCGTCGTCCGCGGGTTCGCCTTCCTGTACGCCCTCACGGCCGTCTACGCGGGCTACCACGTGTTCGCCGGGGATCGAGGGGCCGGTCGCCCGCGACGGGCGGGGAGCGCCGCCGGACGGCGGATCGCGCTCCCGACGCGACGCGCGGTGGTCGTCGGCGCCGTCGCCGTCGCGCTGACGGGGCTTACGCACCCGACCTACGCCCTGTTCGCCGTGTCGACCTACGTGGTGTTCTGGGCCGCCCTCGACCGCTCGATCCGCGGCCTCGGGCGGGGGCTGGCGGTGGGGCTCGGCGCGCTCGCGCTGGCGAGCCCCTGGCTCGGGTGGGTGGTCGCGACCCACGGGGTCGGCGCCTTCACGGCGGCGGCGGGGACCCACGGCGGGATCGGCGGCGGTCTCGAACTCCTCCTGGGCGGGGCCTCGGTGTACGAGCTGGTCCCGCTCGCGGCGGCGCTCGTCGCGCTTGTCCTCCGGCGGGACGCGCTGGTCGCGGGGTGGACCGTCGTCGCGGCGCTGCTGTTCTCCCAGCCCCGGTTCGAGTACACCGCGGGCGCGCTCGCCCTGGCCTCGGCCGGGCTGGCGGTCGCCGACCGCCTCGGCGGGGACGACTCCGACCCGATCCGCCGGCATCGGCGCCGGTCGGTCGCGGCGGCCGCTCTGGTCGTGCTCGCCAGCGTCGGCGGTGGGGTCTACTTCGCCGCGGCGATGACCGGCGTCGCCGACCCGTCGACGCCCTCCTTCGTCGACGACGAGTCCGTCGCCATGGCCTCGTGGGCCGAGTCGGAGACCCCCGCGGACGCGACGTTCTTCGTGCTCGGCGACGCCGCGGAGTGGTTCCCGGTGCTGTCCGGGCGGTCGATCGAGGTGGGGCCGTGGGGGGTGGAGTGGCGGCACCCGGAAACCTACGAGCGCCACTACGACGCCTTCGAGGACGGCTCGGCGTGTCACAGCAGCGCCTGCGTCGAGCGGGCGGCCGAGAGCGTCGACGCGAATCCGGACTACGTCGTCGTCCCCCGCGGGCGGTACACCGTCCGCGGCCACGCCGCCGTCCAGTTCGGTACCCTCGAACGGTCCTTCGAACTGGCCGACGAGTGGACGCGCGCCTACGAAAACGAGGGAGTCGTCGTGTTCCGGGCGACCGACGGGGACGCGACGGGCGACGACGCAGTGGCCGACAGCGACGTGACGGACGACGACGCCGCGACCGGCCGCGACCCGACGACCGACGACGCGCCGGCCGCCGCCCCGACGGCCGCCGGGGCGAGCGACTCCTAGAGGACGCCGAAGACCGACGCGACGAGCGCGAGGGCCCAGGCGGCCAGCCCGGCGCCGGCGGTCTGCTTGTCGTCGTCCGCGACGCCGTAGCCGAGCACCCCGAGGCCGGCGAGCATCGCGACCCGGTTCAGGACGAGGCTGACCTGCACCACGTGCACCCCCACCGAACTCAGGTCCAGGACGAACCCGGCGCCGAGGCCGACCGCCACGAGCAGCGCGACCCGGGCGGGCCGGGCGTCCCGGCCGAGGAACCAGACCAGGAGCGGCGGCCCCGCCGCCAGGAGGGGGTAGAGGAGCGCGGCGAACACCTTCGGGTCCGTCGACGGGAACAGGAGCTCCGCGCCCACGCCGGCGCTCCGGACGCCGAGGACGAGCGCGACGAGCGCCGCCGAGAGCATGGCGGCGCGGATCGGCCAGTCGCGCTGGGTGACCGACGTGAAGTCAGCGCGCCGGACGGCGGGGATCGCCGCGCCGACGAGCGCGACGGACGCGAGGTCGATCACCGTGATCCAGCCGTCGCTGCCGCCGCCGCCCAGGCCGTGGTACTCGCGGCTCACGGTAGCGACGAACGGCTCCTCACGGAGGTCGCGTTCGACGTACCGGGCGCCCGCCTCGACGCCGGTGACGGTGTGACGTAGCCGGTACCAGTCCCAGTACTCGGTGTGGGCCTGCAGGGCGGTCCAGTTGCCGACGGGGGCGGGGTAGGCCCGGATGTGGGTCCGCTGCCCGAGGTAGGTGCCGACGGCGAGCTGGTAGCTCGAGTCCATCCAGCGGCCGGTCACCTCGGGACCGGAGGCGACGTAGGTGTACCGGGCGCTCCCCCTGGCGGGGTCCCAGAGCGACTCCGTCACGTTGCCCTCGCCCTCGACCGACGTCCAGTTCGCGTCCGTGCGGTCCTCGAAGGCCCGGCGGACCCGGACCGGATCGCCGCGGACGACGACGTTCAGCGCGAGCGTCCGCCCCCTGATCGCCCGGGTTCGGCTCGTGTAGGGCCAGACGTACCCCTCGGCCTCGTCGAGGGTGACGACCCGGCTCTCGGCGGGCGGGTCCACCCGCGCGTCTGCCTGCGATCCCGCGTCTGCCTGCGATCCCGCGTCTGCCTGCGATCCCGCGTCTGCCTGCGATCCCGCGTCTGCCTGCGATCCCGCGCCGAATCCCGCCGTCGCTCCGGCGAGCGCGACGCCGAGCAGGGCGGTGATCGCCAGCACGACGCCCACCCACCGCCGTTTCATGCTCTGCCCAGTAGCTCAACGTACTTAGCCTGTCGGCCAGCGGTCGCTCCCACTGAAAGTAACGGATCCTGACTGGTTCGTCTCGGCGGCGGGGTCTCGGCCGTGACGGTCTCGCCGGGCCGGAAGCGAACACTGGCGACGGCTCGATCGACCGCCGTCCGCTCAGGCGTCGCGCTCCTCCCAGTCCGTGCGGTCCTCGAACGCCGAGGCGAGTGCGAACAGCGCGCGCTCGTCCCGGTGGGCGCCGACGAGCATCATCCCGACGGGGAGGCCGTCGGGTTTCGCGCAGGGGACCGAGATGGCGGGGTGACCGGTGAGGTCGAACGGCGAGGTGTTGGTGATCGTCGACACCTCGCGATCCGCGGCGGGGACGCGCCCCATCTCGGGGGCCTTCTCGAAGGCGCGGACGACGACCGTCGGCATGGCGAGGGCGTCGTACTCCGCGAGGAGACCGTCGTACTGGCGCTCGGCCGCGAGGGCGACGTCGCGGGCCTTCGCGTAGGCCTCCATCCCGTACTCGCGCCGGAGGTACGCCGCCGTGAGCAGGGCCTGCTTCACCGACGGCGGGAGGTCGTCCGCGCGGGCCCGGCGGAAGGAGTCGAGGGCGCGGGTGAGCCGCGGCCAGGCCCAGCCGCGGTGGTTCGTCGCGCCGACCTCCTCGAAGTGCCGGGCGGCGCCCTGCGTGCCGATGGCCGCCCACGCCGACGGCATGAGGCGGTGGAGCGGCGCGCTCACCGACTCGACCTCGGCGCCCGCGTCGGCCAGGACGCCGGTCGCCTCGCGAACCGCCTCGTCGACGACGGGGTCGGCGTCGTCCCAGCCGAACCCCTCCTCCAGGACGCCCACCCGCATGCCGTCGACGTCGCTCCCGACGGCCGCGGCGTAGTCGTCCGCGGCGACGTCGCGGGGCTGGCGGTCGTCGAGGCGGACGCCGTCGGCGACGTCCTCGCCCGCGAGCACCGCGAGCGTCTCCGCGACCGGTTCGACCGTGGGCGCCATCGGGCCGGCGTGGTCGATGCTGCGTTCGAGCGAGAGGATTCCCGTGTAGGGCACCAGCCCGTGGGTGGGTTTGATCCCGACCAGCCCGCACCAGGCGCTCGGGATGCGGATCGACCCGGCCTGGTCGGTGCCGAGCGCGACGTCGCAGTCACCGGCCGCCGGGGCCGCCCCCGACCCGCTGGAGGAACCGCCCGCCAGGTGGTCGTCGGAGTGGGGGTTCGTCACCGGGCCGAAGTCGCTCGTGTCGCCGGTCCCCGACCAGGCGAAGCTCTCCATGTTGAGTTTGCCGACGATGGTCGCCCCCGCGTCGAGCAGGCGGGTGACGACCGTGGCGTCGATCTCCGGGGTGAACCCCTCCAGCACCCGCGATCCGGCGGTCATCTCGACGCCGGCGAGCGCGATGGAGTCCTTCAGCCCCACGGTCACGCCCGAGAGCGGGCCGTCGGCGGCGCCCTCCACGGTGCACTTTCGGACCCAGGCGTTCAGCGGGTCCTCCTCGGCGTCCGGGCGGCGCCCTCCGATCCGTCGCGGCTCGTCGGGGTGGAGCCCGTGGTCTAGCGTCGGCGCGTCCCGCAGGGGGTCGAGCCCCCCGACGGCGCCCGAGACGAGCGTCCGGTAGTCCTCGCGCTCCTCGGGCGAGAGCGAGAGGCCGAGGTCGTCGGCCAGCGCGTCGAGGTCGGCCGCCGTCGGTCGCCGGAAGGGGTGGTCGTCGCTCCGTGGCATCAGCGCGCGCCCCCCGGGACGCGGCCGACGCGGTTGAGGGAGACGCGGCTGTGACTGCCGGGTCCGGGTCGTGTGCGGGACGGTCGGGCACCGGGGTCGGCACTGTCGACGTTCATGGGTACCGGTGGCACACGGGGGCGCGGGGAAAAACTACCGGCCGGCCAGTCGTCGGGTGAACGGTTCCGGTCGAGAAGGTCGCGGGGGCTGGATCGTCGGCTCGCCGTCGTTACTCGGTGCTCGGGCCGGGGCCGGGGCCGGGGCGCGTCTCGCCGCCCTGGAGTTCGTTGACGCGCTCGATGACCGCCTTGAGGTCGGCCTCCTCCTCGACGGCCTCCTTGATCTCCTCGCGGAGCCGAACCGCCGCGGAGTCGGCGTCGTAGGCGCGGACGTACTCGGCGCGAGTGTGCTCGTCGAACGCGTGGCGGATGGCGAAGTAGCCCTCCGGAACGACGGTGCCACAGACCTTGCACTCGACGCGCTCGTGCTCGGTGGTCTGGTGGACGATGGCCTCGTCGACGTTCTCGAACCGGGCGTCACAGCCGTCGATCCCGCAGGTCCAGAGGCCCATACCCCGTGACTCGGTCGTCGGGCACAAAACGGTTTCTCCCGCCGTCGGCGGCGCCGCCGCCCCGGCGACGACGGAATAGCAACCACTAACTGCCGGCTCGCACCACCGGGAGCCGTGCGCGAATCGAGCGGCGACGGGACCGGGTCGACGGCGACGGCGGTGACCCGGGTCGACGTGCAGGTGACGGTGCTCGACGAGCGGGTCGCGGCCCGCGCGACGGCCAGGGGGCTGGACGCCCTCGTCTACGCCCCGCCGTTCACGCGACTGGCGACCGTCGAGCGGCGCGCGGCCCGGTTCGACGGCGGCGACCTGACCGTGATCCCGGGTCGGGAGGTCGTCGTCGGTCCGCCCGGCGCCCGGCGGCGCCTGCTCGCCGTGGGGCTCGCGTCGCCGGTCCCCGACTTCCTCACCCTGAACGGCGCCGTCTCCGAACTCGACCGGCAGGGGGCCGCGATCCTCGCCATCAGCCCCGGGGCCGCGGGCGGGCTCTCCCGCGCGGAGATCGACGCCCACGCCCCCGAAATCGACGCGGTCCAGACGTACAACGCGTCCCTGTCGCCCCGCCGGAACCGCGCGGCGGGCCGGATCGCGGCCGCGTCCGGCCACCCCGGCTTCGGCGCCTCGGGCGCCCGCCGCCGCGGGACGGTCGGCGAAGCCTGGACCGCGTTCGACCGCCCGATCGCCGGGACCGCCGACCTCGTCGCGGCGTTCCGGGAGGGCGCCCCCCGCCGCACGATGCGGCGGCGCGGTCTCGCCCACCGCGCCCGCGCCGCCGCCGAGTACGGCCACCGACTCTACGACCGAACCTGGCGGCGCCTGGAGCGGGCGTACCTCTCGGCGATGGTGCCGACCCACCCCGACAGCGTGGCCTACGGCGGTCGCTTCGACGAGTACAAGGCCCTCTGAGGGTCCGTCGCGGGCGAGAGCGCTTCAGAGCCCGAGGGCGGCCACGGCCTGCATCGCCTGCGTGACGCCCGCGTCGAGCGGGACGACGAGGAAGTGGACGGCGCCGAGGACTGCCAGTTCGAGGGCGGTGATGCCGACGGTCAGGTGGTTCGCCCACTTCGAACTCGTCGCCACGCCGGTCGGGGCGCCGTACTCCTGGGACGAGAACGGGTAGAACAGCGCGATGCCGCGCTTGCTCCCGAACGCGTCGAGCAGGTAGTGGGTGGCGATGCCGATCCAGACGAACTGGAGGTTGCCGAAGACGAACGGGAAGGCGAGGAACACGGCGAGGACGGGGAGGTTGTGGAGCGTCTTCCGGTGCTTGCCGAAGGCGGTGTCGACGTCGGGGAAGAGCGCCCCCAGCGTCACGGGGACGGCGAGTTCGGCGACGCTCACGGTGATCCCCCAGAGCAGATCGAGCGCCGAATCCGGCGTCCCCGCCCGGAGGAGCGCCGCGACCTGCTCCGGGACCACGCTGAGGATGACGCCGAGGCCCAGGCTCAACAGCACGGCGTTCAGGACGTGTCCTTCCTTGTTCACGTCGGGGCGGTCTCCCCCCGGGGGCAAAAAGCCACCCACCGCGGTCGGGTGGTCGCTCTGCGGGGGGCGAGGCGTCCGAGGCGCTACTCCTGCAGTTCGACGAGGCGCTCCAGTTTCCGGTTGATCGAGTGGAGGTAGTACAGGATCACGGCCACGACGGCCAGCGGAAGGAACATGTAGATGACGAACACGATCAGCAGTTCGACGCCGCCGGGGATGCCCATCTGGAGGACGGGCGTGGTCGGGTAGACCATCTGGAGGACGGGCGTGGTAGGGTAGACCATCTGGAGGACGGGCGCAGTCGGGTGAATCGGGTCGGGGACCATGCGCGCCGATTCAGGTGGGACGGGTAAGTAGCTGGTGGCGGGGGTGGCGTCCCCCGGGCCGGAGGTCGGGAGACGCCCGCCGCGTGGCGAAAGACCGAACTGCCGCGACCGCGAGCGACGGGTATGGAGTACGAGGAGCCGCTGTTCTTCCACGTCATCCAGTACGCCGCCGGGGCCGACCGGGACGTCGTGAACATGGTGAGCGGCAACCCGGACTGGGAGCCGCCCGCGGCGCTCAGGGAGGGGCTCCGGGCCTACGCCGACGGGGACGCCGCGAGCTTCCAGTATCCCCCGAGCGAGGGGCTTCGGGACCTCCGCGAGGAGATCGCGGCCCGCCGCGGCGTCGACGCCTCGCGCGTGATCGTCACCAACGGCGCGGGGGAGGCGAACTACCTCGCGCTGGCCCGGGCGCTCGAACGAAACGCAGGAAGGGAGGTCGTCCTGACCGACCCCGTCTACCCCTACTACCCGGGGAAGGTGTCGATGCTCGGCGGCGACCCTCGGCTGGTCCCCGTCCGGGAGGACGGTTCGCTCGACCTCGACCGCGTCCGCGAAGCGATCACCGACGACACCGCCGCCGTGGTGCTCAACACGCCGAACAACCCGACCGGCGCCGTCTACCCCCCGGAGACGGTCGAGGCCGTCGCGGAGCGGTGTGCGGCCCACGACGCGCTCCTCGTGGTCGACGAGGTGTACGACCACTTCGTCCTGGACGCGGCCTTCGAGTCGGCGCTGGCCCTGGACGCCGAGGGCGTGATCGTCACCAACTCCTTCTCGAAGTCGATGGCGATCACGGGTTTCCGCGTCGGCTACGGCGTGTTCCTCGAGTCGCTCGTCGACGAGGCGAAGACCCGGCACATGCTCGTGAACGTCACCGGCAGTCGCCCGGCCCAGGCCGCCGTCTCGCACGCGCTGCGGGAGACCGGCCCCGAGTACTACGAGGCGGCGCGGGAGCGACTCCGCGAGCGCGTCGCGACGTTCACCGGGGCGCTCGACGACGCCGGCGCCGCCTACACCAGCCCCGAGGGGGCGTTCTACGTCCTCGTGCGCTTCGAGGGATTCCCGGGGACGATGGCGAACGCCAAGCGCCTGATCGACGAGGCCGGCGTCGCGGGGATGCCCGGCGAGGCGTTCGGGGAGGCGCGCGCGGACTGGCTGCGGTTCGCGCTGGTGACCCCGCGCGTCGAGGAGGCCGCCCGCCGACTCGTCGACTTCTTCGACTGACGCTCCGCCAGCGGCGTCCTTCGGGGCGACCACCGTGGACCAGGGCGCGAGCGATCCCGTACCGACGGGTACACAAGCCTCGCCCCCCGACCCAGGGACATGACGGAGATCGACGTCGAGCCGGTCGACCGCGTCGACGAGGAGGACGACGCCGGGGACGCGGGCGCCGGCGACCACGAGCACGCCGGCGACCGAGACACGGAGATCGGCGGCGACCCGCTCGACGCGGTCGCGGACGCCGACGACTGGGTCGCCGCGGTCGACGCGCCGAAGTACGTCCTCTACGGCGGGAAGGGCGGCGTGGGCAAGACGACGATGGCGGCGGCGACCGCGCTGGCCTCCGCGAGCGAGGGCGTCCGGACGCTGGTGGTCTCGACCGACCCCGCCCACTCGCTGTCGGACACGCTGGAGACCGACGTGCCCGCCGAGCCGGCGCGGGTCCGCGAGGACGTGCCGCTGTACGCGGTCGAGATCGACCCCGATTCGGTGGTCGCGGGGCCGTTCGCGGGCGACACCGGCGCCGACGACGAGGATCCATTCGCTGGCGGCGAGGGCGACGCGGACGGCGGCCCGTTCGCCGGCGAAGGGGGACCGATGGGCGGCGGGGACGGCCCGATGGGCGGCGACGGGCCCATGGGCGGCCTCGGCGAGTTGCTCGGCGAGGGCGGTCCCTTCGAGGACGGCGGTCCCCTCGGCGGGCCGATGCCGGGCGCCGACGAGGCGGCGGCGATGCAACAGCTCCTCCGATTCATGGACGACGACCGCTTCGAGCGCGTCGTCGTCGACACCGCGCCGACGGGCCACACCCTGCGACTGCTCGAACTGCCCGAGCTCATGGACTCGATGGTCGGGCGGATGATGAAGATGCGCGAGCGGTTCCGCGGGATGATGGAGGGCGTGAAGGGGCTGTTCGGCGGCGGCGGGGGCGGCGGCACCGACCTCGACCAGCTGGAGGAACTCTCGGCCCGCATCGAGCGCCTCCGCGACGTGCTACGGGACCCCGCGCGCACCGACTTCCGGATCGTGATGATCCCCGAGGAGATGAGCGTCGTCGAGTCCCGCCGGCTGGCCGCGCGCCTCGACGAGTTCGGGATCCCGGTCGGCACCGTGGTGGTCAACCGCGTGATGGAGGACCTGGCCGACGTGGCCGACCTCGACGCGATCGACCCGTCGTGGGTGGTGTCGCCGAACCTCGACGAGTGCGAGTTCTGCCAGCGGCGGTGGCAGGTCCAGCAGCGCGCGCTCGGGGAGGCCACCGACCTCTTCGTCGGCCACGACGTCAAGCGGGTCCCGCTGCTGGCCGACGAGGTCAGGGGCGAGGCGGCGCTGCGCGTCGTGGCGGCGTGTCTGGCCTGACAAGGGGGACGACGGACCCGGCAGATCGCCGGCGAGAGATCAGCGCGTGAGCTTGCGCACCAGCCCGTAGGCGGCGTCGCGGAGCGAGTCCGGGAGGAAACGGCCGAGCACGCCGACGCGGGCGACGGGACCGACCGGGTAGCGCGCCGCCGGGCGGGTCGCGCTCGCGGCGTTGACGATCTCGGCGGCCACGCGTTCGGGCGGGACGGTTCCCGGCCCGCTGCCGCCGAGGGCCTCGCGGTCCTCGAGCAGCGAGTAGAGGTCGCCGTAGGCGTCGGAGCGGTCGACGCCCTCGGGGGCCGCGGGCTCGTCGTCGGCGTCCCCGTCGATGGAGTCCATCGCGCGCTCCTGGAAGCCGGTGTCGACCGGCCCCGGTTCGACCAGCACGACGTCGACGTCGTACTCGTCGACCTCGGCGCGGAGCGCGTCCGACATCGCCTCCAGGGCGAACTTCGACCCGCTGTAGACGCCGCCGCCGGGGAACGACACCCGGCCGGCGACCGACGAGAGGTTGACGATGGTCCCGTCCTCCTGGTCGCGCATGTGGGGAAGCACGGCGCGGATCAGCCGGTGGGGCCCGTAGACGTTGACGTCGAACTGCCGGTGGACGCGGTCGGTGGGGACGTCCTCGACCGGGCCCATCTGGCCGTAGCCGGCGTTGTTGACCAGACAGTCGATCCGCCCCTGCTCGTCGACGATCCGGTCGACGACGCGCTCGACGTCCCCCTGGTCGGTGACGTCGAGGGTGGCGATCTCGCAGCGCTCCCGCTCGCCGAGGGTCTGGACGTCCGCTGGGTTGCGCGCCGTCGCGTACACGATCCAGTCCTCGTCGAGAAATTCGAGGGCCGTCGCCCGCCCGATCCCCGACGAACAGCCGGTGATGAGGACCGTCTTCGGTTGCACGGGCGTACCGTCGGTGTGCTGCCAATTAACTCCACCCGTTCGAACCGCGGGCCGTCGGCGGCCGCGGTCTCGCCTCGACTGTCGACGCACCGGCGCCCAGACCTACGCGTACTCCGCCTTCACCTCGTCGGCGTAGGCGTCGGCCAGCCGCGTCGGCTCCGGGAGTTTGTACTCGCCGCCGAGTCGTTCCACGAGGTCGACCGCCGTCTCGGCGCTCACGCGCGTGCCGGGACTCACGTACAGCGGGTTGACGACCGGCCGGGAGTCGTACTGGCGCGACTGGAAGGCGTAGCCCACCACCGTCTCCGGATCGAGCGGGCCGTCGGGCCCCTCGACGTCGCCGTCGGCCAGGATCGGCGTGCGCCACCCGGCGGGCCGGCCGTCGACGTCCTCGTGCGGACGCCCACAGAGCAGGGACTTGGCCACGCCGACGCTCGGGAGGTCGAGGACGACCCCCAGGTGGGTCGCCAGCCCCGCCTCGCGGAAGTGGAGGCGCCCGCTCCCGTCGAACAGGGCGAGGTCGGGGTCGCGCTCCAGTCGCTCGAACGCCGCGAGGATCGACCCGCCCTCGCGGAACGACAGCAGGCCCGGGACGTAGGGGATCGTGAGCGGTTCGACGGCGTGGACGCGCTCGACGACCTCGCTCCCCCGGAGGAGGACCACGGCGCTCACGGCGCGGTCGTCGAGGAAGGCCTGATCGACGCCGGCGACGAGCGGACGCTCGTCTGGCGACGCGTCGCCGTCGGTGGCGGCCGGGTCCGGCGCCCCGCTTCCGTCTGCGTCCCCGCCGTGCGCGTCGAGCGTGGACTGGCCGTCCGCCGCCGCGTCAGCCGCGCCGCCGACGGCGTCGACGTCGAAGGCGAAGTCGTCGGCGAAGGTCGCACAGCGGGCGATCTCCCGCTGGAGCGACTCCATCTCGTCGCGCGAGAGGTCGGCGGCGGGGGCCAGGTCCGGGCGTGCCGGGCGCATCGGCGGAGAGTCGGGCCCGGACGGGGATGGATGTGTCGCTCGTCGGAGTCGGGGTCAACGGCCCAGAAGAGGCGTGGTGAACGGCCGAGGAGGGACGCGGCGAACGGCCGAGGTCGACCGCTCAGCGCCGGCGTCCGGGGCCGCCGAGACCGCCCCCACCGCCCCCGCCGAAGCGGAGCTGGTTGGGAACGCGCTGGCGCCCCTTGATCCGCTGGCCGTAGGCCAGGCCGATGACGAGGCCGACGAGGTGGGCAAAGTGGGCGACGTTGCCCTGGCCCGCGGAGGCCGCGGCCCCCGGCGCGATGAAGAACACGACCGAGAGCAGCGCGAAGCCGATGGTGAACAGCCACAGCGGGATCGGGATGAGGAAGTACAGGTAGATCCGCAGGTCGGGGTTCAACACGGTGAGGACGCCGAGGATGGCGAAGATGGCGCCGCTGGCGCCGAGGACGGCGGTCGTCCCGCTGGTGCCGAACATCCCGAGAGCCGCGAACGCCTCGTGGGAGCCGACGTGAGCGAGGCCCGCGAGCACCCCCGAGACGACGAACAGGGCGGCGAACTTCTTCGAGCCGATGTAGCGCTCGACCAGCGGGCCGAAGAAGTACAGCACGATGCTGTTGCCGACGATGTGGAGGAAGCTGAACGGGCTGTGGGCGAACACCGAGGTGACCCAGGTCCAGACGTACTCGGGGTGGTTCGACCGGAGGACGAACAGCGTCTGGAACGCCTCGCCGCCGAGCAACAGGAGGACGATCCACTCCAGGGCGAACACGACCCAGACGGCGCCCAGGAAGACGTACGCCATGTTGTTCCGGAAGTAGCCCATCGGGCCGCCGGTCCCGGTGAGCCTGTCGAGGACGGATCGCGACCGGCCGCCCTGGTTCTCGACGGACTCGTCGAAGCCGCTGTCGAACACGCCCGAGGGGTCGTTCCACTCGTCCAGCCCGGGACAGTCGTGGTTCTCCGGGAGGCGGTGCTCGGCGCAGAACGTCCCACCGCAGCGCCGGCACTGGTAGGGCAGGTTCTCGTACGCGCCGCACTGGTCGCATTCAGCCATGGCGCGCACTCCCGAGGGTGCCGACGTCGGGGCGATTCGGCGAGGACTCGCGCCTACCGCACGCGTCGCAGTTGGCCATCACCCTCGCCTTGCGGTGGCGTGCTAAAAGGGGTTCCCCTCGCGGCGGGGGAGAAGTCGGTGACGCTACGCGAACGCTTCCCCGTCGCGGGGAGCGGGAGACTACGCGAACTCTTCCTCGTAGAGGTCCATCGCGTGCTCGATGGCGTCCTTCGCGGCGTCGGCGTCGTCCCAGCCGAGGGTCTCGACTTCCTTGCCCTCCTCGAGGTTCTTGTAGGTCTCGAAGAACTCGCTGATCTCGGCCTTCTGCTGGTCGGTGAGGTCGTCGACGTCCTGGACGTGGTCGTAGCGGGGGTCCTCGGTGGGGACGGCGATGATCTTGTCGTCTTTCTCGCCGTCGTCGTCCATCCCCATCATGGCGACGGGGCGGGCCTCGATGACACAGCCGGGGAAGGTCTGGTCCTCGACGAGGACGAGCACGTCGAACGGGTCGCCGTCGTCGTAGTACGTGCGCGGCATGAACCCGTAGTCAGAGGGGTAGTGAACGTTCGAGTGGAGCACGCGGTCGAGCACGACGCCCGGGACGTCCTTGTCGTACTCGTACTTGTTGCGCTCGCCCTTGAGACACTCGACCACCGCGTAGACGACGTCCGGCGCGTCGGGGCCAGTCTCCATGTCTTCCCAGAGGTTCACCATACGCGTAGGTCACCCAACTCGTAAAAGGGCCTTTCGACATCGCTCGCGACGGCGCGCGGGCGGGGGACCGAGGCGTGCCCCGACCACGTCCGGAGCACCCGGCGGCGTGCCCCGGCCGGCCCCTGGCGCACCGGTTCGCGCCCCCCACCGCGCGATACTGTTACTCGGTTGAAATTTGTCGGCGGGTGGGGCGGCGCTCCGCGAGGAGAGAATACGGTGACATCGCCCGAATACGATGGGTAGGGGGCGCGTACCGTCAAAAACCTCGCGTGTTAAGAAGTGTTAAGTAGCGGGGTGACATTTTGGAAAGCATGTCAGAGGCACAAACAATTAACGGCCCCGGCATCGCCCGCGACCTGACAGCGTTCCAGCAGAACATCCTCGTGATCCTCGCCGAGGAACCCATGTACGGGTTGGCCATCAAGCGGCACCTCGAGGACTACTACGGCACGGAGGTCAACCACGGTCGGCTGTACCCCAACCTCGACGACCTCGTCGAGATGGGGCTGATCGAGAAGTCCGAACTCGACAAGCGGACGAACCAGTACGAACTGACCGAAGAGGGCGAGAACGCCGTCCTCGACCGCTTCGACTGGATGCTCTCGAAGTTCGTGACGGGGGACTCCCGGGCAGAGGAGATCCGTACCCTCGTCGACGAGCGCCTGTAGACGCCACCGCACCCCGCTTTTTTGGCGCCAGACCGGCGAGCGGCGGCGCTGGCGGTGAGTGGAACGGGCGAGCGAGCGGGTCGGCGAGCGCGTGAGCGATCAGGCGAGCCCCGGGAGCGATCAGTCGAACCGTGGGAGGTCCGCGTCGGCGGCGTCGAAGAGGCGTTCGAGCGAGTCGACGACCGCCGCGGCCTGGGTCTCGCTGGGCCAGGCGTTCCGCGGGAAGTACTCGTGGAGGAACTCCCGAACCTGTCTGCCGGTCGCGGTCTCGACGCGCTGGAGGTAGTGGTTGCCCATGAAGTCGGCGAAGGCGCGGGCGTTGGCGGCGTGGACGTCGTCGTGGGCCTCGGCGACGGCCTCGACGAGGGCGGCGTTGTGGGTCTCGATCGCGTCCCACTCGTCCTCGTCGCCGCCGCCCTCCAGCGGGATCTCGACGCCGCGGTCGATGTCGTCGACGCGCTCGGGGCGGATGACGCCGTCGGCGACCCACTCGGCGGGGTAGCACACGAGCGTGTCGTCCTCCGGACGGACGCGGGCCTCGAAGCCGTACTCGGCGAGCAGCGAGTCGCGGTCGTCCTCGTAGGCCGCGGCCTCGTCGGGGTCGTGGGCGCCGCGGGCGAGTCGCGTGAGTCGCTCTGCCTCCCTGCAGACGTCCTCGGGGAGTTCGCCGGCGGCCGTGGGTTCGCCGTCACTCATCGTCGAGGGCCTCGTTGGCGAGGTCGTCGGCGACCTCGTTTATCTCCCGCGGGACGTGCGCGATGGACCAGCGGTCGAACCCGGCGAGCAGTTCCCGGGCGCGGACGCGGCGCTCGCGGAGGTCCGGGTCGTTGGTGTCGTACTCCCCGCGGACCTGCTTGACGATCAGTTCGGAGTCGCCACGGACGTCCACCTCGTCGAAGCCGTAGTCGCGGGCGACCTCCAGCGCCCGGATCAGCGCCTCGTACTCGGCGCGGTTGTTCGTCGCCCGGCCGATGCGCTCGCCCCCCTTCGCGACGATGCCGTCGCTGGTGACGATGGCCCACCCCACGGCGGCGGGCCCGGGATTCCCCCTGGCCGCCCCGTCGAAGTAGACGTGCGCGCGCCCGCCGCCGTCCTGGAGCAGGGCGACCAGGTCGGTCGGCCGCGACCCCTGGACGACCACCTTGTCGCCGTAGGCGACCGCGACCGCGTCCCCCCGCTCCGCTCGCCACCGCTCGTGCTCGGTGTTGCCGTCGGTGACCGCGACGCCCGCCGCCTCCAGGCGCTCGCGGGCGGCCGCCGGGTCACACTCGACCGTGGGCATGCCGCGGGCTTCGCGGGCGCCACTCAAGCGCCTTTCCTTCCGCCCGGCGGCGGCCGATCGGCGTGGCGACCCGGATCGACCGGGCGTCCCCGGCCCCCGACACGGGAAAGTCCCGGATGCGACAAGGTCAGTCGGGGGAACCGGCAAAGGTGTTAAGTGTCCAGGATCATCGATCAAATAAATGCGATGACACGGCCCACTCGCCAGCGGGAGCGCGACAGCGATCGGCAGCGTTGGGACGCGGGCGAAGACACGGACGACGTCGACCTCGACGACGTCGATCCCGAGGACCTCAAACGCACGGCGGACGGGGAGGTGATCCACGAACCCACCGGGATCATCGTCGAGGAGGAGCAGATCGACCGGGGGCCGGAGTGGCGCGCGTTCAACCACTCCGAGCGCCAGGAGAAGTCGCGGGTGGGCGCGCCGACGACCCAGACGATGCACGACAAGGGGTTGACGACGACCATCGACTGGAAGGACAAGGACGCCTACGGGCGGTCGCTCTCCTCGGAGAAACGTTCCCAGATGCACCGCCTGCGGAAGTGGCAGGAGCGCATCCGGACGAAGGACGCCGGCGAGCGCAACCTCCAGTTCGCGCT
>ENA-ORDC01000398-ORDC01000398.1-marine-metagenome-genome-assembly--contig:-NODE-398-length-44069-cov-4.371136_pt1 | contig 44069 bp, 38 predicted proteins | sample MGYA00237783_ERZ508515 | MGnify/ENA primary metagenome ERZ508515 (study PRJEB26186, sample SAMN06268792) | marine metagenome | isolation source: Eden Landing Ponds, San Francisco, CA, USA | place... | reverse complement strand
CAAGACCTTCGACCAGCTCCAGTCTGCCCGTCGCCAGATGGAGGCACTGAAGCAGGCGGAGGCCCAGCTCAAGCACACGATTCAGCAACGCATGGGCGAGGCCACCAAGGCGATCTTCCCCGAGGGCACCGTGTCCTGGAAGAAGAGCAACGACAGCGTGGCGCTGGACACCAAACAGCTTCTGAAGGACCAGCCCCAACTGCTGGATCAATACCCGGTGACCAAGCCGGGCAGTCGTCGGTTTCTGATCAACGACTGACGCCATTCATCCACACCACCGGGGCGGCTCAGGCCGCCTCACCCAAGTCACATGAGGAGGTAACCGCCATGATTAAAGGGCTTGCCATCACACCACCGGTACTGGGCCGGATCAGCATTGGCCGGGTCGTTGAGGAAAACGGCCAGCGCCTGCCCCAGAAAGACAATCAATTCACCATCACCACCCAGATCCAGGAACAGGGCGAGTGGCTCCTTCACCCCAAGGATGCGGAGCTGCGCGAGCAGGCGCCCAACAACAAGCTGCGGAGCATCCCGGTGCGGATGCTGTTCAACGACGCCGACCTGAATCTGCGGGCGGAATACACGATGTTCGACCGCACCAACGGGCGGCCCGCCTGTGTGGGCGATGGCGAGACCTGTCGGCGCCTCACCGAATCCGGAATTCAGTCACTGCCATGTCCCGGGCCAGCGCTGTGTGAGTTCGGCAAGGGCGGGCTGTGCAAGCCCTATGGGCGGTTGAACGTGCGCATTGGGGATGATGACGAACTGGGCACCTTCATCTTCCGCACGACCGGCTACAACAGCATCCGCACTCTAGCCGCAAGGCTGCGCTACTATCAGGCTGTTTCCGGCGACCGGCTGGCGTTCATGCCGCTGGAGCTGCGCCTACGCGGCAAGAGCACGACCCAGAGCCACCGGACGCCGATCTACTATGTGGATCTGACGGTGCGGGAAGACCAGTCCGTGCAGGGTGCAATCCAGGAAGCCAGGGAGAACGAAGAGGCAGCACAACAAGCCGGTTACGACCAGGCGGCGCTGGATGAAGCCGGAAGGCGAGGCTTTGAGAATGCTGAGTTTGAGCACTCAGAGGACGAGACGCCTGCGGTGATGGAGGAATTTTACCCTGAAGCTGCTGGAGACGAGGATCTCCAGCGATCAGAGCAGGGTTCAAATTCCCAAGCCCACGGAATAAAGGAGCGCCTGGCGGTCTCATCAAAGGTGTAATGAAAATCAAAGCCGGCACGAGAGACCTTGAGGTCTCAGCCCCTTCCGAGAGAAGGGGCTATATTTTTTTTTGCCAAGCGCGCTTAAACGGGGCTAGGATCACGCCACAGTTCCCAATCCCGATTTCGCAAACACGCGCTTTTTGTCGCCGATTCTGACTTTTCTACGGCCTTAAAGGCCGCCATAACCGGCGGGCAAAAGCATAGTTAAGCGCCGCTTTAGCCCGTTCGAGTTCATGGCATGGTTATGCATGATTTCGCTGTTGAGCCTTCTTTGCAGCCCTCCGTCGCTCCTTGACCGTCTCCACTAGCGTTCGAACATCGGCTATATCTTGCTTGAGTTCATCTGGCGTTGGAGGCGGCTCGTCCTTTGCAGAAGCGGGATCATGCGCCTCAACCACATCATGACACCTTTGATTTAGGCGGAATAACTCATCTACATCTGATTGCTGAAGCCAAACAACCTCAGCCAGCTTTTTTACATCGATATAGTCCCTGAATCGCTGCACGGTCCCATTGAGTAACTGATCTTGTACTACGCGCTCAATCGTTGCACGAAGAAAACTATATTGCCTTGTAATTTCACCCGCCAAATCCTCAGAAGGCTCCGCGGGCCAAGGAAGCTTCTCGAATCTCTTTTGGGCCTTTTCCAGCGAATCGATGCGCTCGCCGAAAGTTTGGTGTACCCATGGAAGTCCTTCACTGACAATGCCTGCCGTCGTACCCACCCGTTCGAGGCTGGTAATTTTTGGATCAATCGACGCGCGCTCGCATTCCGTCCGTAACTGCTCCAAGAACACCACGTCATGCGTAAAAACGATCACTTGTCGTGAATACGCCTCCCTAACCATTCGCCTTGCCACCTTCCCGCGCCGCTTATGATCCAATGACGACACGGGGTCATCAAACACGATCCCGCAGGAATGGTTCGCTAATGCCAGCTCGGCAAAAAACGAACCTAACGCAATCCCGCGCTGCTCACCTTCACTCAGTATCTCATCAATCTTGTTTGTAGTAGGAAGATCAAGAAGCAGTTGATGCAGCATCCTTCCCCGATCGCTTCGCTCCTTGAGTTTCGTCTTGATATGTCCAATTCCTAGCGCGCCGAACTCTTGATCGAGTTCTGCTCTAAGCTCCGAAGTTACTGCTTCTGATGCCAGTTCCTTCGATTTATCGGAGATCGGTCGAGTCTTTAGGTGTTCCCGACACACTTCGATAGCCGCTCTCCGTTTCATCCGCGCCAACAACTCGAGTACCGCATTAAGGCTCTGGGCTAGGCGTTGTCTCGCCGCCAAATCACGCAATTCTTCTTCAAGCCTTCGACGCTTCTCTTTATCCGCTGCCCTTCGTAGTGCACGACAAGCTCTAAGCTGATAGGCCGCAAGCTGTCGCACGCGGGTGCGAGGCGAGGCGCGTAGACCAGCAATACCGCTCCAGTCTGACACTCCGAAGCCATGCAGAATCGCGGCTCGACGCGCCTCAAGAGAAGTTTGATAGTCGGCTATATCCCGAAGGACCGGCTCATCCAACCCCCTTAGTTCATCGGCGAGTGCGTCGTCGGGCGAGATTGATAGATTGGCCGTCTCGACCTTCCTTTTTGCCTCGTTAACCTTTTCTCTGGCGGCATCGGCGTTCTTTGCGACGTCGTTCTCAATGTAGTCGTGGAATCGCTTCAGGCGTTGGCTCGCGGCCTCCGGCAAAGGCTCTTGGCACAAAGGACAGGCCTTTCCTTGGGCGGATTCGGGGAACTCCTCGCCGGGATATACCACCTCACTAAAGTACCGTTTTGCCGATTCAAACAGGCGTTTCCAAGTTTGGTCTCCCGTTCCGGGAAGCAGATCCTCGCCGGCGCGCAAAGCGTCGGCGGCCTTTTCCTCGGCGGCCTCTGCGGAAGCACGCTCACTGTCGAGTGTCCGAACCCGTTGAACGGCATTATCATCAACCCAAACAAGGGGACTGGATAGCTTGTCCCCATAAGTCCTCAAGTGACTCGCAGAACGCCGAAACTCTTCCGCTTTGGCCCCTGGGTCGGCTTCCTTAAGAGCTTCTTCAAGTTCCTCGATCCTCTTAATTTCACCCTCTGTCAGCGTTCCTAGGGACCTTATTGCATCGGCATCTGACGTGGCAGACAGGTTACCGATCACTTCTCCGACTCTTGTCTCGCCAAAAAGATGGTTAAACGGGGTCTTGTCAATGTCGATCCCGGCGATTTCCGCATCGAGATGTTCCAAAATCTTGGGCAGCACTTCGTTTGCGAGATTTTCGAGAATATCCAGACCGTATGGCAGGTACGCAACGTCTTTCTCTTCCGTGATATATGACCTAGCGCACTTCGAGTCGAACACGGAAATCATCGAGAGCTGGTCTGGTGGCACAGCGTCCCGCGACCATTCGATCTCCTCGGCCCTGCCCGATACTTCGATATCGAACCGCGCTGCCGGCTCTTTCCGGGCCGCCGACGGATCATTCGCATTTGGATGAATTGGCTCGGATTGATCTCTGGCTCGGCAGGCGCGCTTCATGACTCGCGCGTAACCTGACTTACCGGTACCGTTTCCCCCGTAAATCACGGTCATCCCGGTGCGCGCGAAAGCAAGCGTGTTTTGATCGGAAATCTGATTAACGTTATCAAGATTACGCAGAGAGATGAGGGTGATGGTCTCACCCAGGGTATGTTCGGTGGGAAGATGCTCTTGGGCCAATGGTACTGGAGCGACCGCGCGGTCGACTTGTATTCCATTTTCCTTTTTCAGTAGCTCGTACAGTTCGGAGTAATCTGCCTCATCTAATCCATTTTCCTTTTGAAGCAACCGTCTACATGCATCGCGCTGCCAAAACGGCCGCGATTCAGTCCACCTCAGGATTTTTCTCAGAATCACCATTTGATTTCCCGCTTGATCAGAGCGGACTGCTTAGTCCGATCACTTCATTGCATAGCGCAGAGCGAATTGGTGGCCTTTAAGTGTTGGATCTGGTCACTCGAGAGCCAGCTATCCTCAAACTGGTGGCGGTCGCGGCTAATGATGCTTCTTAGTTGCTTTAGGCCCCTTTATATCGCGGTTTTGACCCTAAAACCGTTTCAGTAACACCAATTACCACAAAAATTCGGCTCAGGATTATACATCCTGCATACGACCCACTTCACGGGCAATGCGCATGGCTTCGTGACGCTCCAGGGCCAGCAGATTTTCGGCCATCTCCCTGGCTTCCGGAATCTCCGCCCGGTCGGCCAGGTACTGGTAGAGCTCGATCACCTGGTCGTGGAAGTCAAAGACTTCCTTGGCGATGCCATTGAAATCCAGCTTGGTGTAGGGCGAATCACAGGTGCGATGGGTCTTGATGGGCTTATGGGTGAGGTAGTCATAGATCCAGGTTCCCAGGGCCCGGGCATCTCCGTCGTTCTCGAATCCTTCAACCGTCTTTTCCAGCTCGGTTTCGTGGGTCGCGAGGTAGTCCAGGAGGATGCGGGCGCGCTCTTCCTCGTGCTCAGTGGCGCAGTGCGCCAGGCAGGAGGACGTCTGGTGATGAAGGTTGCGGGTCCAGTCGATAAGATCCCTGAACGTCTTGATTTCCATTGTCGGGAAACTCCTGTGCGGTTGGTTCGCTAGCGATAATAGTATGCCTGAGGATCAGCCGTGATGATCATGATGAGCGTCACTGGTTGATCCCTGGCGGTTTGCAAGGAAGATGCTTTCGACTAACAGTATGACCGCCATCGATAGCGCGGCAACACCAATAACGATGGGGTCCGACACAATCTTGACCCAGATGAATCCACCCAGAACGATCAGATCGAGGATAATGGCCGTTGTCAGGATAACCGGATTGGCGCCAACCGACCGCCGCAGGTACCTCAGAACTCCCCAGTGAATCGCAATGTCCATGATCAGGTAGAAGATGATGCCAAGCGCCGCAATTCGGGTGAGGTCAAAGAAGGCCGTCAGGATCAGCCCCAGGACCACGGTATAGACCAGCGTGTGCTTCTGGATATCACCGGGCATTCCGAAATGGCTGTGGGGAACCAGCTTCATCTGGGTCAGCATCGCCAGCATCCGGGAGACGGCAAAGATGCTCGCAATAATGCCGCCGGCGGTTGCTGCCATGGCCAGGAGCACGGTGAACCAGAGCCCGTAGTTCCCGAGCGCGGGCCTGGCGGCCGCCGCCAGTGAATAGTTGCGTGTTTCGATGATTTCGCCAAGCGACAGGTTGCTGGCAACGGCGAAGCCCACCAGTGTGTAGATCACCACACAGAGGGCGATGGAAATAATGATGGCGAGGCCCACATTACGGTGTGGGTTCCTGAGCTCGGAGCCGCTGTTGGTGATGGTGGTGAAGCCCTTGAAGGCGAGAATGCCCAGTGCCGTCGCCCCCAGGAAGCCGGTTACCGTGGGCTGCGGCTCGGAGCGGGAAAAGTCGACCGAAATACTGTCCGCAAGCCAGACGCCAACCAGGCCAAAGACAACGATCCCGCCGATTTTCAGGATACCGATCAGCGAGGCTGTGCCTTCAATCAGGCGGTTGCCTGACAGGTTGATGAGGAAGGCAACCAACAGAAGGGCCACGCCCAGCACCGGTACCAGCGGGCTGTGATCGCCCACATCGAAGAGCTGTAGCGTGTAGGAGCCGAAGGTCCGGGCCAGGAAGCTCTGGGCAATGACCATCGAAAAATACATCAAGAGTGCGTTGAAGGCGGTGGGCAGTGTGTTCCCATAGGCCTTTTGAAGGTACATGCCGATGCCGCCCGCTGAAGGGTAGGTATTGGACATCTTGATGTAGGAGTAGGCGCTGAATGACACGATCAACGCTGCTGACAGGAAGGCCAACGGGAAAAGTGTGCCCGTCATCTCCGCCATCTGGCCCGTGAGGGCAAAGATGCCCGCACCGATCATGACGCCGGTTCCCAGCATGACAGCGCCCGGTAGCGTCAGGCTGTTTTCGGCATAGCGAGGGGTTCGGTCGTCCTGTTCAGTCATCTTCTGTCCATCTTTTCATTTCTAATCGCTCCAGAGTAACCCTGGAAACTGAATCAGAGCTGATTTATTGAGGTTGCATCTATCAGTCCCGATTCAGGTTAGTATGCAAGTATTACAGAAATGGCAAAAGTACCACGCAGCGAAGTCATTTAACGTGACACCGCAAGTTGAGAGGAGGCTTCAAATGCCCAAAGCCCATCGCGCTATTATCAACGAATGCTGCCTTGTGATCCGGCACCTGAAGCTGGAAAATCTCGATCATAAAAAAACGGAAGCCATCGGGCAGGCGATTGACCAGATACTGGGTGTTGACCTGGTGTCTCTGAACGACGACAAGTCCATCCTGAATGTCGCCTATGACGCCGGTAAGGTAAATATCGAGGATATCGAAGCGATCGTACGCGAACATGATGCCGACATTGCGCATGGATGGTGGACGCGTTTCAAGGAAAGCTGGTATCGATTCAGCGATGACAATATCCGGGAGAACAAGGAACGCACCCCCTGGAGTTGCCACTGAAGGCAGGATTCTGGAGGCCTGAAACATGGAGAAATGGCGCACTTGGCTCTACTCTCCCGAGTTCAACGTTATCCTGTTCGCCTTGCTCCTCAACTATCCATGGGAATTCCTTCAGGTCCCTTTTTATCGGGATATGCCCCAGGCCGCTCACTGGGATGCCATTCTTTTCTGCTCGCGTGCCACTGCCGGGGATGCGCTGATCGCGCTGGCCAGCTTCTGGGGGGTTGCTCTTCTGTCGAGGAGCCGGGCCTGGGTCACTCGGCCCAGTCTTTGGCAGGTCGTTACATTCTCGACGTTGGCGGTGGCTATTACCGTTGGGTTTGAATGGCATGCCACGGTGATTGCCGAGCGCTGGGCGTATGCTGAACACATGCCGGTACTTCCGGTCATAGGAACGGGGTTACTTCCCGTTCTGCAATGGGTGATCCTGCCGCCCCTGATTGTTTGGCTCGTGTATCGACAGATTCGTTAATAAGTCCTCCCACTGTTTGCTCACACCTGAAAGACGGGTGCGAAGCCACCTCCGGGTGTGCGGAAATTGGTTGTCTGCCCTTTATAGATGCGTGCAGCAGCGAGCAGCCGTTTTCCAGCGTATGTGTAGAGGCGAATATCGACCTTTCTGGTCGTTACAGCGTCGTCAATTCGGACGTTGCGCTCCCCGGCAGGAACCAGCTTTTGCGAGATATAATCATCTTCAAGAATGTTTTCAAAAACGCGACGGGTCATTTTGTCGCCCCGGTAGACACCTTTGCTGCCGTGGCCTGCAACGGGCTTGAAGAACAGTTCACGACGGGTATTCCATAATGCAGTCGCGTTTTCTCTTGAAACCAGTTCGGTTCTGGGTACGGCTCTCTCCAGATATCCCACATCCGCCTCATTCAAGCCCCAGTTACGCAGATGTTGTGGGTCGGACAGCAGAGTCAGGTTTCGCTTGTCGGCCAGTAAAGCGTGTACCCGCGGATTGGGCGTTACTACTACCGCTCCGTCAAGATACGCACGCCTTAATGTCGCATGTTGAGCGGCCTCCAGGGCGAAATCCACGAGCCGGTTGTACACCACGTCAATAGGGGCGCCTTCAACGGTCAGTACTCCATTGTCGTACTCGAGTTCGGAGGGGTCGAGTACGAGCGTATCAAGTCCCCGGTTCTGGAGGAGCCTTTGCGCCAGCTGAAATTCCGGGAACATGAACTGGCTCTGTGGGTCGTCATCGACGATGGCGAGGCGTCTGGGTTTTGAGGCACCGAACTGCTTCTGCCACTCGTGGTTGAACATGGCGAACACCGCATCCTCAAATTCGTCGGGGGCCGGATTGCTGGAGGCGTTCTGCTGGGAGGGGGTGCAGCAGTGATGCTGGGCCCGGGCGAGTTCCGCGTTGAGAAAAGCGCCCCCAGCATTGGTGTTGATCTCAATCAGCTGGGGGCCATCGGGCCCGAGGTGAAAGTCATAGCCCATGAAAGCGCCCGTCGGGCCCGGATCGAAACGTGCGATGCCCGGGGCCCAGGACAGAACCTGTTCCTGGTATGACGGAAGTCTGGCGGCTGATTCGATAGCCTGGACAATTCGCTCCATCGTCGTAATGTCAGCCTCCGGGACGAAAACGGCAGTGTTTGAAAAGAGGTGATGGAGTTCGGGGATCGGTGACGATTCATTCCCAGTGCCCAGAAATTGATCCTGGAGGCTTGTTTCGAGGGCTTTTGGGTCAAGAGTGATGCAGAAGCATTCCCGATTGAGTCGATCTGCGTAGGAGTTGGTCATAAGGTCGTGGCCCTGCGTTCTCGGGTTGATTAACGTAAAAAAAAGTGTTCCGACATAATTGTCAGCTCTGTTTCAGTTTCGTGTGCTGAACTCCAGATAGGTTCCATGTTCGCATGAAAAACATTGCTCGTTGGCTGTAATAAAAGCCTTGAGCCCCGCAAACGGTGCTTGATCACCTTCAAAAGGACCAGTTATGGATCGCCGTTTCAGCATTATCTTTGCAGTATTTGCGATTGTCGCCGTGGCTCTGCTCTGGGGAGAACACAAGGTTCATCTGCTGGGCGCATTACCCTGGCTGATACTACTGGTGTGTCCGTTTATGCACCTGTTCATGCATGGCGGACACGGTGGCCATGGCGAGCATGGGCCGCAGCATGGAAACAATAGTGGAGATCAGCGAAATGACTGGTGAGGTGCCGGATTACGGCCTATGGAGCCTGGTGTTGCTGAATTCGGCGATTTTCATCTTCTTCGCCTTCAGTTTCTTCAAGCCGCAGACCCGCCGGGACTGGCGCTCATTCGGTGCCTTCAGCGCCTTTCTGGTCGCATTGTTCACGGAGATGTATGGATTCCCGCTGACGATCTATTTTCTTTCAGGATGGCTGCAGAGTCAGTATCCCGATGTGAACTGGTGGGCCCATGAAAGCGGCCATCTACTCGAAATGTTCTTTGGCTGGCAAGGAGCCCCGCACTTTGGCCCCTTTCACCTGTTGAGCATGGCGTTCATCGTCGGGGGCTTTTACATGATTGCAGCTGGCTGGCGAACGCTGTATACGGCCCAGAAAGAGGGAAAACTGGCAACAACCGGACTTTATGCCCATGTGCGGCATCCACAATACGTCGGCTTTGTCCTGATTATGTTTGGCTTCCTTCTGCAATGGCCGACGCTGTTGACTTTGGCGATGTTCCCGGTGCTGCTGTGGATGTATTCACGGCTATCGATCAATGAGGAGCGTGAGGCGGAAGAGGCGTTCGGTTCGGAGTGGCGGCATTATGCTGATAAAACGCCAAGGTTTATTCCCCGAATGCAGCGCATAAAGCACCAGACCTGAACCTCATTCCTCAAGGGGCGATAGCGCAGGTATGGCGCAATTGGTGAGAACGTCACTATCAATCCGTACAGTTGCTGGAATGGTGCTTGTCGCATTTCTCTGGGCGATCTGTTTTCCCTTTATTGTCGTGGGCTTGCCAGATGCACCACCGCTGCTTTTTGCTGCTTTGCGCGCCTTGCTGGCGGGCACTTCTCTGGTTCTGATCGCACTATACACAGGCGCTTGCATCCGCTATTCACCACGGCAGTTACTGGTATTGGCGGTTATCGGGTTCAGCTATACCGGTATGGGACTTGGCGGTATGTTTCTTGGAGCTGGCAAATTGGGACCTGGTGTTGCGACAGTTCTGGCTAACGCGCAACCCTTATTTGCAGCAGTTTTGGCGGTCTTTATAATCAACGAGGTTATTACCGGGCGTGTGTTTGCGGGGTTGCTTATCGGTTTTGTCGGGGTCGTGGTGCTCGCTATGCCTGAAATGGACTTTGGTGGCTCTCGATTTATAGGAGCGCTCTACGTTCTTGGGGGTGCTATTGGAACAGCCATAGGGAACGTCCTATTGAAGTACCAGGCAAGCTCTGATGACGTCTATTGGGCGATGGGTATTCAGCTCCTTATTGGATCAGGTTTTCTGGGTATTGCGTCCGTGGCTCTCGGCGAGAGCGTCGATATTGACTGGACCTGGTCGTTCGCGACAGCCCTGTTTGTACTGGCCATTCCAGCTACAGCGTTAATGGTCGTACTCTGGAATATTCTGCTGGCCAGCGCTCCTTTGAACCAACTCAATTCTTTTACCTTTCTGACCCCTGCGTTTGGCCTCCTTGTCGGTATACTTGCGTTCAATGAGACATTCAGCCTGGTCGAAGTGGTTGGGATAGTGATCACGGTTGTCGGGTTGTTTATAGTTGTAAAAGCCCCGAACCGGGGTGATATGCGGGGCCGTATTCCTGATTCATAGAAGCGGGGCCTGTTTAGGCACGATCCAGGAAAAGATAGGTGCTGAATCTGTAACCTCTGTAAGCCCTTATCCGTTCCTGGAAAACCAGCGGTACAGCGGAACAAACAACACGGCGAGATACCAGCCATAGAGATAAGCCTCTACCAGGCCAATCAGAAATCCCGTCCAGGTAAGCCACTCAAAGCCGGGCAGTAGCGGGGCCCATGCCTCGTACATACGCATATCGTCCGGAGCGAGCAAACCGAAGCCTACGCACAGAAGGTAAGAAATCACCAGCAGGACTGACAGGCTATTGCCCAGGGTGGAGATGCGTAATGGTGTGGTGATGTTCGAGTGCTCCATGTCTTATGTCCTTGTTCGTCCAAATCCAGCAGCCGAGTATGCCAACCGCTCGACGGTCAGCCTGTGTTGAAATAGGGTATCTGGTCAAGGATACCGCTGCCTGTCCCGGGGGCTGGAAACTGCCTTTGGTAACCTGCGACTAGAGCCAGCGGCGAGCTGCCCAGGCCAGGAGCGCGAGCAGCCGGTCAGTCAGGGGTAGTCGTAATCCTTTGCTGGCATCGAGTTCTTCGGCTTCGGCTAGATCCATCTCGAATTGCTTCTCGAGGGCTGCTGCCAGTGAAGGCGCCCTCGCGCAAAGATTGAGCTCGTGGTTCAGGAACAGGCTGCGATAGTCCATGTTGGCGGTACCCACGCTGGCCCATTCGCCGTCGATGGTCAGAGTCTTGGCGTGCAGCAGTCGGGATCGATAGCCGAACACGCGTATGCCCTTACGCTGCAGACGCGCCTGGATGCGCCCTGCGATCCAGCGTATGGGAGCGATGTCGCTCTTTAGGGGCACCAGTACGCGCACTGCCACACCGCGCCGTGCAGCATGCTCAAGGGCCCTGAGGGTCCATTCGTCTGGAACGAAATAGGGAGTGGTCATCTCGATACGGTGCCTGGCCGAGCCGAACATGGAGGCGAAGACACAGTGGAGTCGGTGGTGGCAGTCGGCTGACTTGTTGGGTAGTACAACGGCGCTGGGCGGGTCCGCGTCGAGCTCGCTGTGGAAAGGCTGACCCTCCCAGAGCGCTTCGTAGGCGTTATGGGCCTGGCGGACCAGCGGGCCCGTCATGGCGACGTGAGTGTCGCGCCAACGGCGTTCGCCGTATAGTGCCTGCGAGTTTTCCCGATGAATATTGAAACCGCCAAGAAACGCTTTCCGTTCATCGACAACCAGCAGTTTGCGATGATTGCGTTGGTTATAGTGAAACGGACGCGACCAATGCCAGCGGTGGAACCAGCGCAGCTCAATGCCACTGGTGCGCAGAAAATGATCGAGCCGGCGTGACACCCAGAACAGAGATCCGGCAGCGTCCAGGTGAAGACGAACGCGCACACCGGCCTGAGCCCGCGCAGCCAATACCTCGGCGAATCGCCAGCCAATTTCGTCCTCGGCAAAGATATAGCTTTCCATGGCGATTGTATCTTTGGCCTCGGTGATAGCCTGAATCATGGCGTCGTATAAAAGGTCGCCTTCCGTGAAGAGCTCGAACGGTTCATCTCCGGGCATCAACACAGGCGTGCAGAGTCGGCGTCTTTGGGGTATCCAAATGGGGGGATTTATGCGCACTGACATGGATGGACGAATCGTTTGCCTGTACCCAGGGACATTTCCCGGGTTAGCCAGAAGCCTGAGACCAACAGTAACGCACCACCATAGATCATGCCCTGCGCTGGCACTTCACTGAAGATCAAATATCCCAGGGTGGTGGCCACTACGGGCGAGACGATGATGTCCACCAACGCATAGGTGTTGGCGTTCAAGGTCTTCAGTACGATCGAAATACCGAAGTAAGCAAATCCCGTGGATACCACCCCCAGGCACAGGGCCCAGAGCATGATCGGCAGGTCCATGGCCAGCGGTTCGTAATAGATGAACCCAGTGATATCGCCGGGGCCGAATAGGACCAGAAAGGGCGATAAAATGACGGCACCGGCCAGCATGGACCAGGCGATATCGTTGCCTGTTTCGGTTTTCCCCTCATAACGCATATAGGTCACCATGGCCGCATAGACGGCCCCGTCTGCCAGTGCCACCAGGTTGCCCAGCATGTGGCCGCCTTCGAGCGGTTTGGCCAGCACAATGCCAATAATGGCTAGGGCGAAAATCAGGATATAGTTCCTTCTGGCCTTCTCGCCCAGAAACAGCCAGGAAAAGATAAAGGTGAAAAAGGGGGCAATGCTCCAGAAAATCACCACGTTCGCGATGGGCGCGACTGTCATGGCGAAGTTGAAGACGCTGATCTGAAGCGCGATCAACAGGCCGATAATGGCGGTATCCTTCATGTTCCCCTTTGGAAAACGCAGGCGGGTGCCTGTCGCCGGAGGCATCGTCACCATCAGAAAGGCGGCGGCGAACGCCAGCGCATAGAAGTTCAGAGTCTGGATCGGGATCCGGCCATCCGTAAGTTTCACGAAGACACCAATGGTTGCTTCGGACAGCGTGATCAACAGCAGCAGAAGCGCGGTTCTGATCATGGTTTCCGCCGTCCGTTGGAGCGAGTCACATCAATGTCTTTCGCAGCCGACTCATCCAGGCAGGCGGTTTCCACCTGAAGCGTGACAAAAAAGAACCCAAACTTAGACGTCAGCATGTCGTGGGCGGATTTGAGCACCGACTGTGAATCCGCGCCGTTGCTCGTGCGCAAGTGACCGGAAAACACATAACGGCCGCTGGTGAGCGCCCAGGCGTGCACATGATGGGCGTTGGCGACGCCATCCAGTTCTTCCAGTTCTCGAACGACGTCCGCGAGGCTGATATCCGCCGGAGTGCCTTCCATGAGCAGGTGCATGGCCTCCCGGAGAACGCCCCAGCTGGCCCAGAGCAGGACGAAGCCGAAGGCCATGCCCAGGATCGGATCAATCAGCAGGAAGCCGGTGAAATGAATGACCAGCGCCGCGACGATAATGATCAGGCTGCCAACAAACGTCTGGATGATGTGCCAGAGGGCGCCCTTGACGTTCAGGTCCGTGCGGCTCTGTTTCCAGATCAGCCCGAGTGAGATGAATTCGGTGACCAGGCCGCCCGCAGCCGCCCAGAGCATGGGCCCTGGAGGCAACTCAATGGGTTCCGCCAGACGGAAGGCCCCCATGACGATCACGATCAGAGCCATGCCGAGCAGAAAGCCGCCATTCACCAGGGCGCCGATGATCTCCGCACGATACCAGCCGAAACTGCGGTCCTCGTCCGCCGGCCGGTGCGCCAGGCGTGCGGCCAGAATCGCGACCAGTACACCGCCTACCGCCGAGAAGGTATGGAAGGCATCGGAAATAACCGCGACAGACCCCGTCCAGAGACCGATGCCCATTTCAACGATGAAATAAATGCCCGTGAGCCAAGCGGAAATCGCCATGCCCTTGCCGCTGGAAGGCATATGGCCTGCATGCCCGCCGTGTCCGCCATGATTTGAGTCCATGCCCACTATCCCGATTCCGCCAAGTAGTAACTTTAAGAATGAAGAAAAAGGAACATGCCGCGATAAGGTAATGGTCGCGCTGCGGTCCCTGTCGCGTGCCAAGTATAGCGATTAAAACTGAACTCACGCTGAATTGATCTGTTAGCAGAGGTCGTCAGGTTCGTGTCAGCCGCGTGTGCAATGATTCATGTTTCAGGAGCAAAATCCTGGATCAAGATGAGGCGAATGAGGGAGTTTGACTATGACCAACCATGAGCATTCCGGGCGACGCACCCTCTCGCGCCGGGACATAATCAGGGCCGGCACTTCCATGGGGCTGCTTCTTGGAATGAGCAGCCTGCTGCCGGGCTATGCCTTCGGACTGACCGGCAATAATGAGCTCAAGCGCCGGGTCGAGGGCAACTCGGACATTTACGAACTGACCATTGACCGCACACCCCTGACCATTGATGGGCGGCGCAGTGTCCAGCCGATTACGGTCAATGGCTCGCTGCCGGCACCCCTGATCCGTCTGCAGGAAGGGCGCGAGGCGGTGCTGCGGGTCACCAACAACCTGGATGAGCCGACCTCAATACACTGGCATGGCATCCTGCTGCCGTTCGAGATGGACGGGGTGCCGGGTGTGAGTTTCCCGGGAATCGCGCCGGGGGAGACCTTTGAGTACCGGTATCCGGTGCGCCAGAGCGGCACCTACTGGTATCACAGCCACTCCGGGCTTCAGGAGCAGCTAGGTCACTACGGGCCCCTGGTTGTGGACCCGGCCGAGCCCGAGCCCTTCGAGTACGACCGTGAGTATGTCGTTGTCCTCTCCGACTGGACCTTCAATGATCCGGGCGAGGTCATGCGCAACCTCAAGGTGGCCGAGGGGTACTACAACTACAATAAGCGCACCGTCTCCGACTTCTTCGAGGATGTGGCGACCATGGGCTGGAGTGCCGCCTGGGAAAAGGCCGGCATGTGGGGCCGCATGCGCATGACGCCGAGAGACATCCTGGATGTGACCGGCGCCGAGTATACCTACCTGATGAACGGCATGTCCCCCAACGACAACTGGACCGGGCTGTTCAAGCCGGGCGAGAAGGTACGCCTGCGCGTGATCAACGCCTCCGCCATGTCCATCTTTGATGTGCGCATTCCGGGGCTTCCCATGACCGTCGTGGAGGCCGATGGCCAGAAGGTGGAGCCGGTCGAGACGGATGAGTTCCGGATTGGGGTAGCCGAAACCTACGACGTGATCGTGGAACCACAGGAGGAAGCCTACACGCTCTTCGCTCAGTCCCAGGATCGCTCCGGCTTCACACGGGGCACCCTGGCGGTGAGCGAGGGCATGGAGGCCTCCGTTCCGGAACTCTATCCGCGCACTGAGCGCGGCATGGCAGCCATGGGCATGGCTGGTTCTGGCGGCATGGAGCATGGCGCCATGGAAGGAATGGATGGTGTGCATAAAGACAGTGGCGGTATGGATGGGTCGATGCACGGCAGCGGGGGTCAGCCCCCGGTGGCCGACCGCCAGATCACGCACGGGCCGGATAATCACGGCGCCGGCGCCGCGATGGTGGCGAGCAACCCGAGGCCGAGACTCGATGATCCCGGCGTGGGTTTTGAGCACGTGGATCACCGGGTGCTGACCTATGACCAGCTCCGGGGCCTGCACGCCTGGCCGGATGAGCGCGAACCCCAGCGCGAGGTGGAACTGCACCTGACCGGTAACATGGAGCGTTACATGTGGTCCTTTGACGGGCAAAAATTCTCTGAAGTGGATAGCGCCATCCCGTTCGGTCATGGCGAGCGCCTGCGCCTGATCCTGGTCAACGACACCATGATGGATCATCCCATTCACCTCCACGGCATGTGGATGGAACTGGAAACCGGTAACAATGGCTATCGACCCCGCAAGCACACCCTGTTGGTCAAACCAGGTGAAATGATTTCGGCACAGATTACGCCCGAGCACGAGGGCGACTGGGCCTTTCACTGCCACCTGCTCTACCACATGAAGGCGGGCATGTTCCGCGTAGTATCCGTTCAATGAGGACGCAAAACAGGAGGCACAATATGACTGTCAAAAACGGTCGTTATTCGGTCCTGGTGGTCGTGGGGCTGATCGGGTCGGCACCTGCGGTGCTCGCACAGGGTGTGGGTCCAAAGGCGGAACCGGACTGGTCGCTTCCGGTGCATGACGATGTCACCAATAGCCTGCTTCTGGTAGATCGCTTTGAGTACCAGGACGGCGATGATGAGGACGTCTTTGCCTGGGAAGGCCAGGCCTGGTGGGGCGGGGACACCCATCGCCTGGTGGTCGACTCCGAGGGTGAAGCCTTGGTTTCAGGCGGCGACGGCGGTGAAGTGGAAAGCTTCGACGTCCAGTATGGCTACGGATTCAGCTCCTACTGGCAGGCCAAGGCCGGGTTGGGATATCAGAGTACTTTTGGGCCCGGGTCGGACAGGGACAGAGCTTCGGCCGTCGTCGGTGTTCAGGGGCTGGCCCCTTACTGGTTTGAGGTGGACACCGGCCTGCGCGTCAGTGAGGATGGCGATGCGGTGGCCGAATTCGAGGGCGAGTACGACTGGCTTTTCACCCAACGTCTGATTCTGCAGGGGCGTGCCGAGACCAGCTATGCTTTTGATGAGGTGCCCGAGTTCGGTGTCGGGGAAGGGCTCAATGGCCTCACTCTGGGCCTGCGTCTGCGTTATGAGCTGATGCGTGAGTTCGCGCCCTATGTGGGCATCCGCTGGCAGGATCAATACGGTGACACAGCGGACCTCACCCGTGCCGAAGGCGAGGATACGGAAAAGACATCACTGGTCGCCGGCGTGCGCTGGTGGTTCTGAAGGAATGGCATGAGACTGCTGCTTGTTGAAGACGATAGTCTGCTGGCTGAAAGCCTGGAACGACAGCTCGCGTCGGCAGGCTTCAGCGTGGATTCAATTGCCACTGCCTCGGGCGCGGCCCAGCTTGGCAGACAGGAAGACTATCGTGTCGTCGTTCTGGATCTGGGGCTGCCGGATGGCAATGGACTGGATGTGCTCAGGCAGTGGCGGTCACGCGGGCTCGCGATGCCCGTGCTGATTCTGACCGCCCGGGGCGACTGGCAGGACAAGGTGAGCGGCCTCAAGGCCGGCGCCGATGACTACCTCGCTAAACCCTTCCAGAGCGAAGAGCTTCTGGCTCGTCTTGATGCGTTGATCCGTCGCAGTGAAGGGCGGGTTGATTCGATGCTCTGCGCCGGCCAATTCAGGCTCGATGAAAACCGGCAGGTCCTGATGACCCCGGAAGGCGAGGAGCATCCGCTCACGGGTACGGAGTTCCGCCTGCTGCGGTGCCTGATGAGCCGGCCCGGTCAGCTGTTTTCCAAGGAAAACCTTCTGGAACAGGTCTATAACCTGGATGATAGCCCGAGCCACAACGCGATTGAGGCCTATATCCGCCGGCTCCGCAAGCTGGCGGGCCAGGATGCCATTGTGACGCGCCGGGGCCAGGGGTATATGTTCAATGCCGTCGATTGACCCCGACCGCTCCATCCGCCGGACACTCCTGATCGTGCTGCTTCCCGCCGCTATTGCCCTGATGGGGGCCGCCTGGGTTATTCATGGGGCCCTGCTGGAGCGCATGGCGCGCAGCTTTGTGGAGGATCGCCTCCGGGAAGAAGTCAGCTTCCTGAAGCATCGCATCGACCAGACCGACGGACGCATTGGTGCATTGAGTACCGGCGATTATTTCGAGGAGGTATTCCATCATGCCTTCGGTGTGCGCGTGGGGTCCCGCCACTACGTCAGCCTCACCACATGGGAGCCATTGTTGGCTCCGCTTCTGGAAGAGAAGGGCACGGGATTCATTCACCGGACCGGGTCCGGCGGGGAAATATCCGATTACCTGGCCTACCGTGACACCTTTGAGGTTGATGGGCGGGAAGTTGTGATTGTCGTGGCTGAAGACCTTTCCCGCATCGATGCCAGTCAGCGTGAGCTGCATATCTGGACTGCGGTGGTTTCTGCTGTGCTTCTGGGCCTGCTTGTTCTGGTGATCTGGATGGGGATCCGCCTCTCCCTGGCCTCCGTTACGACGCTGCAGACCGCACTAAATGAGCTGCAGCAGGGTGATCGTGAGCGTCTCGATATTGACACGCCCACGGAGTTCCAGCCGCTTGTGCATCAACTGAACCTGCTTCTGGACACCCTTGATCAGCGCCTGACTCGATCACGGGAGGCGCTTGCGAATCTATCCCACAGCATCAAGACGCCGATTACCGCCGTTCGTCAGGTACTGGAAGAACGTGAACGCCATCTGGACTGGGACATGCGCCAGCAACTGGCACGACGCCTCTCCGATATTGACGGACAACTCGAGACGGAGATGCGGCGCAGCCGTTTTGCCGGGGCACAGGCTGGCAAGGGCGCCACGCCGGTGATCCAGGCCCGGGAGTTGATCTGGATGCTCGGACGCCTCTACCCGGATAAGAACTTTGAGCTTGAAACAACCCTGGCGGACGAGCGTCGCTGGCCGATTGAGGAATATGATCTTAACGAGGTTCTCGGAAATCTTCTGGATAATGCGGGGAAGTGGGCAGCTTCAAGCGTAATCCTGTCGTTGCGTGAGGATGAAACGGGATTGGTTATTGAGGCTAATGATGACGGGCCCGGTGTATCGGCGGACCAGTTACCGGCACTCGGGCAGCGTGGTCAGCGGCTGGATGAGCAGGCTCCCGGTCACGGTTTGGGGCTCGCCATTGTGCAGGATGTTATTCGTCGATATGGCGGCTGGATGGCGTTTGACGTCAGTGAGGCGGGAGGGCTTCTGGTTCGGATTGGATTGCCGGAACGGATTTCATTGTAATGCTATTAACTGTTCACAGTAATCAGTTTCAGGTCAGTTTCATATGGTTAGATAACGATAATCGGGGTGAGATGTCTGATCCCGGTTTTGCAACCAATCAGAAAAAGAGAGGATTAGGGATGAGAAAGCTATTCGCGTTGATGCTTCTGACGGTCGTTGCTGTGAGTCCAGCATTCGCTGAGCAGGGGCATACACATGACGGAGTGGAGCAGGATGGCAGGATGGGCCAGGGGTCCAGCATGGGTATGATGGGTGGTGAGCATATGCCGGAGCGCATGCAAGAGATGCACCAGAAAATGGAGCAGGTCCGGGAAACGAAGGATCCCGAGAAACGTCGCGAACTCATGCAGGAACACATGAAGACGATGCGTGGAGCGATGCAGGAGATGCGTGGGGGCATGGGACACCGGAAGGAAGGTGGCTCCAAGCAATCCAACATGCCCATGGAGCAACGCATGCAGCGCATGGAGCAGCACATGCAGATGATGCAGGGCATGATGGAGCAGATGATGGAGCGCGAGTCGCTCGAAGAGTAAGGGACACGAGGACCTGTGATGATCGAGATAGTCCCCAACTGGCACCCGATATGGGTTCATTTCCCGATAGCCCTGATGGTCATGGCAACGGCGTTTTACCTGCTGGGTTTGGCCATGCCGGGTCGTGCCGGAGAGCGTGTGACCTCAGCCGGTCGCTGGAACCTGGTTGGCGGCGCGGTGCTGGTGATCCCAGCCCTGGTCACGGGCTATCTTGCCTACAACTCGGTTGCCCATGACGGCGCGGGCCATCAGGCCATGCAGCGGCACATGACAGCCGCACTGATAACAGCGGGTCTGTTTGTGGTTGCGGTGATCCTGGCATGGTTGGACCGTTCCCGTGCAAAGGGGGCGGGAATAATGCTCATCGTCGCCCTGCTGCTCGGTACGGGCGCGGTTGGGGTTACCGGCTACCTGGGTGCGGAAAATGTGTATCGCCACGGCCTTGGTGTTGAGCGCCTCCCAAGGGGCGTTCAGAGCGAAGAAGGGGCCGGCTCCGCCGACGCTCCGGATGAGTCCAGCGGTCCTCAAACAGGCGGTTCTGCATCGACAAGCCCGGACCAGAACTCAGGGCAGGGCGGCACCGGTGAGACAGCGCCTGAAGGCCATGGGGGGCACGATCATGCGCACTGATCTACCTCTAAAAGGTGATTGTGAGCCCTTTTTAGATGGTGGTAGTCTCCGCCCATGAATTCAAACAGGCAATGGCTCTGCATCTTTCTGATGGTCCTCATCGCGCTGTCACCGGTCTTGGCCGGGGCGGCGACGATGGGGACTCTCTCAATGGGGGCCATGCATTCCGACCTGCACCAGCAGATGGACTGTGGCGGCGCAGACATCCAGGATGAGCTTCCCGGCAGCGTTTCCAGTCAGGGCGACTGCGCTGACATGCAGGGCGCGGACCAATGCTGCATGAGCTGTGTGGCCTGTGCCCTATCGATGACGTTTCCACTCGGTCTTGAACCTCTTTCCCTTGCGTTTGAAGGCCATTCCTTCAATCGGCCCCGTGTCGACCTCGAGTCTGAGCTCCGACCTCCCAGAAGACACTCCTCTTAATCGGTAGCGCCATTGCGCGCGTTTTCGTGCGCAAGGCAGACATCGTTTGCCGTCAGCCCTGACGCAGCGTCAGGGCTGGCGACTAGAGGAGCGACACCAACCATGAAAACACGATTGTACCGGGTGCTGACGACAGCCTTGTTCGTCCTGGTTTCCCTGCCCGCCCTCGGGGCGGCGAATGCTGGCCTTGCGCTGCAGGAAGCGATCCAGAAAGCCCAGGAAGGTGATCCCTGGCTCGACGCCAGTCGAGACCGTGAAAGGGCCTATCAGGCTGAAAGCATTTCAGCCGGCACCCTGCCTGATCCGAGAGTCTCCGTAACCGCCCGCAACCTGCCGGTGGATACCTTTGACTTCAACCAGGAGGCCATGACGCAGTTCAGTGTCGGGGTCACGCAGATGTTCCCGCGGGGCGATACGCTTGAGCTCAGGCGCCACGGGAAAAAGCTTCAAGCCGATGAGCAGGCGATACAGCGCAGTGAACGCCGCGCACGGGTCAGGCTGATTGTAAGCAGGCTGTGGCTGACCGCCTACGAGGCGCAGAACAGTATTGAGTTGATTGAGCGTGACCGGAATCTTTTCGAACAACTGGTGGATGTCGCCGAATCCAGCTATGGCTCGGCCTTGCGCCAGGCCCGGCAACAGGACGTTGTGAGGGCGCAGCTGGAGTTGACCCGTTTGGAAGATCGGTTAAGTGACCTCCGTCGTCGTGAGGCAGCCGCGCGGCGCCGATTAGGCGAGTGGATTGGGCAGCAGGCCGCCGACCGTAGCCTGATTGGTGCGCTTCCGCAGTCTTCAGCGATATACCCGGGCCCTCAAGTGGTTCTATCAAATGCATCGAATCGGGCGGTAACCGATACGCTGGTGAGCCATCCAAGGATACGTGTATTGGATAAGCGCGTTTCTGTGGCCTCCAACGAAGCCGATCTGGCTCGCCAGAAATACTGGCCGGAATGGGGCGTCACCGCCAGCTACGGCTACCGCGATCGCGCCCCTGGTGGTCCGGATCGCGCCGACCTTTTCTCGGTGGGCGTGACCTTCGATCTCCCCATTTTCACCAGCAAGCGTCAGGACTCCCGGCTGAATGCCGCCATTGCTCGCAAGGGAGCGGTGAAAACAGACCAGGTACTCGAGCTGCGTTCATTGAGAGCCAAGCTCGACACGGCCAGCGCTGAACTGAAACAGCTCAACCACCGCGTCGAACTCTACGGCCAACGCCTGCTGCCGCAGATGCAGGAGCAGGCCGAAGCGGCCCTCACCGCCTACAACAATGATGATGGCGATTTCGCCGAAGCGGTCCGGGCCCGCATCGACGAGCTCAATGCCAGGATCGAAGCCCTTGCCATCGATGTGGCACGGGGAAAAGTCAGGGCCCAGATCAATTATCTGCTCAGTGGTGCCGAAGCATCACAAGTGGCGCAGGGAGGTCACTATGAATAAGTCATTTTCCATCATTGCATTGCTTGTCCTCGGTGGCGTTCTTGGCGCTGGTGGCTATGCCTGGTTCGGGGCGGGAGCGGCGAGCGATGACGACGCCCGGAATGCGGGCAAGGGTGAACCCCTCTACTGGGTAGCGCCTATGGACGCCAACTACAAGCGTGATAAACCCGGCAAGTCCCCCATGGGCATGGACCTGGTGCCGGTCTACGAGGAGGGGGAAGGCTCAAAGGCAAGCCCGGGGACCGTTAGAATCTCTCCGGATGTCGTCAACAACCTCGGGGTGCGCACCGGCAAGGCGGAAAGAGGCCGTTTCCGTCGCGAAATCAATACGGTGGGCTATGTGCAGTACGACGAAGACCAGGCTGTGCATATCCATTCCAGGGTTGAGGGCTGGATCGAGCGGCTGATGGTCAAGGCGGAAGGTGACCCGGTAACCCGGGGTGACCCCTTGTACGAGATTTACTCGCCGACCCTGGTTAACGCCCAGGAGGAATTCCTGTTGGCGTTGAAGCGGGGTAACGACAATATGGTTCAGGCTTCTGCCCGGCGCCTGCGCGCGCTGAACGTGCCGGAAGAAACGATCGAGACCATCCGCGATAAGCGCAGGGTGTTCGAGACCATCACCATCAATGCGCCGCAATCCGGCGTGGTTGATAACCTGAATGTGCGTGAGGGTTTCTTCATCCAGCCATCCAGAACCGTCATGTCCATTGGCGTCCTCGACGAGGTCTGGGCGGTGGGCGAGGTATTTCAAAGCGATGCCGCGCGCATCGAGGTAGGCGATCCGGTCACCATGACGTCAAATTTCCTGCCGGGCCACAGTTGGGAAGGGCGCGTCGACTACGTCTACCCGAGCCTGGACGAAACCACCAATACGCTGCGGTTTCGCACCCGGATAGATAACCCGGGGCAACGCCTGAAAGTCAATATGTTCGCGCAACTGGCCATCCATCAGCAGAGCGCGGAACAGACTCTCCTGATCCCCCGGGAGGCGCTGATCCGCACCGGTCATCAGAACCGCGCAGTCCTTGCGATGGGGGAAGGGCGATTCAAATCTGTTGAAGTCAAGTTGGGGCGTGTTGGCACTCACAAAGCGGAAATCCTGGACGGACTGAAGGCGGGCGATCGCATTGTAACCTCCGCGCAGTTCCTGCTGGATTCCGAGTCCAGCAAAACCTCGGACTTCCAGCGGATGCATCACGGCGCTAAGGCGACTCCCGATCAGGGCAAGGGCAAGAGCGACGGTGCGATGAAGTCCATGGGCCACTCGGAGAACGGGGGCGGACATGATTGAGTCGATTATCCGATGGTCCGTCTATAACCGTTTCCTGGTCCTGCTGGCGACGCTCCTGCTGGTCGGCGGCGGGCTGTTCTCCCTGAAAAATACCCCGGTGGATGCCCTGCCGGATCTGTCCGATGTTCAGGTCATCATCAAGACCAATTATGCGGGCCAGGCACCGCAGGTCGTCGAGGACCAGGTCACCTACCCTCTCACCACGGCCATGCTGTCTGTGCCCGGTGCCAAGACCGTTCGTGGCTATTCGTTCTTCGGGGACTCTTACGTCTATGTGATCTTTGATGACGATACGGAGATGTACTGGGCCCGATCCAGAGTCCTTGAGTACCTCAGCCAGGTGGCCCCGGAGTTGCCGGATGCCGCCAAACCGCAGTTGGGGCCGGATGCCACCGGCGTGGGCTGGGTCTACATGTATGCACTGGTGGATCGCAGTGGCGAGCATGACCTCAGCGAATTGCGCTCCCTTCAGGATTGGTTCCTCAAGTATGAACTGCAGACTGTCCCAGGCGTTTCGGAGGTGGCCACAGTTGGGGGCATGGTCAAGCAGTACCAGGTCGAGGTGGAGCCGGACAAACTGCGTGCCTACGACATACCACTGCAACACGTACAGAACGCCATTCAGCAGGGCAATCAGGAAATCGGCGCCTCCGTGGTGGAAATGGCCGAGGCGGAATACATGGTTCGCGCCACCGGCTATATCCAGAGTGTGGGCGATCTGGCCAGCGTGCCACTGGGGATGAACGACAACGGGACGCCGGTCCGTCTCAGGGATATTGCCGATATTCGCGAAGGCCCACAGATGCGCCGCGGGGTGGCGGAGTTGAATGGCAACGGCGAGACCGTCGGCGGTATCGCGGTCATGCGCTATGGGGAAAATGCCCAGAAGACCATAGACGGCGTCAAGGCGAAGCTCAATCAGTTGGAAAAGGGGTTGCCCGAGGGGGTTGAGGTCATATCCGTCTACGACCGCTCGGGGTTGATAGAACGTGCCGTCGATACGCTCTGGTATAAACTCGGCGAGGAGTTTCTGGTCGTCGCGCTGGTGTGCATGGTCTTCCTGTTCCATGTGCGTTCCTCGCTGGTCGCGATCATCAGCCTGCCTGTGGGCATCCTGACCGCGTTCATCGTCATGTACCTTCAGGGCATCAACGCCAACATCATGTCGCTGGGTGGTATTGCGATTGCTATCGGGGCCATGATCGATGGTGCCATTGTGATGATTGAGAACATGCACAAGCACATGGAGCGAACGCCGCTCACACGGGAAAACCGATGGCGTATCGTTGCCGATGCGGCCAGCGAAGTAGGCCCGGCGCTGTTTTTCAGCCTGCTGATCATCACCGTGAGCTTCATGCCGGTATTCACCCTGGAGGCCCAGGAGGGGCGTATGTTCGCGCCCCTGGCGTTCACCAAGACCTACGCCATGGCCGCCTCCGCTGCCCTGGCGGTTACGCTGGTGCCGGTTCTCATGGGCTATTTCATCCGCGGCAGGGTTATGCCTGAACACCGCAACCCGGTAAACCGGTTGTTGGTTGCCGGTTATATGCCTTTGCTGAAAACCGTATTGCGATACCCCAAGAGCACCGTGCTGGCCACACTGGTGGTAACGGCGGTTGGCTTCTGGCCGGTCAGTCAGATTGGCAGCGAATTCATGCCGCCGCTGGACGAGGGTGATTTCATGTACATGCCCACCACCCACCCGGGCATCTCGATCGGCAAGGCGCGGGAGCTGTTGCAGCAAACGAACAAGCTCATCCGAACGGTACCCGAAGTCGATACCGTCTTCGGTAAGGTGGGCCGTGCGGATACGGCGACAGACCCCGCACCCCTGACCATGATCGAGACCTCGATCAGCCTCAAGCCCCGCTCAGAGTGGCGGCCTGGAATGACGAAAGAGAAACTCAAGGAGGCGTTGGACAATCGTGTTCAGGTTCCGGGTGTCACCAACGCCTGGGTTATGCCGATAAAGACACGGATTGATATGCTCGCAACGGGCATCAAGACGCCGGTGGGGATTAAGGTCTCGGGCCCGGAGCTGTCGCAGATCCAGACGATTGGGTCTGATCTGGAGACCATCCTGGAGGACGTCTCCGGCACGGAATCGGTCTATGCGGAACGGGTCGCCGGTGGACGTTATATCACCGCTGACATCCGCCGTGACGATGCGTCCCGTTACGGGCTCAATATCGACGACATCCAGCAGGTCGTGGCCACGGCCGTTGGCGGCCGCAACATCGGTGAGACCGTGGAGGGGCGGCAACGGTATCCGATCAATCTGCGTTACCCGCAGGACTACAGGAACACGCCGGAGCAGTTGGCGCAACTGCCGATTGTCACTCCAGCCGGTGAGCGTATCGCCCTCGGCGCCGTGGCGGACGTCCGAGTCGAGGATGGCCCGCCGGTCATCAAGACTGAGAATGCGCGCCTGAACGGATGGGTGTACGTTGATATTGCCGACGTGGACGTGGGCACCTATGTGAATCGCGCGCAACAGGCAGTCCGCGAGGAACTGGACCTGCCTGCTGGCTACTCCATCAGCTGGTCCGGCCAATACGAGTACATGCAGAGAGCCAAGGCCAAGCTCACCTATGTTGTGCCCCTGACGCTCGTACTCATCATGCTGCTGCTGTACCTGAGTTTTCAGCGCCCTCAGGAGGTGGCCATCATTATGGTCACGCTGCCCCTGGCGATGGTGGGCAGCTTCTGGCTGCTGTTTCTGCTGGGCTATAACTTCTCGGTCGCCGTGGGCGTTGGCGTCATTGCCCTGGCCGGTGTGGCTGTGGAAATTGGCGTGATCATGCTCACCTACCTGAATCAGGCTCATGAACGCATGCTTGAACAATGCCGCGATCACAATGTCGCCCCTCGGGAAGAGACGCTGCGCCACGCAGTTCTCCATGGCGCCGGGCTCCGCGTGCGGCCTGTGATGATGACGGCTGCAGCCGTCATCGGCGGTCTGCTGCCGATTCTTTATGGAACGGGTACAGGCTCGGCAATAATGAGCCGAATAGCGGCACCCATGGTTGGCGGCATGATCAGTGCGGTCGTGCTGACGCTACTGGTGCTGCCCGTGGTCTATTTCCTCTGGAAAAAACGTTCTCTTCGGGAGTGAGAAGCAAACCACGGTTCCGGGTCGGCATCGCCGGCCCGGAACCATTTAATGTGCCAAGTCAGCTTCGGTTCAGCTGATCGTGTTTAAATGGTTTCAGAGCGGGAGCGGTAATCGCATCACTTTGACACCACGTCTGAGCTTACTTTCAAAAGGAGCACGAAAATGATGTATGGCGGTATGCACACAGGAGGAATGATCTGGATGCTCGTTGTGGGCATCATTCTGGTTGTCCCGTTCTGGAAGCTGACCACCCGGGCCGGTTATCCCGGCCCGCTGGCGCTGCTTATCCTGATCCCGCTGGTGAACCTGGCCTTCATCTATTTCCTGGCCTTTTCTGAGTGGCCTTCAGATAGGCGGGAGTGATGTCCCGCCAGCCAATAACAAGGAGGAGTGACTGATGGCGACGGCCCAGGCACAAACGAACAGCGTGGAGTTGAGTGTTCCCGGCATGGGAAGCAACCACTGCGCAGGCATTGTTTCCTCCAGTCTTGAACGGCTGGAGGGTATAGAGGCGGTGTCCACCAACATCGCCAATCACCGGGTTGTGGTGACGGTGGCCGAGGGCGGCCCCGATCCGGAAGCACTGAGGCAGACGGTTGAGAACGCTGGTTATGACGTGGCCGATGTGCGACGCAGTGACGAACGCGGGGAGCGCGATGATGCGGCCCTGGAAGAGGCCTATCTGAGCCAAGCCAAGAAGAACCTCTGGATCGCGGCGGTGCCCACCACCCTCATCATGATCCTGATGATGCCGCACATGCTGGTAGCGCCCATCCCGGGGTATCTTGCCATTATCGCGGTTCTTGGCTTCCCGGTGGTGTTCCTGTTCGGTGGGGCGGCCACCCACAGTGGCTCATGGCGCGCTCTGAAGAACCGCCAGGCGAACATGGACGTGCTCATCTCCATGGGCAGCCTGCCGCCATACTTCCTGGGTCTGGTGGGCTTCATCTATCCCATGACCTCCTTTATTGAGATGGCCGCAACCATCATGACGTTTCACCTGCTAGGACGTTACCTGGAAGCCCGGGCCAAGGGGCGCGCCTCCGACGCCATCCGGCGGTTGATCTCCATGGGGGCCAAGACCGCCCGGATCGAGCGTGATGGCCGCGAGGAAGAGGTGAGCATCAAGGAGCTTCAGCGTGGCGATATCATGATCGTGCGCCCGGGCGAGAAGATTCCCACGGACGGCGAGGTGGTCGATGGTGAAAGCCACGTTGACGAGTCCATTGCCACGGGGGAATCCGTGCCTGTTCCGAAGGAATCGGGTGATTCGGTGATCGGGGCCACCATCAACAAGGAAGGGCGGCTGCGGGTCAAGGCGGACCGGCTTGGCGACGAGACCTTCCTGGCCCAGGTGGTGCGCATGGTCGAGGAAGCTCAGGGCAGCAGCGTGCCCATTCAGGAATTCGCCGACCGCATGACCGCGCGCCTCGTTCCGGCGGTGCTTGCCATTGCCGTATTGGCGTTCGGAGCCTGGTTGATCATGCCTGAGACGCTCAGGCCTATCCTGGACTGGGGCGCCGGCTTCCTGCCCTGGGTGGATGCGGGGGCAACGCCGCTGATTCTGGCGCTGCTGGCCGCCATAGCCGTCCTGGTTATTGCCTGTCCCTGCGCCCTTGGGCTCGCTACTCCTACAGCGTTGATGGTTGGGTCCGGCATGGGCGCTGAACGGGGCATCCTGATCCGCTCCGGGGAAGCCATACAGGCGATCAAGGACCTGAAGGTGGTGGTTCTGGACAAGACGGGGACCATCACCCGGGGTGAGCCGGAGCTGACGGACGTGGTGTCAGGACCGGACAGTGATGAGAGCGAGGTTCTGCAACTGGCACAGACCGTGGAGAATGCCTCGGAACATCCGATTGCCCAGGCCATTGTGGAAGGTGCCCGGGAACGCGGACTGGAGCCAGGCGACGTGCAGTCGTTCAGTTCCACCGGGGCCAGGGGCGTGACCGGCATGGTTGGCGACCAGAAAGTGTTGATCGGGAATCGGCGTCTACTGGAGGAAGAGGGTATCACGGGGTTGGAAGCCCTTGATGAGGACCTGACAAGGCTTGAGTCGAACGGGCGCACCGTCGTGATCGTCGCTGCTGGCGGGAAGGCACTCGGACTCGTTGCGGTCGCCGACGCCATCAAGGAGGACTCGGCCCGTGCTATCCGGGGCATGCACGAAATGGGACTGCACGTGGTCATGATCACGGGCGATAACGAGCGGGCCGCCCAGGCAGTGGCCCGGGAAGTGGGCATCGATGAAGTGCAAGCCGGTGTCCTTCCGGATGGCAAGGTTGAGGCGGTCCGAGAATTCCAGTCCCGCTTCGGTTCCCATGTGGCCATGGTCGGGGATGGCATCAACGATGCGCCGGCACTGACCCAGGCGGACGTTGGCATCGCCATTGGTGCGGGTGCCGATGTGGCGATTGAGGCGGCGGATATCACGCTGGTGCGGGGGCAGCTGACGGCTGTGGTGGACGCCATGGAGCTGTCGAAGGCAACCTTCCGCAAGATTGTCCAGAATCTTCTGTGGGCGAGTGGCTATAACCTGGCGGCCATTCCCATTGCGGCGGCGGGCTTGTTGCACCCGATGATCGGGGTGGTTGCGATGACCGCCAGTTCCCTGTCGGTCATCGGTAACTCGATCCTGCTGCGGCGTCACCGGTTCGGGGAAGAGCGCCGGTGACGCCGGTGGGGCCTGTCCGACTCAGGTTTCGTCGGGCAGGTAGGCGCCATCTTTGTCATGCACCTCACGGACGGTCACCGGCGGGTTGAAGGTGCAGACCAGGTTTTAGCCATTCGAGTCCTGGCCATCGGCTGATGTGCGATTGGCTCTGGGCTGGCGCAACTATGACTTTTTTCGTTTTGATATACGTGGCTGTAAATGATTGCAACGCGAGTGCCGGTTTTATAGCAGTTCGATACCGAACCTTCTGACGGACAAAGCCAGTAGGACATAGCACGATAATGTAATCACGACGCTGCTCAAGAGCGCTCCCCAGAAGCCGATACGTGGCATCAGCTGGGGGAAGGCTAGAAACATCGGTAGTGTTGGTAGAACGTACCAGAATGTATAGGCCGCGTAGGAGGTAATGCGGTCCGCCGGCTGATTTTCTAGGTACATCCAGACCATGGCCAAAACGGCCACCATGGGCAGCGCGCCAATCAGTGCACCGATTTTTTCCGTCCGTTTGGCGATCTCCGAGATAAGCACAATGATTGCCGCCGTCAGTGCGTATTTGGTAATGATCCAGCTCATCGTATCTAGCTTCTCTCGGTTGCTTTTTGAACACCCGTACGTGGAAATATTCCACGAGCTTGACACGGTTCGGTTAAATCTGTAAAACCGAGCGACGATCGGTTTTTGGGGTGTAATGTGAATCACGGGACCATCCAGCTCGGGAAACTCGAACACGCGGTTCTGGAGGAGCTGTGGGAGCATGGTGCTAATCACGCGAAGGGCGTGCACGCCCGGCTTGGTGTTCAAAGGGGCATTACTCACAATACTGTTCAGTCCACGCTCGAGCGTCTCTACCGGAAAGCCCTGCTATCGCGCACCAAAGAGGGCCATGCCTACGTCTATCGCCCGGCGCTGGAGCGTGAAGCCTTCCTGGCGAGATTGATAGATCAAGTCACACACCCGCTGGCCGAAAGCCTGCCCGAGGAATCCCTGCTGAGCGCGTTTGTGGACTTCGCTGCTGAGCGGGACGAGCAGGGACTTGATCGCCTGCAGGCGCTGATTGAGCGCAAGCGCCGGGCTAACTCAACTGGCCGGGACTCGGAGTAGATCGTGGCGTCATTGATGGTGGTGTTTCTCAAGGTTGCACTGGTCGGTGCAGTGGCCGCCACGGTGTTGGTGCCGCTTCTGGGAAGGGGCCTGAAAACGGTTATTAGTCGGCTGCCACCGGCGCGGCGCGCTGCTGTCCTGCTGGCCGCCTGTTGGTTACCATTGCTGGGCGGGGTCCTCTTTGCGGCAGTGGTAGCCGGACCCTCTATCGCCTCTCTGTTCAGCCTGTATGACGGCCACTGCCCGGTCGGTGCCGGGGCCGACCATCACCATTGCGTGCTGCACCTAGGCACGGAGCTGCAACTGCCCTGGGCTTCACTCTGGCTGGGTCTCATTGGCGGCGGTTTGGTGTTGCTGCTGGCGCGCAATCTTCTGACACTGTTGCGCGAGTACCGCTCTTATCAGTCGCTGATGCGAATGGCGCGTGACGGCAGTTGTGCTGAGGAAGTCCTGATGCTGCGCACGGAACGCCCTTTTGCCGGCGTTCTGGGGCTCCTCCATCCACGCGTGGTGCTCTCGAACGGCTTGGTCAATCTGTTGAGCGTTTCCCAGAGGCGGGTGGTCGAGGCCCATGAGTCGGCCCACTGCGCGCGCCGGGATCCCCTGCGCTTGTTGTTGGCTCGCTTCGGCGCTCTGCTCCATCTGCCGGCGGTACGCCGCGTGTTGCTCCATGAATTCCTGCTGGCGACGGAGCAGGCTGCGGACGAGCGTGCCGCTTCCGAGGTGGGCGATCGGCTGACCGTCGCGGAAACCATCCTAGCGGTGGCGCGTGCCAACCCCCATCGCGTTGGTGATCTGGCGTTTACTGGTAGTCTGGTCGAGCAGCGGGTTGAGGCGCTTGTCTCGGGTCCGCAATCCGTCCGGCTTCGCGGCGGCCTGCTCATTGGTGCGCTTGTCCTGGTGGCGGCGGCGGTGAACGCCTCGCCAGTGGTGCACCATTCTCTGGAATCCTTTCTGAGCTCGTTTCTGGGATAAATCGATGCAAAAGCGCAATCAAGCAAGCGTATCACTCAAAAAACCGATTACAGGTCGGTTTTTTAGGGGTTGGATCGTCCTGATAACCGGCTTCGCCGTGGCCCACGCCGGCGCAGTGGAACCGCGCCTGACGGTGGATCGGGCCCTGGAGAAGGCGGCCAGCTATCAGCCCCTGAACCGCGAGCTGGCGGCCCGGGCGGAGGGCGCCGAGGCGCGCAGGGAGCAGGCGGGACGCTGGGCGAACCCGAACCTGGAGGTCAGCCAGGAGCGTTTCGAGGCCGGGGGCGCCACCACCACACAACGATTCTACTCACTGTCCCAGCGGATCGATTTCTCGGGCCAGCAGGGGCTTGAAGAAAAGGCCGCCCGGGCCGACGCCGCCAGCGTTCGTTACGGCAATGACTGGCGCCGCCTGATGCACCGCAGCGAGGTGCGCACCCGGTTCTACGCCACGCTGCTGGAACAGCGGCGGGTCGAGGCGCTGCGCCAGGCGCTCGGGCGCATGGAGGAGGTTGCCGCCATGGTGACCCAGCGCCGCCAGGCTGGAGACATTTCCCGTTACGACCAGAGTCGCATCGAGCGCGAGCGGGCGGGTCTGAAGGCGCGGCTGGATCAGGCCAATGCGGCGCTGCAACGCAAGCGCGAGGCCCTCCATGCGCTGCTGGATACCGTCGAGCGGCAGAAGAGCCAGCGTCTGGCCGGGGAACTCCAGCCCGAGTCGCCGGCGCCGCTGACCACCTACATGGACCGCCTGAATCAGCGGGCGGATCTGAAGCGCCTGCAGGCGCGCTCAAACGCCGCCGGGTTTTCCCAGCGAGCTGCGGGGCGCGCCTGGGTGCCGGACCCGACCCTGGGTGTTGGTTTCAACCGGGTCGAACAGCCTGGTGCGGATGGCGGGGGGCTGCTGTTCAGCGTCAGTCTGCCCATTCCCGTGTTCAACCAGGGGCAGGCGGAGGCGGCCGAGGCCTCGGCACGACGCAACGAGGCGGATGCCCGTCGGCTGCGCCGGCTGGAGCAGGTACACGCCAGCGTACGCGGGCTCTGGCGCCAGACGCGGTCGCTGATCGAGAGCATCGAAACCTTCCGGGAAGAGGCGCTGTCACGGTCCCGGGAACTCACCGACTTTGCCGAGTCCACCTACGGGGCCGGTGAAATCGGCATCCTGGAACTGCTGGACGCCTACAGCGGTCAGCTTGATGCGCGCCTGCGGGCGCTTGAGATGGCGCACGAAGCCCGTGTTGCCTCCATCCAGCTCCATCAATCGAGCGGGGGCCGGGCGCGCTGAACGCCCGCCACCTCTGCGAATCCACAACACTGCAACCATGAGTCCGAGAAGGAGCACCACCATGAAAACCATCATCCGTTACAGCCTGTTCTTTGCCTGCCTCTATGCCGGTCTGGCCGTTGCCGGCGCGGGCCACGAGGACGGTCACGGCCATGCCCACGGCGCCGGTGAGCCTGAAACCGAGGCGTTCTACGGCGGTGAAAGCGCGGGCAAGGACAAGGCCATGGATGACCATCAGAAGAACATGGACGATCACCACAAGGACGGTGAGGGCCATGGCGACGGACACCATGGTTCCCAGGATGGCTCCGATGACAACGGCGACGATCACGGTCATGGCGGGGAGCACGGTCATGACCACTGACTGGCGCGGCGCATTCAGGGCCCTGGCCCTGGGTACACTTGCCATGGCGCTGGCGGGGTGTGGTGATCATTCCGGTGACCACGGCCACGACCATGGGGATGGTGGGCACGAAGAAGAAGCCCATGAGCCGGCGTCCGACGCCAGGCCGTCCGTGATGGTGACCCGCTATAACGAGGAGACGGAGTTGTTTCTCATGCACCCGGCGCTGGTCGTGGGCGAGGGTTCGCGCTTCGCGGCCCACCTGAGTTGGCTCGATGGGTACAACCCCATCACCGAGGGCCAGCTCACGGTAACGCTTGAGGATGAGGGCGAGATCGTCGCCGGTTTCCGTGTCTCCCGCCCGACCCGGGACGGGCTCTACACGCCCACTATCGAGCCCCGGGACGCCGGAACCTTTGACCTCAAGATTGCCTGGGCCCAGGGCGAGCGCCGCAGCGTACACCTGATTCCGGACGTTCGGGTCTACGCGGACCGGCAATCGGTTCCCGAGCTACTGGGCGACTCGCCCCAGGGCGATATCCAGTTCACCAAGGAGCAGCAGTGGCGTGTGCCGTTCCGTACCGTGGCGGTGAGCGAGCGTCGGCTGCGTGAATCCGTTCCGGCAACGGGCCATCTGCGGGCCCTGCCCGGTCGGGACCGAACGGTTAACGCGCCCATTCCAGGGCGGGTGCAGCGGCCCGAGGGTGGCTGGCCGGAGCCCGGCCAGCGTGTTGAGGCCGATACCGTCGTGGCGCGCCTGGTGCCCCAGCTTGGCGTTGGCACCGATGTGGCCAGCCTGCGACTGGCCGTGGAAGAAGCCGAGGGACGGGTGCGCCTGGCCCGGCGCGAGCGGCAGCGCCTGGAAGGCCTTTTTGAACAGGGTGCGGTTCCGGAGCGACGCGTTATCGAGGCCCGGATCGAGGCACGAGTTGCGACCGCCGCCCTGGAGGCGGCGCGGCAGCGCCTGGATGCCTATCAATCCGGCGAAGACCCTGGTAACGGGGCCGCTACGGTTCCAGTTCTTGCCGGCACCGCCGGCACCGTGGCCGCGATGATGACCGGCCCCGGCAGTTACCTGGACCAGGGCGAACCAATGCTGCGTGTGGTTGACCGCCAGCGGCTCCGGCTCGAGGCACGCGTGTCGGAAGCCGAGGCCCTCCAGCAGCCCACCGGCGCTTGGTACACCACAACCGGCAGCGACGAACGCATTACGGTCGATCCGCAAAACGGCGCCCGTCTTGTCTCGGTCGGCGAGGTGGTCGATCCCTCAACCCGCACGATTCCGGTGATCTTCGAGCTCCCGAACCGGGCGAATCACCGGGTGGGAGCGGCGGTCCGGGTGCGGGTCTGGAACGGCGACAGCACGCGGTCGCTGGCCGTACCGCTGTCGGCGGTGCAGCGCGAATCCGGCGAGGCCGTGGTGTATCTCGCCAATGGCGGGGAAACCTTCGAGCGTCGCGTGGTCACCCTCGGCATCCGTGCCGGCGACTGCGTGGCGGTTCGCCAGGGCCTTGAAGCCGGCGACCGGGTGGTCGCCGACGGCAGTTACCTCGTCCGGCTCGCGGCCAGTGGCGGCGGCAATGCGGGTCACGGGCACGCCCACTGACACCGGGATCAATAAGGAAACCCAATGATTGCTCAAACCATCCAGTGGTCGCTCCGCTTCCGACTGTTCGTAATCGTGGGCGCCGCCCTCCTGTTCGGGTGGGGCGTTTATGAGGCCATGCGCAGTCCCGTGGATGTGTTCCCGGAACTGACCGCGCCCTCGGTCACGGTGGTCACCGAAGCACACAACATGGCGCCCGAGGAGGTGGAGCGCCTGGTCACCTATCCGGTGGAGACCGCTCTGAACGGCTCGACCGGGGTGCGGCGCCTGCGCTCCTCGACCGGCGTGGGGATTTCCGTGGTGACGGTGGAGTTCGACTGGGGAACCGACATCTACCGGGCGCGCCAGGTGGTCTCGGAGAAGCTGCAGGCCGTGCGCGGTGAGCTGCCGCCGGATGCGGGCGAGCCGACGCTGGCTCCCGTGACCTCGGTGATGGGCGAGGTGATGTTCCTGGCCGTGACCGGGGAGGCCGATCCCATGACGCTGCGGACGGCGGCCGACTGGCAGGTCCGCCGGCGGCTTCTGGCGGTGCCCGGCGTGGCCGAGGTCATCACCATCGGCGGTGACATCAAGCAGTACGAGGTGCGGATCCAGCCGGAGCGCATCGCGGCCCACGACGTCGCGATGAACGAGGTAGCTCAGGCCGTGCGGGATACGAACCACAATGTCTCGGCCGGGTTCTACGTCGACAACGGCCGTGAACTGCTGATCCACGGCAGCGGGCGGGTCAGCGGCGCCGAGGACATCGGCAATACCGTGATCCGGACGCGGGACGGGCACCCGATCAAGGTCCGCGACGTGGCCGAGGTGAGCATTGGGCCGGCGCCGGTACGCGGGACGGGCTCGCGCAATGGCGAGGCCGCGGTGGTGCTGGGTGTGAAGAAACAGCCCGGCGAGAACACCCTGGCGCTGACCCGGCGCCTCGACCGGGAAATCGAGAACCTGCGTGGGGAGCTGCCCGAGGGTGTTGCCCTCAAGACGGATCTTTTCCGCCAAGCGGACTTCATCCACACCGCCGTGAATAACCTGATGGAGGCGCTGCGTGACGGGGGCATCCTGGTGGTGGCCATCGTCATGCTCTTCCTGGTGAGCCTGCGGGCCAGCGCGCTCAGCCTGCTGGCCATTCCCCTGTCATTGATTGCGGCCGTACTGGCGCTTCGTGCGCTCGGCGGAACCCTCAACACCATGACCCTGGGTGGACTCGCCATCGCCATTGGCGCGGTGGTGGACGATGCCATCATCGTGGTGGAGAACATCGTTCGCCGGCTGCGGGGCAATGCGGTGCGGCCGGAACACGAGCGCCTTGCGCCGGAGAAGATCGTGGGACCGGCGACCGTGGAGATCCAGGGATCCATCGTGTTCGCCACCTTCATTATCATGTTGGTGTTCACGCCACTGTTCTTCTTGCCCGGCATTGAGGGCCGGCTTATGGGGCCGCTGGGCTTTGCCTACATCGTGGCACTGGGCGCCAGCCTGCTGGTGGCGATCACGGTGACGCCGGCGCTGGCGAGCCTGATCCTGCCGAACTCGCGTACCGTCCAGAAGGCAGAGGAGCCGCGCCTGGTTGAGTGGACCAAGGAGGCCTTCGCGCCGATCCTGGATGCAACCCTCCACCGCTGGAAACTGGTGGCCGGGGTGGCCGTGCTGGGGCTGGCGGGCGCCGGGATGGCGCTGAGCCTGGCGGGGCAGTCGTTCCTGCCGGAGTTCAACGAGGGCTCGCTGACGGTGAGCGTCGTCACCAAGCCGGGCACCGCCCTGGAGGAATCCGACCGGCTGGGACGCATGGTCGAGGACATACTCATCTCGCACCCCGAGGTTACATCCACCGCGCGCCGGACCGGGCGCGCGGAGCAGGATCCCCATGCCCAAGCGGTCTATGCCAGCGAGATCGACGTCTCCCTGGACCTGGGCGATCGGCCAAAGGCCGACCTGCTCAGGGAATTGCGGCAGGAGCTCTCCGCCGTGCCCGGAACCAACATCGTCATCGGCCAACCGCTGTCCCACCGCATCGACCATATGCTCTCGGGCACGCGGGCGAACATCGCGGTGAAACTCTTCGGCCCAGAACTGGACGAATTGCGGCGGCTGTCCAAGGAAGTGAAGGGCGCGATGGAGAGCGTGCCCGGCGTGGTGGATCTGGCACGCCAGCCCCGGGCGCAGATTCCATTCCTGAGCGTGGATTTCAATCGCGATGCCATTGCCCGCCACGGGCTGCGCGTGGAGCAGGTGGCCGAGACGCTGCGCACGGCCTTTACCGGCCAGACGGTGTCGCGGGTGATGGAAGGCCAGACCGCCTTTGACCTGGTGGTGCGACTGCCGCCCTCCGCCAAGCGCGATCTCGACGCCATCCGTGAGCTTTCGATCACCGCGCCGGATGGCGCGCGGATTCCGCTGCATGCGTTTGCCGACATTCGCGAGACACGCGGGCCCAACACCATCATGCGCGAGGACGTGGCGCGCAAGATGATCGTGATCGCCAACGTGGATGACCCGGACCTTGTCGGGGTGGTCCGCGACGTGCAGCAACGGGTCTCGGAAGCAGTACCGATGCCGCAGGGCTATCGCATCGAGTACGGTGGCCAGTTCCAGGCCGCCCAGGAAGCCTCCAACGCCTTGTTCTGGCTGGGTCTGGCCGTGCTGGCCGGCATCTTCCTGTTGCTTTATGTGGCGTTCAATTCGGTGCGCGATGCGGTGCTGGTGATGATCAACCTGCCGCTGGCGCTGATCGGCGGCGTCGCCGGTTTGTTCGTCGCCGGCGGGATCCTGTCCATTGCCACTATGACCGGGTTCATTGCGCTGCTGGGGATCGCTACCCGTAATGGGGTCATGCTCGTGAGCCACATTCACACCCTGCGTGAGCAGGAAGGTGAAAGCGCGGTTGGCGCGGTGCGGCGAGGCACGCTGGAGCGGTTGATCCCGATCCTGATGACCGCGCTCTCGGCGGGGCTGGGGCTGGTGCCGCTGGCCATGGGTGCAGGCGAGCCGGGCAGCGAGATCCAGGCACCGATGGCCATGGTGATCCTGTACGGGCTGCTGTCCTCCACGGTGCTGAACATGGTGGTGTTGCCGGCGCTGTACCTTCGCTTTGGCCGTGCAACGCGACCCGCCCAAGACTCTGATTGAGTGGCGTGATCGGTACCCTTATAGGAAGCTTGGTGTGGCATTGGATGATCAAACGGCCTCCTGGAAGCGATAACCCAATAGCCGCATCGCGTTCACGGTAACCAGGACGGTAGCACCGGTGTCAGCCATGACGGCGATCCAGAGTCCGGTAATGCCCAGTGCTGTGGTAACGAGGAAAATCGCCTTGAAACCCAGGGCCAGCGCCACATTGGTCTTGACGTTGCGCAGGGTGGCGCGCGACAGATCGACCAGTTCAGCGATGCCGGTGACCCGGTTTTTGAGCAAGGCGGCATCGGCCGTCTCCAGGGCAACATCGGTGCCTCCACCCATGGCGATCCCCACATCCGCTGCGGCCAGCGCCGGGGCATCGTTGATGCCATCGCCGACCTTGCCGACGGGCCCCAGCCCGTTGGCCTGCCACTCGCGTACCCGGTGCGCCTTGTCCTCGGGCATCAATTCACCATGGGCCTCAATACCCAGCGTCCTGCCGATTGCAGCGGCGGTGCGGGCATTATCTCCGCTCAGCATCACCGCCTTGACGCCCAGCCGCTCGAGCGCCTCCAGTCCTTCCTTCGCATCCTGGCGGGGTTCGTCACGCACTGCGATGCATCCCAGTAACTGTTCACCCTCAAGCAGCACGGCCAGGGTCTTACCTTCGTTTTCCAGCGCCTCGATCTGCGAGCGACGCTCAGGCCAGGACTCAAGCATCGCGTCCAGATAGCGGGGGCTGACCAGTTTCAGCTCACGCCCCTCTAGCCAACCGCCCACACCGGAACCGGAAAGAGCGTGAGCATCGTCAATACTCGGCAGAGCAAGTTTGCTTGCGCGCGCCCTGGCAACGATTGCGGTTGCGATCGGGTGGCTGGAGTCGCGCTCAAGCGCCGCGGCCTCGCGAAGGACGACTCCTTGGTCGCCGCCATCGGTCCAGACCTCGATATCAGTAACCTGTGGCGTGCCCGCTGTCAGCGTGCCGGTTTTGTCCAGCCCGATGGTTTTGAGCTTGCCGAGCGTTTCCAGGACGACACCACCCTTGATCAACAGTCCCCGGCGTGCCGCGCTGGAGAGGCCAGCCGCGATGGCCGAGGGCGTGGAGATGACAAGGGCACAGGGGCAGGCGACCAGCAACAGCGCCAGCGCACGATAGACCGATTCCGGCCAGGGCATGCCCATGGCAAAGGGCGGCACTATTGCGACCAGTACGGCCATACCGACCACCGTCGGCATGTACCAACGTGCGAACTGATCAATGAAGCGAGCCACTGGCGCTTTGGCGGCCTGGGCATCTTCGACGAGGCGAATGATCCTGGCGATGGTGTTGTCCTCGGCGCCACGTGTCACCTCTACTTTAAGTGCCCCTTCAAGGTTGATGGTTCCGGCAAATACTCCGTCTTCAACCCTCTTGTAGCGTGGCTCGGACTCGCCGTTGATCGGGGACTCATCCAGGTAGGATCCTCCTTCAAAAATGCGACCATCGCAGGGCACCCGGTCGCCGGGGCGAACCAGCACCTGATGACCAGGCTGCAACTCGCTGGCGGACACCTCGCGTGGCTCGCCGTTTTCAAGCAACTGGGCAGTTGCGGGGGTAAGGTCCGCGAGCGCCGAGATGCTGCGACGTGCTCGTGACGCCGCTACCCCTTCAAGCAGTTCTCCCACCGCAAACAGAAAGACGACCACGGCGGATTCGGCGGCGGCATCGATGAGCAGTGCGCCGCCGGCAGCAATCGCCATCAACATCTCAATAGTGAAGGGCTGCCCCACGCGCAAGGCCCGCCATGCCGCCAGGGCGATGGGAACCAACCCCACCAGGGTGGCGGCGACGAACGGCCAGTTGCCCAGGGCCGGCCACGCTAGGTGCAGGCCGAAAGCCGCCACCAGCAGAGTGCCCGTGGCCAGCACCAGCCTGCCCTTGCTGCTCTGCCACCAGGCGTCGGAGTTGGCCTTCCCCGCCGGGCGTTCTTCTTCGCTCCCGGAAGCCAGGGAGTAACCAAGGCCGCGTATCGCTGACTCGATAGCCTGTGGTGAAGGAGAGGCCCCTTCTTTACCGGTTACATCGACCGTTCCCACGCTGGCGTTGGCATTGACGTCGCCTACTTCCTTGAGCCTCGCTATGGCGGCCTCAACCTTACGCTCACAGCCACCACAGTCCATGCCTTCGACCCGGAACCGCCGATGTTCACCCTCGGCCATGCTCCGTGATTGATCGTTCATGGAAATCCTCCGGGCATTGCGTTCATCAGTATTGACCAGCAGGATATTCCCTACAGCCACTATAGGTTCAAGTGATGGGTGGAAACATGAAGGGGGCGAACAATTCGGACGTGTCCATCGGTGCTCTGGCCGAGCGTACGGTTTGCAAGGTCCAGACGATCCGCTACTACGAACAGATCGGGCTGATGCCGCCGCCCGAACGCAATGCTGGCAACCAGCGGCGTTATACGGAATCGGCCATTCAGCGGCTCACCTTCATTCGCCACGCCCGTGATTTTGGATTCACTGTGGAAGCGATCCGTGAGTTGCTCGAGATGTCGGACCAGCCCGATATGCCCTGTGATCATGTCGACGCCCTGGCCAAGCGCCACCTCCAAGAGGTGGAAACGAAGCTGGCACGCCTTTCGAGCCTACGTGATGAGCTGCGTCGTATGATTGTGCAGTGTCAGGGAGACAGAGTCGGAGAGTGTCGAATCATTGAAGTGCTCAGTGATCATCAGCTCTGTCGCTATCATGGACAGGAACCACGTGATCCGGATTAGTGCTGGTTTCATAACCGACCATTGCAGATCACTTAATCTGTGGTAGCCTGCCTTTCGAAGGTACAAGCGGCTGTACTCATGCCGTATCAACGTTTGTTGGATAATTGAAGCCCATGCATTTGCGAGCAAACGCTGCGTTTGTAAATAATCAACGATCTGGTCGCCGGCTCAGTCTCACCCTGGCGGTCCTTTTCGTGATGCAGTTGTTACTCGGGGCTGGGCTTCATTTCCATCAATTGGGAGACTTTGAGCCGTCCGGCTCGGATACCATCCACGCGGATTTTTCCCATGAACTTCACGGAGACCAGAGTGGCCTCGATGCGGACCCGGTAAGCCGGGAGCAGTCCGGAGACTGGTCGTTGGACCTGGTGCTAACCCACTGGCCACAACCCATCCTGATCACTGCAGCCCCGGTCGACGTTAGCTCACAGCTGGTCCAGGCACCCCAGCCACCGCCACGACACCTACTTCCCCAGCCCCGCGGCCCGCCTCACGCCTGAACGCTCAGAATTCGCGGTACGTGACCCCTTGCGTACCCAGTGACTCATTGCGTATTGGAGAACAACCATGCAGCACTTGGTTAAGTGTATCTGCAATGGCAGGCGTGTGCCCTGGGCACTGATTACCGCCCTGACGCTTTTAATAGCGGGAAGGGTGTATGCCCAAAGCTGGACATTGCAGAAGAGTATCGAGCGGGCCCAGTCCGTCTCTCCCCTCATCCAGCGTCAAAAGGCAGCCCTTGACAGTGAAAAGGGCGAATACGAGGAATCCGGGCTCTGGCCGAACCCGTCGTTGAGTGTGTCAGCCGGCGACGCGCTCGGACAGGAATTACAGACCAACGATATCCGCGTCCAGAACGTTCAGCTGATGCAGCCGATTCCCATTGGCGGGCGTACGGCGGCGGATGCCGAGGCTGCGGAACAGGCGGTCTCGGCGGCCCGTTACGGCGTCTCAACGGCGTCGCTTTCCGTGGCCCACGATGCAGCACGATTGTATCAGCGGTTGCAGCACGCCCAGTCACAGATGGCCATCGCACGGCACCAGGCCGAGCAGGCGGATCGCTTCGAGCGCATCGCGCAAAAGCGCGCGGAAAGCGGCGACATCGCGGCGCGTGAAGCCAGTCGTCTCTCCGTACTGGCTGCCAAAGCGGACGCCACGCTCTCCGATGCCCGTCGGCATCGGGCCAAGGTGCGGGAACGCTTCCGGAACCTGCTTGATCTTGCTGGCGGCGAAGATCCCGACCTGCCGAGCACTCTTGCGGTCGCCGAGCCGCTTGGACTCACGGATCTGAAATCCCGGCTCGCGGAGCACCCGGAGCTCAGGCAGGCACGGCAGCAGACCGAATCGGCCAGAGCCCGGGTGCGTGAGGCGAATGCCTCGCGGATTCCCGACCTGAACCTGACGTTCAGCCATAAGCGCTTCGCGCTGCGGGGCGAGGCGGAAAACGCCTATGCCGTTGGCCTGGGAGTGGAGGTTCCGCTCTGGACCACATACGGCGGGCGTGAGGCGGCCGCCCGGGGCAGGGCCGAGCAGGCGCACCAGACCATGAGGGATCGGCGCCGTGAACTTGAGCGCCAGCTTGCCACCGCGCACTCGTCGCTCAGTCGTCTTGTGACCCGTCTGCAGCGTCACGAGGACCAGATTCTTGAGCCTTCACGCCGCGTTCTGGAGCAGAGCGAGCAGGGCTATCGCGCCGGCAACGTCACGCTCACGGAGCTTATCGATGCGACAACTGCCGTCTGGCAGGCCGAGCGCACACGCGAAGACCTGCTCCTCGAAGCACGTCTGGCGAAACTGAAATTGAAAGAGGCGGCCGGCATGGCCCCCGGGGAGTCGATGTAATGAACCGCTGGAGAATTCTGATCACACTGATGTTACTGGCAATGCTCGCGGGGTGTGGCAATGGGAATGAGCCACATGCCGACGATAGCGGTCACGAAGACCATGCCCATGAAGAAAAAGGGGATGATCATCAGGACCATTCAAACCACGAGAAAGAAGACAGCCATGATGGACATGCGAGCTCGGAGCACCGGGAAGAGGGGCAGCACGAGTCCGGAAAATCCGGTGAGCATGGTCACGAACCTGCCTCAAACGGAGAACACGAGGACGCACAGAGTGAGCGGGAACTGGCACTCTCGGACGAGGTGATCCGCGAATTCGGCCTTGAAGTGCGCGAGGCCGGGCCGGGTTCATTGGCAATCAAGCGGGAGTTTCCCGGCGAGATTGTGTTTGATGAGGGTCTGATAACCCATGTCACGGCCCGTGTGTCCGGGCGCGCTGAAAAACTCTTGAAGCAGAGCGGTGAACAGGTCCGAAAGGGCGATGTGCTGGCTGTACTTTCGAGTCGCGAGCTGGCCCGGGTGCGTTCGGAGTTTCTCTCGGCCAAGGCCAGTCTTGAACTGGCGCGAGCGACCTTTGAGCGCAAGCAAAAACTGGCGAATGACCAGGTCGCTTCCGAGGCGGAGCTTCAGGAAAGCCGCCAGGCGTTGAGCGAGGCACGCGTCAAGGTGGAGCTGGCGCGCCGTGAACTGCGCACCCTGGGTATGACACCCGAGGCCATCAAGGCATTGGATCTCGAGAGCGAAGACAGTCTCGCACACTATGAGCTGACCGCGCCCGTGGACGGCACCATCATTGAGCGCCACCTCACCCGTGGTGAACGGGTGGATGCCGATGTGGGTGATTCGCCTTTCGTGATCGCCAGCCGGGATCGGGTGTGGGGCCATATCAGCGTCTTTCCCCAGAGTATTGATGATGTCCGGCCCGGCCAGAGCGTTACCGTCAGGGCAACGGACTCCGATGCGTCAGCAACCAGTCCCATCACCTATGTCGCGCCCTTGATGAAGGAGTCCACTCGTTCCGCCAGGGCCCGCGTCGTGTTGGATAACGCGTCCGGACAGTGGTATCCGGGTCAGTTCATTACCGGGGATGTGACCGTGGATACCGTTGATGCGGAGGTGGTGGTGCCTCAGACCGCCGTTCAGACCATGGATGGTGGCCCAAAGGTGTTTGTGCGCACCGACGCTGGCTTCGAGGCCCGCCCGGTCGAACTCGGACAAAAGGCCGACGGCAAGGTCGAGATCCTGCAGGGCCTTTCAAAGGGTGAGCGCTACGCCGCTGTCAACACCTTCACGCTTAAGGCGGAGTTTGGCCGTGAAAAGCTCAAGCACGCTGGTCATTCCCACTGAGGGCACCGTATCCGGGAGTTTTAAAGCATGATTGAACGACTGATGGATAGTTCCCTGCGCAACCGCCTGCTGATGGTGTTGCTGGGGGTATTGGTACTGGCCAGCGGGATCTGGAGCTGGCAGAAACTGGCGGTGGACGCCGTACCGGACGTCTCCCCGACGCTGGTGCAGGTGTTCACGGTCACTGACGGTCTTGCGCCCGAGGAGGTGGAGACCTATGTGAGCTACCCCGTTGAACAGGCCATGACGGGGCTGCCGAATGTGCGGGAAATCCGGAGTAATTCGAATTTCGGGCTCTCGGTGGTCAGTGTCTACTTTGAGGATGGCACCGACATCTATTTTGCGCGCCAACTGGTCAGCGAACGGCTCCAGAAAGCGCGTGAAGGCATTCCGGAGGGCTTTGGCGAACCCCAGATGGGCCCGATCGCCAGTGGCCAGGGCCTGATCCTCTACTATTACCTGGATGCTCCCCGGGATGAGTACGACCTGACCCAGTTACGCACCATCCAGGACTGGCTGATCAAGCCGAAGATGGAGACGGTGCGTGGCGTTACCGAGGTGCTCGGGATTGGCGGGTACAAGAAGCAGTACCAGGTGAACGTCAACCCGGACGCACTCCAGCGCTATGACCTGGACCTCCAGAATGTCATCGAGCGGGTGCGTTCCAGCAACCTCAACGTCGGCGCCCAGTTTCTCGAAGAGGGCGGTGAACAGTTCGTGATCCGCTCCGAGGGCCTGGCCGAAGGCATCAGGGACCTGGAACGGATCACCGTCAAGACTGTCGACGGTACCCCGGTTCGGCTGGCGGGCATT